>JAABUP010000959.1_pt1 | contig 61955 bp, 56 predicted proteins | sample 5559201 | NCBI WGS metagenome assembly JAABUP01 (sample SAMN10711887, study PRJNA513373) | rock metagenome | isolation source: Antarctica rocks | place: Antarctica | reverse complement strand
ACTAGGCCGCTTTGTCCGCAAGACGCTCTCGTTCTCGAAGACGGACCAGATGCACGAGAACTGTCTGCGGCTGTTTCTACACGAGTACAACAAACAGCGCCTAACAACTTAAACAGAGACACTACCACTCCCTGATATGCTGCGCGATCAGTGGGCCGTCTTCTTCCAGGGCGAAGTGGCCCGTGTCCAGCATGTGAAGCTCGGCACCAGGCAGGTCGCGCAGGTACGCGGTCGCACCGTCCGGGCCGAAGAACGGGTCGCCCTTGCCCCAGACGATCAGTGTGCGCGGCTGGTGCGCGCGGAAGTACTCGTGCCACTGGGGGTAGCGGGGCGGGTTGCTGCGGTAGTCGTAGAACAGCTCCATCTGCGCGGCTCGGTTGGCGGGCCTGTCCAGGAAGAACTGATCCAGGTTCCAGTTGTCCGGGCTGATCTGGCCGGGATCGCGTGTGCCTTCCGTGTAGAAGAAGCGCGTGGTCTCGGGTGCGAAGAAGGCGGCGACCGCCGCTTCGGTGTCGGCGTTGCGGTCCTTCCAGAGCGCCCGGAACCCTTCCCAGGCGGGCGTGAAGCCTTCCTCGTAGGCGTTGCCGTTCTGCACGATGAGGGCGTCGATCCATTCCGGGTGCTTTTGGGAGATGCGGAGGCCGACGGGTGCGCCGTAGTCCTGGATGTACAGGGTGAAGCGGTCCAGGTGAAGTGCTTGCAGGAACTTCTCGATCACGTCTGCGAGGTGGTCAAACGTGTAGGCGAAGTCGCCGACGGCAGGGGCGTCGCTGTTGCCGAAGCCCGGATAATCCGGCGCGATCAGGTGGAACCGGTCCGACAGATCGGCCATGAGATCGCGGAACATGAAAGACGACGAAGGGTAGCCGTGCAGCAGCACGAGCGTCGGGTTCTTGGGGTCGCCCGCCTCCCGGTAGAAGATGTTCAGCCCGTCCACGGGGATGGTGTGGTAGGCGGTACGCGGCGTTGTTCTGACGGTGTCCAGTGTCATCGGAAATCCTCCTTTTGCGCGGTGCGCGGTGACTGTGGCCCGGCCTCCCGAAGAATGCCGGAAGGCATGGTCGTTCGTCAGGCTTTGGCGAGCAGTTCGACCTTCGGGAAGTCTACTTCGGTCTGTGCCACATGGTTGAAGTAGCTGGTGAACAGGTTCAGGGTCACGTTCGCCACGATCTCCCCGGCCTCCCCCTCCGTGTAACCCGCCGCCCGGACTGCGTTGACTTCGGCGTCGGTGACTTGGCCGCGCGACTGCACCAGAAGGCTCGCGAACATGAGCGCGGCAGTCGTCTTGGCATCATTGCCGTGGGCCTCACGGCTGGCGAGGATGTCACCCGCATTCAGCCCGACCATCTGGCCGATGGCCGTGTGCGCCGAGACGCAGTACTGGCAGTGGCCGGCTTCGCCCACGGTCAGCGCGATCTGCTCACGCACTTTGGCGGTGAGTGTGCCGTGGCCTAATGCCCCGCTGAGTCCGAGGCAGCCTTGCAGCACGGCGGGGGACTGCGCCATCGTGCGCGTCATGTCGGGGGTGAGGCCGAGGGTGGCCTGCACAGCGTCGAGCAGTTCTTTGGCCTTGCCGGTGGCTTGTGCTGGGTCAAGGGCAGTCAGTCGCGTCGTCATGGTTGTATCTCCTTCTACTTATAACCCTCTAATTCAATTTTAGGGGTTACAACATGAGGAACGTAGCAACTATTAAAAAGGTTCCATAGCGGTTAGAAGATAATTTTTGACTTTGGCACAAGCGATAAAGGAATGAGGAAGCAGATGGCGAAACAACAAAGTGACGACGCGCGGGGGGCGTCACGTTTTTTATTCCTCGGCAACCGGCTGTGGCTTGATTTTCTCAACACACACATCAAGCAGGACGGCGAGTGGGTGGATTTGCTGGATCGTTTCGCCGACCTCGTTCACTGGCTTGTGGAGGCACGGGTGCTCGACGACATTGAAGCACAAGAGGCCTTGCGCCGGTGGCCGAACTCGCCGGAGCAGGCGCAAATCCTCGCACAAGCGCGTTCCTTCCGGGCAGTCCTGCGAGCGGCGGTGGAGAACATTACGCGGGCGCAGCCGATAACCGGGGAAGTCGTCAGCGCCATCAACGGCATACTCCGAAATCACTGCCGCAGTCTTGAACTCACCTTCGCCGGGGATAAGCTCACGAGTCAGTATGTGGGCGCGATCACGGAGCCGCTGCACCTGCTCGCGCCGATAGCTGAGTCGGCGGCGCAGGCACTCAGTGGGGATGACATTGCCCTCACCCGGAAGTGCGAGAACCCGACCTGCGTCCTGCACTTCCATGACACGACCAAGAACCACACGCGCCGCTGGTGCAGTATGGAAACCTGCGGCAACCGCATGAAGGCTGCCGCGCATTACGCGCGAGTTCGCGTCAAAGATGAAACGGAAAACCCATCTGCTACGGCTGGGGACGCAAAACCGTCATCTTAGGCGGTACGGTCTGTGCGCGTAGCTTCGGCTCTGCAATCTGTAAAAGTGGTCGGCGGCTTGCTGGGCCTTAACTGTGGCGGTGGGGATTGCCCGCGAGCCGTCTTTTCGCGCCTGGAGCCAAGAAGCGACTGAGGCGGCATGAATCGGGCGCGGGTCTCTGACGAGCCAAAGATGAGCGCACACCGAGGCCAGGCGGTCCTGCTTCTCAAATCCCGCGCCCAACGCCTCACCGGGAGTGAGTCAGCGCGGCCATTGCCGCGTAGTAGCCGCACATGCCGTGGACGCCGCCGCCGGGGGGCGTGGACGCCGAGCACAGGTACGCGCCGGGGATGGGCGTGGACCAGGGCGTCCAGCGGGGCACGGGGCGGGTGAAGAGCTGCGCCCAGTCCTGGACGCCGCCGTTGATGTCGCCGCCGATGTAGTTGGCGTTGTAGCGCTCCATCGCCCCAGGGCTGATGACGTGCCGGGCTAAAACACGGTCGCGGAAGCCGGGCGCGAACCGCTCGATCTGCACCTCGATGCGCTCAGTCATGTCTACGGTGCTGCCGTTCGGGACGTGGCAGTAGCCCCAGACCGTGTGCTTGCCCTGCGGGGCGCGCGTGTCGTCGAAAAGGCTCTGCTGGGCCAGCAGGACATAGGGCCGCTCGGCGATCTCCCCGCGCGCCGACGCGCGCTCGGATGCGCTGATCTCCGCCCGCGACGCGCCCAGATGCACCGTGCCGGCTCGCGCGACATCGGGTGATTTCCATGGGATCGGCCCGTCCAGCGCCCAGTCCAGCTTGAACGCGCCCATGCCGTAGCGGTAGCGCGACAGCGCGGCGCGGTAGCCTGCGGGGAGCTTGTCGCCGGCGATGGCGAGCCACTGCTTGGGCGAAATGTCGGCGAAGACCAGCCGCGACGGGGGCAGGTCTGCCAGCGACCGCACGGTCTGCCCCGTTTCCACTTCGCCCCCCAATGATCGCAGATGGGCCACCAGGGCATCAATAATGGACTGCGAGCCGCCGCGCGGCAGAGGCCAGCCGACAGCGTGGCCGGCGATGCCCAGGGCCAGCCCGAACGCGCCGCTTGGGGACTGCTCCAGCGGCAGCATCGAGTGCGCGGCCATGCCCGCGAAGAAGCCACGCGCCCGCCCTCCCTGGAAAGCCGACTCGGTCAGCCTTTGCGACGACTGGATCGCCTTCAGCCCGAACCGGGCCAGGCCGAAGGGATGGCGCGTCAGCCGCCACGGCTCGCGCAGGGTCCGCGATGTTTGGTCCCAGTCCGGCACCAGCGGCCCCATCAGGCGCTCGTAGTTTTTCCCATCCGCCCCCAGTGTGTTCCCTGTCGCTTCCACCGACCGCTCCAAGAGGGCGGGCGGGCCGTCGTCGAAGGGGTGGGCGAGCGCGGCGGGCGGCTGTATCCACCCCAGCCCGTACCGTTCCAGCCCTAGCGTCCGAAAGAACGGCGAGCCGTAGCCGAGCGGGTGGATGGCCGAGCAGATGTCGTGCCGGAAGCCCGGTAGCGTCAGCTCCTTGGTCCGGCACCCGCCGCCGGGCGTGTCCGCGGCTTCGAGGACGAGGACGGAACACCCCTCCTGCGCCACTCTGATCGCCGCCGCCAGCCCGTTCGGCCCCGCGCCGATCACCACGGCATCGTAGTCTGCTTTGCTGCTCAGGCTATTCCATCAATTCTAAGAAGTCCAGTGACGGGAGCCGACTCAATGTAGAGGGGTATGCCTTCTGGTAAAGGTATGGGCGGTGCGCTCATTGACAGGACTCCAATCGCGCAGTCATGTCTCAGCATTGTACTCAATCCTATGATGTTCCCGCACGATTGTCGGCAGGAATAGCCGGGGAGAAGGGTGAATAGAAACAAAAATCGACGCCGCTGTCAGGTACGACAGACAGGGAGCCAGGGACCATGATAAAACTGCCTCTTTTCCCGTCCAACAAGGGCGGAAAAAAGCGCGAGGCGCAGCCGTTCAGCCGGCAGACACTGGGGAAAGGGGCGCGCACCGAGGGCGCGACCGTGACCGAGGGCGTCTGCCCGTACTGCGCGGTCGGCTGCGGCCAGCACATCTACACCAAGGGCGGCCAGATCATCGACATCGAGGGCAACCCGCACTCGCCCATCAACGAGGGGACTCTGTGTCCCAAGGGCGCGAACGTCTTCCAATTGGCCCGCAACCCGCACCGGGTCAAGCACATCCTGTACCGCGCCCCTTACGCGACCGAATGGGAAGAAAAGCCATTAGAATGGGCGATGGACCGGATCGCCCAAAAGGTGAAAGACGCCCGCGAGCGGGGCTGGGCTGAGAAGGACGATCAGGGGCAGACCATCAACGCTGTCCGCAACATCGGCACCCTGGGCGGGGCGACGCTGGACAACGAAGAGAACTACCTGATCAAGAAGCTGTTCACGGCGGGGCTGGGAGTGCTTTCGGTCGAGAACCAGGCGCGCATCTGACATTCTGCTTCCGTGCCCGGTCTGGGTGCGACATTTGGCCGCGGCGCGGCCACACAATACCAGCAGGATCTTCAGAACAGCGACGCCATCTTGATCATGGGGTCCAACATGGCCGAGGCGCACCCGGTCGGCTTCCGCTGGCCGATGAAGGCCAAGGCTCGGGGCGCGAAGCTCATCCACGTGGACCCCAGATTCACCCGCACATCGGCGATGGCCGATCAGCACGTCCAGATTCGGGCCGGCAGTGACATCGCGTTTTTGGGCGCGCTGGTCAACCACGTCTTGACCCAGGAGCGCTGGTTCAAGGAGTACGTGCTCGCCTACTCCAACGCTTCCACCATCGTGGACGAGCGGTTTCAGGATACGGAAGAGCTGGACGGCCTGTTCAGCGGCTATGACGCCGAGTCCCGCGCCTACGACCCGTCTGAGGGGCATTGGAGCTACAAGCACCCTGAGGGGGATGAAGGCAAAGACGAGGGCGGCACCAGCGGCAAGTCTTCAGCGGACTCGCGCGGCCTCCACGGGCACGGCATCGAGGGCGGAGCCAGCACCCACAACTCCCCCCAAGGCGAAGCGACCGGGTCCAAAGCGGGCCACATCCAGCGTGACGAGTCGCTGCAAGATCCGAACTGCGTCATGCAGCTCCTGCGCCGGCACTTCGCCCGGTACACGCCCGAAATGGCCGCCGACATTTGCGGCTGTACCCCGGAGCAGATCGTCCAGGTCGCCGAGACGCTGTGCGACAACTCGGGGCGCGAGCGCACGAGCGCCATCTGTTATGCGGTCGGTTGGACCATGCACACGACCGGCGTTCAGATCATCCGCACGGCGAGCATCCTCCAGACCCTGCTGGGCAACATGGGCCGGCCCGGCGGCGGCATCATGGCCCTGCGTGGGCACGCCAGCATCCAGGGGTCCACGGATATCCCGACGCTGTATGACCTGCTGCCCGGCTACCTGCCCCAGCCGACGTCCGAGCCGTCGCACGACACGCTGGACTCGTATGTCAAGTACGAGGGCCTGCCCACGGGCTACTGGGTCCACTTCCGTGAGTTCATCGTCAGCCTGCTCAAAGCTTATTACGGTGAGGCGGCGACCGAGGCCAATGACTTCTGTTACAACTGGCTGCCCCGGCTGGACGACGACTATTCCATGATCCTGGCCTTCCAGCGCATGGCGAAGGGAGACTTTGAGGGCTACTTTTTGTTCGGCCAGAACCCTGCGGCGGGGTCGGTCAACGCCAAGGTCGTCCGCGAGGGCCTGCGGAATCTGGACTGGCTGGTCGTCGCCGACTGGTTCGAGACCGAGAGCGCCGTCTTCTGGAAGAACGACCCGACCGGGCCGCCGCCCGAACAAGTAGCTACCGAGGTCTTCTTCATTCCCGCCGCCTCGTCGCCGGAGAAAGAAGGGACGCTGACCAACACGCAGCGCCTCATTCAGTGGCACGACAAGGCCATCGACCCCCCGGACGACTGCCGCTCGGACCTGTGGTTTTTGTACAACCTGGGCAAGCGGCTGAAGACGCTGTACGCAGGCTCGACGGACCCCAAAGATCAGCCTCTGCTGCACCTGACCTGGGACTACGAGTACGACGAGCACCCGCGTCTGCCGGACGGCACGATGAGCCGCATCGAGGGCGAGCCGGACGCCCTGAAGGTCCTTCAGGAGATCAACGGCTACCACACCGACCAGGTGGACCCCGAGACGCGGAAGTGGAAGCTGCTGACCGGGTTCAACGAGTGCAAGGACGACGGCACGACCGCCTGCGGCGGCTGGATCTACTCCGGCGTCACGCCCGCGCCGCACGTCAACCGCGCCCGCGACCGGGTCCGCACACCGGATAACCCGCTGGACCCTAAATGGGGCTACGCCTGGCCGCACAACCGGCGCATCCTGTACAACCGGGCGAGTGCCGATCCCGAAGGCAACCCGTGGTCGGAGCGCAAGAAGCTGATCTGGTGGGACAAAGAGAAGTCCGTCTGGACCGGCGACGACGAGCCGGACTTCGAGCCGGACAAAGCCCCATCCTACCGCGCCCCGCTGGACGCCGTGGGCATGGAGGCCATCGGCGGCGACCAGCCGTTCATCATGCACCCTGACGGCCTGGCCTGGCTGTTCGCGCCCGGCGGCACCAAGGACGCGCCCCTGCCCGCGCACTACGAGCCGGTCGAGTCGCCGGTCCGCAACCTGCTCTACGGGGCGACCCAGGACAACCCGACGACACGCTACTTTGAAGACCTGCCGGGCAACAAACTCGCGCGCTACCCCGAGTCGGACTTCCCCGTCGTCGCCTGCACGTTCCGGCTGACGGAGCACTATCTGAGCGGGCCGATGTCGCGCTTCAACTCGTGGCTCAACGAGCTGATGCCGTCCATGTTCATCGAGATCAGCCCGGAGCTTGCCGCCGAGCACGGCATCGAGCACGGCGGCTGGATGGTCTGCGAGTCGGCGCGGGCGGGGATCGAGGCGCGGGCGATGGTGACGAAGCGGATCAAGCCGATGGTCATCGACGGCAGGACAATCCATCAGGTCGGCATCCCCTTCCAGTGGGGCTTCGCCGGCGAGGTGGTCGGCAGCAGCGCGAACGACCTGACCTCGCTCGTGGCCGACCCGAACGTCAGCATGCACGAGGCGAAGGTGTTCGCCTGCCGCGTCCGCGCGGGCCGCCTGCCGGGTCAGCCGATCCGTCCGACTCAGCCCGCCGAGCGCTGGGCCAACCGCCAGCCCGTCCCGGATACCCCGGCGGGAGCGCAGCCGGAGGGCCACCTCGAAAAGCACATCCGCAAGGACGGGCCGGAAACGCCCCGCCCCTGAAAGAACACCATGATTCCCCTCGACATGTTCGACAGCATCGCCAATGCCTTCCCGCCACGCCGGACGGACGTCCCCGGTGCCGAGGCCCGCACGCAGACGGGCTTCTTCACCGACACCAGCGTCTGCATCGGCTGCAAGGCCTGCGAGGTCGCCTGCAAGCAGTGGAACCAGCTCCCCTCGGACGGCTTCAAGTTCACCGGCAACTCCTATGATAACACCGAGATGCTGTCCGAGACGACGTGGCGGCACGTGGCGTTCCAGGAGCAGATCGGCGAGCATTCGTCCCGCTGGCTGATGATGAGCGACGTCTGCAAGCACTGCGAGGATGCCCCCTGCCTCCAGTCGTGCCCCACGGGATCGCTGATCTACAACGAGTTCGGCAACGTTTATTTGCAGGCCGACATCTGCAACGGCTGCGGCTACTGTGTTTCGGCCTGCCCCTTCGGCGTCCTGGGGCGCAGCGAAGACGACGGCCACGCACACAAGTGTACGCTGTGCTACGACCGGCAGAAGGACGGCATGACGCCGGCCTGCGCCAAGGCCTGCCCCACGGCGTCGATCCAGTTCGGCCCCGTCGATGAGTTGCGCGAACACGCCAAGGCCCGCGTCGAGACGCTGCGCGCGCAGGGCAACGAGGGCGCGTACCTGTACGGCGCGGACGACCTCGGCGACTACGGCAAGCTGCACTCGTTCTTTCTGCTGGAAGACCACCCGAACCGCTACAACCTGCCGACAAATCCGCCCCAGCCGCTGAAGAAGCAGGGCAGGCGCTACGCCGCCAGCCTGCTGACCGGCCTGGCGCTGACCGCCCTGGCCGGGCTGCTGTTCGCGAAAGGGGGCGTCGATGCCGCCGGAAACTGAGACGCGGGGCCGCTGGGAGGCCGCCAATGGCATCCGACCCGACCCCAAGAGCGGGGCCACGCGGGGCGACGGTGGTGACAACGGCTTGGAAGCGCGCGACGGGCGGGGGCGCAAGTCCGACGGGGACACCAAGGACGGCGAGCCGGCCTACTACGACATCTCGCTTCTCAAGGCACCGCTGTGGACGCCCGAAGTCGGGACCTACTTCTTTCTGGGGGGGATGTCGTCGGCTTGCTTCAGCGTCGCCCGCCTTGCCGACCGCTTCGGGCGGGGGCAGTACCGCGAGGTGACGAAGGCGGGGACGCTGATCGCGGCCCTGGCCGCGCTGCCGTGCGCGCCGCTGCTGATCTGGGACCTGGGGGATCGGTCGCGCTTCCACCACATGCTGCGCGTCTGGAAGCCCTCATCGCCGATGAACCTGGGGAGCTGGACGCTGACGGTCTATACGCTCACGGGCGGCATCGCCGCCCTGCGCGAGCTGCTGCGCGTCCGTCGTCACGACGCGGCCCTGTCAGGGGCGGGGCGTATCATAGACGAAACAGCCGGCCTGGTGGCGGACGGGGTGGGCGTGCCGCTGGGCCTGCTGCTGGCGGGCTATACGGGCGTCCTGCTGTCCACGACCTCGACGCCGGTCTGGAGCCGCAACTCCTGGATCGGCGCGCTGTTCAGCGCGTCCGCCGTCAGCGCGGGCACGGGTGCCGTCCGGCTGGCTTTGGAGGTCGTCGGACAGAACGGGGCGGGCACGGAAGCTTTAAGCAAAGTCGAGACGGCGGCCCATATCGCCGAGGCCATAGCCCACGCCGGGTTCGTCCGCGAGGCGGGGCCGCTGGCGAAGCCGCTCCTCGCGGGCGGCCAGAAGACGCTCTATTGGACCTCGGTTGTGGCCGGCGTCATACTACCCGAAGTGCTGAACGCGCTGCCGGTCACACGGAAATATAAGCGCTGGATGTCCGTGGCGGCGGGTGTGGTCAGCCTGGTGGGCGGCTTTGCCCTGCGCCACGCCTTTGTCGAGGCGGGCAGGCCGTCCGCACTGGACCCGGACGCCGCCCGGCTGGCGACGGGCGAGCGAGGGGGGATGGCATGAAAGTACGCTGGACGCGCGACAGCCTGCGGCTGCGGATCACGCCCTCGGAGATGGAAGCAGTACAATCGGGCGAAGCGGCCACGGCGGCCCTCGGCTTCCCCGGCGGCCTCATTTGGACCGTGACGCTTGGCCCGAGCGCCGAGGCGACCGGGCTGAACTCCAGCGATCAGGGGGTGTTCCTGTCCCTGTCCGCCCCCGACCTCGCCGCCCTGGCGAGGCCGGAAGCCGAGGGCGTGTACTTCCAGACGGACGGCCTACAGCCGCTGCGCTACTACGTCGAGAAAGACTATCCCTGCGTCCACCCCCGCGCGGGCGAGGCGGGCGAGGCCGCCTCGGAGACGTTCGACGCGCCCGAAGGCCACGAGATGCAGGAAGAAGCGCCGGAAATTAACGGGGACTAGGCGCGGCTCAGAATAAAACAGAAAGCCCCCACTTCTGCATCGGCAGAAGCGGGGGCTTTCGTCGTGTGGCTGATCGGGCACCGCCGCAGCCTGTTCAGCCGGTTCACCTAGCGCGACGCGGCATGAACCGTATGTGCGGGCGCGAGCACCGCGCCAATGCGGCTGGCGACCGCTTCGACGATGATGTGCATTCCGGCCGGCGCATTGCCGTCCTCGTCGAAGACGACCAGGTGGTTGCCGCCGGGCTTCAGCAGCGAGTCGGGCAGGTAGACGCCCTCCACGGGTGAGCGCTCCGGGTAGCGGCCCAGGTTACGGCCGTTCAGCCAGACGAATCCGCGCGACATGCCCGCCGTGGACAGGCGCAGAACGGGGTGGGGGCCGACCGGACCGGGCTGCATGGCCGTGAACATCGCCGCATAAAAGGCCGGGGTGGCGGGCGCGGTGCTGGGCGCGGCGCTCTTCCAGTCCGCCGCGTCCCAGGCGGGCACCGTGACGCCGCCGCGCATCCGCCAGCCGTGGACGGCCTGCCCTTCGGGGAGGGGCGCGACCAGCCGCACCTCGCCGATGGTGCCCGGCCCACCCGTGTTATGCACCGCCACCGCCAGCACGTTCGGCCCCCCCTCCTTCCAGGCACCCTCCAGAGGCACGTCTGCGTCGGCATTGATCCCGATATCCGAGGCGAGCAGCTTGCCGTTCAGGTAGATCGTGCCGCTGTCGTCTATCGAGTCGAAGTGCAGGCTCCGGTGCGGGCCGGACCAGGCCGGCAGGACAGCGCGGAACCAGGCCCAGCCGTAGCGGTCGTTGAACACGTCCGTGGAATTGGTGGCGTCGTGCCAGTCGGCCCCGCTCGTGTCCACCCCGACGGCGGCCTGCTTCGCCGCGTCTTCCGGGGCGCGGTCATCGGCCTGCCAGCGGAAGGCCTCGACCTGGGCGGGCGCGGCCGTCACGGCGGACAGCGTCGCCGGGCCGGAGACGCCCTTGGCGTCGATGACGTCCATCGGCCCGTAGTAATTGAACAGCTTGTTGCGGCCATAGTGGGCCGTCAGCAGAGCCAGCGTGTTCCTGCCCTGCTGGAGCGGCACGACCAGGCGGCGCGGGGCGGCACTCCGGTAGCGGGTGCGCGGGCCGTCGCTATCCGCGCGCTTGCCGTTGACGAAGGCGACCACCCAGTCCCCCACGTCGCTCAGGTTGAGCTGGTAGGTGCCGGCCTTGGGCACGACCACAGCGCTCCGATACCAGGCATAGGCGCTGTAGTCGCCGTCCGCGCCCATCGGCAGGGGGAGGTCGCTCGCTTTCCAACCCGCGTCGTCGAAGCCGCCCTGGGCTTCGGGGTCGGCGGCGTCCACGCGCCACGCGCTCAATGCGGGTGCGGCGACGGGGGCGGGGCGCGCATCGGGGACGGAAACCGAGACAAGCGGGATCGGGGCATCCATCGAGGCGGTGTAGAGGAGGCGGGGCAGGGCGGGGGACGGGGCCGCGCCCAGGCCGCGCCGCTCGGTCTCGATCCGCAGGCCCGCGGGCGTCTCTCGCACCTCGCCCACGTAGTCCGGGCCGACGGCGATCAGGCCGCCCTGGTGCAAGAACCAGCAGCGGTCGGCAAGCTCCGAGCGCATGGCGAGGACACGGACCAGGCGCGTACCGACGCGGAAGATGCTCGCCGTGGGCGACCCGCCGGGAAAGGTCGTCCGGTACAGGACCAGTCCAGGCATGACGGCCAGCGCCTTGTCATTGGCGGGCTGCCGGACGACGCGGGCGGCGTGGGCGGCGAAGTGCAGCTCGGCGGGTTCGCCGGCCGCGCCGTACACCACCAGGGTCGTCATCTGCCCGGACTGCGTGACTCCAAGAATGCGCGAGGCGGCCAGGCTGAGGCTGACGCCGGGGGCGACCGTGTATCCCCGGACGACGGGCATGATCTCGCCCGCGTCCAGCGTGACCGGCCCGGCCGCGGGGTAGGCCTTGCCGCCCGGCATTCGGATCTGCGTCCTGACCGGCCCGCCCGTCCGGTTGTCCAGAAACAAAATCTCGCCGCCAAGTCCCTTGCGGTTGGTGATCTGGACGGAGCCGTCGGTCGGGGCGGTCCCGCCGCCGCCTGCACCGGCAGGCGAGTTCTCGATGACATCGGGGAACGACGTCGCGAACATCGCAGCCCGCTTGCAGAAGTAGTAGTCGTCGCGCAGGTCGCCGGACTGGCCGATGGGCGAGCCGAAGTCATACGAGGCCGCCTGCTCGTCGTTGTTCCAGGTGTCAAAGTCCGTGCCGCCCGCCATCGTGTAGTGTGTGTACCCCGCCCCGCCGTAGGCGATCACCTTCCAGGTCGCGCGCTCCAGCTTCTTGCCCCGCGCGGGTTCGACGCCGTAGCGGCCCACCCAGCCGGTCCAGAACTCGGTGCTGAACCAGGGGCTGGTACGCTGGGAGGTGTCGAACGGCGAGTCGCCCGCAGGGTCGTCCCCGTGGTTCAGGCCGCTGAAGAACAGCGGCACGGTCAGGCCCATCCGGCGGGCCTTGGCGAGGTAGTGCTTGTAGTAGGCGTTCGGCAGGTCCGTGCCGCCGCCGACGCCGCCGGGCAGGACGTGCTCGTTTTCGAGCTGGACCATGATGACCGGCCCACCGCGCGAGATCTGATTAGCGGCAATGATCGAGAAGAGCTTGTCCCAGTACGGCTCCACGGCGGCGTAAAACTGGGCGTTGTCGGTCATGGGCAGGAGGCCGGGCTTGAAGCGCAGCCAGACCGGCAGGCCGCCCGTATCCCACTCGGCGTTGATATAAGGACCGGCGCGGACGATGGCATACATATCGAGAGACTGCACGGTCTTCAGGAAGGCGTTCAAGTCCTTCTCGCCTTTGAAGTCGAACTGGCCTTCGTGCGGTTCGTGGTAGTTCCAAAAGGCGTAGGTCTGGACGGTGTTGTAACCCGCCCGCTTGATCCGCAGCAGGCGGTCCCGCCACAAGGCGCGCGGGGTCCGCGGGTAGTGCATATCGCCCGCGACGATGAACGTCCGCTTGCCGTGGACCAAAAACCCGTGCCCGTCGAAGTCGATAGAAGACTTTGCGGCGGGGAGCGGCGGGAAGATGCTGTCGTTGTTGTCGGGCCAGCCGAAAGCCTGGGCGTATGAGGGGAGCAGGGCCAGCAGGAGCGCGGACAAGAGCAGGCGGGGGACGTACTTCATGCCTCATTATAGCAGGTTATGGCGGGCACAGGTGCTAGCGCGAGGCAGCGCGGGCGGGGCGCACCGGAGCAAGCACGACGTCCGTGCGGCTGGCGGCGGCCTCGACGACGATGCGGACGCCGGCGGGGGAGTTGCCCTCCTCGTCGAAGATGACCAGCTCGTTCCGGCCGGCGCGGAGCATCGACTCGGGCAGGTACAATCCGTCCACGGGCGACCGCTCGGGGTAGCGGCCCAGGTTGTGCCCGTTGAGCCAGATCGAGCCGCGCGACAGGCCGAGGGGGGACGCCCGCAGGATCGGGTGCGGCCCGGTCGGGCCGGGCGGGTTGACCGTAAACGTGGTGCGGAAGAAAGACGGGATGCCGGTCGGTCCGCCGACAAGTGGCTTCCAGGCGGGTGATCCGGGCGCAGGCGGGGTTTCGCCGCCATGCATACGCCAGCCGCGCAGCTCGCGGCCTTCGGCGATGCCGCCTTGCAGCGTGATGTCGCCTAAGAGTCCGCCCCCGCCGGCCGTGTTCTGGACGGCGACGGCCAGCACGTTCGGCTTGCCCACGCGCCAGCCCGCGTCCAGAGAGACCTCTTTGCCGGCGTTGACGCCGACGCCGGCGGCGATCTGCCGGCCGTTCAGGAAGACGTCGCCGTTGTCATCGATCGAGTTGAACCGGATGACGCGGTGCGGGCCGGGCAGGTCGGGCAGGACGGCGCGGAACCAGGCCCAGCCGACGCGCCCGGCAAAGACGTCGGTAGAAGTCGTGGCGTCGTGCCAGTCGGCCCCGTCCGCGTTCAGGTCGGGTGCGGCCTGCTTGGCCGCGTCGTCCGGGGCGCGGTCGTCGGCCTGCCAGCGGAACTTGTTCAGCGGGCCGGTGTAGGCAGGCGGCGATTCGAGCCGGACCGGGCCGGAGATGCCTTTGGCGTCGATGATGTCCAGCGGCCCGTAATAGTTGTAAAGCTTGTTGCGGCCAAAGTGGGCGGTCAGAAAGGCGACCGTGTCCGTGCCGGGGGGCAGCGTGACGGACAGGCGGCTCGATACGGGGTTCTGATAACGCTGACGGACGTCGCTGCTGGCAACGTGCTTGCCGTTGATGAAACACGCCGCCCAGTCCCCGACGTCGCTGAGGGCGATCTGGGTGGGGGGCGGGGCCGCGCCGGGGGTCGGGGGGGGGACGGTGATCCGTGTCCGATACCAGGCGTAGGGACCGATGTCACCGTCCGCGCCCATGGGCAGGGGCTGGTCGCTGCTCTTCCAGCCCGCGTCGTCGAAGCCGGGCTGCGCCTGGGGGACCGAGCCATCGGCCTGCCAGGGGCCGAGCACGGGCGCGGACGCCGAGGCTGCGGGGGTACTCACCGTTGCCACCGGCGCAAGGACCATCGGCGGGGCCAGAGTCGGCCCGTAGAGGAGCTGGGGCAGCGTGGAAGCGGGGGCGGGCAGGCCGCGCCGCTCCGAGGACAGCTCCAGAACCCCCCCGTGCTCCTGCGCCTCACCGACATAGTCCGGCCCGCAGGCGATGTACTGTCCGCCCGACAAAAACCAGGTGCGGTCTGCTAGGTCGTCGCTCATAACCAGGACGCGGATCGTGCGCCCATTGGCCTTGAACGCGACCGAAAGCGGCGTTTGGGCGGGGAAGCGGGTTTGGAGGGAAACGCCCGTGGCGGTGACAGCCAGGGTGTTTCCCACCGAGGGCTTGTCCAGCGCCTTCGCCCCGTTCGCGGTGAAATGGAGTTCCCCCGGCTCCCCGGCTTTGCCGTAGATGACCAGCGTCGTCGTGGCCCCCTGGTCGTCCACGCCGAGGACGCGGGCGGCGGCCAGTGTCAGGCGGACGCCGGGGGCGAGCGTGTAGCCTTTGACGACCGGCATGATCTCGCCCGTATCCAGCGTGATCGGCCCGGCGTGTGGGTAGGCCGCGCCGTCCGCGGTCCTGATCTGCGTCTTGACCGGCCCGCCCGTGCGGTTGTCCAGAAAGAGTATCTCGCCCGCCGGCCCTTTCCGATTGGTGATCTGGATGCTGCCGTCGGTCGGGCCGGCACCGTCGCCGCCCGCGCCGGCGAGCGAGTTCTCGATGACGTCGGGAAACGAGGTGGCGAACGAGGCGGCCCGCTTCATCCGGTAATACACGTCGCGCAGGTCACCGGCCTGACCGACGGGCGCCCCGAAATCATAGGACGCGCCCTGCTCGTCGCAGTTCCAGGCGTCGAAGTCTGTGCCGCCGCAGAACGTGTACTGGGAGTAGCCGTTCCCGCCGTAGGCGATCACCTTCCAGGTCGCGCGCTCCAGCTTCTTGCCGCGCTCCGGCTCGACTCCATAGACCTTGATCCAGCCGGTCCAGAACTCGGTGCTGAACCAGGGGCTGGTGCGCTGGGAGGTGTCGAACGGCGAGTCGCCCGCAGGGTCGTCCCCGTGGTTCAGGCCGCTGAAGAACAGCGGCACTTGCAGCCCACCCGCCCGCATCCTGCTCAGAAACCGCTTGTAGTAGGCGTTGGGCAGGTCCGTGCCGCCGCCCGCGCTGTTCTCGTTTTCCATCTGGACCATCAGGATCGGGCCGCCGTGGTTGATCTGGTTGCGGGCGAGGATGGGGACGAGCCTGGCGAAATAAGGGTCCAGGGCGGCGTAGAACGGGGCGTTGTCCTGCATCGGCAGCAGGCCCGGCTTGAAGCGCAGCCAGACGGGCAGGCCGCCCGTGTCCCACTCGGAGTTGACGTAGGGGCCTATGCGGACGACGGCGTACAGGCCGAGCGAATGGGCGAGCTTCAGGTAGGCGTCTAAATCTTTGTCGCCCGCGAAGTCGAACTCCCCTTCGCGCGGCTCGTGGAAATTCCAGTAAACGTAAGTCTGGACGGCGTTGTAGCCGGCCCGCTTGATCCGCAACATCCGGTCCCGCCAGAGTGCGCGCGGGGTCCGCGCATATTGCAGCTCGCCCGCAGCGATGAACGTCCGCTTGCCGTGGACCAAGAACCCGCGCCCGTCGAAATCGATGAACGGCTTGGCTGCGGCCTGGGGCGGGAAGATGCTGTCGTTGTTGTTCGGCCAGCCGAAGGCGTGGGCGCGCGGCGGCAGGAGGCAGGGAGCGGCGACGAGCAGAAGCATCAACAGGAGCGTTAAGAGGCGGGGGGAGTGTTTCATGGGATGACACCTGAACTACGCGGCGTGTTTGGGAGGATTGCGGGACTGAGACATGATTATAGCGCGCGGGGGGTGGGGTGTCAAGCCGGGGGCGGGGAAGCGAAGGGGAACCTCATCCCCCGCCCTTCCTTCTCAGCAAGGAGAGGGTGGCGAGGGACGAGCCGGGTGGGGTTCATCCCCTACCTGTCGAAGAACACCGGCTGGCCTGCCTTCGCCGACTCGTAGATGGCTTCCAGGATTTCCGAGACGACCAGGGCCTGCTCAGGCAGGACGACCGGGGCGGTATCGCTGCGGACGGCCTCGATCCAGGACTTAGCCTCCTCGAAGGCCGTGTCCAGGGTTTTGCCCTCAAAGAAGGCCACGCCGCCGCCGCTGGTCTGGATGTCCTCGACGTACAGGGTGCCGTGCTTTTCGCCGTTGATGCGGAGGCCCTGCTTCATGTCCGCCCCGGCCTTTGTCCCGGCCAGGGTGCAGTTCGCCTCTGTGGCGTCCGTGAGGTTGATCGCCCACGCCGCTTCCAGGATGATGGTCGCGCCGTTTTTCATGGTGATGAAGCCGAAGGCCGAATCTTCCACGGTGAACTTATTGGGGTCCCAGGGTCCCCAGGCGTTGGCCGCGTTCTCGTTGTCGCCGAGCTTGCGGTAGACGTTGCCCACGACCGATTTCGGCTCGTAGTTGTCCATCATCCACAGCGTCAGGTCCAGGGCGTGTGTGCCGATGTCGATCAGCGGGCCGCCGCCCTGCTTCTCGGCGTCCAGGAACACGCCCCAGGTCGGAACAGCCCGGCGGCGCAGGGCGTTCGCCCGCGCGAAGTAGATCTCGCCCAGGTCTCCCGCCGCGCAGACCTTTTTGAGGTACTGGCTTTCCGCCGTCTGCCGCGTCTGGTAGCCGATGGTCAGCTTTTTGCCGGTCCGGCGGGCGGCGTCGAGCATCCGGCGGGCGTCGGCGGCCTTCTTCGCCATCGGCTTCTCGCACATCACGTGTTTGCCGGCTTCGAGCGCGGCGACCGTGATCTCGGCGTGGGAGTCGTTGGGGGTCAGGACGTGGACCACGTCGATGGCCGGGTCTTGAAGCAGCGCGCGGTAGTCGGTAAAGGCCTTCGCGTCTGCGGTCCCGAAGCGCGCTGCCGCGGACTGCGCCTTGCCCTGCTCGACGTCGCAGAACGCCGTCATCTCGACGCCCTCGACCCGCGCCAGGGCGGGCATGTGCTTGCCGTGCGCGATGCCGCCCGTCCCGATGATGCCTACTCGAATGGTTTTCACTTAAAGTTCAGTCTCCCGTTGTGTCTTGGATTGTCCGTCTCAGGTTCACGCCGGGCAGCTCGGAGTCCTTCCCCGTGTCGAGGAAATTTCGGATGGGTTCAGCCCTGTCCCGCCCGCGCCGCCTCCCACATCGTCCAATTCCCGCTGAACCCTTCGACCCGCCCGCCCGGCTCGAACACCAGGAGCCGCGTCGCCACTTTATCCAGAAAGAATCGGTCGTGGCTGACGACAACGACAGCGCCGGGGAAGTTCACCAGGGCGCGCTCCATCACCTGCGTACTGGTCAGGTCCAGGTGGTTCGTCGGCTCGTCCAGGATCAGCGTCTGCGCGCCCGACAGCAGGCACCGGGCGAGGGCGACGCGGGCACACTGGCCGCCCGACAATGTCCCGATGCGCTGCCCCAGGTCCATCTCGGAGAACTGCAAGAGACTCAGGAACCGGTTGATCTCCTTGCGCCGCGCGCTGAACGCCAGGCCGCCCGCGCCGCCCATCGTATTGACGGCGTGGGTGACGGTGTCTTTGGGGTCCAGATCGGCCAGCATCCGGTTGAAGTCCGCGAATGACGTGCCGCCCGGCCAGACCACCGCGCCTTCGCCCGCGTCCGGCGCTTCGGCCCCGGTCAGCAGGCGCAGCAGCGTGGACTTGCCGGACCCGTTCGCGCCGACGATGGCGAGCCGCTCCCCTTTTTCGACCTCGAACGAGACGTCCGAGAACAGCGTCTGTCCGCCGTAGGACTTGGATAGGTGCTGGGCTGACAGCATCTTGTCCGGCAGGCGGATGCCCTGGTAGATCGCCGTCACGACCAGGTCCACGGGGCGCGGCTCGCGCCGCTTCTTCAGGTCGGCGAGCTTGCGCTGGAGACTCTGGCTGGGGCTGCGCCGGGCCTCGTCGCGGTCCGCGATGGCTTCGGCCTCGAACGTCAGCAGCTCCTCCTCGTGCAGGAACTGGCGCTCCAGAGTCTTGAAGCGGAACTGTTTCTCGCGGACATACTGGGTGAAGCTGCCGGCGTACTCCTGGAAACCGTAGTTCTCGACTTCGACCACGCGCGTCACCACGGCGTCCAAGAACTGCCGGTCGTGGGAGACGAGCAGCAGGCCGCCCCGGAACTGCGTCAGCCAGCCTTCGAGCCAGGCCAGGCCTTCGACGTCGAGGAAGTTCGTCGGCTCGTCCAGCAGCAGCAGGTCCGGGGCCTGGAGGAGCATCAGGGCGAGGGCGGCGCGGTTGCGCCAGCCGCCCGAGAGCTGGTCGATGGGCCGGGCGCGGTGTGCAGCGCTGAAGCCGAGCCGGGTCAGCACGGTGTCGATGTGCCGCCCGTACTCCCAGCCGTCGCGCCGGGTCATCTCGTCCAAGGCCACGGCCTGACGGTCCAACAAGCTCTCCATCTCATCGCCATCCTCGACGGTTTCGAGCGCCGAGGCGATCTGGTCGAGTTCATTTTCGAGCGCACGCACGTCGCCGAACAGCTCTTCCAAGACGTGCTGGGCCGAGAGCTGGCCGTCCAGCGAGGAGAACTGCGAGAAGTATCCGACTTTCAGGTTTTGCTCCCGCTCGACGGCACCCTCGGTCGGCTCGATCTGCTCCAGGATCAGCTTCAGGATGGTCGTCTTACCCGCCCCATTCTTGCCGATCAGGCCGACGCGCTCGCCCGCGCCGAGTTTGAAGAAGACGCTGCGGAGGACCTGCCGGTCCTCGTACTTCATCGAGACGTTATTCAGGCGTATGAGGCTCATCGTGTGGTTATCTTTCAGGCTCCCGCTCAGCCTCAGCGCGCACCGGCGCGCGGGGGGCGCGGGTGAGAGTGTACCAGGCTTCGGCGGCGATACCTGTCACAGCCGCCCCAGGAAAATGGGGTGATGGCGAACCGATGCGGGGGCGGATTGGGTATACTAGGAGGAACCCACCGCTCTTGGTCTGTGACAGCGTGGTGTGCGTTCTGTTTCGTGCCGACGCGCTTAGGAAGCTCCGCCTGAATGTCCATCATTTCCCTGCTGCCCTCGCGCTCGTCGGACCCGCAGCCGGCGATCCCAGGCCGCGTCACGCTCTGGGACCGGCTGGACCGGCCCGACTCCGCCGCCCTGCACGGGCTGATGAGCGGGGCGGTCTGGTTCCTGATCAGCGTCATTTACGGTTTGATCATGTCCAACGAGCTGACGACGCCGGACATTTTCGCCGGCATCCCCGCCCTAGTCTTCAGCCGGATGCGGCCCGCCCACGTCAACATGGTGCTGTTCGGGTACCTGTCCACGGCGTTCTTCGGGGCGTGGTACTTCATCGTCCCGCGCCTGTGCAAGACTCCGCTGCGCTCCAACCGGGCGGCGAACCTGCTCCTGATCTTCTGGAACCTCGCCATCGTCGCCGGCACGGTCGCGCTGGCTTGCGGCGACACGCAGGGGAAGGAGTACGGCGAGTACCCCTGGTACATCGACTGGCCTATCCTGATCCTGATGGGCGTCAACGCCGTTATCATCTACCAGACGATCCTGGCCCGCCAGGAGGCCAAGCTGTACGTGTCGCTGTGGTACATCGGCGGGACGCTGATCTGGATTCCGATGATGTTTTTCCTGGGGCACGTGATGTGGCACCCGTTCACGACCTTTATGACGGCGGACGGGCACCGGCACATCCTGTGGAGCAACAACGGGGCGAACCTGCCCGACGCGCCCGTCTCGCACTACCAGCGGACCGGGGCCATGTCGAGCCTGGACGACGCCGTGTTCAACTGGTTCTACGGCCACAACGTTTTCGCGCTGTACATCACCACGGGCGGGCTGGCCGTCGCCTACTACCTGATTCCCAAGCTGTCGCGCCGTCCGCTCTACTCTCACCTGATGTCGCTGGTCGGGTTCTGGTCCATCGCCCTGTTTTACACCAACACGGGCATGCACCACCTCCTGCAAGCGCCGATCCCGAACTGGCTCAAGGTTATCTCGGTCGTCGGGTCCGTCGCCCTGGTCATCCCCGTGTTCTCGTTCAGCACCAACGTGTTCATGACGATGCGCGGGCAGTGGGGCCAGATGCTGGAGAACCTGCCCCTGCGGTTCGTCCTGACCGGGGCGTTCTTCTACCTGGCCGTCTCGATTCAGGGTTCGATCCAGTCGCTGATGTCGGTCAACCGCTTCGTCCACTTCTCGCAGTGGACCATCGCGCACGCGCACCTGGCCCTGCTCGGCGCGTTCGGCTTCATCGCCTCGGGGGCCATGGTCTACATGGTGCCGCAGATCGTCCGCAAGCCGCTGTGGAGCCGGAACCTGGCGGACGCCCAGTACTGGCTGCTGCTGCTGGGCATCAACCTCTACTTTTGGGCGATCACGGCGGCGGGCTTGGCGCAGGCCAGCGCGTGGGTCTCGCTCGGGGAGCAGGTGGTCAAGGCCTACCCCGTCGTGAAGCCGTATTTCTACCTGCGCTCGATGGCCGGAGGCATGATCGTGATCGCGGTCACGATGCAGCTCATCAACCTGTACATGACGATCCGGTCGCAGCCCATCGACCGGGCGGGCCAGCGACGCAAGCAGATCGCCGAGATGCAGGAGCTTTCGGCCCCGGCGGGCGCGTTCGACGACCGCACCGTGGCCGTCGATTAGAACTCTGAGACACCCGTCGCCATGAAAATGACACCGCTGACCGTTTTGCTGGGGTCGTTCCTGATCGTCTTCACCACCGTGATCGTGGTCGCTTTCACCCCGGTGGTCGTGTTCAACCCGCACCCCTCACCCAACGCGCGCCCGTACACGACGCAGGAGCTGAAGGGCCGCGAGGTCTACGTCAAGAACGGCTGCGTCTACTGCCACTCGCAGGATACGCGCCCGATGGACTGGGGCATGGGCAGCGGGCTGGCCTCGCAGCCCGGCGACTACGCCTACGACTCGCCGCACCTGGTCGGGGAGCACCGCAACGGCCCTGACCTCGCCCATGAGGCCGGCTACCACCCTAACGACTGGCACTGGGCGCACTTCCAGAACCCGCGCTACACCCGCCCGCAGTCGTTCATGCCGTCCTACAGCTACATCCGGGGCGACGACCGGCGGAACCTGATCGCCTACCTCCAGTGTTTGGGCGGCAAGGACGGCACCAAGCGGGCGCAGCAGCAGGCGGACCTGAAGGTCAACCTGATCAAGTATTACCAGAAGGGGCCTGGGGAGAACGTCGCCTACCTGAACTCGACGCTGCCTTCGGACTGGCTGACGATGCCGAACCCGGAGCCGGTCACCGTCGAGTCGGTCGAGCGCGGGCGCGTATTGTACGTCGCCTACTGCGCCGGCTGCCACGGCGAGCACGGGGACGGGCGCGGCCCGTCCAAGCCCTACCTGAACCCGCCGCCGATGGACTTCACGCTGATCCAGGCATCGGGGGCCAGCACGCAGGGGGGCCAGCCGGGCTACCATTACGACTACCGCAAGAACGAGGTGTCGTCCATCTCGAACGGCGACATCTACTACGTGGTGCTGTACGGCATCCCCGGCAGCGCCATGCCGCAGTTCAAGGGGCAGCTCCCGTCGGAGAAGATCTGGGACGTCGGCAACTACGTCGGGTGGGCCTTCATGGGCTGGAAGCAGGAGCCGAACAGCGGGCGCTACGAGGAGCTGGCGCGGCAGCCCTGGGAGCACACCTGGGAGCGGGGCCAGAAGACGGTGGCGTCCGCACGGTGACGGCCGACCTGACGGCGCTGAAACAACGTCGGAAAAGCCCCCGGCACCGTGCCGGGGGCTTTTCTGCGTCTGACTGTCGTGCGGCGGCTTAGTAGCCCGACGCCTCGAAGCGCTCGGAGACTTTGGTCCAGTTGACCGTGTTCCACCAGGCCGCGAGGTATTCGGGGCGGCGGTTCTGGTACTTCAGGTAGTACGAGTGCTCCCAGACGTCGTTGCCCAGGATAGGGTACTGGCCGTCGCTCATCGGGTTGTCCTGGTTGGCCGTGCTGACGATAGCGAGCTTGCCGTCGGTGGCCTTGACCAGCCAGGCCCAGCCGCTGCCGAAGCGCTTGACCCCGGCGTCATTGAACTGGGTCTTAAAGGCGTCGAAGCTGCCGAAGGCGGACGTGATGGCGTCGGCCAATGCGCCCGTCGGCGGCCCGCCGCCGCCCGGTCCCATGATCTCCCAGAACATCGAATGGTTGACGTGGCCGCCGCCGTTGTTGCGGACGGCCATGCGGATGTCCTCGGGCACGGCGCTCAGCTTCTTGAGCAGATCCTCGGCGGACTTGCCGGCAAGCTCGGGGTGCTTGTCCACGGCCATGTTCAGGTTGGTGACATAGGCCTGGTGGTGCTTGTCGTGGTGCAGGTGCATCGTCTCGGCGTCGATGTGCGGCTCCAGCGCCTCGTAGGCGTAGGACAGGGGGGGGACTTCAAATGCCATTTTCGTGTGACTCCTTCAAGATCGGCAACGCTTTGGGCTTACCCGCGCGGGCGCAGGGGCTAAACGCTCAGTCATCGGGCGCATATTTTCGGGTTCCCCGTAAGCCATTCTCATTATTTTTACCGGCCCTTTGATATGCTGACTGGAAGCAGTTATAATGCGCCCAGTTGCCGTCGCTTTCTTCCCTGCTGTTGGATTATGTTCTGCTTCATGCTGGCTATACATCTGACCCTGGCATCTGTCTGCTGAAGAGGAAAAGAGATGAGACGAACAACCTGCTACTTAATGCTCTGCTTGCTGTATACCATTTTACCGCTTGCATCCTTGACGGCGGCTACTCCGAAAGCCGACGCAGAAAAAGCATCTTTGCGAAAGAGAGTGTCCTTGTTTGACTACTTGGCATCCGTATCGCCACGCCTCAATTTCTACTACACGGTAGAAGTATCAGAATCTTTAACTGGTTCCAATGCTTTTTTTGGTCTTGATGTTGCTGACAATCAAAAGATAACAACCACGAGGGAATTGGCTGCGGATTTAAATAAAGAACTACCGGACATGGTAGTTTTTCAAGATCGGTATAACCCGAATGTTATTCATTTCGTCACTGTATTACTGAAAAATGATCCAGGTTATCCTCTAAATCGCGTAGCTAATATGGCGTATAGAGGCAAGTTGACACAGTTGCCAGATGAACTGGGTAAGCAGCTTCACACAGAATTGTACACTCAGCGTGTATTTGCTACCCCGTTTGTCTCTTTCGACTACCGCACACGAATCGATTTTACTGCAAAGGATGAACAAGTGAGGAGCATTCTGAGTAATCATGTGCCTCTGGTTGGTTATGATCGTTTCATGTGGCTGGCTGAAACTTACGTGACAGGAGGGAAAACTGTTACTACTGTCGATTACAAGGGCATAGTTAAGAAGAAATAGAAACTCTGGAGCAAGCGACCTGAGCAACGGAAAACCTATCGCCTATGGCTTTTCTTCTTTTCGGAAGAAGGCCTTGACCTCCTGGAGGTCGTAGGCGCGGCGGGCGGGGGCAGGAAGCGCAGGAACCGCCGGAAGCTGTCTGGCGATGCAATGTTAGCGACGCAAGTTAGCACGAAGAAGGTGATATCGAGTGCAACCGTGTTGGTATTGGAACCATACTCAGTTCAGGTTCCGACCAATGCAGTGCAAAAATTCAGCGTCGCGGGACGAAATCGGAGTCTTGATGCTTCTACTAGCCCGGCAGTGACTGGTTTACCTCAAGGTGTGGTAGTTTTAGCTACAGTGTACGCTGCGCCAGTGCCAGTTACTGTGCTGGATCAGTTTACACATCCTCTAGACCCGATATTTGCTGGCACGGCGGTCACAGAAGATGGTGACGATATTCATTTGTCAATAGACGCTTCTGGTTCATACTTGGATCCGGTTGGCCCTGGGATTTCTCCATCAAACAACCAAAATCCAGCAGCTCACAAGCCGCCTCAAGATTCTTATCATGAGTATGATGCTACGACCAAAGTAATGAGTCCGGTCGTAGCGGGTTGGATATCCGTACCAAGCAAGTATGATCTAGCACCTATATACAACACCTATGGACAATCAAACACTAATGTTGAAGTCGGGACACACAGGCTAGAACCACAGCTTGGCGGCACAACGTCAATCTCTAAACGCGGCGTCTACTTGGGATCGTATACTGGGGACCCTCAGTACAACATCCTTATCAACTGGCCTGACCCGAAACAATAGTAGGCATATGCTATTGGCAAGAAGAGTTTCATGTAATATCGCAGTTCATGAAGCCATGCCTTTGAGTGCATTGAGTAAGGTCTTTGATGTAATAAATTCAAGCAATTATTGCACACAGAGACGAAAAGCATCCCAAAAAACCAGGAATAAAAATGCACATCAAATATATGTCAGCCATAACAGTAATGGCTGTCGGATCAATTTCTGTTTGCTTGCCTGCTTTAGCAGATAAGGTAGACAAAACTAGTCATGCAATGGTCACGAGCGTTGACAGCAGGATGCCGTTAGACAAATATCTGACGGTAGTAGGAGCTGAACTGAATTGTTATTTCACACTTGAGTTGGACAGCAGGCGTCAACCCCAAGTTTTCGGAGATAAAGCCAGTGTCAAATTTTCACCATTGTTGGTGGCTTCGACAAAAGAAGATGGAAGCACCATCACCATCCATGCTCTTATTAAAAAACTTCAACGGGAACTCCCAGAAGTGCATATTGTCCAGAGCAAAGAGGACCCCAGGATCATACATCTCATAGACGCTTCTTTGCTAGCGGATGCCGATTATTCCATTCAGAAGCGCGCTTCAATAACATACTCAGGCCTGCTATACCAGTTCCCTGATGCCATAGGGAAGAGCGTCGCGGGATTAACCTCACGGCAATGGCTCATGTTTCCTGTAGTCAACACTGACTGGGCAACTACCGTTCACGTCCGGGCGAGCCAGGGGACGGTAAGAGAACTGTTGACGCAGTCTGTCCCATTGGCCGGCTATAAGCACATCATCTGGGTCGCGGAGACGTTTGCCAAGCAGGGCAAGGCCGAGACGCAGGTGCAGTTCTATGGTCCTTTGAAGAAGGCTAAGGCCGAGATTCGCTAAAGAACGCCTCGACTTCCTGAATGTCGTAGACGCGGCGGGCGGGGGGCAGGAACCGCCGGAAGCTGCCTGGCGATACAATGTTAGCGACGCAAGTTAGCACGAAGAAGGTGATATCCAGTGCAACCGTGCTGGTATTGGAACCGAACTCGCTAGGTCCAACACCTTCTTTCGATACCGACAAAGCCGGAACAAATTTCCTGGAAGGCAACTATACGTCACCAGCAGATACAACACTCCAGGGCAGAACAGTAAAACTGGTCACTACATATAACTATTACGCGACGATGCAAGTGTATGACCTATTTGGACATCCTCTTGATGCAATTTTCTCTGGTACAGAAGTGGAAGAGATGTATGACAAAACTGATACTCTCAGTGCCGTACCTTATAGCAGTATCAATTCGCCAATTACCGCTGGTGGAACTTACCTTGACCCCATAGGATTTACCGAGCCAGGTCCTGCTGGAACACAAACTGACAGTAACACTGACGCATCTAAAAACTGGGTGGCAGAGGTCGGTGCGGCGAATCAGCCAACCCTCCCGTTCGACGCCGTGGGTGACAAGACGCAGACCTTCCACATTTACGTAGGCAACCACGAGTTGAGCAACTCGCCATACACCCGTACTTTCACGGTTTCTTACCCAACACCCCGTCAACTTGGAGTGATCCATCTCCATGGTCCTTGACAAAAGTGTGAGTAAGCCGCGCTTTTGGTATTGCGAGAGGGCAGTTTTCTTCAAGGCTGAGGCGAAATCTGACACGAGCGACACATCCACGACACTTGGTAAAGACACGCTGTGACTACACTGGTGTCAACTGCTCGAAATTCGCCTTCCTAAGTTGTGACAAATGACAGGAAGAGTACATGAAATCATATAGGTTCGGCGGCATCATCATTTGCCTGTTTCTTTGCAACACTCTATGTGCAATGGCAAGCACTGCACGGGTAAGGCGATCTGTTCCATTGTTGGTTTACCTGGACTCGGTATCGTCTCAGTTGGGGTGCTACTACACAATCGAATCCTTGCCGTCTGCTTCTGGATCAACTGTCTTTAAAGGTGCCCAGATCTCTGACAGCCCACAGACACAAACTATTACGGCTTTAGTTGTCAAGCTGAACAAAGATTTGCCAAAAGTTTTCGTTCTGCGTGATCAGAAAAGCCCGAACGTCATACACCTTATTGATAAGGTCCTGTATAACGATCCGAATTATGCTCTCAACAAAATTGTCAGCATCAATTATAAGGGAAGATTGATAGACCTTCCCGATTTTATTGGGGCGTACTTGAACCAAACATTGACTTCAAGGCACGCCATATTCGGTCCACTTACGCACTTTGACGATGTGACGCAGGTTCAGGTCAGAGCGAACAGTGAAACGGTGAGAAGTGTGCTGACGAACTGTCTGTCGATCAAATCCTACGAGCACTATTTGTGGACCGCCCATGCATGGCAGGAGGACGATAAACGCAACATTGCCTTTGACTACGGCTGGCTCTCCATCGATTTCAACAGAAGCCCCACCCCGCCAAGAGAGTAGCGGCGGATTATGACGCTACATCTTCCGCGCCAGACTGCCTAAAGAACGCCTCGACTTCTTGGAGGTCGTAGACGCGGCGGGCGGGGGGGAGGAAGCGCAGGAACCGCTCGCCGTAAGATTTGCGGACAAGGCGCGTGTCCAGAATGGCGACGACGCCCCGGTCTGAGGCCGTGCGGATCAGCCGCCCGAAGCCCTGCTTGAGCTTCAGTTGCGCCTGCGGCAGGGCGAAGTCGCCGAACCAGTCGCCGCCGGCCTGGGTGATCTCGTCCACGCGGGCCTTGTGCAGGGGGCTGTCGGGGACCGAGAAGGGCAGGCGGTCGATGATGACCAGGCGCAGGTCCGCACCGGGCACGTCCACGCCCTCCCAGAACGACTGCGTCCCCAAGAGGATGGCGTTCTTTTCGTCCTTGAACGTCTGCACCAATTTGGAGTTCGGCATCTCGCCCTGGCGCAAAATGGGGTAGGGGAGGTCGGACTGCATCAACTGGTCATAGGCGGCGTTGAGCGCACGGTGGGACGTGAACAGCAGGAACGCGCCGCCGTGCGCGGCCTCGACAAGCGCGGCCATCTCATTGACCGAGTCGTAGACGTAGCCGGGGTCGTCCGAAGGCGGCGGCAGGTGCCGGGGGATGTAAAGCAGGCAGTGCCGGGTGTAGTCAAACGGAGAACCGACCAGCGTTTCGGTCACGAGCGAGTCGGCGGCGGGGATGCCCAGGCGGCGGCGGACATAGCCGAAGCCGCCGTCGGTCGAGAGCGTGGCCGAGATCAGGGCGGCCCCGACCGCGCGGGGTTGTCTCCACAAGGCGGCCTGCAAGATGGGCGCGACCGAGATCGGCGTCCAGCTGATGGTCGCCGACGGCCCGCGCCGCCCGCCGCGCGCCGTGGACCCCCAGCGGACGAAGTTGGCGTCCTCGGCCCCGAAGGCCAGCGACAGCTCCTCCCGCGCACGGACGCATTGCCGGCGCAGGCCGTCCACGCGGTCTTTCAGTGTCGCCTGGCCGCCCGTATCCGCCTTCAGCAGCTCCAGGGCGACGGCGTCGAGCAGGACGCCGATGCCGGCGGTCAGGGCGCGGGCGGCTTGCAGGTCCTGTTCGCGCGGCAGCAGGTCCGAGACGAAGAACTCGGCGCGCTGCGTCCGCAGGAATGGGTCGAACAGCGACTGCGCCTGGGCGTCGATGGCCTTCAGGCGGTCGGTGTTGAGATCGAGCTGCCGGGCGGCGCGGCGAATCTTGTCGATGAGGGTGGGCAGGCGGGCGGACGAGAACGTCACGCCGAACGCCCCCGCCGCAGCGGATTCAAGGTGGTGCGCCTCGTCGAAGACGACGAAGTCGTAGTCCGGGAGCAGGCGCGCGTCCTGCTCGCCCGCCCGGCGCACGGCGAGGTCGCTGAAGAACAGCGCGTGGTTGACCAGCAGAATCTGGGCCTCGTGGGCGGACCGGCGCATCTGGTAGTAAAAGCAGCGGTCGAAGAAGCGGCATTCTTGGTTCTTGCAGGTGTCCGTGTTGGCGCGGATGTCGGCCCAGGCGGGGTAAGTGAAATCGAGTTCGGCGGCGTCGCCCGTCTTGGTCTCGCCGCTCCAGCGGACGATCCGGGCGAACTGCGGGTCGCCCGCGGTCCACAGGTCGGTGCGGGCGGCGTCCATGTCCTGCAAGCAGAGGTAGTTCCCGCGCCCCTTGATGGTCGCGGCCTCGACCGGCGTTTTCCAGAGTGACTGGACGAGGGGGATGTCCTTCTCCGCGAGCTGAGACTGGAGGGCCAGTGTATGCGTCGAGACCACGATGCGCCGGTTCGGGCCGGCGTGACGCAGGGCAGGCAGAAGGTACGCCAGGGTCTTGCCGACGCCCGTGCCGGCCTCGATCAGCGCGATGCCGGTCCGCGCCGACAGCGCGGCCTCGACGGCGGCGGCGGCGGCCTGCTGCTCGGGCCTCGCCTGGAAACCGGGCAGCGCGCGCCCGGCGACGCCCTTCTCACCGAGGAACCGTGAGAGATAGTTTGACGTGGGCATATGTTCCTCAAGATTCGGGATCGGTGCCCCTGCTTCCTGCCGCTTGAACCCCAGGTAAAGAAATCAGGCTCACAAACTCGCGAAGCGTTTATTTTTAGGAGTCGTTGAGGTATAACAGCACCGGACGACACCGACATGCCTGCTTCCTGTCCCTCGACGCTTCCGCGCCGGCGGGAGCCAGGGTCGGGCCACTTTTGACAAGGAGCTTCCCTCACATGCAATTCCGAACCACGCGCAACTGGGCTATCGCCTCCGCCGTCGCCGCCATGCTCGCCTCCTCGGCGGCCGGCGTACGGGCGCAGGACGCCACCGCCACCCCGCCGGCATCTAGCCCAACGACCGCCCCCAACAATGGCACGGTCGTTCCCGATTCGTCCGCGACCGGAGCAGCACAGCAGCCCAACGCCGCGCCCACGACCGGCGCAACGAGCACGGACAGCACGACGACGGGTAGCATGAGCACAGGCAGCACAACCGCCATGCCGATGTCCAATGGGTCCATGTCCAATGGGTCCATGTCCAACGGGTCCATGTCCAACGGGTCCATGCCGGGCATGATGTCCGGGACGATGACGCCGGACTACAAGATCCTCAGCAATCCCAACTACGACTACATTGATCTTCAGCAGGCCAAGGCGCGCGGCCTCTCGGACAGCCAGATCGCCACTGTCGCCAAGATCGCCCAGGAGAGCGGTGTGCCGTTCCGCATGGTCTCCGCCGCAGTCGAGCGCGGCGAAACGTTCCCGATGCTTGCCACCGAGTACAACCTGAAGCTGGCTGATGTCTACGAGAGCGACAAGGAGAAGATGCAGATCGCGAACTACATCTCCACCTATGAGTCCATCGGCACGAAAGGCGGCACCGGCGGCGGCATGATGATGTCGAGCGGGTCGATGTCGCCTTCCATGCCCATGGCCCCGACGACGCCTCCGATGACCAACCCGACTCCGATGGCACAGACTCCCGCGCCGATGACCCCGCCGATGGCGAACACCGCCACCCTGGACATCGTGGACACCGCGATGGCTGCCCCGAACCTGTCCACGCTGGTGAAGGCCCTCCAGATGGCCGGGCTGGTTGAGACGCTGAAGGGGGCGGGTCCGTTCACCGTCTTCGCACCCGACAACAAGGCGTTCTCCCGGCTGCCCGCAGGTGCGCTCGACGCCCTGATGGCAGACCCTACCAAGCTGAAGATGGTCCTGACGTACCACGTCATTCCGGCCAACATCATGGCGGCAGATGCGATGGCGATGACCACGCCTGACTCGCCCCCGACCGTCGAGGGCGCGACGCTCAAGGTCACCAAGGGACGCAAGGGCAAGCTCAAGATCAACGACGCGACCGTGACCAAGGCCAACATCCAGGCCACCAACGGCACCATCCACATCATTGACCGTGTCCTGATGCCCCCGATGGATGCCACCACGCCGACCGCCACGCCGATGACGCCGGCGACCCCGGATACGACGGCACCGGGTACGACGACTGCACCGATGACTCCGGCTCCTGGTACGACGACCGCCCCGATGACTCCGGCTCCTGGTACGACGACCGCCCCGATGACTCCGGCTCCTGGTACGACGACCGCCCCGATGACTCCGGCTCCTGGTACGACGACCGCCCCGATGACTCCGGCCCCCGGTACGCCGGATCCGAACGCACCGACGGCCCCCGGAACGCCTGCTGCCCCTGCGCCCGCGACCCCGGATGCAACCCCGCCTGCGGCCCCCGCCATGCCGCCGACGCCTGCGCCGGCTCAGTAGACCCCCGGCCTACGTCAACTGCCCCTGCAACAGTGATCACTGTTGCAGGGGTTTTTCGTTTGCCCTGGCTGCCTCGCAGCACCAGAGGGGGACGAGGCAGAGCGCCCCCGCCACCACCCCCGCATCGTTTAAGGCTAGGCTCGCGGCGATTGCCGTACCCCCGCCGACCCTCAACGCCCGTCCCGCTGCGGAACGGCTCGGCCACCGCCCCCGCAGAGACACAAGGCAGCCGAGGCCGACCCAGAGCAAGGTCGCCCAGGTGCTGTGATAGGCGAGCCGGCTCTCGACGGCGAGCTTCCGGGCCGCGATGCCTGCCGCTTCCCTCACCCCGCCGCCCTGTATCCTTGCCATGGCTTCACCGATGTGCGAATGCGTCCCCGCTGGTCGCGCCAAATCCGCTGCGGTAAACCCGGCCATGCCGAGTATGACCAGCAGCAGCAGCAGCAAGACGGGCCGGACTGACCAGCGCCGCCCCATCGCCGTGTAGAGAAACGCCCCGAACGCCGTGAGCGATGCTAAGAGGCCCCCCGCTTTTGCGCCGGCCCAGGATGACCCGAGCAACAGGCAGGCGAGGCCGAAGACGGACGCGACTCCGATCATTCCTCGCCGACCCCACACACCCCATCCGTGCGCGGCCAGAACCAGTAGACACCCGAGCAGGACGCCCATCGCCTCATTGCCGATGCCGTAATAGCGCGCGCCCTCGATGGCCGAATAGCCGAGGGGGGAGCGCCGCATGAGGGGGTCGCCGGTGACCATGTCCGCCAGCAGGCAAAAGGCCGTGGCCGCGAGCAGGCAAAGGAGCGCCGCGGCAGCGCCGCGCCGGGCGGCCAGCGACGAGGCCAGGCCCAGCGCCACCAGGAAATATAAGGCCACGGACGGTGCCGAGCCGCTGAACAGGAGCGCAAGGAGCAGGGAGGGCGGCACGAGGGGCCACAAGAGTGGGAGGCGGGCTTGGCGGAGAAGCAGCGTGCCGAACCCGACCCATGCGGCCAGGGCGAGGGCGACATAAGGCAACGCCCGCATCGTGTCCGCCTGTGCGACTGCCTGCGCTTCCAGTGATCGCACCTGACCGATCGGGTCGCGTCGGGGCACTGCGTGGATGACCTGGCCGAAAGGACGGACAACGAAATCTTTCACACCGAGGCCGAAGTAGTTCGCCACGGTCGGCGCAACGTCGGTGTTCGTGACCAGGCCCGCCCTGCGCGTCGAAGGCGAAAGCAGCAGGCCAGCCGGGACACCCGGCCCCCACATCAGGATCGGAGTCAGGCGGTGGCCGTGCGCGTATTCGTCATCCTCCGCGAACGGGGAGAGGACGAGGAGCCGCCCCCCGGAGCCGCCGACAAGCGCCTGAGCCGTTCCCAAAGCCCGGTCCGCCGCCGGTATGCCGCTGCCGGCGTCCCAGACCAGGCACTGGCCGGGCTGGACGGACAGCGTGGCGGCGGCGCGCGCCGTGCCGCCGCCCGCCGCGGCCACGAAGTCGCTCCCTGAGCCGCCGCCGGCCTGGATGGCGATCCCGTGCATCTCCAGAGTGTCCGCGAGGCTGCCGAGGTGCAGGTCATAGCCGCGCCCCTGATTGGCGCACAGGAGGCGGGGCCAGTCGGGGTTCACCCGCACGCCGGGGGCTGCGACGAGTCCCATGCGCCGCCTATAAATGTTGCCGAAAGAAACAGGCAGGCCATCGGGGTGAGACGCGGCGGTGAAGAACGCCGATGACGGACCGGCGGCCCTTGCGCCCGCACCGAGGGTCAGGAGGGCGCTCTGGGGCGTCTCGCGGGCGCGGTCGCCCGGCAGGCGGGCCGTCCGCGTGTTCATGACCGCGAGCGATCCTGTCTGCATCAGGGAATGAAGATGGGGGGCGTCAGCCGCCTCCCAGTCGTGCAGGCTTGTGCCCGGCAGCAGGACGATGACGAAGGGGCCAGGGCCGGCTCGGGCGGGTATCACCAGACACGTCAGCCAGAGAAGACACAAGGCCACGCGGGCGGCTGGCCTCATGCGCGGGCCAAGGCCACGTCCAGCGCCTGCCGGACGCTCTCGACGCCGATGACTTTGAGGTCAGGCGAGCGGCGCAGGCCGGCCTTGTTGCGGGCGCAGATGACGGCCTGCTTGAAGCCCATGCGCGCGGCCTCGCGGAGCCGCTGCTCGACGTGGCCCACGGCGCGGATCTCGCCGCCCAGGCCGACCTCGCCGGCGAAAACGGTGGACGGATCGACGGGGCGCTCCCCGAAGGAAGAGGCGATGGACACGGCGACGGCGAGGTCGGACGCCGGCTCGTCCACGCGGACGCCCCCGGCCAGGTTGACGAAGACGTCTTGATTCGCAAGGCCGATGCCGACGCGCTTCTCCAGAACGGCCAGGATAAGGTTCACCCGGTTGGTGTCTACCCCCGCCACAGTCCGGCGTGGGTTGGTGAGGTAGGAGGGGGCGACCAGGGCCTGTGCCTCGATGAGCAGGGGCCGGGTGCCCTCGACGGTCGCAAGAATGGCCGACCCCGCCGTGTTCTGGTTCCGCTCGGCCAGCAGCATCTCGGAGGGGTTAGGGACTTCGACCAGGCCTTCCTCGTGCATCTCGAACAGGCCGATCTCGTCCGTCGAGCCGAAGCGGTTCTTGACCGCACGCAGGATTCGGTAGGTGTAGTGGCGGTCGCCCTCGAACGTCAGAACGGTATCCACCATGTGCTCCAGGACTCGCGGCCCGGCCAGCGCGCCGTCCTTGGTGACGTGGCCGACGAGGAAGATGGGGATGCCCTCGCCCTTAGCGACCTGGGCAAGATGTGCCGTGGCCGCCCGGACCTGGGAGACGCTGCCGGGCGCGGACTCGATCTCGGGGTGCTGCATCGTCTGGATGCTGTCGATGATGGCGAATCCGGGCCGCTCCGCCTGAATCTCCCCGGCGATCAGGGTCACGTCGGTCTCGTTGTGGAGCAGCATGTCGCCGTCCGTGATGCCCAGGCGCTCGGCGCGCAGCTTGATCTGCGTAGCCGACTCCTCGCCCGAGACGTACAGCGTCTTGCCGCCCCGTGCGGCCAGGTTGCCGGCCACCTGTGTCAGCATGGTGCTCTTGCCGATGCCCGGATCGCCCCCGATCAGCGTCAGCGCGCCCCGGACGATGCCGCCGCCCAGCACACGGTCGAACTCGCCGATGCCGGTGAGTATCCGGCCTTCTTCGGCGGGGGAGGGGACGTCGCTCAGGCGCTGCGGCTTGCTCCGGCCTACGAACCCGGTGGAGGCCGCCGCGCGGGCGGCGGGACTCTTCGGTGCGGCGAGGCTGACCGTCTCCTCCAGGCCGCCCCATTCGGCGCACGAGGGGCACTTGCCGAGCCACTTGGGGCTTTCATAACCGCAGTGGCGGCAGACGAACCGCGTTTGCGCTTTTGCCATGCGCTTATTGTACCTGAATTGACTCCCACGTCCGTTTCTGCTAGAATTGGTGTGTGAAAAGATCTCGTTAGGAGTAACAGTCCATGCCCACGGTTCCCGAAACGCTGAAGGCACTGGACGCCTTGCAGCAGCTAGACAGCCATATCTTACGGGCCAAGCGGGCGCAGAGCGCCCTGGATACGGGCGCGGCGGCGGCCCAGGCGGCGCAGGCGGCCCGCGATGAGGCCCAGGCGCGGCGCGGCGAGTGGCAGAAGGACGTCGGGGACCTCAAAGACAGCGAGCTGAAGCTTGCGACCGTCGAGGCCAAGCACAAGTCTTACCAGCAGAAACTGTACCAGGGCACCGTCACGAGTCCCAAGGAACTCGCCAGCATCGAGAAAGAGATCGGGGCCTTGGGAAGGCAGCGATCCGACCTGGACGGGCGTATTTTGGAGCTGATGGAGCAGACCGAACAGGCACAGGCGATGCTGACGGCCGCCGAGGAGCGCGCGCGGTCGGCGGATGGGCACCACGTGGGCGTCGTCAGCACCTACAGGTCGCGCCGTGAGGCGCTGGACCTGGAGCTGTCGTCGCTCGCCACCCAGAGGGCCAACGCCGCGACGCTCGTCGAAGACAAGGCGTTGCTCGAACGCTACGACGGCATCCGCGCTCGGGCGGGCGGGGTGGGCCTGGCGCGCATCGACGGCAGTTCCTGCGGCGGCTGCCACATGACGCTGTCCGGGACACAGATCAAGGTGGCGAAGGAGGGAGCGCAGGTTCAGACGTGTGAGAACTGTGGACGCCTGCTGGCAGCCTGAGTGCGGGCAGTGGTGATTGACGGCACGGCTGGCCCCGTGGTATAATGCGCCGAGGTAAGTCGCCCGCCATGTCGCAGAACACGCCGCACGTTCCCAGCCAGGCCGCCGCCGGAGCCGCCGAGCTGCCGTCCGTCTACGAGGATCGGAGGCAATACATCGAGCGGCTGGAGCAGGCCAACCTTGACCTGGAACAGCGCATCCACGAGGCCAAAACCAGGCCCTTGCCGGTATCCCCCTCCGCACTGCCTCTGCCCTCTCCCGGTGAGTTCGAGAACATCCTGAAGCGACTGGTGGACAAGATCGCCAAAATCCTTCAGGCGGAGAAGTGCGTTTTCCTGCTGCACGATGCCCAGGCGGCGACGCTGTACGCGACGCCGCCCGCCCTGGGCCTGACGCGCGAGGCGTTGGACGCGCTGGAGCGGCGCGTCTCCGAAGAGGGCGTCTCGAACGAAGTCTTCCGCACCAACACACCCCTGATCACCTATGACGCCGCGCGCGACCCGCGCGCGGCGGCGGAGGGACTGGAAGCATTGGGCATCCGCAACGCCGTCTCCGTCCCCTTGATCGTCGAGAAGCGGGACGAAGATAACCGTGTTTTAGATCGAACGACGGTGGGCGTTCTGCACGTCTTCAACAAGAAGTATGACGGGCTGTTCGTGGACGAGGATGTACGGCTGCTGGAACAGCTCGCGCGGCAGGGCGCGGCCGTGATCGCCTCCGCCCAGATGTACCGCGAGGTGGTCCAGGAGAAGCAGGAGCTGCTCCACACCATCGACAGCCTGTACGCAGGCCTGCTGATGGTGGGCAGCAACGGGCGGCTGCTCCAGATCAACCCGTCGGCGCGCGCGATTCTCGGCATCCCTCTGGACCGGGCTTTGATCGACCTGCCCTACGAGCGGGCGATCCCGGACGCCCGCGTCCGGGCCATCCTCAGCCGCGCCCTGTCACCCGTCCTCAGCGAAGTGGCCGATGAGGTGGCGTTCCCGGTGGCGGACGCGGCCCCGGAAGATGAGTTCCGGGAACGCATCTACCAGGTGCAGTGCGCGCGGGTGCGTGAGGACGACGGCTCGACGGCGGGCATCGTGGCGATCTTCAACGACATCACCGAGATCCGTGGCGTTGAGCGCATGAAGACGGCGTTCATTTCAACGGTTTCGCACGAGCTGCGGACGCCGCTGACCAGCATCAAGGGGTTCATCTCGACGCTGTTGGCGGACGACGAGGGTTACTATGATGAGGCGACGCGGCGCGAGTTCTACGGCATCATTGACTCGGAGTGTGACCGCCTCCACCGCCTGATCAAAGACCTGCTGGACATCTCGCGCATCGAGCAGGGCCATGCGATGCAGATGAACTGGGACCGGGTTGACGTCGCCGCCGTGGCAGAAAAAGTTTTGGCCGCCCAGCGCGCTTACACACGTGAGCACACGCTGTCTGCGGACTTCCCCGCCGGTTTCCCCCGTGTTGACGCCGACCCGGATAAGATGGAGCAGATACTGACCAACTTGGTGAACAACGCGATCAAGTATTCGCCTCACGGTGGAAACGTAAAAGTCTCAGGACGCCTCCTGGCCGGCCCGGACGGGGGGCCAGAGGCCCCCTCCGTCGCCGTCCGCGTCTCCGACGAGGGCATGGGCATCCCGCGCGAGCACTTGCCGAAGATATTCGAGCGATTCTACCGCGTGGACAACCGGGACAACCGCGAGATCGGCGGCACGGGCATCGGGCTGGCCCTGGTGAAAGCGCTGGTCGAGGGGCACGGGGGCAGGGTCACCGTGGAGAGCGAGCCGGGGCAGGGGACCGCCTTCACGTTCGTCTTCCCCGTCAGCCGGGCGGAGGCTTGACCTTGCGCGTCCCGATTCAGCGCGTGGAAGATGCGGGTGACCTGCCGCTGCCGCGCTATGCGACGGAGGGGGCGGCGGGGATGGACCTGTACGCCGCTTTGCCGGCGGAGATTTCCCTCGCTCCGGGGGAGCGGTCGCTGATCCCGACGGGCGTTCGTCTGGCCCTGCCGGAAGGGTACGAGGCACAGGTGCGCCCGCGCAGCGGGCTGGCTCTGCGGCACGGGCTGACCCTGCTCAACGCGCCGGGGACCATCGACTCCGACTACCGCGGCGTGGTGAGCGTCCTGATGATCAACTTGGGGCAGGCAGCGGCCCGCATCCGGCGCGGCGACCGCGTCGCGCAGATCGTGGTGGCCCCGGTGGCGCGAGTCGATTGGGTCGAAGAGGCCGGGGAGCTGCCGGCGACGACGCGGGAAGGGGGCGGCTTTGGATCCACGGGAAGTGCCCTTGACGGATGACGGGGCCGATGACGGCGGCGGGAGGGCCGGGCGGGGCAGTGACCTACCGCGCGAGGCTTATGCCCTGCTGGCACAGGCCAACCTGCTGCGGATGCGGGGGTGCTGGGAGGCTGCGGTGGAGAACTGCATGGCGGCCTTGCGCCTGGCTCCGGACAGCCCCTCGGCGCAGAGCCTGCTCGGAGACATCTACGAGAACCAAGGCCGATATGATGACGCGATCCAGTGGTACCGCATGGCGCTCGACGCGCACCCGGACAGCCCCGCCGACCGCCTGAAGCTGGAGCGCCTGACCGCCCGCCAGCAGGCACTGCCTGTCCAGGCATCGGCCTCCGCCCGCACACGCACGGCGGCGGCGGACACCGAGGACGTGTCTCATGCGCCGCACCGCGCGAAGGGGCTGATCCTCAGTGCGGATAAAGCACTCCGGTACGGTGCCATCGTGACAGCGCTCGTCGTCGTGGTGGTGGTGGCCTCGGCCTATGCCGCAGTTCGCCGCCATGCGGGCCTGGGTTCGCTCAGGCCGACACAGGAGATGAGGGAACGCCCTCTGCTCGTTTCTTCCTCTGGGGCCGCCGCCGCGCCCGATGATACCGCACGGGACACCGCCGACCAAGCCGCCCTGGAGGCCCTGCGCCGCTCGCCGGACCTGGCGGCGTCGGGTGTGACGGTTTATGACGTCCAGACCGACCCGCACGCGGGGCGCGTCAGCGTGACCTTCGGCCTTGCGGCACAGGCGGTCCTGACGCGGGCGGCGATCCTGAAGGATGCGCTGCTGACGGTGCAGGCGGCGGGCACGGCCATTCCCAATGCCGCCATTTTTACGGCGCGGTGCCTATCGGCCTCCCCCGGAGGATCATACTCGCTCGTTTTTGCCGGGGACGTGCCCCGATCGAGTGTCCCGGTTGACGCCGTCGCCGCGGGGCTGAATGAGGCGCGGGTCCAGTCCCTCTGGAACGGCCTGTGGTGGTCTTCATTGGTGACCGGCTGACGGCGGCGTGTGACGCGGATCAAGAGAGCCACCTAGTGAACAGCAGCCCAAAGGTCCCTATCCCCACCCTGGAGCGCCTCGCGACCTATCTGCGCTACTTGATCGATTTGGAAGCGTCCCAGGTGGAGACGATCTCCTCGACGGACGTGGAGAAGCAGACCGGCATCAATGCCGCTCAGTTCCGTAAAGACCTTTCCTACTTCGGTGAGTTCGGCAAGCCTGGGGTCGGCTACAACGTCGTGGAGCTTCAGACGCGCATCGCGCGGATTCTGAAGATCGACCAGATGCAGCCGATCATCGTGATCGGGGCAGGGAACCTTGGCAGCGCCCTGATCGGATACCCCGGCCTGCGCGACCATAAGTTCCACATCGCGGCGGCCTTTGACAGCGACCCGGCCAAGGTCGGGCGGCTCCAGGGCGGACTCATTCTCCGGGACGAGGCACATTTGCGTCAGGCGAACGCCGAGATCGGCGCGCGAATCGCCATCCTCTGTGTCCCCGCTGGGGCGGCGCAGGCCGTGGCCTCCGAAGCGATCTCAGCGGGGGTGCGCGTCATCCTAAACTTCGCACCGCTCATCCTGAAGGTCCCGGAGCGGATCGTGGTCCGCAACGTATCGTTCCTCCAGGAGCTGGCCGTTTTGTCCTACCACCTTTCCGGTGACGCGCACAAGTAGAAAGTCTTTCACACCCCTTATGACGAACACACGCACCGAAAAAGACTCGATGGGCGAGTTTCAGGTCCCGTCTGACGCCTACTACGGGGCGCAGACCGCCCGCGCCGTGGCGAACTTCCCCGTGTCCGGCGTCCGCTTCCCCCGGCCTTTCATCCAGGCGCTGGGGGCGGTCAAGCGGGCGGCAGCCGAGACGAACGCGGAGATGGGCCTGCTGGACGGGGCCACTGCGGGCCTGATCTACCGCGCCGCCGACGAGGTCATCGCCGGGAACCTGGACGCGCAGTTCGTGGTCGACGTCTACCAGACCGGCTCGGGCACGTCCACGAACATGAACACCAACGAGGTGATCGCGAACCGCGCCATCGAGCTGTCGGGCGGCGTCCTCGGCTCCAAGTCGCCCGTGCATCCGAACGACCACGTCAACAAGAGTCAGTCGTCCAACGACGTCATCCCGACGGCCCTGCACATCGCGGCGGCGACGGAGCTTGAGACGAGGCTGCTGCCGGCCCTGCGCGGCCTCCACGCCGCCCTGGACGACAAAGCGCACCTGTGGGACGACATCGTGAAGATCGGGCGGACGCACCTGATGGACGCGACGCCGATCCGGCTGGGCCAGGAGGCGTCCGGCTGGGCACGTCAGGTGGAGCTTGGCATCGCGCGGCTGGAGTCGGTCCGGCCCCGGCTGATGGAGCTTGCCATCGGCGGGACGGCGGTCGGGACGGGCATCAATTCGCCCGAAGGTTTCGGGGCTTCGGTCGCGGCCAAGCTTGCGGCCCGCTTCGGCCTGCCGTTCGCCGAGGCCGTCAACCACTTCGAGGCGCAGGGCAGCCAGGATGGGGCCGTGGAGCTTGCGAATCAGCTTTCGACCGTCGCATCGTCGCTCCTGAAGGTCGCCAACGACGTCCGCTGGCTCTCGTCCGGCCCCCGGTGCGGTCTCGGGGAGCTGTCCCTGCCTGCCGTTCAGCCCGGCTCCTCCATCATGCCCGGCAAAGTCAACCCGGTCATGTGCGAGCAATTGATGATGGTCTGCGCCCAGGTGATCGGCAACGCGGTAACGGTGACGACGGCCAACACGCACGGGAACCTGGACCTGAACGTGATGCTGCCGGTGATGGCGCGCAACGTCCTCGAAAGCGTCACGTTCCTGGCGGGTTCGGTTACGGTGTTCACCGAAAAGGCAGTCGTCGGCCTGACGGCCAACCGCCAGAGGGCGGAGAGCCTGGTCGAGTGGTCCATGAGCATGGTGACGAGCCTCGCCCCGGTCATCGGCTACGACCAAGCCGCGAAGCTCGCCAAGCGGGCCGTGGACGAGGGGCGCACGGTGCGTGACCTCTGCCTCGACGAGGGCATCCTGCCCGCCGACCGATTGGGTCTGCTGCTCGACCCACGGGCGATGACGGAACCGGGCGTCGGCGCGGGCGGTGAGTAGTGGACAAGGAAGATCGAGTGAAGGAGAAAGCATGCCTGAGAATCCTGTGCGCGTGCTGGTCTGGGACGAAGCCCCAGCCCACGCGCCCAAAGAAGTGTATCCGAAGAGCCTGAACGGCGCAATCGCCGACGGCCTGAACGACATGGGCGGCGGGGGGATCGTCGCCTCGACGGCCAATCTGGACGACCCCGACCAGGGCATCACCGACGAGCTTTTGGCGGCCCAAGATGTCCTGATCTGGTGGGGCCACGCCCGCCACGACGAGGTCTCGGACGACACGGCCACCAAGGTCGTTGGGGCGGTTAAAAACGGCCTGGGGTTCGTGCCGCTCCACTCGGCACACTATTCCAAGCCGTTCCGCAGCGTTTTGAACTGCACGGGGCATCTCAAGGGCGGCTGGCGCGAGACACACAATCCCGCCGACACCGAGGAGGTCACCGTCTGCGCACCCCGACACCCGATCACCCAAGGCGTCAGCAGCTTCGTGCTGCCCGCCGAGGAAATGTATGGGGCACCGTTCGACGTGCCGCCGGCCATGACGGTCGTGTTTCAGTCATTTTTCCCGCTCGGGGGTGAGTATTTCCCGAGCTTCACGCTCACCGTAGGGGAAGGGATCGACCCGGATTTCACCAGCGGGCCGGGTGGCGGCAAGGGTCAAGGGGAGGGCAAGGGGCGGGTGTTCTACTTCCGGCCCGGCCATGAGACGTACCCGACCTACCTCGACCCGAACGTCCGCCGGATACTCCACAACGCCGTGCTGTGGGCCGCGAGGAGGGTTTAGCCATGACACATTGGAAGAAAGCGATCATCGTGGGGGCGTCGTCCGGCATCGGGGAGGCCCTGGCGCGCGCCCTGCTGCTTGACGGCTGCCGTGTCGCCCTGGTCGCCCGGCGCGGGGAGCGCCTGCGGACGCTGGCTCGCGAGGCCGGGGGCGACGAGGCCCTGGTTTACGCGCATGATGTGACGGACACAGACGCCGTGCCGGCCCTCTTTGACCGCATCACCCAGGACCTGGGGGGCCTGGACCTGATCGTCTACGCGGCGGGGATCATGCCCAACGTCGCCCCGGACGAGTACGACAGTGCGAAAGACGCCGGGATCATCGCCTCCAACTTCACCGGGGCGGTCTCCTGGCTGAACGAGGCCGCGCGACGGTTCGAGAAGGCGGGTGAGGGCACGATCGTCGGTATTTCGAGTGTCGCGGGCGACCGTGGGCGGCGCGGGAACCCCGTCTACGGTGCGACGAAAGCCGCTTTGAATGCGTACCTGGAATCGCTCCGCAACCGCATCGAGCGGCGCGGGGCGTTCGTCGTGACGATCAAGCCCGGCCCCGTGGACACGCCGATGACGCACGGGCTGAACGCTCCGGGCATGATTTCGCCGGAGCGCGCCGCAGCCGAAATCCTGGTCGCCGCGAAAGACAAGGTGCGGGTGGCCTACGTGCCCGCGAAGTGGAAGCCGATCATGGGAGTGATCCGCTCCATCCCGCCGGGCATCTTCAAGCATCTCAACATATGAAAGAAGCATCGCACGTGATAGAAACACTGCCTTCCGAAACTTTGCCTGCAGAGCACCTGGCTTCCGAAACTTTGCCCGCAGAGCGCCTGGAGCGCGTGGAAGGGTGGGGGATGTCGGCCTCCGCCCTGAGCTACGTCTACCGCCCTGTGGATGCCGACGGCATCTGCGCCGTCTTCGATCACGCCCGCCGCTCGGGGAGGCCCGTCGGCCTGCGCGGGGCCGGGCGTTCCTATGGGGATGCCTCGCTGAACGCCGAGGGCATTTCGCTGGATCTGACGCGCATGCGGCGTATTCTGGCCTGGAACCCGCAGACGGGTGTGATCCGCGTCGAACCGGGCGTGACCATACGTGACCTGTGGCAGTACACCATCGAGGACGGCTGGTGGCCGCCCGTGGTTTCGGGGACGATGTTCCCGACTTTGGGCGGGGCGGCGGCGATGAACATCCACGGCAAGAACAACTGGAAAGTGGGGCCGATTGGCGACCACATCCTGGAGTTCGAGTTGATGACGCCGGCCGGCGAAACGAAGGTCTGCTCAAGGTCGGAGAACGCGGACCTGTTCCGCGCCGTCATCGGCGGCTTCGGGATGCTGGGCGTCATCACACGGCTGGACTTGCAGCTCAAAAAGGTGTATTCGGGGCTGCTCAAGGTCGAGCCGATTGGGACACGTAACTTCGAGCAGATGTTCCAGGTCTTCGAGGAGAGGCTCGGGCGCGCGGATTATCTCGTGGGCTGGGTGGACTGCTTCGCGACCGGGGACAGCCTCGGCCGGGGCCAAATTCATCAGGCAAACTACCTCGCCCCCGGCGAGGACCCGCAGCCTGCGCAGACGCTGCGGGTCGAAAACCAGGAGCTGCCGGACAGCCTGTTCGGGGTCTTACCCAAGTCGCTGATGTGGCGGTTCATGAAGCCGTTCGTCAACGATCCGGGGGTGCGGGCGATCAACGCGGCCAAGTCGTTTGCCTCATCCCGCCCCGCGCACAGCCACACGGAGTCACACGCGGGTTTTGCGTTCCTGCTGGATTACGTTCCAAACTGGAAGAATGCCTACAAGCCGGGCGGCCTGATCCAGTACCAGAGCTTCGTGCCCGCCGCGCAGGCCGAGCGAGTCTTCACGGAGCAGATCCGGCTCGCCCAGGCCTGCGGGGTTGTACCCTACCTTGGCGTCTTCAAGCGGCACCGGCCTGACGACTTTTTGATGACGCACGCCGTAGACGGCTATTCGTTCGCCCTGGATTTCGCGGTCACGCCGGCGCGGCGCGGCGCGATGCTGAGTCTGGCGGCGGAGTTTGACCGGATCGTCTTGGAGGCCGGGGGGCGCTACTACTTCGCCAAGGATAGTGCCCTGCATCGATCTTCACTGGCCGAGGCATTGGGCGAGTCGCGGGTCTCCGAGTTTGTCGCGCTCAAGTCCAAGCACGACCCCGAATCTTTGCTCCAAACGAATCTGTGGCGGCGGCTGTTCGGCATACCTAAGTGATCTCCGTGTGCTCCTTCTCAAACCCGAGGAGCGGGGCCAGCTCAATCTCGTCGTCTTCCCGGTCGCCGTCGAAATCCTCCGTGTCGATCTCGTCCAAGGCGGCGAGGAAGTTGTCCACGATCTCGGGGTCGAACTGCGTACCGGCGCAGCGGCTCAATTCGGCGCGGGCGTAGGGGCCGCCGTAGGCTTCCTTGTAGCTGCGGCGGCTGATCATGGCCCCGTAGGAGTCGACGACGCAGACGATTCGGGCGGCAACAGGTATCTCCGCACCCCGCAGACCGTCCGGGTAGCCGGTCCCGTCGTACCACTCGTGGTAATGCAGGACCGCGTCCGCGACGGGCGCGAGGGCCGGAACGTGCAGAATCAGGTCGTGTCCCAAACGGACGTGTGAGCGGACGAGGTCGCGCTCGGCGGGCAGCAGCGGGCCGGGCTTGTTCAGGATGCCGTCGCTGACTCCGATCTTCCCGATGTCGTGCAGCAGGGCCGCATAACGGACGATGGTCATCTGCCGCGCGTCGAGGGCGAGCCGGCGCCCGATGCGGCCCGCGTAGCGTGACACCATCTCGCAATGACCCTGCGTGTACGGGTCTTTTGCTTCCATGGCGTCGGCCAGGACGCTGACCGTCGCGAGGTAAGCGTTCTGTAGTTTCTGGCGGAGCTGGATGTTTTCGGCGGCGACGGCCGCTTGGCTGCCGACGTGCAGCAGCGTCTGGGCGTCGTCTCCGTCGAATTCTCCGGGCTTGTCCGCCACGACGATGACTCCATGAAGGTCGCGCAGGAGAAGGACTGGTGCCGCCAGGAAGTTCTGAAAAGACTCCGAGGTGGGGGTCGAGAGGGGCAGATCGTCGTGATCACCGGATCGGTTCCTGATGAGCGGGTTGTCCTGCCCGGCGAGGCGCTGACAGATCGCGTCCAGCCAAGAAGAGGGTGGGGACTGTGGATACCCCTCGATGCCGACCGCCGCCCGGACCCGGCGCGTGCATCCGTGTGTGCCGGCGGTGATGTAAAGCCCGCGCGTCGCTCCGGTCAGCCTGAGACAGACCTGAAGGATCAGCGCGTAGAGGTCTCCATGGGAAATAACCTGATGGACGTCGCGCAGTGCGGCCGCGAGGCCATCGGCACGCTCACGTTCCTGTCGTTCCCGGTCTCGCGCCTGGCGGATCTGAACACGGAGAGCGGCTAATTCCACCTCCCGCGCCTGGGTTTCCTCCTGGAGGTCGTCCACGGCGGCGCGGTAGCGGCTTTCCGCCTCGTGAAGAACCGAAAGGACAGGATCGTTACTGGGCAGGTCGTTCGGCATAATCGGCATTCCCTTAGCGGATTGGTCTTCGGACATATCTGCCCCTAATATTTTTTTTGGAAAAGGATTTCTATCGGTGAAAGCTCACCCGCCTTTGTCTCATCAAGGGGGGTTGGATTCTGCATCTGAACGATGTTCTGCACGATGACGTCTTCCATCTGCCTCAGACGCTGAATCTCTTCTTCGCAGCGCGTGATCGTGGCTTCATCCTCGCGCAGGCGCTTGTCGAGGCCGTCGATATAGCCTTCAAGCTGACGGAGAGCCTCCCGAACCTGGGCCGGCTCGTAGCCACTCGCTTCGGAAGTCTCGAACGTCAGTGTGGAAATGTACTTCTTGACACTCTCCACGGAGGCTCCAAGAATAGACCCCGTCACTGTCTCCTCCTGGGGGGTGCTGTCGAGCCGCAGGAGAAGCATCCGCGCGGCGACATGGCCGGGAGAGTGTTCCAACAGGTAGAGCAGCGTTTCCCGCGCGGCCTCTCTGCGGCCCGCAGCAAGATAGGCGTGCGTCAGGTTCAGCGAAAGTTCGGGTGGGACGGCTGGCGTGGGTGACAATTGGAAGGCAGCCTCAAAGGCGGAGACTGACTCCGCCCCCCTGCCGAGGGCGTACAAGGCCGCGCCGAGGTAGGCGTTGCTCTCGTACCGGATGTCCCGTGTGACGGTCAGGTCCGTGTCCGCCGTGGCGGCTCCGAGTCGATCTGCCGCTTCCCGCATGCGGCCTTCGTGGAAGGCCTGAAAGCCGAGTTGCCAATCTGTCATAACATCACCGGAGACGGTTATTATCGGAGAAGATTATTCCGTGACTGAAGATCTGCCGGAGCTGCTGGCCAGCCGCCGCGTCGTCGCCTTGATCCGCTTGGCGCGCGAGGGATCGGTGGTGGCTGCCCCCAGCCCGACGATCTGCTCTTCCATGTCCTGTGCAAGCTTTTCCTCCCCGAGTCGGTAAAGCTGCCTGGTCGCGGCCCCCAGCTTCTCCCGCGCGGTCTCGATGTCACCCCGACTCTGGGCGCGCTGCGCTTCCCGCTCGTATCTGTAGATGCCGAATCTCTCCACCAGGTCCTGAACATGGGCGTCTCGTTCGCTGACCAGCGCATCATCCGGGGTGAAGCGTGCGGCGATCTCGGCACGGTCGTAGCCGGAACCCTCGGATGCGCTGCCGCCGGGGTTGGTCCAGGTCAGCAGGGCCTCGATGATGACGTGCTCACCTGCCGCGAGCAGGGGAGGAGCGGCCTGGATGATGACGCTGGCCGGGCTGAGGCTGGACACGTCACCGACGCGGGCGCGCAGCCAGCCTTCCTCGGTATATATCTCGTCGAACAGCGTCATGGCTGGCTGAACCAGAAACAGGTCCTGAACGACCGCCCCTTCCAGGCCACGCACCGCAACATAGAGATCGGTCAGCGTCATCGTCTGCAGCGTCGACATTTCGGCCTCCAGGCGGCCCATGAGGTCAGTGATGTCGGCGGCGTAGTGGTACTCACCGCGCGAGTTGTCCGCGACGCGCATCAGAAATTCTTCATCGAACTCGTCCCCGACGCCCACCGTCGTGATGGACATCCCTCGGGACTGGATCTCCTCGATGGCCGATAGCGTCGCATCCTGATCCTGCACGATGCCGTCGGAGATGACGATGAGGCGGTTGACGCCGGGCGAGAGGAGGTGCTGACCGAGCGACGATGACGCCTGCCGCAGCGCCTCTGCCATATGCGTCCCCATCCCGATATCCACGGGTAGACGTTGCTCACGGAGCAGCCCGACCTGGCTCCGGCAGCCGTCCGGGAAGTTAGTCCAGTCTTGTTGGTTGAAGACCGTGTGTACGCCGTCGGCAAAGGCGTAGACGGCCACTTGGTCCGTTGGGACGAGCGTGTTGAGAAGGGCGAGCAGGGCATCGGCTGCCAGCATCATGGGTGTCCGTGCGTCGTTCTGCATTTCCGACAGTGTTTGCCCCGTCCAATACATCGCGTCCGCTTCGTCCGCTTCCCCGCGCTGGAATTCTTCGCGGGAGATCGCCAGGGCCATCCAGTACTCGCGCTCTTCCTCGGTCAGGTGGAAGTGGTGCATGGTGGCCGAAGAATCTACCACGACGACCAGGTTGAGGGGCGGCCGGGTGGCCGCAGCCGCAGAGGGGGCAGGGTCGATCTCAAGCAAGACGCTGATGGGGACATCCGTGTACACGCTGGAAGAAAGGCAAGGCTGACTGAGCGAGGTCGTGATCTTGAGGGGGCCGTTCACGCGGGCATCTCCTTCGGGCCGTGGCGCAGAAGCGCGCGGTGTGTCCGCGCGGGGCCTGTGTTCCGGCTCTTATTCAGGAAATCGTTCCGCGATTCCTTCTTTTGCGCTGCGACATGCGCTGAATTGACTTTCGAGGCCGGTGGTGCTATAATGAGGACGACCGAGGGGTTATTCGCCTGGACATTCTGACACTCCTTTGTGCCGGATGGCCCGGTTTTTTTTTGCTCGCAACGGACCGAGAGTGGAGAGGATAAGGGAGGACGCATGACACCCATACGGCGCGCACTGGTGAGCGTTTCGGACAAGAGCGGCCTGACGGCATTCGTGCAGGGCCTGGCCGAAATGGGCGTGGAGATCATCTCAACCGGCGGGACGGCTCGCGCCCTCACGGAGGCGGGGCTTACCGTTGTGAACATCTCGGACGTCACGCACTTCCCGGAGATGCTGGACGGGCGCGTCAAGACGCTGCACCCGGCGGTACACGGGGCTTTGCTGGCCGACCGGGCCAAGCCGGAGCATATGCAGACCATCGGGGAACATGGCATCGTCCCGATTGACCTTGTCGTCGTTAACCTGTACCCGTTCGCAGCCACTATCGCTCGGCCCAATGTCTCGCGCGAAGAGGCCGTTGAGAACATCGACATCGGCGGCCCCGCCATGATCCGCTCCGCAGCCAAGAACCATGCGTCGGTCGCCGTCGCCGTCTCGCCAGACGATTATCCGGCGCTTTTGGAAGAGATGCGCGGCAATGGCGGGGCCTTGTCTCAGGCGACGCGCGACCGGCTGTGTGCGCGGGCGTTCGCGCACACGGCGGCCTATGACACCACCATCGCCCGGTATTTGGGGGCCAATCTCCCGGAGGTGACGTTATGAGCGACACGGAGCTGACACTGCGCTACGGCGCGAACCCGCACCAGACGCCCGCGCGCGTCTTCAGCAGGGCAGGGGACCTGCCCTTGCGCGTCCTGAGCGGCGCACCCGGCTACATCAACCTCTTAGACGCGCTGAACGGCTGGCAATTGGTGCGCGAGCTGAAACAGGCGACGAGCCTGCCCGCCGCGACTTCGTTCAAGCACGTCAGCCCCGCCGGAGCCGCCGTGGCCGTGCCGCTGAACGAGACCTTGCGGCAGGTTTACAACGTCGGGCCGGGCGATCTGTCGCCGCTGGCGACCGCCTACGCCCGCGCGCGCGGGGCAGACAGGGTCTCGTCGTTCGGCGACTTCGTGGCTTTGAGCGACACGGTGGACACGGCGACGGCCAACTTGCTGCGCCGCGAAGTCTCGGATGGTGTGCTCGCGCCGGGCTTCGAGCCGGAAGCGCTGGAGATCCTGACCAAGAAGCAGGGCGGCAAGTATCTGGTCTTGCAAATAGACCCGAGCTATGAGCCGCCCGAGACCGAGGCGCGAGACGTGTTCGGGATCACGTTCGAGCAGAAGCGTAACAGCACCTTGGTGACCGCCGACCTGCTTCAAGACCGCGTGACCCAAAAGAAGGACCTAACGCCCGAGGCCGAGCGCGATCTCTTGGTGGCTTTGATCACCATCAAATACACGCAGTCCAACTCGGTCGGGCTGGCTATCGACGGGCAGATGGTAGGTATCGGGGCGGGGCAACAATCACGCATCCTCTGTACGCGGCTTGCCTGTGGCAAGGCCGATCACTGGCACCTGCGTCAGCACCCGAAGACACTGGCCCTGCCGTTCGTCGAGAAGCTATCCCGGCCCGAGCGCGACAACGCCATCGACTTATACCTTTTGGAGAACATCTCAGGCGCGGAAGAGGCCGCCTGGCTCCAGTCGTTCCGCGAGCGACCCGAGCGGCTGACGGCCGCTGAGAAGGCCGAGTGGAAGCAAAGCCTTCAGGGCGTGTCACTGGCTTCAGATGGCTTCATCCCGTTCCGGGACAACATCGACCGGGCCTCGCAGAGCGGCGTCGCCTACGTGGCCCAGCCGGGTCATTCCCTGCGCGACCCTGACGTAATTGCCGCCTGCGAAGAGTACGGTATGGTGATGGCATTCACGGGTCTGCGTCTGTTCCATCACTAGATTAATTATCCTGGTCCTGCCGATGGCAGGACCAAAGTTTTACATAAGTAAGCTTTTGAGCATTAAATTATAAGTTAATGCAAATTACATATGCAGAGAAATCAATGTGTGTTGATATGATATTCGCTACTCCTAACAACAGCTTGCTTTTGTAAGATATACACCAAAACCCACTAGTAATAGGTGCCTAGAATATGATATACTCCAACCAATGAAACTGTTGATGAGGAAGCGATAAATGCCTCTCGATCTACGCAAAGACGCGGAAGACATCCGAGCAATGCTCAACGCTGCGGTTGAACGCTATGCCGCCGGCAGCGCGCTCATTGCAACCAACTATGCACCTGTGAGCGCGCTCAACCTCACTTATGACTGCGGCCTTGGGGCGCACGTCACTTTGCACTTTGACACGCGGACTGACTTCGAGCCGGATGGGACCTGGACACGCGATACGTTCGCGCAGATCGACCGCCCGGAGTGGGAACAGGCATATACGACTTTGCAAGATCGCGACCTACATTTTATTCTTGCGGACGGATCGAACCTGACGCTCGCGGCGGCAACGGATGATGAAGCCTATGTCACTGTCTTCGGGCAAATGCTCGTGGACCTACTCAAATCGGTTCGCGACACGGGGAAGCTCCTCGCGCTCCCGAAGGTGCCCGGCTGTGAGATGGGCGTTGAGGAAGTTGAGGGGATGTTCGGGTGGCCAGCCTATGAAGAGCGTGGCGATAACAACCTCGCAGCGTCTGTTATTGCATAATGCTCATTATCGGAACCAAATTCGGGCGTGAATAAGGGGCGGCTTACACGCGCAAGCCGCCCCCCTTCTTTGCAGCCTTCTAATCCGGCTCCCATCTTAATCGGCTCGTCAGCGGTTCGTCAGCCGGGTATGCGCTGCACCTCGGCTTCGAGCTGCTCCATCCTCTTCTGACACGACAGCAGCAGGTCGTTCACATCCGTGAGCGCCTGCCGGGCATCCTGCTGACGCGAGAGCCAGAACGCATAAGAGCCGGTCGCCAGGGCAATGGTCGCGCAGACGATGCTGGCGGTCACGGCTGTCAACAGCAGCGCCCGTGCCGGGACGCCGTCTGTCAAGGCAGACGCATGATCCGCCGCCGGATAATCAGCGGCGGCGTCATCCATCTCGCCGACTTTCTGCCGCCGGCCCGTACTGTTGACGAGCACGAGCCGGTTAAAGGGCGCTCGACTAAAGGGTGTATCGTTTCTCATCGGCGATCCCATCTTCCATAGAAAAGATGCGCTTGACGAAGGCGATCAGCTCCATCGGGTTGAAAGGCTTCGTCAGGTAGCACTCGACGCCCGATTGCCAGCCCCGCAGGACGTCGGAGTCCTGGGCGCGCGCCGTCAGCATGATGACCGGGATGTTCTCGGTTTCCGGGTTGCTTTTGAGGGCTTCCAGAACCTCGAAGCCCGTCATCTCCGGCATCATCACGTCCAAAACGATCAGGTCCGGCTTCTCTTCCTTGACCTTCTCCAGACACTCCGCCCCGTTAAAGGCCGTGACGACCTCATAGCCTTGCCGCTCCAGGTTGACCTGGATCAGCCGGACTATGTGCTTCTCGTCATCGCAGGTCAGTATCTTACGCGCCATGGGCCGAACCCCCCGTTCTCGTCATGTCAGCATATCATACCACAAATCAGGCCGCGCCTACAGCGTCCACGAACGTCCAGTCCGAAACGGCGAGGGCAGCGCGCATCGTCCGGCGCAGGGCGGACACAAAAGCCGCGGAGTCCGGGATGCTGCTGTCGGGCAGCGACATCTGCTGCAAGAGCGCCCCGCCTTCCCTCCTCTGCGCGCTGCCGACGAGCTTTCGGCCCGTGTGTGCCTCCACTAAATCGCAAAGGGCGCTGACGTCGAAGCAATCGACAGCGCCACGGCCCGCGCGCGACGGCTCCGCACCGAAGACCGCTTCCTGACCACAGCATTGCAGCGCCAGCAGCACTCCCTGTAAAATCAGCCGTGAGGAGGCCAGGACCGTGCCCGCCCCTTGGGGCAGCCAGTCAAGCCGGGTGGCGACAGACACAGTCAGGTCGGCCCCGTGCAGCACGGCGCGGCCCCCCGTCGGGCGGCGGACACAGGGCAGATCGGGGTGCAGCCGCCGGACAGGCGGCTCCTCCTGGAGGCGACCGATACTGATGGCGGCCCGGTCCCAGCGGTAGACGCGGACAGCCGGGCCGGGCGCTTCGCCGGACTGGGCTGCGGCCATCAGTGCTAGGTCGGTCGCCATGTTCTGCGCGGGCGTCCCCGGCGCGGCGTCCTCGTGCCAAAAGCCCGCGCGTGTCACGCCGCTGTCCAGCACAGGCATGGGCTGCGGGCCGCCTTCGCCTCGTCCAGCTTGCGGACCGGGGTGAAGTGCGGCGCGGACTTGACGATCTCGGGATCCTGCTCGATGTCCTCGGCGATCCGGCACATGGCGGCGATGAACTTGTCCAGGGTTTCCTTGCTCTCGGTTTCGGTCGGCTCCACCATCAACGCCTCGGCCACGATCAAGGGGAAGTAAATGGTGGGCGGGTGATAGCCGAAGTCCATCAGGCGCTTGGCGATGTCCAGTGCCTTGATGCCATGCGCGCGCTGCTGACGCCGCGCGGTGAACACGCACTCGTGCATGCACATCTCATTGAAGGCCACGTCGAAGGCGTTCTGGAGGCCGACGCGGACGTAGTTGGCGTTCAGCACGGCGTTCTCGGCGACCTGTGCCAGCCGCTCGCGTCCGTAGTAGGAGATGTAAGCGTAGGCGCGCAGGATGCACAGGAACGAGCCGAAGTAGCCATGTATCTTGCCGACTGACTTGGGGCGGTCGAAGTCCAGGCGGAAGCCCTCGCCCCCATGGACCACCTGCGGCACGGGCAGGTACGGCTCCAGAATCCCCTTGACGGCGACCGGACCCGACCCCGGTCCCCCACCCCCGTGCGGTGACGAAAACGTCTTGTGCAGGTTGAAGTGCATGACGTCGAACCCCATGTCGCCGGGGCGCGCGCGCCCGACCAGGGCGTTCATGTTCGCGCCGTCGCAGTAGACCAGGCCGCCCGTATGGTGGATCAGGGCGCAGATCTCGGCGATGTCATCCTCGAACAGTCCGAGCGTGTTCGGGTTGGTCAGCATCAGGCCGGCGACGTTGTCCGAGAGCAGCGACTTGAGGTGGGCCAGGTCGACGCGGCCCCGGCCATCGGACTTCACGGTCGCCGTTTTGTAGCCGCAACGGGCCGCCGAGGCCGGGTTGGTGCCGTGCGCGGCCTCGGGCACCAGGATCGTGTCGCGATGGGCCTGCCCGTGGTCGTCGTGGTAGGCCTTGATCAGCATCAGGCCCAGCAGCTCGCCGTGCGCGCCCGCAGCGGGCTGGAGGCTGACGGCGTCCATGCCCGCGATCTCGGCCAGGATGTGCTGCATCTCGTGCATCACTTCCAGCGTCCCCTGGGCCGCTGTGTCGGGCAACAGGGGGTGGAGACGGGCGAAGCCGGGCAGCCGGGCGACTTCCTCGTTGATCTTGGGGTTATACTTCATCGTACACGACCCGAGCGGGTAAAAGCCCGAGTCGATGGAGTAGTTGCGCTGCGACAGGAGCGTGTAGTGCCGGATGACCTCCGGCTCGGACAGCTCCGGCAGCGGCAGGTCGCGGCGGAGCGCGTCTGCGGGGAGGAGGTCCGAGGCGGACACGGAGGGAACATCGCAGTCCGGCATCTCGACGCCTAGACGTCCAGCCCGGCTGATCTCGAACAGCAGCGGCTCTAAGGTGTCGTTCATGTGAAGCTTTCCAGGACGCCAACGAGCGCGTCGATCTCGTCTTTAGTGCGCTGCTCGGTGACGCACAGCAGCAGGGCGTTGTCCATCTCCGGGTAGAGTGGGCCGAGCGGCAGGCCGCCGACGATGCCCCGGTCCAGCAGGCGCGCGTTGATCAGCTCGGGGTCAACCGGGGTGCGGATGGCGAACTCCTTGAAGAACGGCGTGTCGGGGAAGAGCAGCGCGTAGCCCGGCAGCCGGGTGATCTCCGAGGCGGCGTAGTGGGACTTTTGCAGGCACAGGTCGGCCACCTGTTTAAGGCCCTGCTTGCCCATCGTCGCCAGGTACACGGTCGCGGCCAGGGCGTACAGGGCCTCGTTGGTGCAGATGTTGCTCGTCGCCCGCTCGCGCCGGATGTCCTGCTCGCGCGTCCGCAGCGTCATCACGAAAGCCCGCTTGCCGTCGCCGTCCGTCGTCTGGCCGACGATGCGGCCCGGCAGGCGGCGGACGTACTTGTTTTTGCAGGCAAAGAAGCCGAGCAGCGGCCCGCCGTAGCCCATCGGGCAGCCCAGCCCCTGCCCTTCGCCGACCACGATGTCGGCGTCGTACTCGCCGGGCGGCGTCAGCAGGCCGAGCGAGATGGGGTCCACGCAGGCGACCAGCAGCGCGCCCGCGGCGTGGGCGGCTTCGGACAGCCGCGCCGCGTCTTCCAGGCAGCCAAAGAAGTTCGGCTGCTGGACGAGTATCGCCGCGACGTCGTCCCCCACCCCGCCCCCGCCGGTGACCCCGTCGATGTCCGTGACGACCTCGGCCTTCATGTCTAGGTGCCGCAGGTACGTGTCCAGCACGTCGCGGTAGGTCGGGTGGACCGAGGCGAGCACGATGATCTTCTTGCGCCCGGTCAGGTCGCCCGCCATCAGCGCGGCCTCGGCCAGGGCGGTCGCCCCGTCGTACATGGAGGCGTTGGCGACATCCATACCTAGAAGCTGGCACAGCAGCGATTGGAACTCGAAGATGCTTTGAAGGACCCCCTGGCTCATTTCGGGCTGGTACGGGGTGTACGACGTGTAGAACTCCGACCGGCCCGTGATGGCCCCGACGGTGGGCGGGACGTAGTGGTCGTAGATGCCCGCCCCGAGGAAACAGGGATAGGCGTCCGCGTGGAGGTTCTTCGCGGCCAGCTTGTTCAGGTGCCGGGCGAGCGTCACCTGGTCCATGCGCGGCGGGATGTTGAGCGTCCCTTGAAGCCGCAGCGGCTCCGGGATCGGCGCGAACAGGTCATCCAGGGAAGCCGCGCCGATGGCCGCCAGCATCTCGGCGCGGTCCTCATCGGTGTTGGGGATGTACGACATAAAGGCTTTCTAAAACTGCTTAACCCAGCGCCTCGTAGGCGTCGCTGTCCAGGAGCAGGTCGGCGTCGGCGGGGATATCCATCCTAATACGCAGCATCCAACCCTCCCCATAAGGGACGTCGTTGACGCGCTCCGGGGCGTCGTTCAGCGCCTCGTTGACCTCGACCACCAGGCCGCCGACCGGCGCGTACAGGTCCGACACGGCCTTGATGCTCTCGATCTCGCCGAACTTCTCGCCGCGCTGCAAAACGCGCCCCACGTCGGGGAACAGGACCAGGGCGACGTCTCCTAATTCTTCCTGCGCGTGCTGGGTGATGCCGACGGTTGCGACGCCGTCCTCGATCCTGGCCCACTCGTGGGTCTTGGCGTACTTCAAGTCGGTCGGCTCGGACATGGTGGGAAAGCCTCTCTTCTCGTGTCTGCGTCTAAACTCTGAGTCTAAACGCCGTTTCGATAAAACGGCAATGAAGCCACGGTCGCCGGCGCTTGGCGGCCCCGGATGTCCACGAAGACGCGCGTACCGAGAGCGGCGTGAGCGGCATCGAGCCGCGCCATCGCGATGCCGGCTTTGACCGTCGGCGACCAGGTGCCGCTGGTCGTCTGCCCGATGGGCCGGCCCTCGGCGTCGGAGACGGCGAAATGCTCGCGCGGGATCGCCCGCTCGTCCATCCGCAGGCCGACGATCCGGCGCGCGGGCGGGGGGGTGCTCAGGGCGTCACGACCGACGAAGCCGCCTTTGGCCTTCTTGACGGCCCAGCCCACCCCGGACTCGGCGGGGCCGGTATCCGAGTCAAGCTCGTGCCCGTAGAGCGAGTAGCCCGCTTCCAGCCGCAGTACGTCGCGCGCCCCCAGCCCGGCGGGCGTCGCCCCGGCGGCGACCAGCATGTCCCAAAGCTCGGGCGCGTCGTCCCAGGCGCAGAATATCTCGAAGCCGTCCTCGCCCGTATACCCGGTTCGGGACAGCGTGAGGGGCAGGCCGTGCCAGTTGCGCCCGGCGAAGGCGAAGCGGGGCAGCTCCTTCGAGGCGTGGTCCACCAGGCCGTTGACCAGGGCAACCGCAGCGGGTCCCTGCACGGCGATCAACGCCGTCTGGTCGCTGACGTCGGCAAGCGTGACATCCGCCCGGCCTGCCGCCTGCGACTGGAGCCAGGCCCAGTCCTTGTCCTTACATCCGGCATTGAGCACAAAGAAGTAGTCGTCCGGGGCGCGGCAGTAGACGATGACGTCATCAACCACGCCCCCACCCTCGTTCAGCAGCAGCGAATACTGTGCCCTGCCCGGCGCAAGACGCCCGGCGTCGTTCGTGGTCACGCGCTGGATGAACGCCAGCGCCCCCGGCCCCGTCACCGACGCCTCACCCATGTGCGAGACGTCGAACAGGCCCGCCGCGGTCCGCACGGCGGCGACCTCGGCCACCGTCCCCGCATAGGAGACCGGCATCTCCCAGCCCGCAAAGGGGACCAGCGTCGCCCCCGCAGACTGGTGCGTGTGGTACAGCGACGTGCGCTTTAGGTCGGTCGTGGTATCAGTCACCCAGGTACGCCTTCTTCACTTCGTCGTTCGCCAGCAGCGCCTTGGCCTCATCGGCGAGGACGATGTGGCCGGTTTCCAGAACATAGCCCCGATGGGCGACGCCCAGCGCCATGTGCGCGTTCTGCTCGACCAGCAGGACCGTCGTCCCCTGGGCGTTGATGTCCCGGATGATCTGGAAGATGTCCCGGACCAGAAACGGGGCCAGGCCCAGCGACGGCTCATCCAGCAGCAGAAGCTTGGGCCGGGCCATCAGGGCGCGGCCCATCGCCAGCATCTGCTGCTCACCCCCCGACAGCGTCCCGGCGTTCTGGCCGATCCGCTCCCGCAGGCGCGGGAACAGGGTCAGCGCGCGCTCCATGTCGGTGCTGATACCGGCCCGGTCGCGCCGGGTGTAGGCCCCGAGTTCCAGGTTCTCGCGGACCGACATGTTGGCGAACACGCGGCGGCCCTCGGGCGAGTGGCCGATGCCGCGCGCGACGATCTTGTCCGCCCCCAGGGCGGAAATCTCCTGCCCGTCGAAGACGACCCGCCCACCCGAAACCGGCACCAAGCCTGAGATCGCGCGCAGGGTCGTGCTCTTGCCGGCCCCGTTCGCCCCGATCAGCGTCACGACCTCGCCGTCGGCGATCTCCAGCGAGACGCCCTGTAAGGCGCGGATGTTGCCGTAAGACACGGCGACGTTTTCCAGCGATAGCAGCGCGGTGGGCATCTCAGGCGACGGTCTCCGCTTCGGGGGAGGCGGCCGCCTCGCCGAGATAAGCCTCGATGACGCGGGGGTTCTCGCGGATATCGCGCGGCGTCCCTTCGGCGATGACCTGGCCGTAGTCCAGCACCAGGATGCGCCGGCAGATGCCCATGACGACCTTCATGTCGTGCTCAATCAGCAGGATCGTCAGGCCGAAGTCGCCCCGGAGGCTCTCGATCTGGCGCATCAGGTCGTTCTTTTCCTGCGGGTTCATGCCCGCCGCCGGCTCGTCCAGCAGCAGCAGCCGGGGCCGGGTCGCCAGGGCGCGTGCGATTTCCAGGCGGCGCTGCTCACCGTAGGCCAGGTTCCGGGCAAACTCGTGGGCGTAGCGGTCCAGGCCGAACCGCTCCAACAGCGCGTGGGCTTCGGCCAGGGCGGCGTGCTCCGCCCGCGCGAAGGCCCCGCCGCGCCACACGGCGCTCCACAGCGAGGGCGTGTAGTGCATGTGAGCGGCGGCGCGGACGTTGTCTAGCACGGAAAGGGAGGGGAAGAGGCGGATGTTCTGGAAAGTGCGGGCGACGCCCGCCTTGGCGATCTGGTAGGGCTTGCGCCCGGCAATGCTCGCGCCGCCGAACTCGATGGCCCCCGAGGTGGGCGCGTAGACGCCGGTGAGCAGGTTGAAGGCGGTCGTCTTCCCGGCCCCGTTGGGGCCGATCAGTCCGACCATCTCCCCCGACTCAAGGGCCAGCGAGAACTTGTTGACGGCGGTTAGCCCGCCGAACTGTTTGGTGCAGTCGCGGACGTCAAGCAGCGGCATGGGGCCATTCTACCCGAAAGCGGCCCGTCGGGGCAAGGCTTGGGGGCGGGGCATCGGTCCCGTGTTGACAGCCCGCACGGCAGCGGCTATAATGGCCCCAATCTTCCCAAAAGGGTACACACGGCACTGCCCACTTCCGCCACCACAGCACCCGAAACGCCCGACGCCGCCGCGCGGCCTGGTGAGATGATCCTCGCCTGGTCGGTCCACCTCGCACGGCGCGACCGGCCACGGACACTCCGAACGCTGGGCGTCCTTATCCTGGTGTTCGCGTTCGGCGTGTGGCTGTTCCGCTCGCCCGCCATGGCACTGCTGCCGCCTCTCGCCCTTTTGCTCTCCCTGTCCGAGTTTTTTTTTCCCGTCCACTACCGCCTGACGGTGCAGTCGGCACATATTCGGCACGGGCTGACGGTGCTCGAAATTCGCTGGGCCGACGTGCGCCACGCCTATCTGACCCCGGACGGCATCAAGCTCAGTCCCCTGCGGGCGAAGAACGCGCGCTGGGAGCCGCTGCGCGGCGTGTTCCTGCGGTTCGATGACGCGAACCGTGAACAAGTCATCGCCGCCGTGCGTCGGCTGCGCGAGGAGGCCGGGCGTGGCTGAGGGCCTTCTGAATTTCGATTGGGACGCGCCGCTCGCGGACGCCGACCGGGACCACATCTTGGAGCGGCTCGCCGCTGCCGTTCACAAGTGGCGGATGGAGGTCCCGGCGCTGCTGCTGCTCGAAACCACCGCCCCCTTGAGCCACCTGGGAGGGCAGGGCCTCGTCGCATTTTCGCCGTTCGTCGCGCCGCTGCTGCCGCACGGGCTGGCCGACGTCCAGCGCCTGAGCAAGTTCTTGGAGCAGCCCGACAACGTGCGCCGGCTGATGGATTTGATCGCCGACGCACCGCCGGAGCAGGAAGAACGAGAGAAAGAGGCCGATGCAGCACGCGAGTGACAACTGGTGGGTCAGCGGGCTGGTCCTGCTGCTCTCGCTGATCATCGTCTTCAAAGTCCTGACGGCGCAGGCCGGAAAGACGCCGTTCATCCGGCGTATCCCCGGCCTGAACGCGCTGGACGAGGCGGTGGGCCGGGCGACGGAGATGGGGCGGCCCGTGCTGATGGTGCCGGGCCTGAGCGGGCTGGACGTGGTGACGCTGCAAGCCCTGTCCATCTTCAGCTACATCGGGCGGGCCGTGGCCCGGTTCGGCAACAAGTCCATCATGGCGACCATCGACCCCATCGTGACGGGCGTCGGGGAGGAAGTCCTGCGCGACGCCTACGCGGATGCGGGCCGGCCCGAGCTGTTCGATGAAGGTGACGTGCGCTACCTGACGCAGCAGCAGTTCGCGTTCGCGACGGGCGTGGCGGGTATCCTGATCCGCGAGCGCGTGGCAGCCTCGTTCCTTTTCGGGGCGTTCTTCGCCGAGTCTTTGATCTTCGCTGAGGTCGGCCAGCAGGTCGGCGCGGTGCAGGTGGCGGGCACGACGCAGACCAACCAGATTCCGTTCCTGATCGCCGCCTGCGACTACGTGATCATCGGCGACGAGTTCTACGCCGCGTCCGCTTATCTCTCCCGTGACCCGACCCTGTTGGGCAGCATCGCCGGGCAGGACTACTGCAAGCTGCTGCTGCTGGCGATCATCCTGCTGGGCGTTGTCGCCGTTTCTCTGCTCGCCCTGCCCGCATTCACCCATGCCGGCGCGCTCGCGGCGGCTGGGCACTGGTTTGTGGACGTTCTGAAGGTCAAATAAGGGCTTGCACTCGCTTCAACAATTTTTCGCGCCGATGCCCTCCCATCCCGCCGCGTACTACGGCAAGATGGCGCTGGTCCTGGCCGTCATGTTCGCCATTCTGGCGGGCCTCCAGGCCGCGCCGCGCCGGTCGCGCAAGGGCATCATTGCTTTTTTCACGTTCCTGGGCGGCCTGTACTTCGTGGCCGAGTTCTTCTGGCCGGCGGGCAAGACCGGCGAGAACCCGCTGACGCCGCACCTGCCGGTCGTCGCAAACTTCAGCGCGGTCCTCCAGGCGTTCGCCATCGGCCTGGGCGTGGTCTCGCTGACGCAGCTCCACACCCGCAACATCGCCCGTCAAAGGCCGGGCTGGGGTTATAGCCTGACCCTGATGACGATGTTCGCCGCGATGACCGTGTTCGGGCTGATGGACGCCTACGCGCCCCACGCCCGCGTCATCCCCGCCGTGTCCGGGCTGTGGCAGCCCCAAAACGCGCACGGAATGTACCTCTTTCTGTTCAACGGCGGCCTGTCGAACCTGGCGGCGGCGACGTTCTCCATCATCGCCTTTTACATCGCCTCCGCCGCCTACCGGGCGTTCCGCCTGCGGTCGCTGGAGGCAGGCCTGCTGATGACGGCGGCCCTGTTCGTCATGCTCGGCTCGGTCTCGTTCGGGACGGCGCTGACGTCCAAAATCCCCCTCCACAGCGGGCTGGACGGCGCGGGGCATCCCGCCGAGAACGTCTGGGCCAACCTGCGCCTGGAGAACATCGCGCAGTGGCTCCTGCTGGAGATCAACGCCCCGGCCCAGCGCGGCATCCTGTTCGGCCTGACCCTGGGCCTGCTGGCGACGGCCCTGCGCTACTGGCTGAGTTTGGAGCGCGGCGCGTACTTCGACAAAGAACTATGACCCGACGCTTATGAACAAGAACTTCTGGGACAGGCTTCAGACCATCGACCGGCGCGTCATCTACGCCGTGCTGCTGGGCGTCATCCTGATCCCCCTCTTCTTCCCGACCTCGCTGCCCAACTACCCAGCCAAGCAGTCCCAGGACTTCTACGACACGGTCGAAAAGATCGCCGCCGACAAGAGCAGCGCGAACAAGATCGTCATCCTCGACGGCCAGTGGTCGGCCAGTACGCGCGGCGAGAACCAGTGGCAGTCCGAGGCGGTCGTGACGCACCTGATGGCGCGGCACCTGCACTTCGCCCTGATCGCCTTCGACACGCAGAACCTGACGCTGATGCAGCAGCAGGTGGTCGACCCGCTGGCGAATAAGTACGGCTACGTGTACGGGCGCGACTACGTGAACTGGGGCTACCGCCCGTTTACGGCGTCGTTCATCCCCACGGTGAAGGGCCTGGCGACCGACATCCCCCGCACCATCAAGACGGACTTTCACGGGACGCCGCTTGCCGCCCTGCCGGTCATGCGCGGCATTAGATCACGGGCGGACGTGGCCGCCGTCGTGGAACTGACCTCCGTCGAGTCGGCAGAAACCTGGCTCGGCCAGTTCGAGCAGGGCGGCAGCCCGCCGTTCCTGTTCGCGCCCACGGCGGTCATGGCCCCCACCTATTACCCCTACCTGGACAGCGGCCAGATCTCCGGCATGCTGACCGGCATCAAGGGGGCGGGCGACTACGAAGGCCTGCTGAGGCAGAACGGGCTGACCCACACCAACGGCTTCGGCCTTCAGGCGGCCAACGCCCTGTCACTGGTGTACGCACTGATCGTCCTGCTGATCATCCTGGGCAACGTGGGCTTCTACGCCGCCCGCGCGGCGCGGCGTCGGACGGAGCGGCGAGGATGAGCCTGCACGAACACCTCAAATACCTGCTGAACCCGGTCCTGCTGTTCGGCGCGTTCGGCACGATGGCCGTCCTCTCGCTGGTCTTCAAGGAGAACCGATTTTACCGCTTCTTTGAGCACGTCTTTCTGGGCCTGGCGCTGGGCTACGACCTGGAGCTGACCTGGAAGGAAGTGCTGCGCCCGCAGTTCTGGGACCCGATGGTGCGCGACGGGCAGTGGGCATGGATCTGCGTCGTGCCCGTCGGTTTGATGTTCTACGGCGTCTACACGCAGCGGTTTGCTTGGATGAGCCGCCTGGTCTTCGGCATCACCTTCGGCCTGGTCGCCGGAACGGTCTTCCAGGACTTCGCGGGCCGGTTCGTGCCGCAGGTGACGAAGTCGTTCGCCGCCAACAAGTCTCTGGTCCCGCCGCCCCGCGCGCCGGGCGACCCCCATGGGCTTCTCCACCAGGTCTCGTTCGTGCTGAACAACGCCCTGTTCCTCGCCATCGTGGTCTCGGTCCTGGTCTATTTTTTGTTCGCCTTCGAGCAGAAAAACCGGGCCGTCCTGGGGACGGCCCGGTTCGGGCGGCTCATTCTGATGCTGTCGTTCGGGGCGATCTTCGGCTCGACGATCATGACGCGCATGGCGCTCTTGATCGACCGGATGTATTTCCTGTTCCACGACTGGCTGCGGCTGGTCAGGTAGAGGAGCATCGGCCCGCCGCTTCTAGACTCCCAGCCCGTCGGGGCGCGAACCCTGGCGCTTTTTCAGGCCGGCCTCGCGCCGTGCGGCCCGTAGGTCGCGCCGTGCCTGAAAGCCCTGCCACGCCGCACGGCAGCAGCCCGTGAGCTTCTGCCAGAGGGTCGTCCGGCGCAGGGCACCGAAGTCCCCCACTGCCGCGACGCGCCTTGGAAGGACGTGCTCGGGCCGGACGCCCTCGTACCGCACTTCCAGACGCTGCCAGGCCAGCGTGATGGTGCGCGCATCATCGCTGAACGCGCCGCTCCAGCGGCATGTCCAGCACTCGGCGTTGCCCCGGTGGTTGAGCGTCCCGCACAGCGCGCAAATCTTGACGTCGTCTTGCGTGATCTTTCCCGCCGCGCCCCGGCGGACCCGCGATGGATTCATTGGTTGGTTCTTTCCGTGGAGGACCTGCCCGTCATTGGACGATGTCCAGCAGGTATATAACCACTGGTGCTAGTTTTCGTAGCATTTCAGAGTGCGACTTGAAGCATGGAAAGTGAGACAAATCCCTCTGCGTCCGCTTGCAGCCCGTTCCACTGGCTGCACACGTTGAAGGCCGCCGCC
>JAABUP010000958.1_pt1 | contig 61970 bp, 89 predicted proteins | sample 5559201 | NCBI WGS metagenome assembly JAABUP01 (sample SAMN10711887, study PRJNA513373) | rock metagenome | isolation source: Antarctica rocks | place: Antarctica | reverse complement strand
CCTCCGTTAGAAAGTGAAGTTGGTCGGGACCTACTTCACTTTCTAACGGAGGTCAGACGCTTCGGAATCAAAATGTGGCCGATCTGACCCAAGGTCAAATCGCCGTGCGGATGGGGCCTTTGTACAAGTCTGGCTGAAGATTTGTTAGGCAGTGACCGACCCGACCTGGCGAATGGTTCTGGCAAATGTCAAAGTCTGAAGAGCAGGAGAGTTGAGACTGAGCTTGGGGTCTCGGAGGCCGCACTGCCCTCTTTGATGCCAGCTCCGGACGATCCACATTCCGGTCCTGAAAAGTGCGTTGTCCAAGTCGTTAGCGTAGTAGCTGTTCTCGTGCTTTCCACGGCCAGTTCCTGGCCAAAGCGCTTGGCCAAGACGCATGGAGTCACGCTACTCCTGAGCCAGCGCTGCACCATCACATACCATTGCTTGTGGATCAGTTGTGCGTAGTCTGCAGGAGCCAGTCACTTAACGTCCGGACGGTTCCCCGTGGCGCAGCGTGCCAAAAATCAGGTGCGAGGCCGACTGTTAGGTTTCCAGGTTCGAGTGTTTGTGTCCCCTCAAGCTGCTAAATTGCGCACTATAGGTACTGACATAGAGGCAGCTGTGCTTGCGTATTGCACTTCTTGCCCCAAACCCAGCCTTGAGTCGGGAACCCAGGATGCACTCGAGGTCAGCACCATTTATACAAGTCTGTTGAGCAAGTTTGCACTTTGTCCACCTGTGTCCTGCATGGCCCGCCATGGTGTGCAGTGCTGAGAAAAGAAGTAAGCAAATGGTCATTGCAAGGCAATCTGCTGAGTATGTCTGAGCTTTTGCGCATATGCTGCAGATGTGCACACCTCTGTTTTTCAGTGACTCAGCCATGACTGGCTCTGAGTGTGATCTGAAGGAGCAGCTTGTTGCTGCATTGCCTTTGGATCCCCCAAGCCTTCTCAAAAGGTAGAGTGCAACATCATGCAAGCTTGTCGCTCCACAGCCTGTCATGCAGAATAATGGAACAGTGGCAAGCGCAAATTGACACATTGGGAAAGATACCAGTCGTGACAGCAGATGTGTGATCAATCAGACTGTCCTGCTCTGATGCAGGCGGGCTGCCAAAAGAGACTCAGCTTGGAGAGTTCGCGCCAAAAAACAAGATTTGCTGGACAGCCTTTCCTGTGAGGTCAGCTCCAGCGCTGCATCACCTCATGGCTGCCTTCTTTTACCTGCATTGCAACATGCGTTGCCAAATCCCTCAAGGGGGAGGTTGTCAATTGCCCAGCAGACCTTGCATGATCATATACCCTACTGACTGCATCATGCAACCTTTGTTCACAGTACTGATCAGGCACAAACCATAACTCCACAATGCCAACCAAAACAGCCTGAAATTCCATGTACAATACAGATGGATGAGTTGACAGCCAGTAACAGCAGACTGGTAGAAGACTTAATTGAGGTCGACAATGATGTAGCTCACCTCAGTGCTCATCTGAGCGCAACTCGCACTCGCACCCTCCACACCACGACCTTGAGTGAGCAGCTCACGCAAGAGCTGCAAATGCTGCAGCGGGTGAGTTGCCTCCAGGCATGACTCAATGTCACTGCTCCAGCTGTTGCATTGTAGAGAACAACTCTGAAGGTGGACTGTACGCAGTTGGTCAGCTAGAGCTGCACAGTTCACCCTTGCAACTCTAGCTGTGCTAGCAGTCCGCTCTTGCAGTTTTTGTGCAGCAGCTGCTGACTTGTTGGCGAATCGCTGTTTTTTGGGGCTCTGCAAGATTCAACGTGCATCAGGGTTGTGCTGACGCGCCTCAAGACTTTGCATTGCACACTGTTTTCCTTTCTGGGCCTGCTCTTGCTGTCTGCACTGTCAGGACAGCAATGCTCGTCAAGGGTGCTACGTTTACTTGACTCACACAGTCTTTTGACACACAACATGCTGTACAGTCATTGACAAACGCTGCTAATGCTGCAGATGTCGGCCGGACTCACATATCAGACAGAGCATCTTGCTTGCAACCAACAGTCTGCTCCTGCGTTCACCAGATAGCTTGGCTGTCTTTGCCCAACCATACTGGCCCATGTTCTTGCTGTCACCAGTTGGTCTCAGCTTCTCTCTTACATTGTTCCGCACCCTTTTCCTGGGCAGTGCATCAGAGCTGTGGTCAAGCAGACTTGACAATCCAACTGCACTCTGCTGCAGTAATACTCAGCTCTTTACCTGACACCTCAGCAGCAGCAAGACTTATGACATCCTAGCAGGAGTAAAACATAACTGACAACTAAACACACGAACTTCACATTCTTTTCTGCACCTCTGAACTGATCAAGCATCACAGACTGGAATGAGCCACAGCGTGCCAGACCAGCCGCTTTTATGGGAGATCTGACAATGCAGGGTCCATGCATCATGCTGTGGCCCTGTTTGAGGTCATAGTCCAAACCTGGTGGAGAGCTTAGTAAGGAATGCAGCATTTTGCCTTCTGGACACCATGAGGGGATTGAACGTATTGTGTGTTACAATGCTAGCCACTCTGACCAGGCAAATAGCGGGGTCATTATTATCTGTTCATCTCATGTTTGGTGAACCTGCTTGTCTCTACTTCCGGAATGATCTGGGTTGAAACAGCTTTGTTTATAGTTTAACATGGTTAGCTGTTCTGCATGGGGGCTGCGAGACCTGTCTAACAGGATACCAGATTCCAGACAATTCAAGTCAGCGGTACATTCCCTCATGGAACGTGGTCGTTCATGCTTTGCCAAAGGCTTTTTTCTGGCTGGACATGAGTCGCTACAAATCAAGGGTTTTTGGTTGTTGCAAGTTGGATATGACCATGGGTGGGTTTTGCTTTAGCCTAAATGCTTTGTCAACGGTCTTAGTCATGTCCTGTTTCCTCATTTTTCCAAGAACTTCATTGAGATGCGTCAATTGTGTGCAGCATTAGGCAGCAGGGAGAAGTTTCTAGGTCTTTGATGTAATGGTCACTTATGCCAGAAAGTGTTTTCTTTCCCTTCTGGCAACTGGCTGTGTGTTCTTTTTGCTCATCAAGCTGTTTTTATGTACAATCAGGATGCCTCACCCATCCTGTCGTACAGTGCGAAACGGTCAGAGTATGTCATTGACTGTATTCAATGCAAGTGTATGTTGCAGATACTGCTCTGCCTCAGCAATACTGATTTTGGTACTTCAAGGGATGTTATGCTAATTTCAAGGGTGTAACAGGCAATTTCTTTTTTGGCCTACTAGTCATTTACAACCTGTCTCCTAGTCATGATAAGCAGCGTGTACTTACTTTGGTGTAGTCGGACAGATGGAATTTGAAGGAGTGGCAGCATTGTTATGCATTTCCTTGATAGATTGGATCTCAGATACACAATCCCAAGGATACACTGATTTGCAGAGCTTGGTAAAGTGCCTGGATCACAGAGATATTGTGTCAGATACAGCATGCAGTCAAGCAAAGGTTGTGTTAGGCTGCGCGATGCATTGAAATGCATTGGAATGCATCTCGGAGGCTATATTTACAGTTATGTAGAAATGCTGAAAGCTGCTGAGAAACAATCGTTGCGGCTGTTGCTGGCTGTTAGGTCGAGGCTGACAGTCCTGACGGCCGGCCACGAGCGCAAGCACAACGCATGTAGAGCTGAAGTCGGAGGTTGTGTCTGTGGTTATACCTATGTCAGAAGATTAAGTGGCACCATTGTTATGCATTTGGGAGGTTTGCTGTAGATGGTGAAAGTACCTTGGGCATTGTTATGCTTCAACTGCATATCCATCTGTAAAATACTTGCAGAATGCCAGTCACCATGTGGATTGATGCAAGCACATACTGAATACTTTGAGGTATACAGGCATCTTATCGGTCGCTTGTCTTGCTACGATTTGTCAGTAAGTGCAGCACGTGCTCAGAGCAGCTTGAGGCGGACGTTGTTCTGCTGTAGCAAATGCGCAATCTTCCCCATTGCTCGATCACGCTAGCTGTGAAACTCCTCCATACATCAACATTCAGCACCAGCCTGTGTCTTCTGTTCGTTTCTTGATAAAATCATGACCGTTGCTGCATCTCTTGCCTCAGCATCAGCCTACTGTGCATGCTCCTTTCAGGCTGCTCGCCCAAATACCCGTGGGCGTAGGCAACACAGGCTAGCAGTCACATCTCAGGCTACCCACGAGGTGAGTGATCTGCCAATGACTCTGCTCGGTGACGCGGGCAGTCTGAAGCGGGGAGGAACACAAACTGCGTCTGCTGCCTGCAGGCTGCACGCAACAGGGCCATGGTGGCTGGGTTGGCCCTAGTAGCTTCTGTGCCTCTGGTGTTCAGCGGTGAGCGCAAGCATCAATGATGATGGTTCTGGAGGATGTTCAACAAGCTGTACCATCCAACTTACAGGTTGACAGTTGCATGCAGGGACTGCTAATGCCTTTGTTGGCAACACAGCAAAGGACTTCAGTGAAAAGGTATGCATTTCTTTCTGTTCATGTCACATGCATGCCACTTACACGACTTGCTGTTTGTGTCAATCTTCACCAGTCAGCACTGCTTACAGGTTGACAGATACACACCAAGTCCTGGTGCTGTGACAGATGCGGTGTCAACAAAAGTCAGTGCCATATGCTCTTCCATGTTTTGTTTTGCCTGCTCTCGTACGATGCCTGCTCTCGTACGATGCCTGCTCTCACAGCGTAAAAACTATGCATGCCGGAAACATGATCACCTTGATGACGAACCGTGTGTACAGTCTAGTACCATGTGCTCTTGCACTGTATGCAATTGGCACTCAACTGAGGACTGAAACCCCAAAAGATTGCTATGTACTGCAAGGGTATCATCAGTACAGACCGTCTCTTGTTTTGTGCTGCAGGTGGAAGAGATCACACCGGATGTGCCTCTGCCAGGGCTAAAGCAGAAGGGCAAGGAGGCCGAGGCCATTGGAAAGGTGAAGGGGCCACAATCCGGCCCTGGTGCAGCTGATCAGGTGACTCCCTGCTTCTACCAGCCTTGTGTGGTGTACGCATACTGAGCTTCAGAGGGCAATCAGGCACATACAAGCGGACATGGCTTCTCATGCAGCAGCCCAGCAGTCACAATGATCTCCCTTAGATCACCATGCTGCATTGCACGTGCGTCTTGTGCATTTGGTTTCAGCCTCCAGGGCATGACATGACATAGTGTGTACCCTCAGAAGCAGGTAGACTGCTTTATAGCCCTGCATGAAACACAGCAGGCCAGTTCTGGAAGTCATGCAAGGTAAGCCTTTCTGACTTCTCCTGTTTGCTTCTGCTGCACAGTTACCCAGTCCTGAAGCCGTGCCCAGCAAAGGAAGTCTGGCTCAAGCCAAAGATACAGTCACAGATGGTGGTGGTGTTCGTGGTGGTGAATTCAGCATCACTGATTCTCCCTGAGTCCTGAGTGCTCTGCCAAGGTGCCAACGATGGAGCAATGCAAACACTAACTTTGGCTATCCCATTCATACTTGTCCAGGGTGCATCACTATCTCCAAAGTTCCCTGCTTGGCAGTGCACTAGCGCTTTAATGGACCCTTGTGCATGCTGTTTAAACACCTCCAAGGCTGAATGAGATAGGACTGCACGTACACCAGTCAATGCCTGGTGGCTTTGTGACTCAGATGGCACATCTGCTGCAACACGGCCAGGATCATGGCCCTTTTGCAGACCACCGATTCTTCATTTCTTTCTGAGTGCAATCATTATTTCTGAGTGCAATTATTATTTCTGAGTGCAATTATTATTATTTCTGAGTGCAGGTCAAGGGGGCCGCTGGTGATGTGGCTGATAAAGCAAGTGATGTCAGCAAAGGTGCCCTAGGTGACACGCCTAAGCCCAAGGGGGGATTGTTTGGGCGCATCAATGAGGAAGCTTTGACCAATAACTCACCTTCAAAACAGATCGGCAAGTAGGCAGTAGTCAAGTTTCTAGCCACTACTGCATACAGCACGGTGGTAGGGCTGCCAAGATTTGGGATGTCTGATCCTGCCTGACCGCTTGATGAAGTGATCACCTGGTACAGGGTAGACTGAAGTTATAGCTGTAACAAGAATTTGCCTTATTTGTGCAAATCTGCATCGTCAGACACCACAATGACCATTGATGGGATGTTTGACATTTCCTTTTCTGGTCAAAATCAGTGTTCAGACATCCTTTGCCCATGAAGCTGATGGTGATGGCAAGGTTGCTGAATTTGGTAGCGCTAAGCGCAAGCCTTGCAGATCAAGCCATCAGTTTAGTGCAGGACTTGGACACACAACGAGAACAGAACAAACTTTGATCCCATCGGTTTACAACATCAGATACAAGCACTATGTTGTGCGCTGCTGCTGAGCATTGCACAGCATGTATCAATCGAAAGCCTTTGCTGTACTAAGGAGCCAGAAACTAATGCCAAGGACAAAAGGTCACATCAACTAGAAGCACAATATACACTACTGGTAGCTTCGAAGTAATAAAAAAGAATTCAAAAACCGCCGCAAGAAAGACCGCATGACTATTGACACATGAGAAACTATACCTCATGTCAAAAAAGAGGCAGCTTCTGTGTAACTGTGCAGCAACAAAACAAAGAAAGACATGACTCTCACGAAGTTCTAGCAACTCTCAGTGCTGCCTACCAGGGCACTATTCAGCACTGAGCAAGCTGCATTGCAGAACACACAAGCATGGCAGAACACACAAGCATGCTGACAACAGCTGAAGGTGCAGCCCAGGTCAGGATATCAAGCATCGAGTCTTGTGCAGAAGCCCTCAGGGGAAGAACAGCCCACAATGAACAACAAAACCCTATTCTGATGATGCCTACTGATGATGTGACACTGGCACGTACTCATACCAGGTGCCGCTGTCAAACTTTGCTACATACTGCACAAACACTTCCCATTCAGCTGTCATTGGGTTCATTGGAGCAGCAGCCACAATCTGATCTTTGCTGGGCGCCCCCCTGTCATCTGCCAGGGTGTCCAGCAGAGTCTCTACTACAGCAATATATGGGTACGCATGCACCATTGCTTCTGACAGCTGCTGCGATGACAACACCTGCAAACATGTCATCAAGTATGACCACTAACTTCATCATGCTAGCATGGCGCGGTGCATTTGCTTTCACTGTTGTGATAAGCATGCCAGCAAAGATTGCACTCTGCCTCACCATATACCTATACAATTGCACACATGGTCCCAAAGCACTGCAAAACCACATCACCACCATGTAGCAGATTTGCCCTCACAAGACATCTGCTGCAATACAGAGCCATGTGGCATTTTCAGTAGGCTTAGCCGAACTTTTACACACTGATTCATATTTGCTTTTTCATTGCGTTGATGCCTTTGAAGTGTATCAAACAACATCAATGATAGTGTGCTCAGGTTAAGCCTTTGCTAGCTCAAAGCAAGCCATAGCTGTTTCAGGGCAGCGTGTCCTGACGCGCAAGGTCATACGACCAGGCTCTGTTGGTATGACTTGGCACAAGACCAAAATGAAGAAGGGGCATGTGGATGCACTTACCCCTCGGTACAGAGCCTTAGCCAGCTTGTAGTAAACCTGCCGGTCCTCTGCCGCGTTCTGCTGCAGCTGTGTTGCCATCAGCGATACCGCCTGCAGGTTGTCACTCCTGTTGTCTAAAGCTTCATCTTCACTGGCAGCCATCTGATGCATCAGAACCTTGCGCTCTGTGCTGAGGGTACATCTTCTGGTGAGATTCAAACGCCGCAGGAACAGCAAGTCTTGCACTTGGGCCTGTGACAAGTTCAGCACCATCTGCATCCACAGCTCAGACTCAGCAAAGCTCGGGTTCAGTAAGCTTGGACTCAGCAAGATCGGAGCCAGCAAGCTCGGACCTGGCAAGCTCAGGCTCAGCAACGCTCAGCCTCAGCAAGCTCGGACTCAGCAAGCTCAGGCTCAGCAAGCTCAGGCTCAGCAGGCTCGATTTCACCAACAAGCAGAGTAGGATTTGTATGCAGACTCTGATCATAGTTGACAATAGGCACAGTCTCTGTCACAAGGTGGACACAGAGGGCAGAATCTTGATGACATGGAGCCTCCAAGCCTACAATTGTTGATGCATAGATTTGTAATCATCTGCGTTGTGCTGAGCCTGACAATGATGACTGAGGAGACAAAAGGCAAAAGTCGCAGGCTGACATGTGGGGCCTTGTGTCGCTCTGAATGCAGCAATGGCTGCAATCAAAATGCAGGCAAAAGCTAGGCAAAAGCTATAATCACAGCAAGAAAATGACATTTTTGACAGCAAGAATATTACTTCTTGAAGCAAGTATGTGATGCTTGAAAGGCAGTGGTGGTTGTGGTGTAGAAGGCCACTGTGCCTGCAAACATTGCATCAGCATATGCAAAGCAGACGGCCTACCAGAAGACCTTGGTAAAAGGCTTTGCCAGGCTTCTGGGAAACAGGAGTAGCATCATCTAATCTGGCATTCACAATGGCTCTATGGTTTGCAGGGTTCAGCATTGTGCGGCCTGTCAGGCTGAGGGCCTCAAGCGTCAACACCTGCATCCTGGTTTGCACTGCACTATCCTGTCTCTCTTTCAGCTGAAGCAGACAGGCCCCAATTTCACAGTTGTAGTCCTGCAGCAGCAATTTGGCAGTGTTCTGGCTCCAATTCAACCTCCGAACAGGACCTCACACAGGGAGCTGCTCAGGACTGCACGTGCCTGACCCTAGGGGAAGACGCGTGTTCAATACATAACGGATGAATGAGTGCACTAAACCTGCAGCATCGCACAGTGCAGAATCAGGTTGCACCATACACAACGCGCAAAACTCCATACACAACATACAGCGCTTCTAGATTTGGCAAAACAAGTCGGAATGTACCAGGAACCTGCGGCAAAACAAGCAACGCGTGAGAACCCCCACGTATGTATGAGAGCTGTTGGCAGGCCCTCGCTGCAGCGCAGCCAGACATGAAGTCATGCAGGCCTGCTTTGACATGTAACAGAGCCTCTTCTGCTGGACTACACTCTTGCTCAAAGAAAAATACTAAGCCGACAGGTAGGTTCTACATGCACACCTTCAGTGCAGAATATAGCATGAAGCAGACTTGATGCAATCATGCAGATGTCCTGCACTGAATGGTGCAAGCTATAACACAGTGTACTCACAACATAATGACAGACAGCATGACACCAATGCAACAGCATTCTGAATCACTGCAGCTGTACTACTCACGCTGCACAGAGATATGTTTGACATACCGTATACAGCGCTGAAAATTGCTGAAGAGACAACTGACTGGCTTCTTGCAGTGACATGGTGCGCTGTTGTCCTGGCAGGGAAATTGTGAGGCTTGGCAAGTGTTGCACGAAAGGTTGCGCCGCAGAGTATGCACCATGATCTGGATGACCCTGCAGTGCAAAGAAGCACATGTGTACTTCTGAGCTGCATTTGCCGCCGAGCTTTACATTGAGCTAACACCAAGCTGAGCATTGGTGCAAACAGTCATCAAGGCTGGCATGATGGTGCACAGACATGAATAGTGTAAGCTTGTAACAAAGCAAGTGCAATGAGACACAGGCTATACCTCATCTAAGGCAGCATGACCGGCTGGAGGCGTCTTGCTGCTGAGGTATGAGATCTTTTCCAAAAGCACGTTGCGCGCTTCAAGCTGTTGCTGCCGGGAGCGCAGCTCTTCAAGCTGAGCTGTTGTGGCAGCAAGCTGCGCCTCTACGTCATGTGAGCGTGCCTGACATAGATGCCAGTATCAGAAGTGACAGTTAAGGCAGGATTGTTCTGTCAGCTTGCTGATGCACACACAGATTGTCAGAACTGGATGATTGTGACAGAGGTGTTTTCGACACGCACCTTGTGACGTTGACGGAAACGCCTCTGAGCCTCTCGGTTTTGAGCGAGCTTTCGCTCGGTCGTGTAGCGAGATTGTGTGCTGTTCTGTTGTCTTGTGCCATCATCACTAGTACACGGCACGTCGAGATAGGCATCTAACGCTGTTGCCGGCGCTTGAGTGTTAGGTCCGGACCTTGCATTCTCCAAAGGAGAGGTGGCTGGTATGTTCCAGGCGGGACCTAGTCGATCGGGTTGCCGTGGAGACTGGACACTGATCTCATCTTGTAGGAAAGCGGATCCCAAGCTGCTGCCGAGAAGGGTTGGCGCGGGTGGCAAGGCAAACCAGTCTAGTGTTTCGGTCGGTTCAGTTGTGCTGTTGCTGTGTGTCGGGTCCCAGGCAGGCTCAGCGTTGCCATAGTTGACGGCTTCAGGATTTAAGCCGTACAACACGGGACACATGCGGTCTGGCCAGACTGCGTTCACTTGCTGCCAAGCTCGCAGCAGACCGATTTCACGACCAGGTCGCACGCTCTTCCCAAGCTGACTAAGGATTCTAGGCAGCTCTCGCTCAAGGCACTTGTATGCACAGCAGCAAGTTGTACCATGATTTTGACCAGGTATGCCGCAATCAGCTGCACTTCTGCAGATATTCACGAGCTAACATACCCGACCACGTGATACTAGATTGACATTCCCACGTGCTGGTAAATTTCTCGGTGCCATTCCGTTACTTCTGACGGCTGTGTAGGGCCTACACTGTAGGCAGTAATGTAATGATGCCAGCGACATAACATCATGTCGCTACCAACGGGTCCGGAGGATCCTAGCTATGCAAAGCAATCTCAACAACGCGGTGGCCGCGCAGTGGCTGTTGCTGAATATTGGGCGACTTTGCTGCGCCTTTCACTGTCGGTTAGCACCGGATAGTCAGCGGTAGCAACTATAGTTGTGGAAGCCGGCTGTATATGTACCCGTATAGGGTACCCTACCAATACCCTATAACGCAACATCAGTAGCATCATTAGTCAACCAGAACAACGTGGGCAATGTTGTGTAACACATTGGTGTGTTACACCCAACAAGTAGTCTCCCTTGTTCTTCAGCGGCAACATTGGTTTTTTGTCCATAGCAGCACTGATCAGCACTCATGAGCTGACCAGTGCAAAAAAGTGGGTCTCATCTGCACCCTCACCTTCCTCTTTCTGCGCTGCAACACCAATACCAATACTCGATGTCAATAGTGACAAAGGAAAGAAGCAGCATGCACACTTGCAGGATCTGCTTCCATGGCTCTTGCCCAATCAGCCCCAGTCTCTCATAGGTCAGGTAACAAAGCCAGCCCAGGCTGAAGTGTCAAGCACACTTTGATCATGCACGAACTGAAATGTTGGTCATATCCTTTTTGAACTTTCAGACCTTCTGGTCAAAATGTGCTATGTGATGCACAGATCAGGCTTTCAGGACATTCCTCATGTACAAAGCTGCGCTTTGTCTCACTCAATGGCAGCCAAGCAGTAAGTTGTTGGCATCAAAGTGAGAGCCATCCAGCAACATATGGATCATGACAGAGATGCAGCTTTTGCATTGCAAAAGATGGCAATGAAGCATCTGTAGGGCAAGCTGCTATGCAAGTGTCTGTATCGCACGACAATGTTGTTGACTGCAGTCGACAGCTGGCTGTCGATGACTCAGGCAAGGAGGCTGTGCCTTGCAGGCCGTCCGCATGCAAGTCTCGAACTGCCAAAAGACTTGTCTAGGTGATATGATGACATGCGAGCTGTGAGAGAACCCCCCTACCTTTTAACCTTGCCAACACGGCGGAGAACTACGTTTCCAATTGGTTTGCAAAGAGTTGTCTCTTCAGACATCCCCTCAAAATTGAGATCTGTGCAGCTATGCAAACAAACTGCACATCCGTATTTGCCATCCAGAATTGCTGGACATGCACTGCGCCAGCAAGCGTTCTGATGACAGGGAGATAGCGTTCACTCAGAGGGAGCCCAGTATGCCATGTTGACCAACCCACAAAACACGGCTTCAGTGCGAAGTTAATCGCGCTCTAGCTGCCAAGAGTCCCCCCCTTCGATTTTTTGGGGCTGACCGAACAGCATTCAGAACTGCCCAGTATCAACACGGTATTCAGCGGTAGCGTTGCCACATTTTAGCAAGAAAAGTTGTCTGCAGCCCAAAGTCATGTAGCCGTCATGACGGTCGCTTCCCTCGTCTGGCACCCTATTTCGTTCAAACTTCAAGCGCAAGGCGGTCAACCGCGAAAACTTCAAATATGGGCAGCTCCGATCGCCGCAATTGCACGCGCGGCAGCTGTGCGGTTGCGTGTGCTTGCTTCAATTCCGGGTTCCAACAGTTGTACCAGGAGTAGTGTGGCCAAAAGTGAACCAATCATAAGTGATCCCTGAGACTGCCTGCTGAACGCGCAAACGCGGTCTTCACAATATGCTCTGCACCCGACAGCGCGCTTCAAACAGCATCCAGATGCAAGTATTCATAAGCCAAGATGCTGTTTCGGATCAACAAACAGCGACAGACAATAGTGCAGTACCATGCCAAGCACCTGCGACCGCTCTTCCTGACATAACCGCTGAGGTAACATGCTAAGCGCACCATCCTGTGCCAAGCTGTCAGCAATACACATTGTGTCACGTGTACATCGTCTGCGCCAAACTTGCTGTGATCGGAGGTTGTGCATTGCATAGGCTTCTTCGTCACAGCGGCCAGACAGAAGAGATCAACATTCTACGGCAGAGCTGCCAAGTGAAGGCATTCTTAGAAGCTATGCAGCATCACAGCAGCTGCAACTCGATAGACAGCAATCTCTATCACACCACTCAGTGCTACCATTTTTGCGAACAATTTCATTGGAGCAAGCGTTGCTAACTTATGTACCATATATACCTGTTAGCGTCACGGAGGAGCACCTGTGCTCAACAGGCACAGCTGCAACAGCTGCATAGCAGCATGCTGCAGTATCAGCCTGCCTGGAAAGACGAGTCTGCCAAACTCGACTACAAGCTTATCACCCCCTTACGTAGCATTGCTCTCGCTGTTCTCCCCCAGTCCTAATCAGTCTTCCTGAGCTGTCACAATCTTTATTCTTTCGAAACCTCCCTGATGATTCATTAAAGCTGCCTCTGTGTATTCCGACTGCAGCCTCTCATGTTTGATTTGCTGCTGCCTAGACCTCACGGCGTTGACCCACATTGTCAAGTCCACTGAAGGACGCTGGACAAGCAGAGTATTCACGAACGCCGTCTGTCAAAACATTAGCACAGTGTTTACTGTATAGAAGATCTCGAAACTACGCTTGCCCTGCTATAATTTGCACGACTTGCAGCTCATTGCAAAGCCCGCAAAAGAAAAGCCCTGTTGTAACAGATGTTGTGCTGCGCAACATGGTGACATCAGTTTGATAGCCATTTATGATATGAGAATTTGATGCAGCATAGTCAAGCAGCACTCAACGGTGCTACATGTACACATGCTTAAGCTTGCAGTAAGTATTGTGATGGCTGTGGAACAACGTTGTCAACACCTGGTTGCTCCAATAGTTCAATCTTCACAACATTTTGGCACTGCATGTTGACATTCAGCACATTTGCTGCAGTCTAGCTACTGGTCTTGATGGGGACATTCTTGGCCTTGGCACTGAACAACAGACCCTTCATTCTGCTCAGGTCACTGCCATTTGGACGGGTGAACCCAAAGTTGACGTAATCTACAGTACGCTCCCATTCAGTGTCCCCCTTAGGTCCGGCAACGGTCAGCATGCTCTCGGCCTCACGGTTGTCCTTTTCCCTTTGAGCTCTGCTGTTATTCCTCCTCTGCAATACGTTGACAACATGGTCAGTACAGCGTCCAGCTTGCTGAACTTGAGCTCATAAACAATTTTTCTTTCGCTCTTTATTGACATACTCTGATGCGCATGCTCATATGAGCATGCCAAAGCTGTCATGGTCCAAGCATGCATTCTATTCAGATTGGGCGCCCCCACCTGACAAGACAATGTGGAAGTCCGACAGACAAATGCAACTCTACACAGGAAAATCATGCACTCACATATCATCAAGTCACAGCCTTCTCCTTGACAGAGCTACCCTGAACCAAACCCTGTGACTGTTGGTCTGGTACTGCTGCACCATCTGATTAAACTGGCTGTTGCATCAGAATTCACCTCATAAAACTGCTCCAGGTAAGAAGCAGCTTTCTGAACCCGCTCGCTTTTGGTTGCTCTTTCCTTCTCCTCTTGCTCGCTCAGCCTCTTGCGTAGCTGCTCACGCACTGCAGCTGCCTTGGGGTTCTCCCCATCAGTGCCGCCACCCTAAACACAAGCGCTCGGCATGAGTATTGAACCACTCCTGATGTGCATACATGTTTTGATTGACAAGCGCGCCTGCGTTGGGTAATCACAGAGTTTTGTTTTGCTCACAGAAAGATTACTATTTACCCCACACAGATTGCTGTGCTTGCAGCAGTGACTGGCAATGACACAAAACAGCTGTTGATCACAGCCTCCACAGCACCAGGTCACTCCCAAAGAACTGGACTGGCCTGTGTGCTTCACAAGCTATTCAGCTGAACAAAACATCATCTTTGAGGCTTCATTCAACTGCCACTCACAGTCAGAGCTGATCAGAGGCACTGCATGACAGAAATCATGCGCGCGGCTTCCTGCTAGTCATGCTGCCGGTCATATTATCGGTGACAGCAATGGCAGGACTCTTGGCCTGCATCGCCTTGCTAGTACATCACCAACACACGCCAGCAACAACAGGCATCAGCAGCCACACCAACAACAGACAGTTTTTTGTGCTACCCATGTGACGTACAGCTGCCACGACATTGAGGCCAAAGCTGCCTGCAGTTGCTTGGTGACCAGGCAAGCCACCACAGCCAAGCTCAGCAGCTCAGACAAGCAGTCCTTGGCAATGTATGCACCAACGCAACCACCAAGCTCATTGGTGTGATGCACACATGGGGGATGCATCATACATGCTCAGAGGCAACAAGAGTTGGTTATGCAGTGAATGCTTAACACACCATTGCAGGTGCAGCAGTGTTGCCATTCTCCATGGGCGCATTGCCAAAGCTCCCGCCAAATCCACCACCAGCACTTCCTCCAAAGGACCCGCCGCCACTCCCGCCAAAAATGCCGCTGTTCCCGCCCTCTAAAGGTCCGAAGTCAGGGTTGCCATTGCTCTCTGCTTGGCCCCCACTCTGCCAAGCAAGTTCATGACACCTCAAATGTATGTTGGGGAACCGTATGTGCAGAAATGCACATTGCCGAAACACAGGTCTGAGATGTCACAGTGAGGTTGTTGTGGGAAGAATGTGGGAAAACCTGCTGCAGCAGATTGATCAGCAACCCTCAGCACAAAATTACACATGTGAACTGCAGTTGACATGCAGCATGGGCTGAGGATTGCTAATTGACCTGCACGTCATCCCCCAGCACCTAGTCATGAACCACGTCAGACCTGTTTGCATGTGAACATAAAGGCAACATAAGCACACAGCCAGCAACAATCAACCTGATTGCATGAAGATAGTGATGCACATTCAAGCACGCGCAGGACCAGTTCTGTGACACCTATTTTGTCAGCAGCAAACATGTCAGCACAAGTAACACAAGAATCATAGGAGCCCTTGGTGACTTTCACATGAAGTGTCTGCATCCTATTTGTAGCATTTCTTTGCATGACCATTTTTGCGATCCTGACCTTCTGAAGATATGTTCCATGCATTTCAATTCAAGACCCACATGCTCAGGTCATATGTTCATTACCAAGGAAGATACCATTTGGTTAGATCAAGGTTTAGCATCCAGTACATTGCCCTGACAATTTCTATAACAGGTTGGGACTTGTCGGGCACATCCCCCCATCAAACTTGTTATATCTGTGACTTTGAAGGTAGGTCAACCTGGGTAGATTTAGTGTCAGTGCTCAGACTTTGAAGTTAAAGCACGCTGTGGGCAAGCCTGAATAGAGAAGCAGGACTAGCCTTACATTTACCTAAAGTGCTGTGGCACAAAGTACTGTCAGCACCGTCTTGTTGACACTCTTATCATTGTTAAAATTATCATCATTACCATTGTTCCGTCAACATTCACTATGATTTTGATTGTGGCTGCCGTCGTGATGCTTGTTGATATAATGGTAGCACCAGGTGAGACTGTGACTTCACCTGTGACTGTGACTGTGACTTCGCCTGTGAGTGCAACCATGACTGTGGCTTGACCTGTGAGTGTGAGTGTGAGTGTGAGTGTGAGTGTGAGTGTGAGTGTGAGTGTGAGTGTGAGTGTGAGTGTGAGTGTGAGTGTGAGTGTGAGTGTGAGTGTGAGTGTGAGTGTACCTGGTAGGTGGTGCCATCAGCAGCAGGCACTGGATTCTCTGGCTGGCCTTGCCCGGCAATGGGCACCTCCCAGTACTGCGCTGACTGCACAAACTCAAAGCTGGGCTTGGCACCATCCTCTGCAGAAATGTCATACACCTGCATTCGCCCGTACAAGCAGTCATGACAGACCACGCAGATCTGTGCAGATTTGTCTGCGTTTGAGCAGACAAGCGGTGTTTAGGAAGCTGCAGCTGCTGTCTACCAAAGTGTAGACAGCTCCCAGAGCTTTCCTCTGGACTTGCTGTGATCAATCCACACATCACAGCTGCCTGACACCAAGATGTGGAGCAAAGAGTACTTGACAGAGCAGAAGCATGACTGTACACTGTGCTCTATGGGACTTCACTCTTCAAGACGGGTGGGCGTCTGCTTATACTGCCAGCCACAGCAGGTGCCTTCTGCAGTGCACCTGAATGTCTTCGTGGCAGTCAACAGCTTTGCAGGCAACCCCACGCCTCCCAACTAGTATGCAAAGGTACAGGACTTGCGCAATCTCAACTGATGCAGGTTCCTCTCTGTTTGCATTGCAACAGGGTGACAGCAACAACATACAGTCAAGCAGAAAAATGGAAGGATCATCGGTACAGAATCTGAGCAGGCCTGCCAGTGTGGTGTATGCATTTACTGCTGACATTCTTAAACTTCTGTTTGAGTCCAGGCAATGCAGGTCAGATGATCACTGGGTTGAGTGACCAGGTGCATTACTACCTTGTCCCAGTTGTTGGCTTGAGGGTCGAGGTTGGCAGCAGCAAAGTGTGCTGTCAGCATTGGGTATGCACCCATCCAACAGCCAAACCTGATTTTGCTGCAGCCAGAGATGCTGGGCTGTGTGCAGCAGTACAAGCCTGCAGCAGAACTGTTATTTCAGTTGTGATGGAATGCCTGGGCCACCTCCGCAGCATTCACAAGAATGACAGTTAGCTGCAGCAAGTAGACTCAACCGCTTGAGTTTGCTCAATCGCCCAGATGCCCAGATGCAAAAAGACCCCTTGGAGCTGACTTGTGATGCGTGCTGAGCAACTAGATCAGTGAGTTCAGGCTTGCAGCTGGACTTTCATGCAGGGAATGTACTGTTCAGGAAAATGTGATCGGTGATAAGCAACCTGAATTCATATCATACTTTGTTGTATGGCAGGTGTCCATTGAGACCCGCAGAGCTTCTTCAGGTTTGACACAGGGAGCATTGCAGGGCTTACCAAACTCGATGTCCTGGCAGCTCTTCGCCTGAAACTGCTGACAAGCAACAGTGACCTGACTGCTTTGGCAGTTGTTGAAGATGGCTGGTCCATCAACGGGGCCTGTACATGTGCAAGACAAGAACTGACAGGCTGTGACAGGTCAGACGCTGTGTCAAGAGTGTGACAAACTGGGCATAAGGCAGCTATGATGCTAGCAACATACCTATAAAGATCTTGCAGCCTCTACAGTCTGTGACCTCTACCTCTGAGGTATAGTCCAGCAGGTAGACACTAAAAGAGGCATCAAACACTGTAATGGATTGACACGCAAACAGCAAGCAAGTTAGCACTTAAATTGCTGGAGCACTTACGTGCAATCAGTCAGATTCTTCAGGGCAAAGCTCTCCCTGCAGCATCAGCAGGTCCAACTTAGGGCGTAGACTTGATCAAAACTCATGATCACATCTGAAGACTTGCAGGCGTTACCCTACACATCGATTCAACACATCCGAAGCCTACCCGTTCACGCTGCCCGGCTCTTTTGTCAGTGTTTGCCCACTTACATCAGTGAACTCGAAGTCCGACATGCTGCACGACAAACAACAGAGATGGGTTCTGCTGCTTAAATTCATATGCATTAAATCACACATTACAAGCAGCATGGTTGTCACCGGCGCAGTTCAAGCTTGCTGCGTGAAACTCACCTGAATCCGTAAAGGATCCTCTCAAATCAACTGGTCAGCACTGGACGGTGATTTTTGTATTCCAGGGCTCGCTGCTAAGGATGTGTTAAGTGCCAGTGCGATCCTCTCTGATACTAGTCGCGACGTGATGGGAGCTTGTGCATTTGCAAGTGCTGCTACGATGTCCATTCCTCTCCTTCACACACATGTGAAGCGGTGTTGACCTGTGTGAGGCCATTCTGGTTATGAAAAGCTGCAAGCTAAAGCATGAGGTGGTAAACAGTCACTGACCATAGTGCACAGGATGGCTATAGTGATCACGCGAAGGCATTCCAAGCAGTGTGTCAAGATACTGTCACATGATGCATCATTACATCCGATGATCGGTCATCTGAATGCTTGACAACAACAGTGCATACAATCATGTTGGTCTTGATTGACACATAAATGACAAATTACTGGCCAACAAGGCAGTCGACTAAATGCAGCTCTGAGCCCCCCCATCAGTCAGGCGAATTATTGATAGCAATGACCCTGCATTGCTGTCTTGTGTATACCTCCCAGGAGGGTACACTGTACACCATGTGTGCCAAAGGCAGCTTTGGCCAGAAATATCTCTATTTGTACATCAATTGCCACTATGAGGCAGCGCATGGCATCCACAGTCATGCAGAAATAGAAACCAAACTATTTCACTAAACTGACACTAGTAGAGCGACTACAATAGTGAATGTTCACCCAGCCAATCATCATCCGACAGTCATCTTCTTCACCTTGTCCACAACAGCTGCAGCGCTTGCCGAGACCTGGTCCACCAAAGTAGCACCATTGGCGGTGCCGCTTGTACCTCCATTCTGAGAGTGGCCGTCATCCAAGCGAATCTGGTTGATCTCATAGTCCTCGGGCAAAAAGGGATAGTCTGTGTACCCCTTGACCTGGTCTGGGCTGTAGAATGTGGTCCTGTCGTACTTGGTGATTGGTGCATCCAGCTCGTACCGCCTTGGCAAGTCAGGGTTGGCAATCCAGGGGCGACCATAGCAAACTAAGTCTGTGTGGTCTGTCTCAATAGCACGGATGCCATTCTCGCGGTCATATCTGCACAGGAAGACAGGCTGAGTGATACCAGGCACAAGACTCAATACATAGTGACAACACAGCAGAAGTGGAATATGCATAGGGTTGTGCAAAACTTCAAACTGTAGCCAGCACAGAACGGAGCATCTAATCAGAAAACCCATTCGATACCTGACAGGAGGAGCAAGCAAACTGCAGAAGCAAAAGGGAGCACTATGGAGTTGGCATAAAGGCAGCAGCCTTGACTACACAGAATGGATTGAAGTCAGGCAGAAGGAGAAGCAGAAGCCAAATCAGGGCAAAGTAGAAGAGGGAGGAGAAGATGAAAAAGAGCCCACCCTCCAGCAGCGATGAATGCAGCGTTGGACAGCTTCTTGAAGGGCTTCAGGCTCTTGTCTGACTCATCTACCTCAATGATATTCATCTGCTTGCCAATACGGGGCTCCACCATGTGGACATACAGCAGGTTGAACTTGTTCAACTCCTTTAGCAGGTAGTTGTACAGCGGGTATGGGTCTGCAAGAAGCACAATGAGAGTTAGCAACTGGCAGAAAGGCAGCGCATACACATTCTGTAGCAAGATGCCAGGAGCCTGCTGGCAGTAATGCATGCTACAGCTTATGTGTCACAACTTGCTCGGCAGGAATTTGTACAGCAGGTATGGATCTGCAAGAAGCATGGCAGCGGTGAGCTACTGGTAGACAGGCAAATGGTAGACAGTGTGTAGCTGTTGCTGCAGTGATACAGGGCCAGGGCCAAGAGCCTGCTCAGCACGGCATGCTACAGTCTCAGGAGCAGCATTTGTTGTTGTTGTCACATGTGCTACACCTGCCATGCCGGCAGTGTCAGACTTACCAGCTCCAGAGTAATTCAACATAGCATGTTGAGATGTGTCAAGCTGGCAAGAGCAAGTACAGACATTTGCTGCATCAGGCAGCAGCCTGCATTTCCACAAGGCAATAACTGGGTCCGATCTACAAGCAAACAGGGCCCATCTACAAGCAAACACAGCCCATCTACAAGCAAACAGGACCCATCTACAAGCAAATGGGGCCCATCTACCTGCAAATAGGGCCCATATACCTGCAAATAGAGCCCATATACAAGCAAATCATATCAGCAGCTGGAACAGGCACAGGCTGGCACATGCAGGAGGGGGGGGGGAGGGAGGGCCTACCACTCTCAATGGCTCCGTAGAACTCAGTGAAGGGTGACAGCCGAATGCCGACCACATCAGAGCCCACCTCATCCACAACAGCCTTCACCACTTCCAGGCAGAAGCGGCACCTGTTTTCAACGGACCCTCCATAATGATCTGCACTGACAGCAATGCATTTTTTTGTCAGCTTCCAATTTTTTTCTTTGTCCCTCCATAATGATCTGCACTGACAGCAAGGCAAAATCAGAGGGGCGACATAGCATTTACAGCAAATTTGTATGTTGTGCAGCGATATAAGCAAGCACATGTATTAATGCACAATGCTGACCGCTAAAAGAGTTGCACTGCCATTGCAGCTGACAAAGAATGTATGCTTTAATATACCAACCCACTGGAATGCTTAGGTCAAAACACAGCTGATGCTTTGGCTTGGTCATCATTCAAACAAGTTGAAGATCAAAGAACTTGCACTAATATGGGGCATCCTCAAATACAGCAGGACACCAGGAAGACCAGAGCGAGCTGCACCTGTTCTGTCATTGATAGACTCCTTGAGGAACTGGTCAATGAGGTAGCCATGGGCGCCGTGAACCTCAACCCCATCAAAGCCAGCCCTGATGGAGGTTTCTGGCCGCCACACGGTACAGCTCAACAAGCCCGGGGATCTCAGAGGGGTCAACCGCCCTGGGGGGTGGCAGATCCTCAAAGGGGTTCTGCTTCTTGCCATCTGGGCTGAAGATGGTGTACTCCTTGCCAGGAATGGGTTTGCTTGTGCTGGATGGCATGGGCTTGCCTCCTGGCTGGTAATCTGCAAGACAGTGTCAGAATTGACATTTTGCACTTGCAGAATGAGAGAAGTAGCTAGGGAGCTGATGGCTGTGATTTCCATTGAATGCAGGGTTAGTTCTGCACAAGGTAGCAAAGCTGCTTATCGCATGCATGGCTGGATCAGCTTGTAGCAGGAACTTGTGTTGGGCAAGACAGATTTGTAATGACTTACCCTGATGCAAAACAATGAAGGCACAGACTATTCAAGGCAGCCAGGAATGCTTGCAACAAATGCTGAATTGACAGCTACATCAGTATGATGATGCAGGGCACTAGCAAAAGCTGAATGGGCAGCACATTGCAATGCTGGTCAATTGAGCACAAAACGTCGTCTAGGAGAGATGCGACAGCAAACCCCACTAACATAGAGCACCTAAGCTGACTCATGAAACAATGAGCAAGATCTCCTCACCAACAGAGGTGGCACGACCAACGTGCCAAAGCTGGCAGAAAAAGGGAGACTTCTTCTGGTGTACTGCCTTGACCACAGGCTTCCACGCCTCTACCTGCTGTTCAGTGTATATGCCTGGCACATTGGGGTACCTGCACAAACAACAAAAATTTCATCGAAAACATGCAAGTATCCGGCAGCAAGTGCTTGAAAATCTGAGCAACAAGCTACAGAGACGATCCTGTTAGCCAAATCAACCAGAGTAAACTCACCCGTGGGCCTCTACACAGATACAGGTAGCTTCCGACAAAATGAGTCCACCGCTTGACCGCTGAGCATAATATTCGGCAGCAGCTGGCTGCGGCACGCCACCAAGCGCTCGGCACCTGGTCAAAGGAGCGTAAACCATGCGGTGCGGCAGGTCAAACTTGCCCAGGCGGTACGGTTTGAGGAGGGGGACGACCGCATGGCCTTGGTGCGTGGCTTCTGAAGTGGTCTCTTTCAGCTGGCTACCCTGATGCGGATAGCTGCCTTCATGACCTTGAACGTGACCCGACATAGTGTCTCACAAGTACGGCTCTAGCAATATGGAATCCAGAGGAACGTTCTCACTCGAACGATCTCACAGTAACGACCTCGATGCCAACGAGCTGAGAAGGTCTGCGCAGTTCGGCAATTAATATGTTGGTGCAGCAGCAGCAAGTCTGCACAATCTTGCCGTCGTAATGCAAGCATTGGGAACAAAAAATAATAGCATAATAAAGCATCGGTGCGGAGCGCGTCATTATTTGATCATGATGCGTCATCGGCGTGCAATACCCGGTAAAAGCACGGTGACAGCAGTAAGGTCGGTCCACTAAGAGCTTTGTGCTGTCAAGGCTGCAGATCGGATTGCTGCAACATCGAATTGCTGCAACAGAAGGTTGATGCGACCATGCTTGGCTGCATATATAAAGCACAGGAAATTGACATCTCACACAATGGACTGCTCATGATGCAGCGCTCCTTGTCAATCTGCGGACTGAGGGCATGAAGCATGAACCACAATTGAATCCTCCAGGTGTCATGGCTGCATGGCTGACAGGCACGGCGTTCATTCCAGCTCTCTGACCAGCCAGTTCATATAGCTGCCGGCAGACCTCTGGCAACGTTCTTGTTGTCAAGTAGTCTGGCCTTGGGATTCCAGGGCTGTTTGAATCCCTGGCCAGCACTGGTTCTTTCATGTATCGTGGAATTCCACTTGCACCATGCAAAGCACCCATGAGACCGCCAACAATGGCTGCATTTGTGTCAGTGTCGCCTCCCATAGACAAGACATCGCTGATCGCCTCCTCATAAGAGCTTTGCAGCCTTAAATGCCTGTAACAACAGCTCAATGGATGAGGCTTACAGATTCATGGACAGCACAGCGTTCATACACGTGGGATGGGTTTCTCTATTTATGACATGTGTAACGCACGTGTCAGTGGCAAGGTATGATTTTGTTTGTCATTGAAAGCACGGAGTGTGTTGGCAGTCACGAGGTCGCTGTTGGTTGAGTGCACAATATAATACAATATACCCAGAATTTGTACTACATGACAAGACCACTGCATGCAGATTAACAATGTTGCAAGCCTTGTCTACAAGAACGCACAACTTGTGAAGGCGCAGTCTACATACTTGCAAACTTGTGATCGTCTTCAACCAAGGCAAAAAGCGCTTGCAAACTCACCTGAACGCATATGTGAATCCCCACTTCACAAAGCCTATCAGGTCAAGGCAGTCAGAGTCACAACCAGGCTGTGAAGAGGCTGTCAGCCACTGCTGTACTTCTTCTGTAGCATGTGCTCTGGCCCAGTCTTCTGCTTCCTTCACAGACCCTTGTGCATCTCCAGGGTTGTTGATCAGGTGAGCAATGGCAATGCAGTAGCAGGCGTTGCAGTCCTGCAACATGATGCATTGAGGTTTACAGCTGTTGTAGATGACAGTTCAAGCAGCTGTAGTGGCTGTCCAACCAGCTGTGGTGACAGTTCAATCAGCTGATGCACATGCTGTACACTCACCACTGAAACCTGCTTTCCACATGCAACAGGAGCTTCCTGTTCATGCATAATTTTGCAATACATGACGTGGTATGTGTCAAGCCAACAGCAAGCTGCTGCTGTGGCTGTCAGCTAGCAGCCTTCAGCCGCCTGTTTGCTGCATTGCTGCCTGCTTAGGCAATACGACATAATTTTGAGTATGACTGACAGCATTTTCACGCAATGGGTAACACTGCTAGTGAGCTGGCAACTGGTAATTGCTTCAACACTCTTCACACATGTGCAATGCCGTACAACTCGTCATTTGGGCAAAATCCAGCATGTGTGCAAGCAGTCTGCATCACATCAGACAATCTAGTGCTGAATGTTGAAGATGCAACATGGCTTACCAGACACGTCTTGTTGGGGTGCGTGAGCTGAGCATCTGATGTCACAGCTTGCACCAGGTCATGCTGGGATAGCTTGTGGCCCCACACAGCCAGGGGGGTGATGCGCATCAGGGCCCCATTTGCCTTAGACCCCATGTTAGTCTGTGCGGAGCGTCGATTTTGTCAGGCTTTGTATCAGTACAAATGGTAGATACAATGCAGAGATGCTACACATCAATCTCTGCATTGTATCTGCCAAACATTGTTTGTTAATATGTGAGTAATTGAAAGAGTGAGCAAGAAAATGAAGGAAACAGGAACTGTCGGCAGGGTCATATTGTTGAGCTGTCATGTGCTTGAGCAATTTGAATCCAGTGTTTGGTGGTATTAGGTGGATACGGCACCAATCTCTGGTTATTGAGGCAAAGCAGTCTATTTGTGCATGTGCATAGCATTCAAGCAATGCATTCAATGTGCAGCTGCGCATTGAATGCGGCATGCCGGCTGCTTTTGGGACTAGCCTCAGGAATACATACCCAGCAGATAGAGGGCTGGTCTCAAGAAGAGGCCCTTGTGTAACACATGTTGACAAGATCACACAACTTGAAACGTGATGTCACTCTTTGGTGTGACACTGTGTCTGTGCTAGTCAGTCGCTTCATATTCATATGAGTTTGTTACCTACCGCAGCAGCAGCAGTCACCATGGAAGAGGCAATGCCAGACTTGCTCTCTCCTTTCTGCTGAGCATACAGACCAGCAGAAAGTGCATTTCTTGTGGCGGCGCCTGCAATGCACAGTAGGTTTGGGCTTGGCAGCTTGCCTGGTGTGTGTGACTGACTGCTTGTCAGGTGTGCGCTATCAAGTGGCCTCTCAACTTCTTGCCTATGTCAAATGGCTTGCTGTTCAGCCACTTCACGTACATCTCCGCAGCTGCGCCCTGCAATTGACTTGCTTCGTGACAGATGAGCGCGTGCGCCAAGCACAGGGCCATCTCGCTGTCGTCTGTGAGTTGACCTGGCCCAACCCTCAACATACCACCGCCAGGCATCTTCATGGCTGCACTGACCTGCGCATTGAGTTGCGTAGTCACGCCTGCACTCTGCCTGTGACCCCGTATGTAAGCTCAAGAGTCAACTTAGCGCACCATCTCTAGGTCGGGTTTGCCACGAAACTCCAGCACAGCACCGGCAGCATCGCCGACGAACGCACCCAAGACCGCGCCGTAGGCGTGGTCGAAAGTCATGATGCCAGATGAGAGTGCCAAGCCTGGTGCCAAGCGCAAGTCTGGCTATTGCAGTTGCTTTCTCCACTTCCCTTTGACTAATAGCATCTCTGCTGCATTCCCCCATAGCATGCACAGCACGATGCGAAGCACGCAGAAGTTTTGCGGCAGCATGAACGCTGGAGCTGCAGGGCTCCCGAGCGAGCTTATGGCTAACAGCAGCGCAGATGCCTCGTTATTTCCTCAGCTGTCACGCCAACCAGTGTGCCTCGCAGCAGCGTGGAGTCTGCAGACAGTCTCAGTGATCCTAGCTGCCAGCCTAGGCACCTACCGGCTAAGTTGCCTTCGTCAAAGCATACGCAACTGATGTCAACGACGCCGCCTCCCCATGGGAAGGAGCATGTCAGGTTGCTCCAGCTCCAGCTGTTACAACAGCACTTGCAGGTACAAGGCTTTGGGTTCATCACAGAAGTAAAGCTGGCAACTCTCTGAATTTGCTGTTGGCCTATGCGTCTGCAGGCACATGCCCACGATCCGGACACTATTGCACTTCTTGAGGACTTGCTGCCACTTGACCTCAGCATTCAGCTGACGACACAGATACACCTTGTGCTGAAACGGCAGGTGTGCACATATGCTACATGCCATGGCCGAAGCCGGCACAATGTGTTCATCAGACTTTGCGCTGATTTGCAGGTTGTTTTGTCGTACCTTCAATTATCCCCTCCTGACATTGAAAGCAGTCAAGCAGCACTTGAAGCATATTTTACAGAGCCTCTGCAAGCCCTGGCAGACACTCCTCAACTTCACAATGCTGCCAGCTTTGCCAGTTTTCAGGAGCAAGCAACGCAGCTTGAGGATACTATTTCTCAAGCTCAGGCTGCGACACAGCTTGGCGACCTTGCTGCTGTGCAGCTTGGTCTGCAGGCATATCCAGTGTCCCTCGCTGACAAGGCTCTGGAAGATGCCATCAGCATAATCATTGGCCATGCTGATTGTGGCAAATTGCAAAAACCACAGGCAACGCTGAAAGAAGGTGTGTACGGAGCACCTCTTTCATGCATGCAGGGACAGCATCTGTTGCTTGCCTGACTACTGTGGGTCCATCGCACATGACCCAAAAGGCTGTCTTGGCAAAAGGGTTTGTGGAAGTAGTCACCTTGATGTAAATAAATCTTATGCAAGCCGTCACTTGTAATGATGCTTGCTGATGGCAGGTCAACAAACTTTCAAGGTGCATGCTTGGCTTCGCCCACATGCTTCTGGCAGGCAACACCAACTGAATTCACTTAGCTGCCTGAAAGCAGTTGCTTTATTTATTGTCAAGCGACAGTGGGCCCAGTCATTTAGGTTGGAATGATTGACACTGTTTTCTTTGAGGCAACTGACTTGCACACATCATCAACAATCCTGCAATGCAGGTACACCAGGGGTGAGCCTGTCTTCCAGCCCAGCAGGGTCTTCAGCAGCAGAGGCGCCCCAGCCTTCCTCACGGCCATCACTTGAGCAAGTCCAAGCTCCTGCAGGCAGTTGTACACAGCCTAAAGCTGGTGCCACTGCCCGTGCAGTCATGATGGAGCTCAGTGCAGGACATGACAGGGTCCATGTGACGCTGACACCAATCAATGCCCAGCCACAAACTGCTGACTCAGCATTCCTGATTGGCCAGTCAGCTGCTGCTACCACATGTGGCATCAACCCCAATCCCGAGGCACATGCCCCCAGCTCAGCACTGCATGGTGCTGCAAGCACTGACACGCCTTGTCCAGTCAGCAGTCCAGAAGCTGACCAGGCAGCTGTAGCGATGGATGGTCAGCCTTGTGATGCATGGCAATCTGATGATGAAGCTGATGTGGCAGCAAGCGTGCAGACAGTCAGGGCTCAGGATGTGGCTGACGGCAATGCTGGAGCTTTGTCGCAAGGACCTCCGCTGATGGACACCCAGGTTTGCACTCCAGGCAATGCAGGCTTTCAAATAAAGCAAAATGTGCAAAGTTTGTTGCTTGTCTGTTGTAACACTGCTTGTAGGCAAACGTTCAGTCAGAAGCACTGACAATTCAGGTGTAGTTGTGTCATCTATAAGTTGCAGTAGCAGTCCGCGACAATTCTGATCGCGGTGAAATCTACGTTCAAACAGCGCATTGCTGATCAAAACAGTGCAGTCAGGGCGTTTCATGGTGAGCAGCTTTGTGTAGTGCTGGGTTTTGTGTCACTGTAGGGTCTAGACCTACTCTTACAGGATGACAGCAATGCTGCTGGGCCCATGCTTGTTGGCCAGTCACCTGCAATATGCTTCTCTCCAGATGACATGGACAACCTCCATAGTTCACACCAGATGCGGCCACGTGACAGCGTACCACCAACTGAGAACACCTCAGAGCACCCAGACACAGAGACTTCTGATGACCAGCAGCTTGCTGCTGCCTCAATCAGGCATGCTGTGCCTGCCTCTGAGGCAGATAAGCACTCACAGGCAGACCAAGCTCCCAAATTGAGCAGTCGCCCCAGCAGCCATCTAGATGCGCCAGCTGAGATGTCTCTCACTGCTGAAGCAACCGGATCTGATAGCTTACAGCCTGAGGAGACCGAGTCAGACTATCCCAGCACAGAGATCGCGGATGCTGACTCCCCAGCAAGCTTCCATGCTGATGCTGCAGCTGATGCCAGCAAACAGACACAGTCTGCGCAAGATGTTGGTCCTGACGACAAGTCAGACCTGCCAGTTGCTTTGGCATCTCACAGAGTGGAGGCTAGGTCAAACAATCTGCCACCAACTGAAGATGCCCACCCAGATACACAGGTTCCCCATCATCAGCTTGCTTCCCAGGAAGCATTTCTGGTGCTTGGGGGTACAAGCCGGCCCAAACAGCAGACACAGGCAGCACCCGCACATGCACAGAGCAGTGGGCTCGGCTCTCAAGCAGGGCATGCCGTGTCAGCAGTGATGCTTACTCATCTTGCTGCTGCTGCTGCGGCAATGACCCAGCTACCGGGTGATCAGCCCCAGCTACCGGGTGATCAGCCCCAGCTACCGGATGATCAGCCCCAGCTACCGGATGATCAGCCCCAGCTACCAGGTGATCAGCCCCAGCTACCGGGTGATCAGCCTGTGACAGTGCAGGGCCTTCCAATCTGCTCAGCTGAGCTTGCCCAAGCTTCAGCTATGATGCCTGAGCCAGAGCACCAAGGCAACCGGCTTACTGACAATGGCCAATGCCAGTCACAATTTATCCAAGCCAGATCTGCTGAGACTGAGCTGTCTGAGCGGGAGGCTCACTTTCCAGTGGTATTTGATCAGAGCCAGTCACAAGATGGGGCCAAGCGCCCTTCCCCTGAAGCAGCGCCCTTAGCTGATGCTCCAAGCCAGCCTGCTGCTTGTTCTCAGTGGGAGGCAGCAAGCGGCTGCCTTATTGTGCCGGACTCTGAAGACCCTCACAGCTCTCACAATGTGCCAATTGCTGGTCAACACAATCACAGCAACATTGTTTCTGTGCAATCAGCTGGGAAGGTCAGTTCAACCGCAGCCCAGTCACCAACAGAAGCACAGCTGTCAGCTGATTATGGCACTCAGGCTCAGGCAACAGGCACAGATCCTGCACCGGCAGTAGCACAAGGGTCGCAGGACGCAGCTCGCCTGCAGTGTTTAAGACAGCAGACAGTTGTGGGTGCCGGATGCTCTGCAGCAGCCAACTTTCCACCTGCACAAACAGCTGGAGAGGCATCACAGCCCACTAGCTTGGCACAGTCAGAGGAACAGCTGGCAGCTGAGCATTGTGCTGACGGTGTCGTCGCAGACAGTCTCTCGATGCCATTGCCTGCAGAGGGATCACAGCACACAAATCGTCTACACTCAGACAGAGAGGCAGTGCCTGAGCATGCTGCCCCACCTTCTGCACTTCACATGCCTGCAGTGGATCCAGCAGAAGAGCTTCAGCAGCAGCATGCCGTTCCGTCTGCGCAAGCTCTCAAGCATGTAGCTGCACCTCTCAAGACACAGAGTCAGTTGACGTTTCAGGCAGACGCTGTCCCAGAGGGTCCTGACAGGCAGCAGCAGCATCAACAAGCTGCTGCTGAAGCAGCTGAGCACACAACTGCACCTCAGAGCACGCCAAGCTTGTGGCTACACCATCAGGATGCTGAGTCTCGGTCAGATCAGCAGCAGCAGCCCCCACTTGCCAAAGTGACTGAGCATGCTGCACCTGAGAGAAGTGTGCTGCTACACCAGCAGGAGGCTGAATGTGAAGGCTCAGACCAGCACCAGCAGCAGCAGCAGCAGCAGGAACTTGTGAAATCTGCTGTTGCAGCTGAGCATGTGAATGCACCTCAGGAAGCACAGGTGCTGGCATCACAGCAGCCCGAGCCTACAGCTCAAGGCCTTGTCAGACAACACCAGCTTCCCAGACGGATGTCTGTGCATGATGTCGATGCTCAGCAGGGGCCCGGTGCGCATGTACAACCAGCAGCTGAGCAGGAAAAGTTGGCTGAGTACAAGGACTTGGCCAAGCGTGAGATGTTGGCTGAGCGTGAGATCTTGGCTCACCCTGAGATCTTGGCTGAGCATCACATTGTGGCTGAGCATGAGAGTGTTCCTGAGGGACAAGCCTTACAATTGACTCACATTGTCAAACAAGCCAGGATGCTAGCTCTTTCAGTTGGAGCAAAAGATGATGGTGAATATTCAGGTAAGGGTGCTGACACTACACCGGGCTTCCCAGCCTTGAAACCATGCACATGCCCTTCAAAGCTCAGCCAAGTTTGCCCTGGCATTCAACAATTGCACCCGGATCTGCATTTGCTCCAGAGTTCAAGTTGCAACCATGCAATGGCCTTCTGTGGCAAACCAGTCTTGGAGGCAGCACTTCCAAACCACAATGGAGATGTTCACGAGGCATGAAGTCAGAAGAACATTTGGACCTCAAGGATGTGACTTGTGTGCATTGATAACACCTCATAATCAGAGGCCCAGCCTGCACGCCGACCTGAACCCTGCATCCCATGCTGCAGATGCCAAGGCAGTCCAGGTATCTGGGGGCATCCCATGCCAACCGCACCTTGCATCTACTATTGATGCACAGCAACAGGTATCTGGCACTGAACACAGAGTCAAAGCTCACACAGCAAGCACCTCCCAGCAGCAGCAGCAGCAGCAGGAGCAAATGCTCTTCTCTGATCAAGATGCACCAGAGTGTAGCCCAGCTGATGACTGCTCAGCTGCTGTTGACCCTCAGTCAGATGCCCTTGTCATGCCACAGGCCAATCAGCCTGCTGCCGCTGGTGCTCCAACTGCAAAGACAACCCAGCAAGCAACCACATCCAGCCAACAGGCTGGTCAGCCTGATGCAAAGATTGCCTTGGACATAGCAAATGCTGCAGCTGAGCACAAGGCATGTGTGCAGCCCAGCCAAGGGGCTGGTAGCCCTCACGGTAGACAGGATGCAGTCAGTCCCAAAGCTGCAGTGAAAGACCTAGTACATATGCCTGCCAAACAGAGCGGCAGTCAGACCTCTCTCTCTAGGCGTATCCTAGGCAGCGCAACATCAGCTTCTGGGCCAGCTGCTAACGTGACTGATGCTGATCTGGCAGATAAGGAGAACGAAGGCAGCTCGTTGTCTCTGACAGGCTCAGACACACAGTCCAGGTCACAAGGGCTGAAGGAACAGCAGCAGGGTACAGCAGCTGCGGCTGCAGCTGCTCAGGTACTGTTACTCCTCAAGATACTGATCCATGCCGCACATTGACCTGCTGTGCTTTGTGCTGCTGTTGATAAGCCTGAGGAAAGTTGGCAGGCGTATGAGCCATAGCTTTGGGCTGCCGCCTCAGGAGGCTCCCGTCATAATTGCCAACAGGAGTCAACTTTCCGCTGCTTTTCTTTCTGTGTGAGCCATACTGACGAGTTGCAATTGTATTTGGTGACTTCAAAAACCTCCCTGCCTTCTTCAATCTGCTTATATACAGCTGCCAACCAATATCATGATTGCTGAGCATGGAGAGCCTGCTTTACTACAACCGCTACCTTGGTAGGGATGGTACAGTGTAGCACAGACAGACCATGTCGGAGAAGCTCTCAAACACATGTACTCACACGCTCATGATCACAGGTGGTCGCCGAGGCATTCACCAAGCAGCCGCCTAATGCTAGGCCAAGGCCAGTCAGGCGTCGACCCACTCTTGACCGGAGCCCGGCTAAGTCACCAGCTGCCTTGCCTGTTGTTATCAGCACGCCTCAGCATGCAAAGCGCACTCAGGTGAGGCGTACATGAAAGCCAGATCAGCCGTTCTGTTTCAACCTCCATGGCTTGACCGTGACAGCAGGCACAGTGAGAGCCTTTGGCAGCCACATGTGCAAATGGATACAAACAGCAGCTAAGCAAATTGCAGATTTTCAGGCAGATACCGTGTGTAAACCCTGAACTGTGTGAGCACCCCACACTGTGACACCCTATGCTGTGTATAGACCCTTAAGGCAGGCTGCTTTGCACCATGCAGACTTTGCAGACAACATCAGTCTTTGCTAGGGCAGGTTGAATAGCCTCTGGCATGAAGAAAATGCAGCCACATGAGTTGTTTTGAGTACCCGGAAGACTTTGCCACTTCATTTAAAAAACAATGTGAAGTTTGCGTATGTTTCTAGACTGTCCAGACTGTGCAGGCTGATGCTGTTGCTGTGTGGAAGACAAGTGGCCAGAAACGCATGCGCTCTGAGGGTACAGACGCACCTGTGGTGCTGACAGACACTGCTGAGAAGACCCATCCTGTGGTGCACCCTGTCCCTGCAAGAAAGGCACTGCCCGTCCAGCCTGCAGAAAGGCCAGCGAAACAGCACCAGCAGCAGCGCTCTGACGCATATAGGTCTGTTCAGCCATGGCAGCTGCAGCAGCAGCGGCAAGCACACTGTGGTCATGAAGATGCACGGGCACAGCATGCAAAGCAGGATGGGATGTCTAGCGTCCCACAAAAATCAGAGCAGGCAAGGCTGAAGAGCTGTGAGCTGACCCAGCAGGTACCGCGACACACAGCAGCTGACCGTGCACAGCAGGCTGAGCATGCTCAGCAGGTCCCACTGATACTGAATAGTGAAGCCGCTGGTCATGCACAGCAGGCTCAGCATGCTCAGCAAGAACAGCATGGCAAAGTCACTGCACACACGCAGCAGGCTCAGCATGCACAGCAGGCCCACGCAGTGTTTGACAAGCCAGGTAAAGGGGCAGGGCAGACTCAGCATGCACAGCAGCCCCAGCACGCAGTGCTTGACAAGCCAGGTAAAGGGGCAAGGCAGGATCAGCATGCACAGCCTGCTCAGCGTGCCCAGCAGGCCAGGCCTTTGGCACCCCTGCAAGCTGACCAACGGCCAACAACAATTCAAATTGGGATAGGCCAAAGCGGGGCCGCTGCTTCCCAGCAGACACGTGCTGCTGGTTTCCATGAAGGGCAAATTGCTGTGCAGTCTTCTGGATCTGAGCTGCATGTAAAGAGAAGCCATACAGCTGCGGATGCTGATGAGCCCAATAAGCGCCACAAGGTACCTTGTGTACATTAGCTTCCTGACTGTTTTTGACTGCACCTTACACTACATTCAATCAATCAGTGTGTTTTTGTCTTTGAGACTCGTTAGGGGAGTCACTGAACAGTGAATGCACATTACAATACATTGCAGTTTGCAGCAAGCACAACATATGATAGACCGTCAGAGCGTACACTTCAGTGGAGCACCATTGATGCAAAGGTAGGGCTCAAGCTTTGCCACTGCATTGCTGAGGATGAACATGGTCAGGCAACAATGGGTAGTGTACAATTACCACTGTGTGTGGCGTCACGGTGCTGGATTGCTGTAATGCACTGTGTCCGACGCGTAATTGGTTGCTGCACCCTATCATATCCAGCGTCATCGTGCTTGACTGTTGCATCGCTTTGTATCTTGGATCATGGCAACTGTCTCCAGTGTCACGGTAATTGCTTGCTGTACCGCTTTGTATGTAGAGGCATGGCAATTGTGCTGCTGTACCACACTGTCTCTTGGATCTGGATGGTGACTGACTGCTGTACCGCCTTATATACAGCGTCTGGTGTATGATTGCTGTACTGCATTGTATGATCTGTCATGGTGAGGAACTGCTGCATTGCACTGTATCCAGTGTCACGGTAACTGTCTGTGCAAACCAGAGCAATGTCCCTGCCAGGGGGCATTGTGGAGTTTGGCACAGTCTGTGATGGGTGGGATGGCACAGCGCCTGCAGAGCCAGCACAGTCACACTGCAGCAAAGCCACCACTTCCAGGGTAAGCCACAAAGAAATGATAGTGTCTCATCCTGTACCAGCACCTGTGATGTGCCATCACTTCTGTTGGTCTTACGAGTGGTTGTACTGTTGGTATCACACCAGGCAACAGCTTATTACTTGCCTCTTGCCGTGAGTCTCCACACAAAGTGTCAATGTCTGAAAGCCTCAATGCACGACTTACAGACGCTTGCTTCAGTGGGTGCAGTGAGCGTGACCAGACACATCATTGCACGTCGCTCACAGCACACATTGGTGCTGCAGGGCTTCATCTTCAGGGCATCCCCAGGCATCCAGAAGGGCTTCCACCCCAAACCACCCCCCCTCAGGTCTTGCTACACCACACGGTGCCAAACAGGCCAGGGCCTGTGCTGAGGCAAAACCACATAGGCTGGCCAAGCGGAGCTTGCTGCCGCTGTCACGCTCACTTCCTCCACAGTATACTGCACATCCACATGCACCTGCTGCTGCTCCCGCCACAGCACCTATTGCAGTGCATACTCAGCATCATCATAGCAGACCTGCCACACCAGCGCAAAGACCTTTGCATGAGGGCTGTGAGAGATCTCACACTGCTGCAAAGCAGACGTCTCGCCAGATGCATGACCATGGTGCAATGCATCACCAGAATGTTGCTGACATTCAGCCTCAGCACGTCTGGCGCGCCGGTCAGGCTCAGCATGCACAGCGCGCCTCACACCCAGTGGCTACTCATCAGCTTCCGCCAGCCCAGCAGGCTCAGCATGCAAAGCATGCTTCTCACCAGCAGACAAGGCACAGATTGCACATGGGCTCTGCTCAAATTCCTATGCAGGGTCACACAGGTGCAGCTTCGTTTCTATGCAATGCTGCTCACACAAGCCAAATGCTCCCAGACTTACCTGTTGCTACGCTGGCTGCCAAATCAGGACCTCATTACACACACAGAGCTACTCAGGGCTGTATGTAGCTGACCCCAGGGGAAGACACATGGTGAAGGAATAACATGCATCAAACATCCATCACGCAAAAAACGCACACGTATTGCTTGCACAGGCTGTTAGCAAGGAATGTTGCCCATCAAAGTACAAATGATGCTTGATAATGCCAAATTCCAGGTCACGTTCGCCAAGATGCCCATGCAATGAGTGTGCTCAGCCTGCATTGAGTCTTGAGCATGTTTCAGACCTGTGGTGATCTGATTTGGCTCAGTTTGGACTGCTCAGGGTAGGGTGCATGACGCAGGTACACCTTTGGCATCTGGAGAGGCATTGAGCAGAAGGCCAGGCTGCATACAAGGGTCCTCAGCAGGCAGGGAGTCAGCAGCTGGGGGCTGCAAGACTGCAGCTATGAGGGATGCTGTGTCTGCTGCGGTGAGCCGATTGCAACACCATACTTGAACACGCTTGCTGTTCTGTTTCTATTGGCAGCTTGACACCGTTATGAAGCTCTGGTCTGTGCACTAGACGCAACTCAACACCTAGGGGCTACTCAGGAGTGTACTTATCTTACCCTAGCAGAAGACACAAGTTGACCTGGATGGATGGATGGATGGATGGATAGATGGATGGATGGATGTACGGATGGATGGATGGATGCATGCATGAATGAATGAATGAATGAATGAATGAATGAATGAATGAATGAATGAATGAATGAATGAATGAATGAATGGATGGATGGATGGATGGATGGATGGATGGATGGATGGATGGATGGATGGATGGATGGATGAATGAATGAATGAATGAATGAATGAATGGATGGATGGATGAACGAATGTAGGGATAGATGAACGGATGTACGGATGGATGGATGGATACATGGATGGATGAATGGATGGATGGATGAATGGATGGATGGATGAATGGATGGATGGATGAATGGATGGATGAATGAATGGATGAATGAATCAATGAATGAATGAATGAATGAATGAATGAATGAATGAATGAATGGATGATTGAATGAATGAATGCGTGAATGAGTGACCGGTGAATAAGTGTATGGATGAGTATGTACAGCCAGGGGATCTGCAGCATGCACACCTTGTGATCAAGGCTCAGCTTCATGCGTGGCGACCAGACTGGTTTAAGCTGTTGCCATGAAAATTCTTGCTAGTGCTACATGCATTACACTGCTGTGTGACGGTCAACGCCAAGAGCATGGCATCAGTACCGATGATCGTGCCCAAATCCTTCCGGCAGCACAATGCCAGGGCGTCCCTAGCTGTCAGGTGATGACCCACAGTCAGCATGCTCTGTCTGAATGTGTGGGTCTCTGTGAGTGGCCTGCGCTGCAAGCATGCTGTGAGGCACTTCAGAGAAAAGCTGCATGCCTGAAGCTTTCACACAGCATGATGCCAACCTAGACATGTTGTCAAGGAAACTACATCCTGTGCAGCTACCATGCCACATTGCCACAGATCAGTCAAGCAGCATCAGGGTCACTTTGCTACAGGCCACTCACGCAGCATCAGTTTCACACTGCTACCGACCAATCATGCAGCATCAGTTTCACACTGCTACAAACCACTCATGCAAGACTAGTGCTCGTGCATCTGATCCTCTCCTCAGCGCCATATACACACCTGTTTACTCTGACCCCTGTCAGTCAGTCTGAGGCTCATGTCTTGACCTCAGGGCTGCCATCAGAGCTGCATCACCAACCCTCGCCAGTGAGCCATCCTCCGGACCAGCTGCTGACAGACACCACACATCCAGCAGCACTGGGAACATGCCCCATATGCTGCCTGGTGTACAAGCCGTCACTATGGGTGGCAAGGCTGCTACAGCTGCCGGTGAGTCTGGGCAGATGATGACTGGCAATGGCAGTGTTCATGAGGTGGTACATGGGGATCCACGGACCCAGGATGGGGCCGATGTAGCCTATCCCCTGGGGTGCAGACAACAGGTCAGCAACATAGACACTACCAAAGCGCTGGTACAAGCATTGTTGTACAGCTTTGGTGGCTGTGTAGACATATTGTGCAAGGTTAGGTAGACAAGGTGTGCAGGTTCAGCAGACAAGCTGTCCCAGGTGTAGATCATGCTGACAAGGCATTGATGCCCTTCTGCAACCAAGTCTCAGGCTGCACATGGTGACTGCCTCTGCTGCTGGCATGTCACGCGCACCAATCAAAGCATGCGCAGCAAGCGTTGGTCGCACCAGCAGTTCAAGCACCAGGTATCTGCTTGACATGTTCAGCATGCAGCAGATTCATGCGAAGGTTGCCCAGCGCTGCAACCTCTACACATTTGTTGTCAAACACGTGTGGTCCTTCCTAGAAGGTCTGATTGTCTGCTTTGATTTGCCTTTCCAACTCTAGTTGTTGTTGGGACTCTGTAAAAGATTATAAGGCAGATCCTTGGCAAACAAGTGCTGTTGCAGGCTGGTCACCACCCAGCAATTAGTACCAGGGAGGAAGCTGTGCAACAGCCAGCACATCAACAGCAGCAGCTGGAAGGCAGAGCTGTACAGGGGCAGGACAGCTTCTTGGCTTGCAGTGATCGGTTAACAACACCACAAACTGCGTCAGCGGATGTATCACCGTACTGCACCCCTTCAGAGCAACTTGGCTGGTTGACTCAAGAGCAGGAGCTGCTCTCACTTCAGCAGCCAAAGGCTGACTTGGCAAGGACTGCACAGCCTGGTGAAAGCATGGTCAACGCCGCCCAGACTCCATGGTCAGAGAAACAGCCGTGGTCATTGCTGCAGGACCGGGACACAAGCCCTGCATGGGAGCAACACAGCATCTCGCGCAATCTGCTGCCTGTGCCTGTTTTAGACAGGGGCAACAGCCCTGCTTGGCTCCAAGAGCAGCCGCAAGGGCAGTTCCGTGCACCTTCACCTGCTTCTTCCCTGGGGCAGGTTCTGCCCTGCAATGACTTAGGCCCCAAGCAAGGTCCACATGGTGTCCAGTCATCAGCTCCTTGGCTGCACAACCCTGCATGGACGCATTGGCAGGACTCAGACTCTATGCTGCCAGCCATTGTTGGCTTGGCAGGGCCCACCCAATGGTCAATGCACCCATCACATCAAAGGCCGCCCTCCAGGCAGGCCCCCAGCCCTGCCTTTGCCACCTGCCCCTCAGGCCATGTCAGCCACCCCCTGTACCCCCATCTGGACCTATCACGCCCCCTGTGCCTGCAGCAACCCTCTGCCTTTGCTCAGTCTGCTATCAGCAGCTCTGGCTTGATGCTCTGCAGCGGCTCACCATCATTGGCAGGCTCGAGTGCAGGGCAGAATCAGCAGGGCTGTGCCGCCTCCTCCTCTCCTGCAGGCCCTGTTGATGGGCCCTGCCTACCCCACCCAGGCTCTGCAAGAGTGTCAGGAGCCTTTCAGCTGCTGGAGGCTGCCTTTCCAGTGGAGCAGGCTTCCCATCAGCCTTATCAGAACGCCAATTCGGCGCAGCAGGGTGCCCATCACATGCAGGAGCCTCCCTTTGCACCAAAGCAGGCTTCCTATCAGCCTTATCAGGTTGCCCATCAGGTGCAACAGGCTTCCCATCAGCCCACAGAGGTTTCTTTTTGGCCCAATGAGCCTGCTCATCAGGTGCAGCAGGCCTCCTATCAGCCCCATCAGGTCATGCAGCAGCAGCAGCAGCAGCATGCGCAAACTTGGTCAGATCAACCTGCCTATCAACAGCAGGTGTTCTCCAACCTCCAGCAGCAGCAGCAGCAGGGGCAAGCATTTGCTGAGGAAGGCTTTGCAGGAGGCATACATGCAGTTACCTCCGCGCTTGACTGGACAGGTGTGGCAACCTTGCATATCTGCAAAAGCAATTGTACAAAATAAGCAGAGTCATCCTTGAAATTGACAGCCACAGCTGTGCCTCACTCATCGCAATGCATGTCTTCTTTGTGCATCAGTCACTGCACAAAGCAGCATGATATATATCAGCAATGCAAGTGAAGGCTGTTGTATGCAGGTGCTGCCAGTTCAGGCCAACGCGCATCTGTGGGTGCAAGGTCTGAGTGCTTGCTGCACCCCAGCCGCACTGCTACACCCGTAGGGCGCTTTCAACAGCTGGAAGGACAGTTGGTGCAGCCTGAAAGCTCCCTCCAGCAGCCTGAGGGGCATTTCCAGCAACCTCAGAGGCACCTTCAGCAGCCCTCAGGACACTTGCACCAGGCCCTCTCAGCCTCGCCACCTCACAGGTGGCTCAGAGCAGAGCTTGACTCAGCAGCTCGCTTGAGTCACCAAGCTGAGCAACCCATGCACGAAAGAGCTGTACAACCCACCAGAAACACCTGGATTCAACCTGGCAGGTTCTCACCGCAGAGTGTACCTCAGGAGTGTGTCCCCCTGCAGCAGCAGCAGCAGGGCATAGGGCAGCAAGGGGTACTGCAGCAACAGGAGGGCGTGATGCAGCAGCAACAACACGTTTCCCATCAGCAGCAGCAGCCGCAGCAGCAAGCACTTCTAACAGGAGCTGCCACATCGTCCCTCAGTGCGAAGCCAAGCCTGGCATGTCTTGTGCCCAGTCACCCTCCCTACACAGCTGCTGTTGCTACTGCTGCAGACAAGCATCAGCCTCAGCATGATGTGCACACTCAGCCCACCGCCAGTGTGATGCAGACTCCTGCTGCTTGGGCACAGACCAGCGGCCATGGCTTTCAGCTGCAGCCACATCAGCAGCACAAGCAGAATGGCTGCTTTGACATCCACCAGCAGTTGCATCGGCAGCTGCAACAGCAGAGGGTCTCTGTCTTAGACAGGCAGTTGCCACAGCAGCAGCAGCACTCACCAACTGCCACCAGGCTACATCAGCAAGCCCATGCAGGTAATGGATTGAGACTTATTAGTGAGCAGAGCTGGCCATTATCATGGCAATTGTGCGCAGCTTGAAAAGCTGGACATGCATCCTCACAACATGGTCATGAACAAAGCTGATCCTTCCTATGTATGTAAGGATTTTCAGCGGTGTCCACAAAGTTATGAGAAACATCTATGATTGGTGTCATGACAGACCCTACAACGTGCACTGCATTTTTTGCACGGCCAGCATTTCATGCTGTGCTATGGCAATTCTTTTGTGCTGAGTCAATGCTGACCATGCAAGTAACAATCACATCAGGCGGGCTAGTTGCATTTGTCTGCAGCTGATTGGGACTATGCTTTGATGATTGCTACAACTCTGTGCAGGGAGTCAACAGCATCCACGTCACAGCTCAGGGTTGGAGGCAAGGCAGTTTGCACCTGGTCGGAGCATTGGCAGGTCAATGGCCCATCAACATGTGGATGGTGCTTCACCTGCATCAGCACGTGCAATGCCACAGCACCGTGCAACAGGTGCTGAGACCAGTGCTGCAGCTGGATTGAGCTTCGGCAAGTCTATCACCTTCCAGCATGTCGGTGGTGCCTCACCTGCTCCACCACATGCAATGGCACACTCACTGCCAGGTAAGCTGACGGTTATAGGTTAGAGGTGTCACTGTTAAACTCAGAATTGTAAGGCTGCAGTGTGCTCATTCTGGGTGGCCCAAGCGGTACATTTCTCCATGTTGGAGCACCACAGACGGCAAACAATTGCATACATTTCAAGCCACATGCGCTACAAGTACAAATGTCAAACGCCTATATAGCTGCAATCAAGCTGGGAAGCGCACTAGCTGTGGACAGTCACCAAGTGTTGCCTCCATGTGTTGCTTGAGTCAGATCAATATTCCCATCATTCCGGACCATAAATTGTGAATTACAGGTCATGACTCTGGACCCTCAGTTGGACCCAGCATGAGCCTGGGCAACTGGCTGCCTCAGCCTGACTCATCCATGGCTGAGCTGCATCAGTCTGAGTCATTTACAGCTGAGCTTCATGACCCCAGCAGCACCACTCAAGGCACGCAAGGCAGGCAGTCACCAGGTCATGTGGCTGCTGCTCAAATGCCTAGCATGCACAGCATGCAAGGCACACAGCTGCCAGGTCAAGCGGCTCCCAGTGAAACGCATAGCATGCGCAGCAGGCAACATCAGACAGGGGGGCAGCTGGTTCAGGATGGGCCACATGGGCAGCAACAGGGGTCTGTGCAAGTCAACCAGGCACCAGACAGGCAGGTTGGCTTTCATGGCAAAAGGGTACTTTCAGGCCCTGCCAGAGCCCCAGCAAGGAGTAAGGCTGATAAGCAAAGGAGGCAGTGTCTGCTGGAGATTGAGCGTGAGCTGCTGCGGCACTCCAGCAGCGATGAGGAAGGGTGCGGCGGTGATGACATGCAGTTGCCAAATCCTTCAGCTGGCAAGCGACGGAAGACTGCTTGTACAGGTCAGCTCTTCTTCTGCAGCATGTAGATGTGATTTACCATGCCATAATAGCGGTTGCATGGATGCCTGTGTACAGCATGCCTCATGATGGCATGTTTGTTACAAATGTATGTTTGGCCTGAAATTCTGGAAGGTCTACGTCCACGTAAATTATGCTTGTGCCAGCAGTGGCATTTGTGCTGCATTCGTTCCATTGATGTGGACTTGTTTGCCTGCTTGACTGCACACAGCTGGGCATGCAAATTGTGCTGTAACACAGCATCTGCAAGCCACTGCACAACTTCACAGTTGACCACAATAAAAACCTGTTACGCAGTGTGCAGCAATTGTTGAAATGCAGCAAGTAACATGACATCACCAAGTTCTGGGATGCTGTGTGCAGCTGAGCGGGTGGTGGATCTGTTTGCTGGCATATGAAAAGATGTGATGTGCTGCTAGAGGCAATGGGATTGTGATAACAGCAGGTTGGCGAGACACAGTCAGTAGCAAAATGCGGTTGCAATTTGTGACTGTGTACCATGTCACATATTTAGTTCACGTTTTTTGTTTCTGTCAGGGTTGTCCCCCCAAATGAAATAAAGTTCTGTTCAATGTTTCTGCGAGGTATACTAGGCCTCAAGCTTATGGCAATAAGCGCTCCCCACGGATTCATTTGCTGGACATGGATGTACATGCATGTGTGCACTTGTCATCGTTAACATTACACTGTTTGTTCCAGCATCAAAACACGTGTGATCAGCAACGAAGCATCTTATGTCGCACTCTCAACCTTATATCTAATGAAACGTGTGCTAGGTGTGCTACTCCCGACCTTGCACTATCCAAAATCGTTTACCCAACTTGGCCAATGCCCAAAGACAACACAATATACATGTGTTGTGATAATGGTCCAGACAGAAACTGACGCAAAATACTGTCTCTGACTAAAATGCCTAGGCATCATTGCAGACTTCAAACTGTTCACAACACTGATTACACCAAAGGTGGGGCAGATGTCTGGGAGACAACATAAGCCAAAGCACCAAAAACACCTAGAACAACAGCAACCAGGAATGGCAAGCCGACCACTCCCTGGGCTTTGTCAACATACCCCTTATCTGTGTATTCTCCCTTGACGTCCACCCATTCTTTCCAGAAATCTTGGGATGTTCCATTGATCTTTCGTTTCAACGCCCTGCACAAGTACAACAGGTTGCTGAACAGAAAGTGTAACATTGGTAGGCACAAAAGGCGTGCAAAGCAGCAAACAGCTTTGCAGCACATGTCAGCATTGTCAAAGCGCAATTGTTGATGCACCAGTCGAAGCTGACAAAGCACATCTGTCTGCAAGTCAAAGTGCAGCGAGCTTAGGAAGCATGCTTCAACATGATTCGCAAGCAAAGAGACCAAAGCCTTACGCTATTTGCTCTGGAGTCATTTTGTCCTGCTTTGCATATCTGGCTTGGTACAACAACTCAGCATCTCCCTTGCTTCGTGCTTCGGAAAAATCCAATGCTTGAGCCACGCCAGACAAGAAGCTTGGCTTCTTGCGAGGTCTGCATGCCAGCGGATCATTTGTGACAAGCGAGAGCGGCATCACGGAGTTGCAACAAGGCGCAGCGCGTACTTTTCAGCTTCTGCGAGAAGTTCCTCCTCCCTCTTTGATCTGGGCTGTCCTTTCTTCGTCTTTTTGCCGAACCCGAACAGCCCTGACTTCTGAGGTTTTCCCTCGACGACAGGCTCTGGCTTTGCCTTCTTCTTGAACAACGCTTGAGTGCGAATCTGTGACCTTCGCTTTGGTGACGCTGCATGCGCCTGAAAAGGTGTGCCGACAACAAATGACGAGCTGGTCATTGTCATCTTTATCAAAACAACGTCAGCGAGTCAAGTTTTATACTGTTCGAAGCGCAGCAGTTATGCGCTGCCGTGTATCAAGCCCTGAGGCTCTCGTCACAGATTGATGCTCACGTGGACGCACGTGGCTACAGCGGTTGGGTACGAACAAGTGATTGATTATTTGGGAAGTCCAGCTTGGCAAAGTGCGTTGACTGCCAACTGTGCACACTTTGCAATATTGCAGTTCCTCCCGCAGATCGTCCCCGTAGCACCGAGGTCAAAGGTTACATCACAGGTACATTGCTGTGCCTGCTTTGCATATATCGCTGTTGTGCGTCATCGTCAAGTGCTCTGTTGGGACCTGCGCTTGTTATTTAGACGGATGCACTCAGCGTCTTGTGTGCCGCAGCCTGCCTCAGAGCACATCATCAGCTGTACTCATTGCCGCAGGAGGGACTTCGGAGAATGTTGTCACACACTTTTAGGTTATCCAGACAGATCACCAGTTCCCGTGTTGCAGCTGTCAGCTGCAGCTATTTACGCAGCAACTTTGCGTCAGGGCCGGAGTTCACAAATGAGGCTGATACATTCGTAAAAGCTGCAGCCACGCTGAAAAGCAAGCCAAGCAGAGTAGACCAGGTCAAAGCCTTTGCTGAAAGCAAAGAAGCTGCAAGAGCCATCGCAGAGAAAATGAGTGGAGAGGCAATCAACTGGTCCAAGGAGGAGACAAAAGCACGAAACAACTTGAAGAGAAAGATGATGGAATGGGGTAAGGGCCATTCTGCCTGCCAAACCTGTCAATCAAAACTCTTATCATACTTTTGGCAAATGCAGAGCAAAATTAACTGCACCTAATCAAACTCTGCTGACCAATGCAGTACTGCAGCAGTATATGCTGATCTGCCTCCTGTTAGCGGTCTGTTCAGTGTGTTGTGCTTTGCCATACTGTCCTGCAGCCACTTGGCTTGTGCATGTTGTTTGTTTCTGTACATGTTATTTATTTCTGCGTGCTTTGCAGCCCGGGATGGCGTAGAAAACTGGGAGCTTACAGAGATGAAGCAAATTAGAAAAGAGAGCCCTGTCATGGAGCAGTTGTGGACAGATGCAATTGTAGAGCTGGAAAGCGAACTGGGGCGAGATTGGCAAGGGCTGATGCACCACCACTCCATGAGTGATCCAATCTACACTCCCCGGAGTTAGTCAACAGTTCAGGGTAGATTTGCTACTTAGATGTCATTGTTTGGTCTTGTACAGTTGACATTCCACCTCAAGCTGGCCTGCCTTGACTGAAGCTGCTAGCCTGAGGCTGAAGTTGCTGGCTAAAGTTTCACAGAACAGTTTCTTCTTGTATGAACATGCACATAGTCATTTGTGGGTCTGCTTAGACATTCCCTGGTGTTGTAGTAGGGTAGGTACCTTTGGGCAGCTAGTATCGTAAAGCCAGTCTCTCTGTGTTTGGTCACCTCATGCTGCTGAGATTTATAAGCCTGATCAGGGCCTACTGTATTTACAACAGCTGCATCCTGTGTCTTAATGAAGTGCATCACTGTCTCATTCGTTTGTGCAAAGACCAAGACATGTGTTAGGTGTTTCAGCTAGTCACGTGCACATCAGGGGGCAGTGATTACAGACACATTGCCCATGTAAGGTCGAAGTGCCTCTGGGACGACCACACTACCGTCAGCTTGCTGAAAGTTCTCCAGAATTGCCACAATCATGCGAGGCACAGCACAGGCCGTCGCATTTAATGTGTGCACAAACTCAGTCGGCAGTTTCTTTGCTTTCTGTTTGCTGCCATTGGTGGGTGTAGAGTCCGCCGCATCTGTGGCTTTAGGCCTGCATTGCAGCACCAACTTGTAACGAAACCATTGGACGCATGTGCATGCAGAGGCAGCATATACTGAAAGTAACTGACGTAAGCCGCAAACACAGCACGCCTGAGCTGGGAGGTGTAGATTATATGTGCCAACCATCGGTGTATTGAGAGGTGCCTTGCATACACATGGTCACCAGCAGCCATGAATTGAACAGACAACAGCTACACGCCCTTTGGAGAAAGTCAGTGCACAGCAATGTGAGCATAAAACTACCAGGACACTTGGCAGCACATGGGTGCTAGGCGCACTTGCACCAGCCATGCTACGAAGCCATGCTCATCAGAACTCTCAGTCATTGTCTGTTGATCTCCTGATACTACATCCCAAAGACAGCAGATACAGCATTGAAACAGTACCTGTATCTGATGTTCAGCCTTCTGCTTTGGTAGTCAGTGCAGTTTGAGGCACTGGAAATCTCCCCATATCTCTGAGCTCCTGGCATCCACGCTTCTATGTCGTACTTGCGGTAAGCAGGCGCACCTAAGTCGCCACTTGGCATGTCCTGCATGGTAGCACACACGCTTGGTGCATTTAGAAGCACAGTTGCATGATGCGTATCATGGCACATCTGCATGGTGGATGTGGACTTCAGATAGCACAGGATTGCAAGTTTTGTATGAGAGCTTGACATTGCTGATTGAACTTTACGTATTTGTCTTGATAGAACAGTTGGGGGTACTTCTTTTTATGTAACATTACTAAGAATCTATGAACTGAAGTTGTACAAGCAAGAGATACAGAAATTCGGTGTGTTCTGTCAGGTTGTAATGACACGGGGAATTTAGACTTCTGCTTGGCTTGTCCTGCCCAGCAGTGAAGACAACTGGTGCCACACCAACAACCAATGGCTTGGTATAGGACTGAGCAAAAAACATTATAGGGATGCAAGACTGACCCCATGCCTGCCTGCTTTCCAATCCTATACGACCACGACCACATAAGCATCATCATGACCACATGACTGCAAACATACATGGACGTAAATGACTGAAATAAGCACTGACTACAAGCAGGAATGCAGTTTTTGTCTCAGGCTTGTTTGATATTTGTCAGTCATGGTGTATGGATTGAGCCAGCTTTTACTCTCGATCATGGGAGGAAGATTGAGGTTCATGGCAACAATCCAAAGCAAGCTTTTTGATCTATAGTTTGTGTACATACTACCAATGTAAGTGCAGGAAACCAGCCTCCTGAAACGCTTGGTATGTGTTGTTTACATCAGCTCTGCCATAAGCAACTACTTTAAAATAAATAAATAATAAAATATACTTCAACTAACTTACTAAAAGGAAATCTGTTTGATGACATTATTTCTTGAAAGAAAACTGAAGGACGCATACCAGGATCTTGAAGTGCAGGCCTAGCTCAGTGAACATTTCCTTCTCCAAGTCTGCTAGATCTTCCAACAAGGCCTCGCTCTGCTGCGGCGTGCACACCACAAACATCTCTACCTTGCTGAACTGATGCACGCGGTACAGCCCTCTACTTGCAGACCCTGAGATGAGCAGCAGTTTCTGCAAAATTGCAGCCTACAAAATACCTGACATGTGCTAGACATTGTTAAAAGCAGGGGTGCAGCCTACATGATGGATGATTCTCAGCGTGTACCATGCAGTGTTTTAGAGTATTAGCAACACAGTAGAAATACAATGGCCAGGGGTGTGTTGATGAACACATGTCAAAGTTCAAACGTTCTGTCAATAGCACGCCATGCAGATTTCTGCATAATGCGTGATGATGCATGACGACCCGACAAGTGCTGACCCATGACGATCATGGCTCAGGTGACTGAATGCTTTCTGTTCTTCTGTTTCAGGTGGACAGCATGCCTACAACTTGAACAGAACTTACCAGTGTACATTGCACTGTACATCAGAACTAGTTCCCTCCCAATACAGACCTGACATGCGTTGATGACATACAGGCGCAGGGCACGCAAACACGCACTGCATCTCAAGTAACACTATGTACACAGTGTACAGTTACCAGTGCTGTGCACAACAGGGCTGCACTTGTACACTGTGCTGCGCATTTTGTGCATCAAAACAACTGGTGCGCTGCCTTGGATGCAACACACTTCAGAATCAAAGACGCAGATCAGCGTCATGCTCAGAAAATGTGAAACACTTTGCTGAAGAATTATATCCAGATTAATGCCTGTCAGACCCTGTACACCATGTGCTTGACTTCTAATCGTGCGTGATTGTAAACTGTCTGTGTGCGATCATCCTCACCCTCAGCACCTGCTTCTGCGCTGAAGCACTGTCCAGCGCCTGATGTACGAAACGACCAAACTTTGATACTGGTCCGGCAACCGAGGTGTCGCTGACATCAAGGTTTGTTCACAATCTTAAAGCTGACCTTTATTTCTGGCGTGGACACTGATACGGTGAACCCAAAAAGAAAACCCTAAAAGGTATACCCTAAGCCCTGTCAGCTGTCTCACCTCCCGCGCCAGCTTCAGTTCTGAAGCAGTGGCCAAAGCCGGCCATCTTGATGGGCAGCTGCTCTTCGGCCAGGACCTGGTCCATGTACATGGCCCCCAGTGGCACCTCTGCGGTCCCTGTCAAGCACAAGGGGGAGTCCTGCACACTGTACACCTGCAGACACCATCATACAAGTTGCCAAACAGGAAGAAAGCCTGGCAGTAAGGTGGTTTTGAGCCAGGCTCTGGTCGATGTACATTGCCCCCAGTGGCACCTCTGCAGTCCCTGTCAAGCACAAGGGGGAGTCTTGTACACTGTACACCTGCAGACACCATCATGAAAGCTGCCAAACAGGAAGAAAGCCTGGCAGTGAGGCGGTGTTGAGTCAGGCCCTGGTCGATGTACATTGCCCCCAGTGGCACCTCTGCAGTCCCTGTCAAGCACAAGGGAGAGTCCTGTACACTGTACACCTGCAGACATCATCACAAGTTGCCAAACAGGAAGAAAGCCTGGCAGTGAGGTGGTTTTTGAGTCAGGCCCTAGTCCATGTAGATTGCCCCGAGTGGCACTTCTGCAGTCCCTGTCAAGCACAAGGATGACTCCTGTACGGTATAGCCTGCAGACAGCAGGAAGAAAGCCTGACTGATTTGGACACCTTTCAGGGAAGCGGACTCTCACAAAACGAGCAAAGGTCACGATATCACAAGGCAAATGTGTGTTAAGTTGTGTTTTTGCCAAACAGGATTGGCTCATAGCTCAACAATGCTTTCTTTGGCCACCTACAAAGGCAGAAAGCCCTGACTGACGCCATCACAGCATCAGCCAGAAACCACCTTCAAGCTCCTACCTGTGTCTCAGTACCTCTGGGTTGGAACCCACACTTTTCAAGGACGCTTTCTCTGACCAGATCTGGTGTCATCAAGGGTACAAAGCCCTTGCTGACAACCTTCTGCATGGCATAGTTCACCAGGGCCAATTCCAGTAGGGCTGCTGCTCGTTTCAGGTACACAAATTTGCTGCCAGAGACGTCAGCTGCAGTGTCAAAGTCTATACAGTCAAGCTCTTGGCCTAACTGCAGATGATCCCTGCAGTTTCAGCGTAGTAGTAAGCATGCAGCGGTCGGTACCAGGAAGTGCAATAAGTTGCTCATTTTCATGGCAGGTGCTTGTATAGTGCCAAAGTGCAAGTTGCCTGAAGTACACGACAATCTGCTGCAGTGCATGACATTGTTGCTCAGATTTGCCTGCATCCGTTTCACCTGATGTCAAAGTCAAAGGTGCGCTGTTCTCCTACGCTGGCAATTTCGATTGCAGCTTCCTCACCTCCCACAGGCACCTGTACAGGAATGTCATGCTGAGGTGTACTGGTGTAGATACGCACCGACTCTGCTGTTGTTCTTGAGAGATTGCTGCAGCATCAACACCGCATAATACTTACTGAAGGGTGTGCCAAGTTTGGTAGCAGTTGGCCCTCACGCTGTAAGGAATCCTGCAGGAACTCCAGTTCGTCCTCCAACTGAGCAAGGCTTTCCTTCAACGCTTTGCCCTGCTGAATAAGGCCTTGTCGGCGCTCTGGGTCTATTTTGCCCTGCACACTACGCAATGGCACTGCTAAAGTTGCCAAACGTCAAGTGGCTTGCCTAAAAAGTCAGGCTGCACCTTCATGGCTTTGGCATTGCTGTTACGGTCCTCTCTCATCCGATCCACTCGCTGCGTTGCTTCGCAATATTGATCGTATAAGCTAGCAACTTTTGTCGGATCTGCGTTGCTCTTTCTGTTCTTGCAGTTTTCCACATGCTTATCGAGGTTCGCCTTGAGAGCTTTAAAATCCAGAAAAGCCCTGAATGCAGGCTTATGCTGAGCCGCAGTCGGAACTGCATGGGAGAGATCTCGCTCCTGCTCGACGGTGCAAACAGTGCGAAAATGCCGTTTGCAGACTTGGCCTAGAAATTGATCACTCCGCGCGTGTCGAGGGTAGCGATGTGTACAGGATGCGCTGCGGTTGAACTTTCTGCTTAGCAGCGTACTGACAGGAATAAGGTACCGGCCGCAATTGCACAGAGAATGCATAGTGCAATTGAAGGTCATCCACTTGCAACCTGCAGTCAAAAGCAAGTCGTTAGTAAGTCCATTACGTACCGTACATCATCGTGCAAACAGAGGTGGCAACACAATGCTGCGAGTCTGCGCTGGTCTACCTGATTCGATCTGACCCGGCGTCAAGGTTCATTGCGACACAGATGCGTTAGTGGGCATAGCGCATGCTCGCAAGCCGATAGACGTTTCTGGCGAAAGCATGGATCAAATCAGGCTTAACGTGAACGGACAGGATGTTGCACTGCCGGGAGGCTTCGACCTCAGCAGAAACTTGAACTCCGTCATCAAATCTGAGACCGGCTTCAAGGTCTGCTGTTAGGCTTGCTTTCCCTCTCGTGAAACAGTCTCGCTCCACTTGTCCCTTGAGGCGTTTCGGAACTGGACCTTTTGCTCACCTCGTTCCAGGGCACTAAGCTTGCCTGCTCAGAAGGAGGTTGCGGAGCGTGTGCTGTCCAAGTGACCAGCTATAACGTGGCTACGGGTAGGTTCTGCAAATTCGCCTGTTTATCCAAAATTTCTGTTGACGTCGACCTTGCGTATGGACTCATGTCGCTCATCCCGTTGCTGCAGGCGCGACCGAAAGGCGTAGCATCAATTCCTGTCTCTGTCCTGTCGGCTCATTGGATGGTTGCGTAGTCACAACCTCAGAAGGGATCGGCTCCTCCAAGCAGGGCTTCAGTCAAATTCAAGGTGCACATATCTTGCATAGATTGTGCCACACGTTTGCATTCATGTGGATACAAACCTATCACTCGCTGACCTGCCAAGCAGCCCAACATCCCTGCCCCGCTGAGCCCTGAACTGAAGAAAAGACACACTGGCAAATTTTGCCTTCTTCTCACTGCAACACACGCAGCATGCAAACTACAACATCAGCAATGGGCTGTGCGTGTCAAGGTGCAACCTGACCTTCTTCTGCAGACCGCTTTGCCGAGTACAGCGCTTCACAATGCGGGTTCTGCACACCTGGTTTCATTGTGGCCACTCACCAGACCCTGACTAAGTGTCAAGAGAAGGGCCAGAAGCCAACAGAAGACATATTACAGAAGGGCTTGGACGGCAACTTGTGCAGATGCACTGGCTATCGTCCCATTCTGGACGCCTGCAAGGTCAGCAGGCTGTCATCCTGCTTCACAAGTTCATTCATTCATTCAATACATGTCTTCCCTTAGGGTCAGGTATGTACAGTCTTGAGTAGCGTTCTGTATGAAGTTTTGTGTTGGCAGTCAGCGTACCAGCAATAATGAGAGCCCTACAACAGTGTTTGATGCTTCATGGTGCAGAATTAACAAGCATGCATGTCGCACACAATTTTCACCCTGCATGCATGCATGGTTATCAAGCTTTTATCCTACATGCATGCTCATTGGCCAATGAACGGAACGCGGTGTTAGCAGATGTATCACACCATATTCAGCTGCCAGATGCAGAAACCCGCATAGAGCAAATTTTGGCCAAACCCAGCTGATCACCATGCAAAGCTTGTTAAAGCTTACACCCACCAGCTGCTGTCCCATAGGGGCACAGCAGAAGCTTGTGGTGTCTGTCTGCAAACTTGGCAGCAGCGCACCCTGCTTGTTGCATGCTGCTTGTTGCATGCTGCTTGCTGCAGGGCTTCCCATGCAAACAACAATGGCATGCAAACAGCAATGGCATGCAAATAGCAATGGCATGCAAGCTGTCATGGCATGCAACTAGCAATGGCATGCAAATAGCAATGGTATGCAAGTTGCAATGGCATGCAAGTAGCAATGGCATGCAATGTCATGGCATGCAAATAGCAATGGCATGCAAGTTGCAATGGCATGCAGGTCAATCTCTATACCCTCCTATACCCTCCGCCTACATGGGGTAAACCTCTAGAGTGTACTTTCTGAATACATTACATCATAACTAATGCCCCTGTCTCTTGGAGGCCAAACCATGTGAGTGTGCTCTTGCTGCATTGTTGCCTCAAGCAAGCTTTCCTTGAAACTTTCGGCAAAGCATGGCTGGATATATGATGACACAAAAGAGCATACGGGTGCCTAAATATTTCATCCCCATCAATAACAGCCCTATTCAGAGGTGCTGCCTTTTTGTTGGGATAGACTATTTCCTGAGTTTGTGATGTAGAGCTTGGTGTCTGGAGTGGACATGGAGGACCTGGGTGTGCGCAGCTGTGCCACGCCTCTCACACACATCCCTGCTGAGCAAGCCGACTTTCCTGAAGAACTGAAGCATTATGTCAAGGTAGTGTCAGCTCAGAATGGATAGTGCCCTGGTGCCAGTGTCTGACAACGCTGCACCACAACAGGAGCTTGCAGTTATGCTTGTTGCAACTACCTGCTGCATCGCCTGCTAGATGGGTCTTCATGCGTGACAAGGCATCATTGTCAGAACGTGTTGTGTGGCATGCCTGGCCTGTGCATCATGCTGCTGCAGCCCATTTCTAGATGAAAACATAATGTTTATCACCAGCCAGAAAAGGAGCTGTGTTGGTAGAGGCAACTGCTGATGGGTCAATTTCGATAATCATATACCACATAGCCGCTGTTGTTTTGAAAATCAGTTGACAAGCTCTCGTCAGCGCCAAAGTCCCTTCAACGCGTGTTCAGAACGCTGAGACAGCAAGCTTGCGTGTCCCCCCCTCCTTTTTTACAGCAAACTTCTGCTGCACAGGAAAAAGCCACAGCACCAGCTCACCCTGTGCCTCCCAAATCCGCCGGCAAGCTTTATTTGGCGCCAAAATCCCTGCCAGAGCTGTTTGAGCTGCTGTCAGAGTACGCCAAGCAGCCAGAGGAGTTCAGAGTGATTGCTGGCAACACAGGCGCAGGCGTGTACCATGATTGGCCCTTGGAGAGGGTTCTCATTGATATCAAGAGCATTCCTGACCTCGCCAAAATTGAGTATAGTAAGGTATGCTCGGTGCATGTGACCTCTGCTATGTTACTGTGAGACGTATACATGCTGCCAGCAATGAAGCAGAGCTGTATATGGAAATGCTTTTGGACGATGAACTAAACTGACATCAAGAGTAGTCCTGAGCTCACTGAGTTCGAGCACAAAAGCTATTCAGGACTGTACATACCTGACCAGAGGAGAAGCCATGAGGACAAACGAGCGAGCAAACAAACGAACAAACGAACAAACGAACGAACGAACAAGCGAACAAACGAATGCACGAACGCATGAACGAACCCTACCTGGTGATAGAATACCTGCTGACTTCCACAGAGCTCAGGCTTGAGTACAGCAAATCAAGACACAATCATTGTTGGGAGATATGTATATATGCTGCCTGGTGTGATGCTGTTCACGCATTCATGCACTTAGACGCTTGCTCGCTCGCTCGCTCCTTTGCTCATTCATTCTTGGGTGCAGGATGGCAAGGAATTGGTGTTTGGGGCCAATGTAAGTCAGACAAGGGCTATTGAGGAGTTACAAAAGGCCTCTCAGCCTGAGCCTTTCCAACGCATGGCAGACCACCTTCTGCGTATTGCTGGTCAGCTTTACTGTCCTTGAACAATGTGTACATTGTTGCAGACTGCATTCATTGTTTCTCAGTCATTACGCAGTTCTTCCAGCAATGTTTGGCTGGGTACCCTTTCTTGCACCCCTTCACGCACCCACTCACCCACCCACTCTCCGCCCGCCCGCTTGCTTGCTCACTCACTCTCTCGCTCGCTCGCTCATTCGCTCACTCACTCGCTCACTCGCTCACTCACTCACTCACTCACTCACTCACTCACTGACTCACTCTCTGAAAGTCAGGTCTGCACAGTCCTGAGTTCGGAATTCTGCATGAGGGCTTTCTGGCAGTCTAAAAGCTTGCTGCTTTAATAACAGCATGTAGAACTATGAGACACGACTGCGTTGCCGGTATTATGATTGGTGCATCACACAGTCGTCATACAGCTGTCACATGTTGCACGTTGCCCACACAATTGCCTCTTCAGGCAGGATCAGAACATGTTGGACCTGCACACAATCAATTCACACAATCAATTCACGCTGGCACAGACTTGATGTGGGTCTGTTTTGAGCAGTTTGAAGGCCAGTGACCATACTGGCGTCGCCATTCGCCATTTTGGTGTGCATTGCAGGCACCCATGTGAGAAGCGCAGCAACTCTGGGAGGCAATATTGCCCTGGGCAAGCTGAGAGACCTGGAATCTGATGTCATCACGGTCTTCATGGCTGCTGGCGCATCTGTGCAAGTCGTCTGCAAGACAGACAGCAGGTGAAAAGTCCACATCTGCAAAAGTTAGGGTTTGGCATAAAAGGAATCCCTGAACTTAGGGTTTGCCTGGTCGGGGCCTGATCTTGTCTTTGGGGTAAAGGCCGCCAACACATGCATCCAAACATTGAGAAATCAACAAAAAGACACCTGACAATTGACTGTGAATACAAACTTACCACAAGGCCAGAAGCTCCACAGGCTGTTGTTGTATACAGTAATGTTAGATTTATTTATACATATATATATGATTCCTCGATAACACATGTATAAGCTTACAAATAATGTTGTTCCATGGCTCGCAGGTGGATGTCACTTGAAGAGATCTTGGATCCGGAGAGTGACCTGAAGCTGGGCAAAGAGTGGGTCATCGCCGCCATCAAGCTGCCAATCCCTCAGGCCAATGAAACCTTCTGGTCCCACAAGGTAGGCTGTGCAATTGTCTCTCGCCAAAGGTGCAATCCTACATCAACAACTTGCCTGTGCATGCTGCACTCAGTGGTCATGCTACTCCTGTGGCAGAATGGGCAAGCGGTATGTGAATGCTGCTGTCTGTTGTTGTTGACATTGAGCAACAACAGGATTGAGGCTGCTGCTGGATTTGTCACAATGCACAATAGCTGTGACAGTCAGCTCTTCTTGCTGTCTTGCTGACACAGTGGTCTCAGTGCTTTAATCTGGTACTCGTCTCTTTATAATCAATTTAGGTGACGATCCTTATCAGACTTGTATGTGTAACCCCTCTTCTATTTCTTTTTTCTTTTTTTTCCATTTAACCCCTCTTCTACATCTCTCTGGACTTGGTTATGTGCTTTGCAGATTCAACGCTTTTCTTTTCTTGTGCAGTTGTCTCAGCGTTTCTGGAACGCGCATGCCATGCTTAATATGGCAGTTTGGCTGCGCAAAGAGCAGGCTTCGCTTGCCTCTTCTATCAAGTCTCGTCTGGGGGTGAATGGGGTTAAGGATGCTGCTAACTGCATCGCAGAGGTGCGGGTGGTGGTTGGATCTCCCAGGGCAGAACTCGGAGGTGAGTCAGCTTTGATAGTCACCAGAATCCTCCCATACTCTGGGAGGTGGTTTCCTGCCCACCAAGGGCAAAAGATGGAGGCGAGTCAGCTTTTGTCGTGCTTTGTAGACGCTTCTGGCAGTAACATACAGTGAACTACTCAGGGCTGTATGTACCTGACCCTAGGGGAAGAAACATGTCTAATGCATGAATGCGCAAATCAAATAGAAGTAACAGGGAGCATAAGCAGACACAGAAACACAGAATGTCTGGTTGTCTTCCCCCCTAAACTAATCAGGGCCAACCTTGTGTGCTGTTGCAGGGGCTTGGCAGGGGCAAAGGGCAAGGGCAGTGGAGAAGGCCCTGCTGGGAAGGGCCCTAGATGTGGATGCCCTCATCCAAGCCTTAGAAGCCCTGCCCCAAGACCTGCACCCCACCCCCACCCCAGGTACCTCGCCCTGGCCTGCTTATACCATTCTATCTGTGCAGGGAAAACTTATTCAGCAAGCTGACTTATGTTCGATTGCAAGACTTTGTTTTTTGATTTGCTTCGGTACTCTGCTAATTTATGGCTTCTGCACTGAACATCATGTTACACTTTTGCAGGAGTGACATCAGACTTTGTATCAGGGACAGCTGAGGGGCTGCTACTGACAGCCCTTGCCCCCCATGTGGCCCAAACTCCCTCTGCTCAGGTGGGCTTGAGATGCCCTTGACACTTGAAAGGGCTGGAAACCTTGTTCATGAATCCTTGTGTATGTGTTAACGTGCATGCGTGCGTGTGTCTGTACTGAAGCAACATGAGCTAAGGACCTGTGTATCTGCAGCTGTCATGTTGAACCCCAATCACAAGTTGCCAGTACTGTTCAGTTGCAAAATTTTGTTCTTGTGCTTTGCCATAGCTGTCCTGCCTAGCAACGGGCTCTTCTTTTGCTTCTTTCTTTGTCTTTGTTTCTGCTTTTGGGTTTGTTCCTCCTTCCTGCCTTGACCTTTTCCTCCTCAAAACATTACACACTGCAGACTATTGACAGGGCAACGTCTTGGAGCACAGCTGTCGTTATTCATGTTATTTTTTTCATCTGACCCTCCTTGCAGCATGGACCCAAAAACTTCGAGACTGGCGGCTCCTTCTCATTTTCCTCCTCCTCCTTCTCCTCTTCTGATCTTCTTCTTCCCGACCTGCTTCTTCCTCTTCTTCCTCTGCGTCTTCTCTGCAGGGGAACTCAGCGCTGCAGAAGCTGCTGAGGGTGCACAGCATGGGGGAGCCGCCATTCCCAGTCACACGCCACTCCTTCCCAGACTACTCCACCATTGCTGCGCCCATCGCCCTCCCTGTGGAGAAGGATAGAGTCAGGCTACAGGTAATGTGTCATTGTCCTATTTGCCACCCTGACATGACATCTGTGATGCTCTTGCTGGTCTGTCAGAGAGTCTTGTCGACCAGCATGGAGTGTCATTCGCGATGGTCTTGCCGGTCTGTCAGAGAGTCTTGTTTGCCAGCATGGCGTGACGTTCGTGGCAAAGGAATTGGCAAAAACCGGCTAAGCACACCTGCTGTTGACTACGAGCATGACATTTGTGATTTTGTTGCTGGTACACTGACTGCCAAAGCATGACCTCATACAGGGAACTATTCATAGCAACTGTACATACCTGACCCGTGGAGAAGCTGCTCTGTTTCACATAGGAACATACAAAGTCAAAGGGTTAGGGTTTATTTTCCAGGATTTACAAACTCACTCACAACATAGTCATGTGGTGTGTGTGGGACATCAGACTTTCGTGTAGTCAAGGCGTCTCGAGCAACACCAGCAGCCGTGTTTCGGAGGTTGCCTGCCCTGCTTTCATACTCATAAGAATTGCATTTAGGTCACCATGTACTTGCATATCACACATGTAACATCACACATAATGCCGAATGAACAACACAATTGCACGCAAAAGAGCCCCCATACCCTGTGCATACGATGCGGACAAGTGGGGAGGTGGTGTGTATGTGGCAGATGTGGGAATCGACCCCAGGGAGCTATCACCTGCTCCAGTAGAATGGTCTCACACCTGGAGCAGTGTATATGTACAGACGCTAACGCTGTTGCCATACTCTGTGCAGTGTATATGTACAGACCCTGATGCTGTTCCCATACCCTGTGCATGCATTGCAGACAAGTGGGGAGGGGGTGTATGTGGCAGATGTGGGAGTCAGCACCCGGGAGCTATTGGCTCCTGCACTAGAATGAACTCAAACATCGACTTATGTGAATGCACAAACCCTAGCGCTGTTCCCATACCCTGCATGCATTGCAGACAAGTGGGGAGGCAGTTTATGTGGCAGATGTGGGAGTCAGCACCCGGGAGCTCTTTGCAGCTCCGGTGGAGTCAACCCAAGCCCTTGCCAGACTAGGCAAGGTGGACCCCGCCCCTGCTCTGAAGCTGCCTGGCGTTGTCGCCTTTGTTGGTATGTGGCTCATTTCCTGTCTTCTTCCTCTTTCACTTGTATCCTTCCTAGTCTTCTTTCTCTCTCCCTACACTTCTTTGTCCTTTCATCTCCATCCTCTCTTCCTCTGTCATAAACTCATCTTCTTCTTCTGTCTTTTCCCCTCCCTCTCTCTTTCTCCTACCTCCCTTCTTTTGTCTTTGTGTCCTTGCTTCTTGTTTTGCACTCTGTAGGCTTGGTGTCCAGACAAAAAATGCCCTCCATCTGCTCTGAAGCTGCCCAGCCTTGCAGTTCTCACTGGTGAGCCCTTTCATCCCCTTGCTTCTGCTTCTTCTATGGCCATCCCCTCCTGATCCTCTTCATTCTCGCTGTGCAAAGTTTCAGCTTCATACACAGTGAATGTGACCTCAAGCTGCCTGAGGCTTGCCTATCGCATTGGTGAGTTATCATTAAGTCACTGGTGACTCATTGCTGAGTCTTGACTCCTGGGCATGTGATCTCAATGTCACGATCTGCACTCGGGTGCATTACAATAAATTTTCCATGTTTCGCTGACATTGACATCAGGGATTTTCTTCCTTGCTGCAGTCAGCAAAGCGAAGTGAGTCAAACGTCTGTCAATGTGTGTTCTCGAGGAATGCTTTGATGGGCTGACACGCGATTGCGTAGCCATTTTTGCGACACGTGCAAAAGCTGAACAATGTGTTTTTGGCCATAACAGGGCCAGATGACATTCCAAAGAAGGGCAATCCCAAAGTTTTTGGGCAGATTTTGTTTGCAAAAGACAAGGTGGAGTATCATGGTCAGCCCCTTGGCCTTATTGTGGCTAAGTCTCAGGTAGGGCATCTGCCCCATTGTACGATTCTGTTACTGCTCAGTACAGTAATAGTAACTACATGTCACATAGCTATTTCACTGTAGCCAAATTTTAAATATGCCATCTGCCCCATGATACGATTCTCTTACTGCTCAGTATGGGGAACGTGTGGTAGTAGCTTGATGTCATGTAGCTATTTTGCTGTACCCAAATCTCAGGTAGACCATCTGCCTCGTTCTGCCATTCTGTCATTGCTCAGTATGGGCAACATGTAGCAGTGACTTATTGTCATGTTTGTTGCTGAGGCTGTTGTTGTCACCTTTGATGACATGCCTGATGTCTGGTTTCATCACTGCTGAGCATCAGCACTGCTTTCGAGACAGCTACTGGGACACACGCCTTTTTTTACTGACTCTGCTTGCTATCCAACGAGTTTGAGGTCTCTTAGGGGGGCCCAAGCATTGCTAGTACAGTACTTACAGTCATAAAAGCAAATGGAAACTCTATGCCTTTTACAACGCTGGCTACAATGGGAGCCTCCTGAGGTGGCAGCCTGGAGCTGAGCCCATAGGCCATAGCCCAAAGACAGAACTTTCAAAGTGCAAACCCGTTTTTGCCATTGCCTGTAACAGAGGTCACATGTATGCATCTAATGTTGATACTATCGTAACAAACATCCATCCGCTCAATTGACAGATCAACCGATTAATCAATCAGCCAATCAATCCATTAGTCTATCAATCAGTCAATCAATCAATCATAGCAGACTCCTTTGGCCTGTTTGCTTGCTGGTCATGCTTTCAGACAAATGGAGGCCAAAAGAGGCGGGCAAGCTGTCCAAGTGGAATGTATCCAAGACGCCAATCTGGGTTCACCATTGCTTTGCAGATGCTTTCATGACAGACTCCTGCAGCACGATCCATCTGTTTGCTTGCTGATCATGCTTCCATGTTCCAACAGGTGGAGGCTGAAAGAGGCGCGCAAGCTGTCCGAGTGGAGTACATTCAAGACGCCAATTTGGGTTCACCACTGCTGTGTATTAGGGACGCTATCAAGGCAGGCTCGTACTACAACCCTCCCATGGATTTGGTTACCAACGTTGGAGATGCCAAAACGGCCATGACACAAGCGCAGCACATCATCACAGACGCCAGGCAAGTCGGCATTGGTGGCGATGCTTGTGTTGCGTTTTTGAGCTGACCAGCTGAGTGCTGCTGTCACCTCATGAAAAACGTCCTCTCAGTCTTCTTCTTCCTCTTCTACTTCTTCCTCATTCTTTTTTTGCCCTGTGCTGGCTGTTCCTCTTCTGCCTCTTCTTTCTCCTGCCCTTATACCGTGCAGGTACAAGCTGCCACCCCAGCAGCACTTCTGAAGTCTCAGTGCACTTCAGTGGTGCCGTGATCATCACTGCTTTTTCCCATTGGTCTCTCTTTATCCGCGTCTTCTTCTTAGTCTCTTCTCTCTTTTTGTCCCAGTGTGCTGTGCGCCTCCTCTTCTGCCTCTCCTTTTTTCACGGCTCTGTACCATGCAGGTACAAGCTGCTATCCCAGCAGCTTTTCTACATGAAGCCTTAGGGCGCATCACTGGCACCGACCGCAGCTTTTATGCACTTTTTCTTCTTTCACCTGTGCTGATCCCTCTTCTTCTGCCTCTTCTTGCAGATACAAGCTGCCGTCCCAGCAGCACTTCTACATGGAACCCCAGGGCGCTTTGGTACTGCCTGATGAGGCCGGCACCTTCACCGTGACTTCCTCCACTCAGTGTTTGGATGCTGTCCAGAAGGCGGTGGCAGAAACCCTAGGCATACCCTGGCACAAGGTCACTGCAGGTCTGAACCTATTTGCCTGCTGGACAGTTCTTCCTGTGTCTGCTCTTTCAAGCACGCATCTCTTGTGTCATGTGACGTGGACTGTTACATGAAACCTATGTGACAGCTGTGCAGGTTCAGATTTAAAACCTAAATCCTTACCCTAAATATAGCAAAATACAGTTTGTGGCAAAGCCATGCCTGTGCACACTTCTGTGACTTTAGCTGCTATTGTGGCATGATACAAGCACTCATCGTTAATCAGTGCATACTATGTACAAATGCAGCATTACCTAGGCAGCCTTGCACCCAATCAGCACAGTGGTGTCCGATTTGACGGGCAGTTTCTGGTCATGCGGTGATTCCATTGGGGGAAATTCAAATTTTCCTGCTCAAGTTTGTTTATGACGAACTAAGTCAACATCTCTTTGTGCTGCTGCAGTGTGTCGACGCGTTGGGGGTGGATTTGGCGGGAAAGCCACCCGGCCAATGCCTGTGGCAGCTGCCTGCGCAGTTGCTGCACACAAGCTAGGGAAGCAAGTGCGGCTGTCATACAACAGGAATGCTGACTTTAGGCAGAACGGAGGTCAGCCTGCTGTTTCTTCTGAGCAAGCTGTGAGACATCGTAACAGTGACTATAAATCCTTGCTAGCCATAATAAGCATTAACAATACCAATCAAACTGGTGATAACAGTGACAATGACAATGACAATGACAATGACAATGACAATGACAATGACAATGACAACAGCAACAGCAACAGCAACCGCAGCAGCAGCAACAGCAACAGCAACAGCAACAGCAACAGCAACAGCAACAGCAACAGCAGCAGCAGCAGCAACAGCAACAACACCATGATGTTTGTTATTAATAGTAATAGTCATAACCACTAGACAATTGGAGCTGTGCCTGTTGGCAGTCACTGAAGAAGGAAGCAATGTGATGTGGCATTAGCTGCTGACAAGCTTATGCTTTGCGGCTTTTTGAGCTCAGGGCAAGTCTGAAGGCAAAGCAAAGAGAGCTGGACAGAATGGCAGCGACGATCAGCTTATGCCATGGGCGTATGTCAGTGCACGTTGGTGAGAAACTGACATGAAGTACAGCGTCAGGTGTCATGCCATCGGAATCATCATTCAGCCCTGAACAACAAGGCCAAGTGCTGGTTTACAGGCATTGCATTGCTTGATCTCATCACAATCTAGCAGATTATGTTAGTGCAGGTCGAGATATGGAGTACAGTGTGGGCTTTGATGCAACCAAAACTCCCACTCAGCAGCACTGGACTGCAAGGCCTGGTGCTGGTTTACAGACACATCTTTGGTTGATGCAATCACGATGTAACAGACTATGTTAGTGCAGGTCGGTCAGAGACAGAGGTTGAGTACAGCGTGGGCTTTGATGGTAACGGAATCATCTCGGCACTGGACTGCAAGGCCTGGTGCTTGGCTGGAGCCTTCATGGACCTAGCTTGGAACGACCTTTACGGCGTCATGACGGGCCTGGACATGGTAAGTTCCCGGTTGATCTTTTGTTATATCTAGATTCATAAAATGATTCTTGTTACTGCTGGGGCCAAATGACCAATCAGCATGCACGTATGGCATAGTGGGTCAAGAGTCATGGGTCATAGAATCATTACATCATCGAATATTGAATATCGAATAGAATGATTACATCATGGATCATTGGATTACAGCTTGAAGGCATGAGGCATGTGCACACTTGTGAGATGATGTACATGGTCACTTGCCTGCTGGGTTCTCATGATCAGTCAGCATGGAGATGCAGCATCTTGATTTGTGAGTCATAGGAGCATGACATCATGGATAATTTGATTAGATCTTGAAGGCGCGTGCACACATGTGCAGATGCTTGATGTGATTTGCAAGACCAAATGTGCAAGATTAGCCGCAGGCCCTACTAAAATTCAATCCCTAAACCCCAACCCATACATCAGTGTTTGTCACCGCTCATATGTCAGCGTGTTGCACCCCTCATCACAGCTTGCTCTCGACTTGAACATGACACAACTCAAAGCAAGAGTAAGGCAGTGTAGACAAGCCTGTGTGAGTCGAACTCCTGCCAGAGAGCCAAGCACTAGTCAAGCTTTCACCCCTAACCCTGCTGTAAAACTCAAAACCTACCTAGCCAATATTGGCACAGTCAGCGCCTAATCCCTGGAGCCTAAATCAAACCCCAAAGCCTACCTAAGCGACACTGGCACAGGCTTGCATCTATTCCTGTTGGGCCAAGCACAGTCCAGCAGGGTCGGTCGTCTGCACCTTATGCGTCTGCAGGGGTACTGCAGGGGTACAAGTTACGAACCTTGCATGCGAAAGGCACACCATGTTTTGTGCCTCAAAATGGCCATCAGTGGCAAAACCCTACACCATGTTGTCAGCTGCATATGCTGACCCATACTTGCACAGCATCAGAGGTGGCAGCATGAACCTGAGGCGCACGCCTGTATTATCAACCTGTGTCCTTAAACCAAACCTTGCTCTTGCCAAACGCAGGTGTATGAAGTGCCAAACTTGCATTTGGAGGGCAAGATGTGCCGAACCAACCTCATGCCCCGCAGCATCGTCAGAGGCCCTGGCTTCCTCAACGCTGTCATGATCATGGAGCAGGTTAGACCCTCTGCGTCTAACCTGCATGTAACCTGCATGTAACCTGGCTTCCTCAACGCTGTCATGATCATGGAGCAGGTTAGACCCTCTGCGTCTAACCTGCATCTAACCTGCATGTAACCTGGCTTCCTCAATGCTGTCATGATCATGGAGCAGGTTAGACCCTCTGCGTCTAACCTGCATCTAACCTGCATGTAA
>JAABUP010000957.1_pt1 | contig 62069 bp, 67 predicted proteins | sample 5559201 | NCBI WGS metagenome assembly JAABUP01 (sample SAMN10711887, study PRJNA513373) | rock metagenome | isolation source: Antarctica rocks | place: Antarctica | reverse complement strand
CAAGCTAGGGCTCGTCACAGGACCGGACGAAAATCTGAGGGTTTCTGGAGCAGGAAATGTCTTCAAGTCATATCTAGCTATGGAAATAGACGGTCGAAAGATAAATTAATAGAGAGAATGTACGCGTCGAACGGTATTTTCAACATGTTCATCGACGAGCCCCCCTTGGAGGATATTACAATGCCCTTTTACGTCAGAGAGGAGTAAACATAGTCGATTGGAAGTTGGGCTTGGATTCATATATCAAGAAGCCTTCTCGAAGGGATACCTATTGGGGGTTTACCCTCTGCCGTCCTTCGAAACAGGCAATCAGGAGACATCACCTGTATTGACAGACCCTACATGAAGATGAGGCCTGCACTGGTGCCAGCTATCGCCAGATGTCTTCACCGCTGATTACGTAACCTCCTCAAACAGAGACTGATATGTTGCACTTGAAGGCTGGCCAGGTGTAAGTGCCGCGTTCTTCATCATAATAAACCGCCTACAGCATGCCGCCGCGACAGCCCAGGGTGTGTTCCTATGCCATCGAGACGTTAAAGAAGATTGCGTGCCATGAGTTCGAGGTTTCCTTTAAGGTAGATTATCGTTTCAGTGGATGTTGTATCCGGATGTCCTATAAGCACCTTATCGTAAAATTCAGAGAACAATTGCGTACTTTAACGTTTGACTGCGTCATTCGAACCTGCCGTTCCCGTCAATCACTGTAGCAACCAAAACCTCGTTTGATCTTATCGATCAGATGCACATCCAATTGCCAACCACGTTCAAATGCCATCCGTCCCAAAAACTTGAATCACTACGAGAAAGTCGACCGGCGGCGGCAAGGAACATTTGCTCCCCTCGCTTCCCGCATCAGCTGAGGCTCCCCCACGAGCGTAATTTCTCAGAGCACAGCGCCACTACGATTGATCATTCTGAGTATGACGACCGGTATGCCGCTCTCACCAGGTGGAAAACACGACTTTGTACCCCCCGTGCCACCTCCGTTGCTCCATAGACGATCGGGCAACGAGCTCTATGATCGACCGCATACTCCCACCCAGCATGGCTTTACGTCTCCTTCGCAAACGCCTCAAGGGAGTCCAAGCAAGAACAGACTCCCTCCTGGAGCGAATGATCTTCCTAACGTCTTCGACAATGCCATGAAGCTCATGCCAACTAGCCCAACCAAGAGCGGACGTCAACAGCTCACACCAAACTCTCCAAACAAGAACAGCATACCAGTCGTCGACGACAGCATGAATAACATCGATGACAGCGTAATTCACAAGGAGTATAGCTTGACTCCAGGAAGTCCTACACGACAATCGAACAAAGAGAATACTCCATCCGGCGTCAGACCGCCAAGGGAAGCAAACTATACCCCCACCCAAGCTGCAGTATCGCGTCAGGAGCCATACCAGCGTCTGGAACAAGTGGATCCGGCTGGCCGAAAGGGCTACAATCCGCAGCGTGGTCTGACTGCGGAAGAGCTCGAGAAGCTACAGCTGCCGAAGGTCAAACGTCTCGCGAATGTTACCCAGTTGTGTATGCTTAGCCTACATAGTCCCTTGAAAAGCGAGAGCTCACATTAATGTAGATTTTCTTGATCACTACTTCGATCTTCTCAGCTACGTACACAACCGCCAGACTCGACAGTCCCAATTCCAAGCTCAATATCCGTCCCCTCCAGCAACTCCAGCTGCAGAGTATGACGCTGCTTTACACAAGTACTTGGGTAGGGAACGAGCGAATCTACGCAAACGTCGCACAAGACTACGTCATGGTGACTTTCAGATCCTTACGCAGGTAGGACAAGGTGGCTATGGACAGGTATATCTCGCTCAGAAGAAGGATACAAGAGAAGTGTGTGCGTTGAAAGTGATGAGTAAGAAGTTGCTTTTCAAGCTGGACGAGATTAGACACATCTTGACGGAGAGAGATATTTTGACCGCGGCCAAGAGCGAGTGGCTAGTGAAGCTGCTGTACGCTTTCCAGGATGATCAGAGCATTTACCTTGCCATGGTACGTTCCAACGCAGCGAGAGCTATTTCAAAAGCACTTCCACTCATATGATTGATAGGAATACGTTCCGGGAGGAGATTTCCGCACACTGCTCAACAACACCGGCGTTCTTCACAATCGCCACGCTCGTTTCTATATTGCTGAGATGTTCTCCTGCGTCGACGCTCTACATCAGTTAGGCTATATCCACCGTGATCTCAAGCCCGAAAACTTTCTGATCGACTCCACTGGGCACGTCAAGCTCACCGACTTCGGCCTTGCAGCCGGCATGCTAAGTCCCTTGAAAATTGAGTCAATGCGTGTGAAGCTTGCGGAAGTAGGTAACCTTGCGGCCCCCTTCGGCCGCCCAATGGAACAACGTACCGTGGCCGAGCGCCGCGAAGGCTACCGCTCGCTCCGCGACCGTGAGGTTAATTACGCCAAATCCATCGTCGGCTCGCCCGACTACATGGCGCCTGAAGTCCTCAAAGGCGAACAATACGATTTCACAGTCGACTACTGGTCGCTCGGCTGCATGCTCTTCGAAGCCCTTGCCGGCTACCCTCCGTTCGCCGGTGCCACCGTCGACGAAACGTGGCAGAATCTGAAGAATTGGAGGAAAGTCCTTCACAAACCTGAATACGAGGATCCGAATTACTTCCTCAGCCAGCGGACTTGGGACCTCATCACGCGTCTCGTTGCTGCGAAGCCTCAACGCTTCCACGGCATTGGCGAGATCCACGCGCATCGGTACTTTGCCGAGGTAGACTGGAACCAACTACGGTTGCAGAGGGCACCCTTCGTGCCGGAATTGGACAGTGAGACCGATGCAGGATATTTTGATGATTTCAGCAATGAGGCGGATATGGCCAAGTACAAGGAGGTGCATGACAAGCAACAGGCTTTGGAGAGTATGGCGGATAGGGATGAGCAGATGGGGAAGGGGTTGTTTGTTGGGTTCACTTTTAGGTATGAGTGATCCTTGTTCCTAAGCACGAGGCGTCTCGACTGACGTATGTTGGACAGACACCGAAAACCTGCTGTTGACGGCGACGGCGGCAAGAGCAGTCCTCGTAAGGCTATGCCTACGGACGGATCGTTCGGTACGATCTTTTGAGGGGTCGGCAAGCTGTCCATTTTATTTGCATCCTTGGGGTGGATCTGCATGTGCTTCACGACATTAACGGCTTCTGGCTTCTGGCTTCTGGCTTCTCTTGCTACACTCTAGGGGGCGGGACAGGCGGAGCTCACGGATCACGGGGGCCATACAACGGCAGTCGCATTTCTTTTACGGAAAACTGAGTGCTGATGGAGTCTTGCCTTGTATTACTAGTGACTAGAAATGAAGCATTGATATAATGAATTCCACCTTCCCAGTACCTTATGCAGTAACGGTCTCCAGCATAGGAGATGATCAGAAAGCAGGTTTGTGACGATAACCGATAATAGTAGGAATACACCCACACTCGTACAGATGTATTGATACCTCGATGTAGAGACCCACGAAGGTGGAACGTGTTTGTAGCGATGTGTGGTACCGTGAGGTCGAGATTCCTTTCCTCTGCAAAGTCTTCAAGCATTTCCACGGGTAGGTGGGCGTGGAAGGATCCCAGCGGGAGGGTGTAGTCGAGCCATCGTCTCACCCGCCTCGATTACTTCATCGCACAAATCCGTGCCTTTGTCCTTTTCCGCCAAAATTTGCGTATCAGGCGTCTTCGGCCTCTCCTCGCTCGGTTTCGAGTTCACTTTCCCAGTGTTCTCAACCGTCCGATTCTCTCCCCAAGCCTTCTCGCCCTCCGGCACTGCCCATGGATCGATATCCTTCGCTTTGACTTTGCTCTTCTTCTTCTGAGGACTATGTTTTACGTTGCTGGTCACCTCGTCGCCGCCGCTCTTCGTTTGCAGAACTTTTTGCTTCGGCTGTGAAACACTCTTCTTCGGCTGCGAGGCGACCTGTGAGTACGTGAGCCGCTTGCTTCGGGTTGTAACAATTACTGCATCCGCCTCTACCCCAGCTTCAACACCTGTAACTTTCACAGCCTCACTCTGCTTCTCCAACCCCGGGCCTTGCGTGTTGACATCGGGGAGGGACTTGGGATCAGGAGAAGGTGACCGTGGTTGCGGCATGCGAAATGGATCATCTGTGTGGGATGGTTCAGAGTTTTCCGAGGTAGTGCTCTTGTTGCTATGTTCGGCTTCGTGTTTGGTAGCCTTGGAATTCAGTAACATATCCTCGTATCTCCGTTTATCTAGGTGATAGCCCTTGACGGCATCATCTGAAAACTGAGTTGGCGGCTTAGCATTTTCACTGTGCTTCGATTCCGACTTTGGCCCAAGGGGAGGGAATGCAGTATCCGATATCACACTCGTAGGGTTTTTCCCTTCAGTCTTCTTGGGAGACGTTTTCTTGTTCCCAGATTTCGAGTTCTTCTTAGGTTTCTTCGGTGTCGAACGAGTGCTTCCAGGACCACTCTTAATACTATCATGGTCTTTCTTAGGGCTTGTTTGTACACTCGCGACCCTGCTGTGGTTCACCTCTAGCGGGACTTGGAAAGCCGGAGTCTCCGCGTTGAGCTCTCCACCTATGTTTCCGCTACCCTTGGTCGGAAGGTACGAACGACTACGCCCGGGATTATTACCACTGTAACCACCACTTCCTTGCTTTTGGTGTTGGGACACTTCTGATCGCGAGCGATAGCCATTTTGATTAGCACCAGGAGCGGGATCCTCGACGCAAGTACCTTGGCCGCGGGTTGCGAGCTTTTGACTGGAGAGGGTGGCGGAAGATCTGTCTGGGCTCTGTCCCTGGCGGCCAGATACGGCATTACGGTCACGGGCGACGCTAGAACCACGCGTCTCAGCATCGCCATAGTGATCCTGTTCGGACGATTGAGTCTCTTCAGATCCGGAATTTCCCAATCGATAGGTTTTCATGGAGGCTTCAATATCTCTCTCCTGCTTGCCTTTCTGCCTTGACTGACCAGTCTGTCTAGTCTGCTCATAGGGCTGCGAGGTTATTTTCAGACCACGTTCCTTGACTTCAACCAAGTTCCCTAGCGTCTCATGGGCTGGACTAGACGCATGGTTGCTCATATTTCCACCCAAGTCCCTTGACTGATCATCTGCACCCTTATGCTTAGGGCGGCTTGTCGGTGTAGTAGATATTTCCCGGCTACAGCGCCCACGTGTAGGTGTTCGCTGCATGTCCTTTGGATTGTGTCCAGAAGGGTGAATCATGCCAGTCCGTGCCGGAGGCATATTAGTAACTTCAGGCACTCCTGAAACACTACCATAGCTTTTATTCGAATGTTGGAGCTGCGATGCAGCTTGTGAAGGTGGCGGTGTACCAGTTCCGGTTATATGTTTTGCGTCAGCTTGCCCTGAGATAGGTTTGTCGGCCTGCAATCGGTGCGTTGGATCAGACTGGCGCTGATACTGCTCATAGCGTTTCCTCTTCCCTTGAGCAACTCTGACTACCACATTTCGACCCTCAATCTTAGCGTCGTACAGTCCTTCAATTGCTCTAAGACCTTCTTCATCACTAGTAAACCTACGATACCATAACGTTAGCCAAGTTTAAGATGTGATCATCATGGAGACCTACTGCACAAACCCATAGCAGGAATCACTGGGGTGATTTGGAATCGGCATAGAGACGTTTACGACGTCTCCGAACCGACTAAAGATGTCCATGATCGCGCTTTCTTGTATATTGCTGGGTAGATTTCCCACGTATAGCCTGCTCGGATCTTCTGTCGCCTGATGCTGACGATCCTCTGTGTCTTGGAAGTGCGTGTTTCGGGAGCTGCGTAGCATAATATGAGAGGGTTGATGTTTGAGGTCGGTGCCATAGTGGTCTCCGGAACGTTGTCGAGACCCAAAAGCTGGTCCATTTTGGGAATTGATATGATGCTCCTCCTCTGGACGGAGAAAGTGGTCGTAGGAATGTGCATGGTCCAGGCTAGTTCTCGAGCTCGGTACGTGCCAACCAAGACCTTCGTGTCGCGCCGGCTCATACGCCTGCGCTCGCTGTTTATCTGCAAGCCAACGACTTGACGCGGCATTCGGAGTTGCAGGGGATACTTCGTCGAAGGGAGAGCGCTTGGCAGACTGATTCCACTGGATATCAGAAAATCCTGATGGTCGAGCCTGAACCGGAAAACTCCCTCGGGCAGAGGAGTTGTAACCTTGATAATTTCGATTGCCTCGTCCGCCACGGAAACGCGCAGGTCCAGAATATCCATCATGAGACTGGAGGTAGTGACCTTCGTATGCCCGCGCATCGCTGGACGAGTTCTGCCGGCCGCGCTTTGGGCCCGACGAAGTCCGCCGTACCAGCTGGCTCGAACCTTGCGAAGTATATACGGGCTGCTCTCCTCGACCACTTGGACCGCCGGGATAGCTCCTGCGTTGGTGCGCGCTCTGCTGATCAATTCGACGCGCATCATTGGAGAAGCCTCTACTTGGTCCAACCGAGCCGCGTTGTCCCAGATGATCGTAAGTTTGTACTAAGTTCGATCCTACTCCAGGTACATACTGCGGCTGTGGCATACTCCCGTTGAAGGCAGGCTGCTGTTCATCAGAGTAAACCGTAGCTTTTTGAAAAGACATAGGCTTTACTTCAACCAAACTGCTGCTTCCCAAATTATAAGCCCCATCCATGGGCTGAGTGCCCGAATGCTCATAAAGACCTGCGCTGCCTGGATAAACATTTCCAACCACCGTCTCGGGACCAATCATGCCCATTTCGAACAGAGGTACGGATGAGCTGGTCACATCGAGATCCGTGTGTGTGATGACCGGGTGACCATAAGGGTTGAAGCTGGGGCCACGACGGACTGGTTCCTGCACCTGAATTCTAAGATCCGATGGATTTCTCGGGCGTGAATACTCAGATTGTTGGAAAGCTGGAGTACTAACATCGGCTTCATACTGCGACCGAGCATAAACAATAGACTGAGCCTCGGCATGAGACGACAGGTGTTCGCTCCTTGTGATTGGTAGTGTGGATCCCAAAGGAAGCCCAATCGGCAGTTCCTGTGACTTCTCAGGGCTAGAAGAGCGACGTGGCTCATCATGCTGCTGAGGTTCCCCGAGGAGCGGGATTGTATCCACTGGTGACGTTACGGGTGCGCTTGAGTAGCCGTGGTCTAGACGAATGGTGGGGTCACGTACATACAACTTGACCCCTGCTGTGTTATGGCGCTGTAGATAAGGTCGTAGAGGGTATGGAGCAGTTGTGGGCAAGTGAAGACAGAGCGCTGAGCCATGGTTTGTTGGATGGAGGACGGAATTTGACAAGCCATCTTGAGGTTGAGGTGAACTATGGATGTTCTCTTGAGCGGGAGCCTGCAGCTGGGCCTGCAGAGCAATTGAGTAGGTTGAATCCGGTTGAACTCCACTGTCAGGTGCCAGGGATTGGACCGGCGCAACAGCTGAGAGACCAGAAAGTCAGTTAGACACTCGGGTTGTCTGAGGTTATGCTCACCTGCTGGTACGCTAGTCCCATGCGTGTGATTTGAAGAAAAGGTATCTCGTAGTTTCTTGAGCTCAGCGAGGGCGTCATTGAGGAAGTCTTCATCGTAAACCTGCTTCTCCTCTTCCGTGAACAGGTTCGATGTTAGCGCGGTGAGATTATGGAATTCCTCGAAATTCTCCGTCTTCCATCTTCCTGCAAAGTCCAGAACTTGCTTTCCTCTAGTGCTGTTCTCGAGTGCGATCTCGACGAGCACTGCGTAGATGAACTCAGCACCTTGAACGTGTAAGTCGTAATGATCGAAGTATTGGTACAGGTTGTCGATCGGAGCGGTGACTGCATTGCACTGGAGCAGAAACTTCTGACGAAGAGTGTCTTTTAACGCTGGAACGTCTACTCGTGGGTTGTATCGCAGGATGATGGGAGGAAGGGGCTCGATAGCAGTGCGAGGTCCGGATTCACCGAAATTCGTGGAGAAGATAGCTTGCCCTTGATTGATGGTAGCTGCCAAGTAGCTGAAGTCCACGAAACCCGCCATTGCTGCGAAGAAGCTGAAGCCGTGACTATGAAGGGTATGTAGTGCAGATGTGAGGTGTAGCTTGCCAATTGGTGGTGACGACGCGATGGGAAAGTGTTGTTGATGATGCTAGAGACTTGATCGAAGGAGCAGAGCAACAGCTGAGCTAACGATGAACGCGCCTTTGTAGAAGTTGAGTGAGCTCTAGAATGCGAGAGACAGAGTAAAGCAAAGAAGTGATGTTGTGTTGCAGAAGATTCCGTTATTTCGCTTGCGGACGTGCCCTAAAGCGAGATCTCCACTGGGCAAGAACAACCGACAAGCTCTGAAGGTCTGGAATCGTTAGTCACCTTAAAAGATTTGTGGTCATGCATTTGATTGTAACAGTGCAGTAGGGAGTGTTGAAGCTCAAATAAATCGATTTTGATTGGAATCACTCAAATACGAACGACACTCGACGTTCAAGGTGCCACAGTGTTTTCAGACGTAGACTCAATCATCAAGTTTTGACCTGAGATGGACCATACCACAGCCACATGATCATGGCCGACGTTTGATCGCCTGTCGTAGTGTAATAAAGGCTTCGGCGGTGGCCCTTGGAACATCTACTTCACTGTGAACCAAGCATGCAAGAATCGGGGCGTCAAGTAACATCGCAAAGATCTGTAACGCAGTTTGATGGGTACCGACGTCACTACGACGAGTGTCACGTTTGAATTCGAAATCGGTGCACTGGTACACGCCAGCACACTTTGATGGGCGCGCCGAAGTCTCGTGGAAGCAACGCATGGTTTCGTGCAGGATGGCGATGCAAGACTTGCGAGACCGTGCTGCATGGGAGAAGGAATTATGCTTGCTCATCATGATCCGTAAATCTACACCGAAGCCGTTTCGTTCCTGATCATTTTCAAGATTTCTGATTCATTCTCCCCAATCACTAAAGTCTACCGTCAGCAAGATTCATGCAATGTTGGACCAGACCGACTATTGCTATGACTTACCAGCACGTCCGTTATTCCAATCCACAACCTAAGATCTGCCATTAACAAACCCCGCTCCACTGGCCGCTCCAAACAGAGGTTGCTCACCACAGGCCTAATGAAACTCTCCCCATCCTCCTGCAATTTCCTCATGGCTTCAGCTTCCCCTTTCACCCCTTTCACTAGATCTCCGGCCCTCCTAGCGCCTACATATTCAAGTATACTCCTTAGTTGATCTCCTGTCGGCGGGTCTTCTGTAACGTCGAGCTCGAAATCCGTACGCTGCACTTTACTCTGCCCACTATGATCGGGAGCTTGAGTGTGGGTCGCAGGTTCCGAAGCTTCCGCCGAGGCTTGCTTGAGGATGTTAAGGACGCGGGTGGAGGCTGGGCGGGCCGATGAGTGGAAGAGGGTTATCACGTCAAGGGATTTGTGCTGCCGGACAATCAGCGGAAGCTTGGTGGTAAGGTCCACATATTATAGATTCTTACAAAGCGAAACATATCAGTCGCTGCGATCCCAACCGATTGTGTCGGTTCTCATAGAGACATTTCTGCTAATAAAAAGAAGTTGTTCATCTTGAAGGGACGTCACTCAGGGAGTTCGGATAACTAGCTCCGTAGACAGACCTTTCCCAAAACGGTTACACTCACATCAGGGCTCCCCTACTGACGGAAGATTTGATGTACTCTCGTCGATCTAGATTGCCTTGATCCATCTCTACCGAGTAAAGAAGTCGAATAACATGGCAGAAAGCCAGATCGAAAACTGCATATCCTTCTATGCTCTATATCTAATTCTACGGCTGAAGCTACGGATATAATCCGTGAATATATCATTCGAACGTTGACCTGGATGAAGAGGTACACTATGAGATCGTGTACCCTCTCAAAGCTTGGCCAGTACTGCGTCGGCTCCGGACACCTGTGTATTGTCAGCTTGTCAAGCGTGGTGACTACGATTCGTCCTCTTGAGTGACTTACGGACACCTCTCCACCACTTGGCTCTTTCTCTGCATATACTACTTTCCCATGGTCGATCACCATAGCATACCTGGCCGTCCTCTCGCCTTGCGTCCAGCCAATGCTCGTCGAGAATTTTGTGTCCGGGTCGGACATGAACAGCTACAGGAGTTACGAAAATTAGCATTCCTTACTCGCTGAGACGCCGAATTCGGGTCTAGCTGTTCCTCGGACGCTTTAATCCATCCTGCATGTTGGGTGCCTCCGTTCACTTACGATATCGTCTCCTTTGATCCCGTTCGCCTTCCCCCAAGCGCTCATGACCCAAGCATCATTGAACGCAATGACAGCAACGATGTCAACACCTTTGGACTTGATCTTGGAGAGGTTGTCGATATAACCCGGAAGATGGCGTGCTGAACAGCCAGGTGTAAAAGCGCCTATTATCGAAGGAGCACAGTGAGCCAGCGTGTTGTGAGAGATGTCATGAATACCTTGAAGCACTAGCAGGAAGAGGAAGATACCGATGATTGTAACCACGTACCTGGAACAGCGAACAGTACAACTTTCTTACCCGCGAATTCCTTGCTAGCATTGTAGTTCTGGGGGATGCCGCAGGCTGTTATCTCGCCTTTCTCTTCAGTGTATGGGACATAACTGTAAACGGTCACTGTCAGCATAGTTGCCGTGAAACCATTGACGAACGGCCAAGTAAGTAACGGTGTTGTAGTATTCTCGATGATCTGGAGACTCGAGAAAAAGACTCATATCCTGCTGGACCATGAATTGGGATACAGAAACTTACGAGAAGACGACGCCATCGGGAAACTTGTCTCCAGCTTTGAGAGCAGACATCTTGCTTAACGGTTTCGACGAATAATGAATTCTCAAAAGTATCAGTCTTTATTGCTGATGACGGGTTGTAACAAAATATAGATTGTGATTTTGAAGGAATGTACCCGGCAGGGTTTCTATGACGCTATGTAATGGTGGGGCAGATTTCACTCCCCGTGCTAAACATCCCCCATCAAATCGAAAAAGAGGCGTCACAACTCTGCGGATATGCGGTATATCATCGCCCCTGGTTTAGAGGGTCAAGGATTCACGAAAACGGCTGTGGCATGGAAAGACTTATTATCGGTAGTTCCGAGGATAAGTGATCAGTTTCATCCACGCTGCTGCAGCTTTATAATGCAGTTCCTTGTCGAGCGCATTCCACAGTGCATCGACCATGAACGTACAATTATTGCAACCATTGAAAATGCGGCGGCAATCTAAGATTTCTACTATTCTTGCGCGGACTCGAAAGAACCCATATCAACACCTTTACCGCTCCAGGATTCATACATCGTCTGACAAAACGTCTCTAGCTCCGCCCTTCAACGAAGAGAGCGCGAATACGAAAGTCAAAGCAGCTCAAGATCTATGGAACACCCAGTACGTATATTTTCCTAGCAATCACCTGCACAGTTCTGTCAGGACCATACAATCCAACTGGCTTATCATTCCGCCAGAGACCCCCAAAAGGTCGTGAAAGCCTACACAGAAACCAGCATCTGGCGCAACCGCGACCAATTCATCGCCGGCCACGCCGAGATCATAGAATTCCTGACCAAGAAATGGGAGAAAGAGAAGGACTACCGTCTCCGCAAAGAGCTGTTCTCGTGGCACGACAATAAGATAGCGGCCCAATTCTGGTACGAGTATCGCGACGCCTACGATGGCATGAAGTGGAAGCGGTGCTACGGTCTCGAGGATTGGACTTTTGATGCCGACGGCCGCATGTGGAAGAGGCAGATGAGTGGGAATGATGTGGTAGTTGAAGAGGGAGAGAGGTGGTTTGTGGATGGGAAGAGTGTAGACGACGTCGAGATTGGGGATAAGCATTGGTGATAGGGTAAAGACACGGTCATCATAGAAGAGCGAATAGATGGACTGTATTTTTCGATTGCCTCCCTAAATCAAATTTTGATTCAACTCCTTAGTGCTCCATACTATGTCATGACTTGTGATTCCCAGTCTTTGATGCTCGTTTTGTCTTCAGTCACGGCGTTTGGATAAGTCGTGATGTTTACAATTCCGCTTTCTCAACAAAAGGCTCCAGTCTCTCCATCAAATCCTCCTCACTCATTTCGTCGCCTTGCCACTGCTGCTCCATGCCGCCGACCTGCTTAGGCGGAATCAATACGTTGCTGACGACTTGGATCACACCGTCTCTAGCAATGCCATCCTCAATTGTGACGGTACTGAAACCGTTAATCTTGATTCTGATGAAGCGACCATAGCGAGCAACGTCAATGCTCAAGGACCGGTCTTCGAGGAGCGTTGGTAGATCAACCTATTGCGAACAGTATCAGTGTCGTGAAGGCAGCAGGAGGTCAGAGGATATTGCTTACGTGGAAATACCCCTTGGGAATACCAGTCTCCACAACCCCGTCAGCTTTGTAGTAGGCATCAGAATACAGAGTCTGGTTTGCCACAACATGGTATTTTAGGAGGGCCTTCAAGTACTTCTGACCGTATCTGCTGAACAAGAATGCATTGATCTTGGGGCCAAGCTTCTGGAATGCAAAGTTTGAGGGCGCGAAGATAGTACCACCGACGTGATTCGAAGTGTCATTGAGGGCTTCGATAAGGCCGGTCTTGCCCAGGCCAAGTTCAAGAGTGCTGAATTCGCCGGGGAGAAGGTCAATGATCTCCATAGCTTTTGGTGGTGGAATGATTAGGCTGTCAACGCCGTGGATAACACCATTGGTACCAAACTAGAATGTTGGTCAGTGTGTAGATTGAGAAATTGGAAAACTGCCTGCAAGTCTTACGATGTTCACAGCAACGATACGGCTATAGAAGTTGACGGTCAAGCCTCTCAAGCCAATGTTTGTGCTCAGTCTCTGTGGTTCGCCACCAAGCTCCTCGCCTCTCAACAAGGTCGGGATAGTGTGGGTAACCAAAACCCTCCCGGCTGGGTAGAAGTCAGCTGAGCAATGGTAGGCTAGTACTTTCTTCAGGAGCTCCTTTGATGGCTTGGGAGCATCGTCAGGGACTTTCTCAAAGGCGCTATCGATAGGAGCGAAGACTGTGTAATTAGCGGCAGTGCCATTCAGCAGTTGCACCAGGTCATCGTATTCGCTGATAAGCTTCGCGAGCTTGGTTGTGTACTTGCTTTCAGCGATAAGCTGATAGACGGTCATATTGGGCTTATGCGAGTGTCCGTGGTGACCGTGGTGACCGTGGTGACCATGATGGTCATGATGGCCAAAGGCATCCAGATTGTCGACGGTGGTATCCAGCCATGCCTTGCTGTCGAAGGCAGTCTCTTCAATCTTTCGGCCGACCTTATTTCCAGCTTCCGTGGCGACCTCCACAGCCTCGTCGAAGGCATTCTTTGAGCTCTGGACAACTCTGGAGAAAGTGTTCTCAAATTCTGTAACGAGTTGATCTTTTGAGGGAAGCTTTTCAAGGATTGAATCTGACTGCCTGTCGGTCTTGATGGCAATCTGGCTCATAACCTGCTCATCAGGGATGACGAAGGCAGTGGTGAGTGCCGCGAGGGGCAGGATGTACGTCAACCTCATGACGATAGCTGATGTGTACGTTGAAGTTGCACTGCGAGGTTAGAGATGAGCAAAAAGATAGAATAACGACGAGGCCGTTGGACAGGTTTGAGTCTATGACGCCTGCACTTACGGACAGATTTCAGTGATTTGAAGGCAGATGCGGTTGGTGAAGTTCAAAAGCTACTTGAAGCAGTATATCCCCGATTGTGAATGAAAGCACTGAAGTTTAGAATAGGATTGAATGTTTGGAGGGACATGTATGAAGATGAGTAGTGGGCAACTTCTAGGTATCACTATGGCTTGCGCGTCCACCACTTAGACAATCCATGACGAGAGTACAAGTCGCTTAATCCCCCCCGCACTGGAAATGTCGGCGCTTTGAGGTGCCGTGGACACCGAAGCCTAAGTGGATAATTGAGATTATGTCTGGAATAGTAACTTGTGCCTGAAAGATGTCTCACAGATCTCATCCCAATTGCACGGCCATGTATGAGTGTGTATCGGGCAGGTTGGTAGAGAAAAGAATGCGTGGGATATTGTAAAGGGAAATTACAAGGCAGTCGTTCAAGACACCTGAACTCCCCGATGCACTCAAATAATTGTCCAGACAATACTGGTACGAGTACTCGTACAACAACACCAAATGAGATACTCGTAGAGTAATGCAACGGTGATGTGCCTGGCTCTCCTTGGCAAAACAAGCTTTCCGGGAGTGACGTCTGGGCACAAAGATGGCCTAAAGGGTGGTACCGGGAAGCTCTTCAGCGGGTCGAATTGAACCATCTACATGTAGTTGCGCGGTTAGCGGCACTATGACCCGGGCACATGGCGTAAGCTGGTACCTATCCTATTGGATCTTTCATGAACAGTACGGAAAGCTTGATTCCTGATGACGATGGTACCATGGGGACTCATTGATACCTGGGATTGGCTTCCCTAAATACCGGCGGCATCCGTCCTTCATTTTCATGTTTCTTCAAAGCACTTTGACATTCACTCTTGATCTGCCAATCCAGACAACATCACCTTCATCCGAATCCGAATTCTCAGTCTTGCACTATTGACCCTCTCAAGTCTATACGATGGCCGGACTTGCAAAACACGTAGGTTACACTCTCTCTTTCTGGGGATTGCCAATAACTGTACTATTTGGCTGAGCTTCACATCTGACCAGGTCGATGCTGAGGAGCTCATCAAAACCATTCAAAACCAGCCACATGATGGACATCATCATCACATCTCTGAGCGTTCCTTCAGCCATACCACACCATACTCTTCCCGGTATGCTAGCAAGCAGGAGCTGTCCAAATTCAAAATCCCCTACGATGGAGCGCCTGCAGACGCTGTGCATCAGATGCTCAAGGATGAGTTGGATCTGGACGGCAAACCAAACCTGAACTTGGCCAGCTTTGTCGGTACTTTTATGGAGCGCGAGGCCGAAGCTCTCATGATCGAGAACCTAGCCAAGAATTTGGCCGACGCCGATGAATACCCTGCTATGATGGCCATGCATGCTCGCTGTGTCTCTATCATTGCCCACTTTTGGGGTGCACAAAAGGGCGAAACAGCAATTGGATCTGCTACCACCGGCTCTTCTGAGGCCATCCACCTCGGTGGTCTCGCGATGAAGCGCCGCTGGCAGGAGAAGCGCCAAGCAGCTGGCAAAGACACCTCGAAGCCGAACATTATCATGGGTGCTAATGCTCAGGTCGCCTTGGAGAAGTTCGCCAGATATTTTGAGGTCGAGGCGAGGATCTTGAACGTGAGCGAGAAGAGCCACTTCAGGCTTGATCCGGAGCTTGTGAGGCAAAACATTGACGAGAATACTATCGGTGTATTCGTCATTCTGGGCAGCACCTATACTGGACATTTTGAGCCGGTTGAAGAGATCTCAAAGATATTAGATGAGTATGAGCAAAAGACCGGTGTAGACATCCCTATTCACGTTGATGCTGCTAGCGGGGGTTTCGTTGCTCCTTTCACCAATGCTAAGGCTGGCGGACCAAAGTGGTACGCTCTTCTTTTTGATATGCCGCCATTCCCATTATATAACAACTGAACCATGTGGTAGGAACTTTGAGCTTAATCGGGTTAAGTCGATCAATACTTCGGGCCACAAATTCGGTCTTGTCTATGCTGGGGTAGGGTGGATTGTATGGCGCGACCAGAGCTTCCTTCCAAAGTATCTGATATTCGAACTTCACTACCTTGGTGGTACTGAGGAGTCCTACACCCTAAACTTCTCTCGTCCTGGCGCACAAATCATCGCTCAATATTACAACTTGATCCACCTCGGCTTTACTGGATACAGAGCCATCATGGAAAATGCCTTGTCCAACGCAAGACTACTGAGCAAGACCCTGGAAGCTACCGGATGGTACGTCTGCGTCAGTGACATTCACCGTCAAAAAGGCGTTCACGAATTCAAAGGAACCAAAGAAGCAGTGTTTGGCAAGGATGATGAGACGAGCGCAGACTACAACGCTGGGCTACCCGTTGTTGCGTTCCGCTTCTCGGATGACTTCAAGAAGGATTACCCGCATGTCAAGCAGGACAGCGTCAGCACGCTTCTCCGCGCCAAGCAATATATCATCCCTAGTAAGCATTTCTTCTTCCCTTACGCCGAGCTATTCCGTACTGAGTAACGGTAGACTACGCTCTTCCTCCTGCCGAAGACAAGACGGAAATCCTACGTGTCGTCGTTCGCGAGACCATGTCACTGGATCTCCTGGACCGTTTGATCTCGGATATCTGCGGTGTGACGCAGACATTAATGTCTACAGATCAACTCTCGTTGGCTGCATTCCAGCCTGGTGCTGCTAGTGTCGAAAAGGAACACTCTAGCATGGGTCACACCGCTAAGGATAGACACAAGGGAAGAAGGCCGATGACTGAAGGCGTGCATAGGACCGTGTGCTAGTTGCTATCCGGCTAAGATGCGCCCATGTGGGAGCTCGGACAGGGTTGTAGAAGCGTTCAGAATTGGGTGAGTTGATTAAGGGAGCACAAACTGATAGCTTCGGGAGCACCTACAAAAGTTAACTTGAACATATCAAAAATTCCATCCACGAACTTGTGCTGGTACTTATGCTCAGGTCTCTGAAAGTAGCTTCGTACATATGAAAACTCGGGAAGGGCAGAGTCGACGGTCTGGCGTTGATGCCATTGACCGCCAGTCTTCCGGAACTGCGAATCCTGTAACAATGCAAGCCGCTTATGGATATCATCCACTCTTTGACCCATTGTCATTGAGCGCCGGCAGGCATTTTGCAATGGTCATGGCTATCATACTACACGTTACCTACTCACTCTATTCTACCAACTCCCAATTAGGTTCAAACCGTATGATCCACCTCTCATTCACCACTCCCTCTACACTCAAAACTACCCATCATCACACATTCAATCCCTCCTTCCCTCTCGGACCGGCCGGCAGCCTCCGCCGATTTAGGTACCTTTGCTGTCTGCGCCTCACTTTGACGTGTGTCCGTTTGACGAGGAATATGTAAGACTGCTTCCTCGACGGCTTCAGAGGCAACGACCTTGAATCCGTTACAGATACGTGGACTTTTTGAAAAGGAGGTGTATGATCACGTTGCTGGCTCCTCTAGAAATCAGGGGCACACGGAGCTGTCTATGGTTCGGGGTATGACCAGATTATGGGTCGTGGTGCTGGTGGCGATGCGGTGTATTCTGACGAGTATTGAGAGTGGTTGGGTTTGTGTGGTGATTGCTAATAGGTTGAATGATCGGTTATGCGGATAAGGGGTACTGGATGTGTTGGAGATGGGAAGGTGAGTGAGGGGCGGTTGGTAGTAGTCGGACGGTGAATGTCTGATGGTGTAGACGTGAAGGGGAAGGAGGCGAGAAAGCTGGTGGACGTTTATATACGTGCTTCATAGTAAGCCACTCTAGGGCACGGTGGCCGACATCATGCGTTGGCGATAGTCAAATGGTGATGGCTATCTAAAAGAATGCCATTGTTCCACCACCATAGCATGCTGACTACACATAGTATTCAGACGGTCCGCAGGCCTCAATTAGCAGGCCAGGCAATATAAACTCGACCACAAATTTTAGAAGAGTGCCATTGGCTTACTCATTGGTTTTAACAATGGATCTTTCTTCCTCGTGTAAACCACACCTGAGTACTACTCTACCCTACACACTTATTCAATACGGAACACTCTCTAAATGCACTACCTATGCGCCTTTGGGGGTATCTTCGCTAGAACCAGCACGATAAATTTACAGATCATCCGTGACACTCCACCGACGCTCTCGTATCGCTCTATCGCCACTTCTGATATCTTCGTTTTGTTCTGATAAAGACCCTTTAGGCATGTCGTCCTCAACGTGCTGAAATGTAGCAACGTCACTTTCGTAACCGTCCGGTTGGCTGACAGCCCTTTCAGATTCCCAAATGGAGGCGTTTCCCTCTTCTGCAGGATGAGGAGGTGGTGGTGATGAGAAGGGCCGCATTGCTTGATCAATCCCAGGACCAAAAAAGATGCTTCTTTCATCGATGTCTTCATCGCCCCCTTGCGGAGACAACCCATCAGCAAAGCTTGCGGGTTTCTTGTCGCCATCTCGAGGCACTCCAAGCGACTGACTAGCACTCGGCAAGATGCTCCTTGGTGGCAGGATGCTGTGGATGGTACTCGCTCCATTCTCTTCGTGTCCCGTCTGATCACTCTCCATGGCAAATGGATCTTCCCCTTTCTCCAATAATTCCTCTAATCCACCACCGGCCCAGCCTTTCCTAGCTAATCCCTCGAATATCTCTACCTCCGCCCTGACGAGACTGCTTGTACAGTCTACAACCTTTCTACTTATGTCCTGGCTCTCCCTCAACAATGTCTGGGCATGCTGACCGTGCAAAGCGGTGAAAGCGTCAAGCTTACTGGTCAAGCCAACAAGGTGAGAGCGAAGGCCCGTAACATCCCACCTCTTGGCGCGCTGGAGCTTCGCGCCTTCAGTTTCTGATCTTCTGATTTCCTTTGCGCGGAGTCTTGCTTCTTTTTGATAGGCTACTTCTTCTTCCTCAATGCGCCTCTGCCAGCTATCCATTTCCTCAAGCAAAGGAACTTCGAGAGCGCGATATACTGTCTCGGAAAGAATCTGCTGGTGGTTGGAGATGAGATGGTGGACGCCGCTTGCGGCCATGATCGGGATTGCGGTGCATGATTCGCTGGTGGTATAGGACGTTGACGGGTTGTAGAGGGTTCCGGAACGTGCTTCTTTGAGGCGGGCACAACTCTCGAGAGCACTTCCAAAAGAGGACGCAGCTGATGACAAGGCTGTCAAGGCGAGACGATATGACTTGGCTGTCGCTAGAAGCTCCGAATAGGCTTTCTGAGACAGCTCGAGGTCCGCTTGAGACAGGTAAGCATGGGAGTGCGTTGACGAAGGCGGCGGTGGCGGAGCTTGAACATTGAGCATGGAGAGCGGGTTTTGCCTCGAGCCGAAGGAGTACCCTGGCGATGGAGGGACTGGAGGTATCGTCTTAAATATTGGTGCTTCAGGCGGATCCTCCGTCATAGACGAAGCCTTGCGTGATCATGAAAAGGAACTTGTGCGCGGCGGTTGTACTGTCGCTATAGAAGCCAGCGCAGGTGATACTTTTTTGATGAATACCATCAGGATGTAGATAGTCCTGACTTTGCGAGACTTTTCGACGAAAAATCAGAGACATTGGCGCAACTGCGTGTGTCATGAGGCCTGACGCAGATATCCAGTGTGTTTGTTTACTTGCGGAGTTTTCCGAAGGCGGTGAATGACCCTATGGAACCATGCCCTGGCGTTCTGTTCTGTTACCGGTGTCGCTACCTCATCATACTCGATTCCAGACATTTTATTCACAGCTCGTTTCTAGCATTACAGAATGGCGGGTCCTGCGGCTCTTGTTGTGCCGGCGCTTAAAAAGCATACTGCAACTGTCATTATGGCACATGGTCTTGGGGATAGGTAGGCAGATGTCTATGCTTCGAGCTTGGGGAGGGGCGGTCGCTGACAAAGCCCTAGCGGTGCTGGATGGTACGGATCAAGCGTCCAATACAACAGTATTAGCATGGACAATGTGCTGACATAAGTTGGGGCATCTGAAGGGTCAGCTTAGCAGAAAACTGGCGGCGGAGAGGACGGTTCGAGGAAGTGTCGTTCATCTTTCCGAACGCACCGAATATACCAATCACAGTTGTGAGTCTGCATATACAGTCCTGCATACCTTTGCTCTGTGACTGACGTAATACCACAGAACTTCGGCATGAAGATGCCCGGCTGGTACGACATCGTACGTGCACGCGACGCTGTCCGCTCACACCTTTCCATCCTTGCATCACCCAGACTTTGATGTTCTGATACTGACATCATGGCTCAAGACTACCTTCAACGAACTCGCTCAAGCGCATGATGAACCTGGTATCCTACGATCTCGAGATTACTTCAACTCCTTGATCAGCAAAGAGCTAGAGAAAGGCATTCCATCATCGCGCATAGTTCTCGGCGGCTTCTCCCAAGGCGGTGCTATTTCCCTTTTCTCCGGAATCACGTGTCCGCATAAGTTGGGAGGTATCTTCGGACTATCAAGCTACCTGTTGATGCATGGCAAGATACGAGATCTCGTGCCCAAGGAGAACCCTAACAAAGAGACGCTGATTTTTATGGGCCATGGTGACCAAGATCCATTGGTGAAGTATGAGTGGGGTACCAAAACGGCGGAGATACTGAAGGACTGGGGGTGGAAGGTGGATTTCAGGACCTACCGGTATGTGCTTGGGCTTTGGTGCTGAATGAACGGGTGCTGATACACTGCAGTGGTTTGGCGCATTCGGCAGCTCCGAAAGAAATCGACGATCTAGAGAAATATCTGCAGGAAAGGCTGCCGCCTGTGGGTGACAGTGCTCAGTCCTGACTCTCACTGTCAACTGGCAGAGACTATTGCGATGGAACAGTAGGTCGCTTGGTCGTTGTTCTCTTTGTAGGCGTTATTGGCATGCTGTGGTTGTTCAGAGACAGGGTCAAAACGAAGGTTCATAGAAGGCGGCTCCCGAACACACTCGCCGAATGACAGATGCACATAGCTCTCGCAAAACCATAGATCCACCAAGTACACAATTAGAGTGTATTGATGACCTGTTGCCACCATTGGTGTAAGCACTTGTGGAGCTGCCCCAGAAAACACTCCGTGACCGACATCTTTTGAGATCCCCCTACTTCTGCCCCGAATGTATATATACTGGCGTCTTCCAACCCGCTCCCAGTTCATTGCAATAAGTCAACATCTCTCTAAATGGCATCTTCGTCACTGTCGGTGCCAGAACCCGAAGCGTTCAACTGCTGCCATCGAGTCTGCGCATCCACAACTTTGCCTCACTACTCTACATCAGCCGTCCGTCTTACCAGCATGAGACAGAACCACCTATATGACCCTGACCATCCTCCTCCACCTTCTTCGTTCCCATGTTCTGTTCAGGATCAGTTCACAAACAGGCCCACATACTGGGTCCTACAATCCTGTTTGCCGAACTCGACAGCTCTCAGTAGCGATTGCAGAAAGCATGACACCACAAAACGACTTTCCCAACTCCACTAACGTCTTAATTACAATTGCTCTGAACGTCGCGACTAAACCCCACGAAAGCTCAACAAACCCCTTGAGAACGACCACAACAAAGCTGATCCAAATGAACGAGGGAAAGAAGACTCGCCATCACACCACGCCCTCACCCCGCCACGGCGATCTCGCCGTCAACCCCATCATCGGAGAGATGCGAACCAGGTCGAGTGGCGAAACAGAAGCCGGCCACGACAACTCCAACCGAACTTGCGAATCGAGCACTGGTACAGGAATGGCCGGGGAGATCGAAAAGTCGTCGCAACCGAGCATCTCAACGGCGCCTCCTTAACCCTCTGGCTCAGCCAACGCTTCCTGGCTTCTCATCTGTAAGTTAGTGACGGTGAAGGAGATCTAATCGATCAGCCAAGGAACAGTGAATTAGTCCCCAGCCATAGTGAAGTGACATAAACGGCCGAGAGGAAGAGAAACACCTTCTAGGCGTAAGAGCACCAGCCAGTGCGTGATTGAGGCTAAGGGTAGGTCTCCTCCCTTTTTCGTTCTTTAAGAGGTTCGTCGACGTTTTGAAGGAGTCAAAGACGATGCAACCTCTAACATGGAATTTATGTATCTCGGTAGACGATATAGCTACTAAGCGATACATGCTGCAGAAGTCAAGCGTGGTCTAGAACTGTCTCATTGATTCAACCCTTGGCGGACCGAAACCTTGGAGGGGTCTTGGGCGGCTGTCAGGAAGCCAGTCCAGATAGCGGTCATATGGCCTTTACCCGTCGACGTAATGCCAGCTGGCCATGTAGATAGCTTCTTCAGCAATCGTTCATCGTTACACTAAACGCTTGATCTTCGACTCAGTCGTCGTGGTCTGCCCTGCAGCAATCGTAACATACTAACATAAAAGAGAAGAAGAAGAAGAAATAGCAGAAGCAACCGCGCAGCAAAAGGTTGACTTGACGGCTAGTTTGAGATCCTACTTTTTTACTTTCCTTTGCTTCACGCGTGGTTCCCTCCTGCCAGTAGGGGATGGACGCGCCCGGATCTTCTCTGCCGGTCATCCCAGACAATTTCGCTCTCGTCCTCCGTCCAATAACCACTGCCGCCCTTCAACCAAACATTGGACCGGAGTTCTTCTGTCCGCAAGGCTTCCTCGTACCTCCGCTTCAGTTCGGCCCGCAAAGCATCATCCCTCGCATTGAAATAAGCCCAATCGTAGGGTTTTCGAAAAAGACCCCAAGCTGAAAGCCTTTGACTGTCCCACATGCAATAACCCCATTTCCTCAAATTGGCCTTTGAGTCATCGTTTACATAGTAAGAATTCGTATATTCGTTCGACCAGAGCCATGCCTCGTTTGGACCGCTGCCGTCGTCCCCGCGGAATTCCATGTCCGCGTCCTCGTCCGCAATGTCGGCGAAGTCGGGACATGGGTAATACTTCTCAAGTGCTTGGACGAGGAAATCGTAATCGGTGTAGATGTTATCAAGGATCATTTCTCTCCATTCCTCATACTTAGATTTATTCAGAATCTTGTGAAGGAAAGTGAGTCCAAGAGATAAGTAGTGTTCCTTATACTCGTCATCAAAACCTTCTCCTGAACCAAAAGTGAATTTCAGCATTAGAAGATTGAGTGAATTGGGTACAATGGGGGCAATGGGAATCTTACCACATATCCTCGAATTTAAACCCAGTTCGCCCATCTCCACGTCATGCTGAGCAACTTCATCAAATGGCGCCGAAAGACGTCGGTAGATATAGTCATGGACGCAACAGAGTTCCTCAACCTCCCACGGTGGATAGAGACTCAGAAACATATCGCTTTGAGCTTGCGAGCCTAATCTTTCCCGATCTTGAATAACACCATCTTGAGTCTCCCTTTGTTTGAATAGTATACAATATAGCTCAAACCTGTAAAAGGACCTATGGATGCGGCGGGTTTCGGCTGATGAAAGCGGTCGATAAATCGTTTCGGGCTTCCTCGATATAGGGTGAACTGAAAGTATCGAAGAGATGAAGTCCTTGGCGAAGAATTCGATATATTTCTTGTGAAAGGCGAGCAGTTCAATCGATAAGGGAACCGGCAACAATTTTGCGGGCTTTGGGTGTCTGTCCGTCTTGTATCTTGCTAGGGTGTTGTTGACTTGATCTGGGCCCTGACGGTCCATCTCGGAAGATTCGTGAACCGCCAAAGCATCCGGAATGACGTCCGGATGAATCTCCCGCAGCATGACGGTGGACAGGACTGACTTACGCACACCAGTGTAGACATAGTAGAATGAAGGAGAGGCATAAATGAGAGTCTTGAGGGAGTTAAAATCAGCCGAAAAGTGGAGGATTGCAGACTTGAGCTCGGTATGAAGGCCTTCTAGGGTGGCCGGTCCGGCAGGTACGCCACGTTGATTTTGATATTGATGCCTGTCGTCGACGCTTTTCGGCATCGTGCCAAACACTGTTCTTATTTTTCTCAAGCACAATCTCAGGAAGGTGAAGGTGGCCTTGTAGGTAGGCTGGCCGCACGGGTTGGGTTGACCCGGTTGGGGTAGGTTTGGGGCCCCGATGTGGGTCGGGTTGCTGGATATTCAGGCCCCGTCAAGCCGGTTTGAACTGAAGTAGGGTTCAGAGGTTCAACCCGGTGGGTTGACTCAACCCGCCAAGACAATTTTATGCACATATATCTGCATTATTCACCTTGATATGCATGCATAGAGAGTTATGCAACTATATAAGCTGTCGATACAGCTAGTTATGCAGGTGCCACTGTGGCTAAATGTCTAGCTGGGTTACGCCACAGAACCCAATCCAAATCGGTAGTGGGTTGAACTGCAATTGAAAAACCCACCCCAAACCGGAAACCCATATGGTCTGGTTTCTATGTGCCTCACCCCGATCCAAACCGACCCGGCGGCCACCCTACTTGTAGGACGACGAATGCAACGAACGGCTCTACCTGTCAGGGCGCTTGGCGATAATCATATCGCCCTGCGGAAGAGGAATGAATGTATGGACGAAGCACTAAAGAGTGAGGCGGGGGCGAAAGGTTCCTTTGAAACCTTTGCCATGAGTCATCCAACTTTGGATAACCGCACGCCTTATTTCCAAACTCCAAATATTTCTTCACAACGTGTTATCAAATGTACTCAACTGGTCAGCAACATCATCCTGGAAGACTCATGTATCAGATTGCCCAAATATACTCGGTGATCGAATTTTTTGTTCATAAGGTCCCCCTACTTCGCCCTCCCAGTTCAGCGTCTTGAATATCTCGTGTTTATGCCGCTAAATGATCAAGTAAAAGAGAATCAGATTTACGACAGGTGCAAAGTAGTAGAGCGCGGTGGATTGCTGCTGCAATGGCGTAGATAGCGATAAGGTGAGCAAAGAAACAGTTGCGAGAGTAGCGAAGTTAGGGTTCATCTTGTGCCGCACGTAGACTCTATGAAAGCTATTCAATTGATGTCGTCAGATTTATACCATAATAGATAACCCTAAAAAAAGGCTGTTAATGCTAACAGCTAGAAGGAATTGATGGGTTGGGTGAACATGAAGAAAAAGCTCGAGGCGCTACATATGGCGCAGATGAGACTTGATCAGGATCTCTAAATTTTGGAGGATCTCTCATCATTACCAAATCAATACTATGAATGTGCCGTTCCGGTCGGACAATTTTCAAGCAGAGATAGACTGAGATACAAAGAAAAGGTTGAGTAATCAACATTCAGATCACAGCGCAACAAGATAGTCAAATACAGGAAGAGGGATTGGAAAGATCATTATATAACTACTAACTGTATCGGGATTATTTGTATGCTCGTCGTTGTTCCTGATCTCATCTCCGTCGAGTGTCCTCGACTACCAGTAGATTTCACAGTAAAGTGTTCCGCAATGGCGAGTACCATGGCCGGTAGAATGAGTACATGTCAGACACGGCAAAGAAGCTCGCCGTGCAGGACAGCGAACCAACCGTCCTCCTGTGCACCCCACTCCCGCCATGCCTGTGTAATTCGGGCGAGCTCGTCCTGGGTGCCGTGTCCGCCATCCAGAGCAGTTTGGGCAAAGGATGAGGCGACGGTACGGTCCGCCCACAGGCCACTCCACCAGGCCCGCTCCTGCGGGCTGTGGTAGCACCAGGTGCCGGCGGTGGCGGTAATGCCGGCCGAATCAAAACCAGCGTGCCGCGCCCAGACATGCAGCCGGCGTCCGGCGTTAGGCTCGCCGCCATTGGAGCGGGCCACGCGTAGATAGAGGTCCTGCCAGTCGATCATCCCGTCGACCTCCGGATACCAGGTCATGGCTGAGAAGTCTGACTCGCGGACAGCGACAATCCCACCTGGCTTGGTGACGCGGCGCATCTCACGCAGCCCGTGAACAGGGTCACTGACATGCTGCAGGACCTGATGAACGTGCACCACATCAAAGGTGTCGTCTGGATAACCCAATGTTTGAACATCTCCGACTGCAAACCGGACGTTGTCCACCCCACGCTTGGCGGCTGTGGCACGCGCCTGCTCCAGGACATCCGGTGAGTAATCCAGGCCGGTGACTTGTCCTTCCGGCACCAGCGCAGCCAGGTCGGCAGTGATGGTGCCGGGGCCGCAACCGACATCGAGGATGTGCATGTGCGGCAAGAGCGAGTCCAGTAGGTATCCAGCCGAGTTGGCGGCGGTGCGCCAGGTGTGCGAGCGAAGTACAGACTCGTGATGACCGTGAGTGTAGACAGCGGACTCGTGCGGCATAGTCAGAGTGAGAGGAAGGTGAACCAACGCGCTACATGAAGGTCAAAGATGACGACCAAAAAAACGAAGAGCAAGAGTCAGGGTTAGTAAACTCCAATGTACAGCAGACGCTTAGTACGGTATTACACACTCAATTCGAACTGAACGACCTCAAAGAGTAGAGAGAACGTTGATAATGTTGATCTTATGTGCCTGGGAAAGCAATGGCTTCCTCAAAGAGTCAGGTAAGATCTATGCTTACTAATCTGCTTACTAATCAACATTCCTGCAGCAGATTATCAAACGCTTGCCCTAATTCGTTCCTTTCGCTTACAACCCTTGCTTCTCACCATCAGTGTGTTTAGGCCATGTTTCTTTAAGTGCTCTAAGACGATTCTGGACAATATGCTGGAAAAGTTCAGCTGAAGCTGGGTTCTTGCTGAGCAGAGCCATCTTTGCTTGAAGGAGGTTGATGACTACCGAGATATCTTGGGTGGAGGTGGAACTTGTAGCAGTAATCATGTGGCTATCTCGTTGTCTTAAAGAGCGTCGTGGATTCGAGACTAAGGTAAGATGCAAGGTGAGGGTTATGGACGTGAGACTTTTATTAGAAGAGCTGGTCTGTCAATGGTAGTGGATATGACAGAATTTGCTCTGGTGTTTTGAAGAGACTCTGCAAACATGCTGCTTCACCGACCCCGTGCCTGTTGCTGAGGTGTATACGCATGATGACATCACCGTGTACGGGCAAACCAAAGTCATGTGTTGATAGTGAGACTTATTCATTGCAACTTAGGGGCCATTCATTGATACAGAGGGAGAGAATTCACACTGAACTAAGCTCATTCTCAAAGAAGATATCCGAGAAGTAGCAAGTAAGAAGAAGGTAGCAAGACTTCACTAAAACCTGAAGGAAAGGAATTTTCAAGCTTTGTCACCAATCATCTTATCATTAGGGCCGAGAGGTGAGTCGGCGGACCGAGCAACGCTCCAGGTCGTGTAGTACTCCGAGTTTCTCCCGCAACCGCCGGGTGAGTCGATGCCCGGATTGCTATCTTTGTGATTGAAAGGCTGCCCAGATTTCAGCCTGTCTCGAAGGTCAGATCCGGTGATTGTCTGCACTGCTGAAGCGATCGGACCGTCGCAATTGGGATTGAGGAAATCAATGAAGGCGCCGAAAAATTTGCCAGCTAGTGCCCCCAACGCAGCTCCTATAATCGTTCCGATGACCGGGACTGAAGATCCGATAAGCGCCCCAATGGCTGCGGCGGCAGCAGCACCCCCAGCTGCCCCTACTGCTTGTGCTGCTGCGTTTGCTCCAGCAAGACTGGTAGCCGTATCTTCGATTGTTTTCAGGATTGCACTCTGGTTCTGGTGGCCGCTGTTAACGATTACGTAGGTAAACACAGCTATCTCGTTGTCGGCTAGGGGGACATTCCAAAGGCTTATGCCAGGGTAGGTGAGGCCCTCAGCATGGTCTCCGAGACTTCTGGACGCTTTGATAGGCTCACGACCCGCAATAGCCACAGAAGCTGAGATGTATAGAGTATCCGTCTTTTGAGAGCGAGGCATGTTGCACTGGATGACATCGACCGAGAAATTGTAGTGAGGGATGTCGTACCAGAAGTTATCCTCGAGCGAGCCTTGTGGCGAGGTATACCAGAGCTCCATGGATGCATGAATGCGTGATACCGCTCCGATATCACTAGATAGTCGAGCTGAGCCGGCTGGTGCAAGGTCGAAGGAATTCCATTCTGTGAAGCCCTCGTACCAGTACGCGTCTTTGACTGATCCGTTTGGACCAATCCACCAGATCTCCTCACTGCTTGGTATGCGTGACACAGCTGCAATTCCACTGTGAAGAGAAGCGCTACCTGGTTTGGCAAGAGGATACCGTATCCAAGGCTTTACCTTGTCGACCCAGAAACATCCTTGAATAGATCCATCTAGAGCTATCCACCACATGTTCATGATGTTCGGCATTCGTGACCGCGCTTTGAGACCTGCACCGATAGCTGCACTACCAGCCGGAGCTATCTGATACCGCTGCCAGGGCTTGTTGCCAAAATTGTCGTACCAGAAGGCACCCTCAACAGATCCGTTTGGCGAGACCCACCACAGCTCTTCGGTGCCCGGTAAGCGCGTCAGGGAAGTCAGGGCAGTTTTGAGCGCGGCACTGCCGGGCCCAGCTATGGAATAGCGGTTCCAAGGTGGCGTATGCTTCTCACCCCACCAGCATCCTTAGATAGATCCACTGGCTCCAATCCACCACACATTCATAACGTTTGGAAGTCGAGACTGAGCGCAAATCGCCGATCCTGGTGTTGCGCTTCCGTTTGGTGCGAGCTGGTATCGGTTCCAGTGGCCAATATTGTCGTAGAAGAAGGCTCCTTCGATTGAGCCTGCAGGGTCAGTCCACCAGACCTCCATATGCCCGGGCAGTCTTGAAATGGCTGCAATCCCACCTGGCACAGCACTTTTTCGAGGGGCAAGCTCAAATCGCTGCCATCCCTTTCCATCATAGAAGTTGTTGTTTTGCACTGAACCATCTGCAGCAATCCACAATATCTCCATCGACATCCGGATGCGGCTTACTGCTGCGATGCCACTGCCATCCGCAACGGCAGGGTTGTGAAGGGATTTGCCAATCTCGAAGGAATTCCAAACGGCCATGGTGTGGCGATGCTTCGATGAATTTTAATGCAAGTCTGATCAAGGTTACCCTTTTTAGATTGGGCAATGCCATTATTATAGACAACAGCGCTTTTCATCCTATCTCATGTCAAGGTGAAAGATCAGGAGACAATGCAGAGCTGAAAAAGAATTCTGAGGTTCACGCCCAATGACTGCACACGGAAAAGGCCACAGGGAGCTCTCTCATTTCCAAAGCCAATAGCGCAGAGTTGAGAATGCAAGCCATCGCAAGTGGTGAAGAAGAAGGAGATCAATTGGCAGAAGGGAAGCGAAGAAGCAAACTTTCAAGCCACGGCAGACCACGGTCTTATTACAGGGTAAAGTTTGAAGAGCTGCGGCTGAAGTAGATGTTGTCTAAACTGTTCAGATATACAGTCTGCTGCAGCTGCACTGGACCCTAGATATCTTAGATTTCAAGTCTTGGGATTGGAAAGCTTTCTCGAACGATTTCATCAAAGATTGAAGTGTCTCATAGAACTCGGGCTGCAAACCCTGTTCTAGTAACAGATTGCCATGGAGTATCTCACACGGCGGGATGTTCTGAGAGGGTCTGTGTACTTTCTCGTCTTGATGTCAGCTCACAAGGGCGCCAGCCTGGTAGAATAGCGCTTGATCTTGGGATGTCCCACCCATTTTCAAGTATCCTTCAGAAGCTAAGAGCTGAGAATATTGTACACATCGCTTGGCGGATCAGGCCACAGATCATATGATGACTTCTGTTGTTGTAGGTGCAGAGCGGCAGGAGGGTCGAGCGAATCTAGTGAAGCGCTTTCTCCGAATGGGATGTCGGCATCTCGCTCATTTGACGCCGTCACAAGCTCGGACCAATGCATACTAGGTACGTGTAACTTATCCAGTCTTGAGCCTGGATGCTATATTGTACGAAGTACTCTACATGCCCAACATCTGCCAGGCAATTGGGAACCGAAAGAAGCAGCGCACCGGGAGCAATGCAATTGAATCTCAAGTTGACAACTCAGTGAAGCGACCGTGGGCTTGTCTACGAAGCTCCCGAAACACTCCGTCATGGCACCCAATAACCCTAAAAAGCGCAAACAATCATCCAATCCTGTCTCTGCCGCCCACGCTCAGAAGCGCCGCAAAACACAAGACGCACGCGTCATAGCCGTCCAGACCAACGACAAAGCCCTGAAGAATGGGGAGCTGGACGTTTCAGCTTTTGTCAAGGCCCGCGAATACGAGATCAAAGCTCTGGAGTCATCGATGGGCAAGGCGAAGAAGGCTCTGACTACTCGAGCCTTTCAGAGTGTGCCAAGGAGCATGCGGAGGAGGACGGCGAGTCATAATGTTAAAAAGGTACCGAAGAGGCTGAGGGCAAGGGCTTCGAAGGAGGTCTGTCTCGCGCTTGCAAGAGGTAGAAGGATGATAGACTAATGGTGGTGCGAAAGGCAAGATGGCGGAGGATCATACTCCTTCCGTGACTGCTCGCCGACGAAAGCCTAACCCCCATATGCGACTCCGTCTTGAGACCGCCAAGCGTCTACAGCTCCTTAGCAAACACGCAAAAGCCAAGAAAAATGCTGCCAAGTCCGACAAGCCTGATGAGACTGATCCCGCGAAGATGGTCGCAATAACTCCACGCCTGCCGAAGCTGAAAAAGAATACGCTTTTGACGCCTCCGAAACCCGCAGCTAAGTTCCGTAAGAGACAGATCCACAAAACTTGGCTTCCCACGCATCTTTTCCATGCCAAGCGCGCACATATGACGTTACCCGCTGAGCCACTCTGGAGGTTTGCCATTCCTTTGACACCGACAGAGAAGAGCTACAGACCTACGCATCGTGCCAGTGGGATGAGAGGTTGTGTGGCTTGGGACATGAGCTACATGGCTACGATTGGACTGGAGGCAGTGGATCCGAGCTTACAAGGATTGTTGAAGGCGTTGGGTGTCGAGGAAGAGGTGTTGCAAGGTAACAGAGGAAGGAAGTGGAAGAACGGAACGAGAAGTTGGGAAGGCTGGATGTTTGAGAGAGACGGAGATAAGAGAGCAATCACATTAGTGACAGTTGTATGGCGTGCTGAAGAGAAAGTGGGCGATCTGAGTGTTATAAACCCAAGCAAGGAGGAAGGCTTAAAGAAGGGAAAGACGAAGAGTGGGGTATTGGTCCGCGTGCATCCTGCCACGTTTCTGCAGCTATGGGATGAGATCATGAAGGTAGCGAAGATGCAACGGCCTCCTGTGATGGTAGAAGACCTGAGATTCGAGATTGGGAGCATTGAGATCACTGGCCCGGGCTCAACAGAAACCCTGCTCGGCGCGCTGAAGCCGCTCTTGATCGACAACAAGGAACCTCATCCTACAGGCAGTCCCGAAAGTACATGGATAAAGCTTGCAAACCTTGCAAACCCAGCGGCTCTTCCTGCAAATGCATTGCTTGGCTTTGATATTGCAGATCCCCGCCTTCATCATCCACCTCGAAACGTTGTAAATTCTACTTCAGCAACTGCAGGTGACGAACTGCTCGAGCTTCTCGCAACTTGGCCACCTGACTCAACACAGAATTCACCCAGCCTATTTGACCGCACAGCCCGCCTTACTGCTTCCCGTTGCCTTCCGAGCCAGAAAGCCATCAATCGTCGTAAAGGCGCTGCTCTCCCAGGTGCATATCCAGACCCTCTACCAAACGACCCAAAAATCCCCATTCTGCTTCTGACATCACGGCCAGAGGCGAAGCGAGGTCAAGGAAGCTGGACACTTCTTCTTCCTTGGAAGTGTGTCTTGCCAGTTTGGTACTCGCTGATGCACTATCCGCTCTCCTCAGGTGGCAATCCCCGCTTCGGTGGTCTGAGAGAGATTAGGCAGATAGCTTTTGAGCAAGGAGTGCCGTGGTTGCCCGGAGACTATCCAGGGACTAAAGCCGGATGGGACTGGGAATGCATGGAGAGGGAGAAGAGGAAAGCTGAATGGGAGAAGCGACCTAAGGGCCGGAGGATAGAGTGGGAGAGCGTTGATCTGGGTAAAGGGAGGAGAGGAGAGCTAGGGTTAGGGTGGGCTTGTGATTGGACGAAGTCGGTGATGGGCCCGTCGAAGCAGCCAGCTCAGATCGAGGCCGGTGCCGAGACTGTTGATACGCAGCAAGCTTCATCAATCAAGAATAAATCAGTGGCGGAGTCATCATCCGGTTCTACATCCGCTGTAGCCATAGTGCAAGTATCTTTGCTCTCACCTGGGACTTACCATCTCCCTGCTACGCTTGCCTCCCGCATACTTAATCACTCGACCTCAACCCTGCCAGAGCAGCTCCGCACTCTCAATCTCTCAAACGCCTTAGCCACAATTAAAATCACCCTCCTTTCACGCGGCACCCCTACCTCCTGCGCACGTATCTACCGACTCCCAACCAACGACACCAACCTTCGTGCCCAATGGCTGTCCCTTGCTGCACCCGTCAAAATTTCAAAACAGGCAAAGAGGAAGCTCCCCAAGTCCCCCACTTTGCCGAAAGATGCATCACCAGAGATTCGAAGACAGCATCTCGCCTCCTCCCTCCTTACTCCCATGCCAACCCCTACTCAGCGCAATAGTGGCAATGACATCGTCCCTCAAGCTGGTGATGACGACTATCCCGTCGTTCCAGATCAGGAGGATCTGATCGGCTTTGTGACGACTGGAAATTTCAATCTCGGTGAGGGAAAAGGTACGGGGATCGGAAGTCTGGTTCTGGGAAAGGTGTTGGAGGGAAAGGGGAGGGAGAAGGGGTTGTGTGTTGTTAGGGAAGCTGGGCAGGGGATTGGGAGGTTGGGCAGGTGGGAAATCGTTTGAGGGATGAGGCACGGACGCTGGAGGCAAATCTGCGGCTTGAGCTGCCCGGCCTGGCACGAGTTCGTCCAAAGCTGGGGTTGTTGTGCTTTCTTGCCTCATCGTTTGGTTTCAAATCTTTCAAATCCCTCTCCGGTTTAATGTACTATAACCCTAGAGTTCAAGCGTGAACACCAACTTCGTTCGACTTCTGTGTTCGGGGGTGACTTGCTGGGACACGCATTTTGTTCGATGCCAGAAGTGGTGATATGAAATCATGAGGGAAGTTTAGTATCAATGTGATGTTTTGGTACCGATTGTCTATCTCCGATTATATAACAGGCATTGGATGTTACCCGCAGACACAATTATAGCAGAAATTCTAAAACCCCACGCCTTGACGCACCCTCAAAATCCTTCTTTAATCTCCCCCAACTCAACCCCCTTAGGCACAACAAACAACGCCTTACCCTCCACACAAACCCTCCCCTCCAAATCCTCCAAGCACCCCCTAACCCACATCTTCCTCTCGCCCCTCCCCTCCTCCACTGCCTCAGCCCTCAACACATAAAACCTCCCCACCAACACCGGCCGCCGATAATCCAACTCCAAATTCGCCGTCACGCCCGTCTTCGCCTTAAAACCCCTTACCGCCACCCTCCCCAACGACTCGTCCATGACCGTCGCGATCGCGCCCCCATGCGTCACACCCGGCCACCCACAAAGCCCGCTGCCGAAGAACACGACGCTGATGGCGCGGCTTTCGGCGACGTTCCAGAACACGCGTTGGACGGCGAGGCCGCGGAAGCCGGACATGGGCCCGGAGCTGAGGCGGTGGGAGCGCTCGGTCGGGGTCAGGGAGGAGTAGGCGGGCCATTCTTTCCAGAGGGTGGGGTGGGCGCGGAGCAGGGCGATTATGGGGAGGGTGTCGCAGGTTGTGGAGAGGGCGGCGAGGAGGTGTGTGTCTTCGGGGGTGGATGGGTGGGGGAGGGGTGGGGGCAGGATGGTGAAGCGGAAGAGTTGGCCGGCTGTGAGGCCGAGGAGGACGAAGATTGTTGCGTAGATTAAGGGCCGGAGAGAGCGTTTGGGGTTAGGTGGTGGTGGTGGTGGCGGCGGCGGTGGTGTGGAAGATGAGGATGAGGAGTCGTTGGTTGCGCCATTGGGAATGTTTGGAAAGACGGGTGAGGGTTGGGAAGAGGTGTGTGAGGAGGATTGCGGAGCTGCGGGGTGGGGTTCGACGGTTGCGTAGAGGCGGTATGGGAGAGTTGTCCGGTGAAATATCAATTGACGTCGGACGAGGGCATGGAGGTAGCGGCAGGTCGATGGGCGGAGATGTATCATAGTCGCATGCTTGTGAGGCTCCACAATACGTAGGTGTGCCACTTGGATCTTCAATGGGACTTGCGTTTCTCGCTTCTCTGCGCGGCTCCCCCCAGACAGTCATTGGGCATACCCGCTGCTTTTCCCTTGCTTACACAGGGTATGAACATGTTTTGAGTCCATACGAGGTCATGTCAGAAAGTATTCGGGATGGCCACCGTAGCGGTTCGGCAAACGTAACACACAAATTGTAAGAGGGAGCTGCGTCTGCTCGCACATTTCCTACGGTGGCCATTCCGAACACTTTCTGACATGACCTCGTACTTGATGAGACTGGCTCCTAGCCAATCAAATTCTTCAATACACCAAAGCAAATTCCAATGGACTCGATAAAGATCAGGACGGCTCAAGACTTCGAAGGGCCGTCATCCACGTCTCCCAAGAGGAAGAAGCATACAAGTGTCGCTTGCGGATGTTGCCGAAAGCTCAAGATACGTTGCCACGGTGGAGAGCCAGGCCCCAATGCTTTCTCGGTCTCAAAGCCATGTAACCATTGCGCCCACTTAGGCAAGGGTTGCTTATGGCCGGAGGAGGATGGACGAAAGCGTCAAAGAACCACCACAATGGACAATGCTGGTCTACGTCCAAGCCCAGATATACCTTCCACACCAGAGCAGAGTATTCCGGAAATGGACACTTCCTCGCTTGCTTCTCTCTCTGGAGCAGATGGAGTCAGATTGGACCATGAGCAACACCAAAACGCCTTGGCCGATATTGGCGTCTCTCGCACTACTGAGCTGCCTGGTATCAATGACAGCGAAAACGGCGGACATCCTGTTGGCTCGGTTGCAAACAGTCAACGAGCTCTGGACGAATGTTCAGGGGGACTGTGGACCGATTCTCTAGAGGAGGAAGCCCCCCACTCGACGCTTCATTATTACAGACACCTTGGCCCAACCGCCATAGCTCCAGGACACAAGAAAATCTCACTCAAGGTCAGACAGGATGTTGTTCGAGACGCCTACAGTGGCAGTGATTGGCCATCTGGCGATTGCGGGACGTTTGGAACTTCAAGTGATACTACTTGTCTGCCACTTTTTGACGGCGCAACTAGTTTACCATCCAAGGAGATACTCCCACATTTGCTGGATAGATTCTTTGAGTACTACGGCGACAACTTTTGTTTTCTAAACCATCCCTACCTCAGCCAGCTCATTGAACGTGGAGAGGCTTCCAGCTTTCTCATTTGTTCGATGTCCGCTTTGTCATCTCGATTTTGCCAGCCTGAGATGTTTACGAAGTACTTTATGACCAAGGCAAATGGACACGAGAGGGAACGCTGGGAGTTTTCCCTGCCATTCCTCGAGAGAGCGAAGAAACTTCTCATGCCATTGTTGAGCATTCCATCTTGTGACGTTGTGGCCGGGATGCTTTTACTGGCATGGGTAGAGTTTGGAGACAACAACGAGGCAGGTATGGCTTGAGTCTTCCGAAGCGCACGCTTATGTACATCGTATAAGGGATGACTGGTCCTCCGCTAGGGCTCTGGATGCTCTCGGGTATGTCTCTGAGAATGGCCCAAGAATTAGGGCTGCACCGAGAACATACTTCCACTGGTCCCAGTATAGGCCAGTCTCCCGCGAACATCGGATCTAATGGAGAAGAACGGGCGATGTTTCCTTCGGGGTCGCCGTCTAACTGCGTTGAAATGGAAGCTTTCGAGAGATCCTCACAAATAATTCTTTTCTGGTGTATCTTCACTCAGGACACGTGCCTATCATGTGGTACCGGCCGGGTACCCAGCATCAAGCGACATGAGATAAGTATAAGGTTACCTGAGAATATTGACATCGCAGTGATAAAAGCAGGTCCTGGAGGTGTTCCAGAGCCAATTCGCGCCGGTGCATACCCTCAATTAGTGCGGATGATGCTAGCATTCGCGCCGTCAATCGAAACTCTCAATACTGACTCCAGTCACGGCCAGTCTTTCTCAGACAGGTCACATCGCATGGAACTACTCGAAGAGCTCAAGTGTGACATACTTCAGAATTACCAACTGGTACCTCAAGATATCAGGTTTGGCGCTATATTCTATCAAGCAGCCGTCGAGTCACGTCAAGCGGGCCCATATCTCGTTCTGCATCTTTTTTTCCATCTACAGATAGCCTTTCTCACACAAGAAAGCCTTGCTCTCAATGAAGAAATGGCCTGCAATACACCAACTACTAACGACGGACATGCAAATTCGTTCAAAGATGACAGAGGTGCGGGTTCCGCCAAACGGAAGATGAATGAGGAGCTATATCGAAATGCTATCAGGTCTATCACTGATTTACTTACGTTCGCTAAGCTCATCGACGACCGTGCTCTCTTGACGACGTTTTTTCTGAATCAATCTTTCTTTCACGCAGCTTGTGCATACATCCGTGACATGCTTCAGCACAGGGGCAACGTCCAGCTTCCTACAACGAATGAGCCATCCACTTTTCCGATTCCGAGTCAGATTTCACCTTCGATGGTCTTCCATTTCGATAATCACCAGCAAGGTTCAGTACCTCCCACTAGGTCAAATCCAGCAGCAGAATCTACGTTTTCATACCTTTCGCTAATCGCGAAGACCAATTATCATTTCTTGAGACAATCGGTGAAAGACATGGCCAAGTTCTACGCCGGGGCTGGATGGGTAGATGCGGTGCTTGATCAACGGGAGACAGGCTTGAGAGATGTCGACTTGAGTATTGTCAGTGAGAAAATAAGCACATTCATCAGACTTCATGATCTGCGCGGTCGATGCGTATCTGGAAAAGCTTTGAAGGTAAATTCCGTGCCCCTAGCTTTCTCCAATAGTCCTGTTCATTGTGGAAGAGACTCATTCATCACTGGCTGCAGGTTGCACCAACAGCTGCTAGCAACGACAACTCTTCGATGAGTGGTTTGAAGGATCACGATGCCGCGTGGGCTGAGCTTTCTTCCGACTTTCTTGGCGATGCTGAGCTGGAATTTGATCCTCAAGCCTTCTTTGATGATTACATGTTCACAGGTAAGACAGTCCGCAGCGCAATCTTAATGCTAGTATCTCTACTAACAATTCATCCATGACATGAAGAATTTGCGAATCACAACGATTCTGGCTCGTAGTTGCTAGGCTTTCGCCATCTGCAACGAACCTTTACTGCCTAGACCGAGTTCCCATTCTAAGCCGCTTGCTCAGGCTTCTCAACTGGTGCTCATACCCTGACCTGTCCAATGTCCCACGCCATATCTTCGAGGAAGGCAACTGCGAGTCTTCTCTGACAAGGCGGCTTGGCAAAACCGGGGGTTATCGCATCGGATGACACGGAATCTCTATACGGTTAGACTCGCTACCCCAGAGTCGTTCACCCCGCATTTTGAGGCTCCCCGCATTTTGAAACGCCAACGTCACCTATCGGCTTCCAAGATGGGGAAGAAGTGATGGACATGACTTCTAACTCTAAAAGGAATTCCGTGGTAGAGAGAATGGGACTACATGTACTTGTCCTGTCATAGTACTGGTACAGTCCTTATTCTCTCGTGAACACACTACTATCTTGTTGTTGCAAGAGTCTCACTGCCATCGACTTCTTCGCCATCGCCCAACATGGTTGCGGTTCGCTCCGACTCTGTCATGGACGGCGCTGCCCTTGCTCGTCGCCAGGCTCTCACTGGAGCATCAGGTCCAATCGCACTTGTCAAGAACATCAAGGTCTTTGGCATCGCCTGCTTTGCTTGTCTTGGAGGGTGAGTGGGGCAACGGAGCCCATCATGACGTGCTGAGCTCTTTCGTTGACCACCTGAATCATTTACAGGTTTGTCTATGGATACAATCAAGGTGTCTTCTCCGGTCTCCTCACCATGGCTTCATTTGGGACACGTAAGGAATCCCTGAGACGGCTTAGAAAGGGGTTGTGTTGTATGATTTGAACGCTGACCGGCTCCAGTCATGGGTCCTTGGGTGAAAGATCAGACCAAGAAAGGATGGCTCACGTCAATCTTTGAGCTCGGTGCTTGGTTCGGATGCCTTTACAGTGGATTCTTGGCGGAGATCCTCTCACGCAAATATGCTATCTTGGTCAATGTCGGTGTTTTTGTCATCGGAGTCGTTGTGCAATGCTGCGCCATAGTAGCAGGTCCTTCTTGCATGCTCGGAGGCCGATTTGTCACTGGTGAGCGTTCCTCCTCAGTACCAATGGCTATAGTGGCTAACGAGGTATTTCAGGTCTGGCCGTCGGAGCCATGTCCGTAAATGTGCCTAATTATAATGCAGAAGTCGCACCTCCTGAGGTTCGAGGCAGCCTGGTTGCGTTGCAACAGCTTGCCATCACCGCCGGCATCATGGTCAGCTTTTGGATCGATTATGGCACGAACTTTATCGGAGGAACGGGTGGCTCTCAGTCGGACGCAGCTTGGCTTGTTCCTCTATGTCTCCAACTAGCTCCGGGGTTGTTGTTGGGTATAGGCATGATCTTTATGCCGTTCAGTCCGAGGTGGCTCATTCATCACGGGCGAGAAGCCGAAGCCCGTCGAGTCTTGTCCAGTCTTCGCAATCTCAACCAAGACCACGAGTTGATTGAATTGGAATTCTTGGAAATCAAAGCGCAGTCAGTCTTTGAGAAGCGCAGCACTGCGCAGAAGTGGCCGCATCTTGTTGAGCTGACTCCCTGGAATACCTTCAAACTTCAATTCGTGGCGATAGGCTCGCTATTCCAATCGAAAGGGATGTTCCGACGAGTTATCATCGCCACAGTCACCATGTTCTTTCAGCAGTTCACCGGAATCAATGCAGGTAAGCACATTATTTATTTCACTAAGCGCCATAATTCAGTAACGTCACTAAGTCATCCTTAGTCCTCTATTACGCACCTTCTATCTTTGCCGCGCTGGGTACATCTAGCAACACCACCAGCCTGCTCGCCACGGGCGTCGTAGGTATTGTCATGTTCATCGCCACCATCCCCGCGGTCCTCTATATCGACAAACTGGGCAGAAAGCCAGTAATGATTGCTGGAGGAATCGGCATGGGCATTTGCCATATGACCATCGCAGTCATCTTCGCTAAGAACCAGTATCAGTGGCCAACTCATCAGGCCGCAGGGTGGGCTGCGGTCGCGATGGTGTAAGTTCTTCATTTAGATCTTTCATGACGAGCTCATCTAATGACCCGATAGGTGGCTTTTCGTCGTCAATTTTGGCTACAGTAAGTGCTCTCATGAATGACTATACCGTGCAGTCTAATCCCTGTTCGAACGACGCAGGTTGGGGTCCCTGTGCATGGGTCATCATCTCTGAGGTCTGGCCTCTGAGCAACAGAGCATACGGCATCGCTCTCGGGGCATCCGCCAATTGGATGAGCAATTTCATCGTCGGCCAAATCACCCCCGACATGCTGAAGCAACTGAAATACGGAACCTTCATCTTCTTCGGCTTGCTGACTTTCGGAGGAGTCCTGTTCATCTGGTTGGTCGTACCTGAAACTAAGCGTTTGACGCTGGAGGAGATGGATATCCTCTTTGGTTCTGTGGGAATGGCTCAAGCTGTAAGAAATTACGTCGTGGACTCGTTGCTTCTGTTAAGGAAGGTGTATTGACCAATGGGTATTTTCTAGGATTCGCAACGCATGGCTGAAATAAGCAAGGAGATTGGTCTCGACGATGTTTTGCGCGGCCATGGGCTGCGTGGTGGGTCCTCGGGAGACGAGAAACCCAGTGATCAGATCGAGGCAGTCGTAAAGCATGAAGAGTAAGGACGGCAAGGTCACGGAAGGAGCATGTATACGGAGGGCATGAGGACCGAGGCCCCGCTTGCCGGCACGTAGTATAGTCTTTCAATAGTATAAGTGGTGATGATATCATTAAGGTTCAACAATCATCATCCTCATGGTACGGTGATTAGCTTTAGAACGTGATGAATAGCCTCAGAACGCGGAGACTATAGTCCAGATCGGCTGTCAGAGAATCGCCATAACCTGAGCCCTATATCGGCAGTGGGACCGGGCGCGAGCTAGTGCCGAAGGACACTATCAGTTGAGCTCATGGATTAACGTCCCTTTAAGGAACCACGGCATCTATACAGACCGCGACAGAAGTCGGTTCTTCGTCGAGTTCGAGAAAGAAGTCTGACGCCCAGAACACCACGCGCGATACCCTCGAGATTCTTGTTTCTCCATGAGGTGCAATCGGGCGTTCTCTCGGAGTTCTTCCATCTCGTGGACGTGCTCAAGGTCTGGCACTTGGCCCTCGAAAAGGAACATTCAGACGACTGTGATCACTCCTGACATCCCTCCTCCGATCGATCCCAGTGAACCTCCCTCCGACTATTTTCACTATTCAAGGAGGGAGAAGACAGCGAAGAGCGGAACAGCCGCGGGATTAAACCCTAACGCCTGGAATACGCGCGTAGGACGCTTTTAAGATTGTGAAAAGTTTGACGGAGCAGCTAGCACTGGCACAGGCACAGGCACAGAAGCCACGCTTGAAGGGTTGGGAAGTTGCCAGCTTGTGCAAAAGGCGTTTTTCTCGCTGGGGATATCAACATTCTTTTCGCCAATTATGAAGTTCTTATTGATCCCGATTGCTTGTTTTGCCCTCTACCAGCGTGCGCGGACGTTTGAAGCAAGCAAAACCACCGCCTTTTCTTTCTACCATGATGGGTTATGCTCCTGCTCGTGGTCCGGAATGGATGGAGAGATCGGATCCGAATTCGTAATGCACGGTCTCGGAACTCTTTCGTCTGTCGTTGTCATCCCCTCTTGCTAAGGGCTGAATGGATAGTACCCACGTACGGAGGAAATGGTCGAGCGTAGACGCCTAGGTGCCCTCGCGATGATTCAGAATAATCCGTCTCAATGCCAGAGTCGCTCTGTCTTCGCAGATTCGAAACAGGTGTGTTATTTGTGAGAGTGATCGAAGACCTGGCTTCGATTTGAGAGGGAACACACTCTCAAGTTTGTGATGACAGCTGCGTCATGAAATGAATGTCCAGTCGATGAGGCCATGTGTACGCCTCTTATGGTCCGGCCGTGAGTTACTGCCTAGTCAAAAACGAGGAAGAAGGAGAAGATTACCTGTCGACATACATATTCTTGTATTCTCTGTTTGGGTGCTTTGGTTTTACGATGAAAGGTTGTGCTTCAGAAGCAGTTCTTCTCTCTTGTGACAGCGCTCGTTGAAACAGTTGTGGTCTCACACCAATGTGCTTGTGGATTCCTTAACAGTTGTCATCTTTGCACGACATGGTTGACATAGGTTGAGGGACTACGCGTGGCCTCCATCTTGTCTCTATGGTATAGCTGATAGTCAGTTGGAAGAGAACATCGGAAAACTCTATGGAACGTGCTGTTTCGTCAAGCCGCTAGACCCTTTGCGGTTTGATGTGGGATTGCCAGCAAGATTGAAGTGGCGACACAGGGTTAAAGACATAGACTTCAACCTTCTTTCCCCGCATTCTTGCTAATGTTCCCACATGTAGTTTAGGCAGAATCGAGCCGAGGTAACACCGACGCCACAGAAGACGAGCCACGCCCTAGGACAAGGTAAAGGTATTGAAGGATCTTTTCCTAAGTAGGAGATGGTCCGATCTTGCGCTCCAGAGATACCAAGGGCCTCGTGCCTCGGGACAGAGAAGCTTCTAGGGCAACCCTCTGAAGGACCACCCCCACTGCCGGGATCGACTCTCTAAGTCTACCAAATAGGTATCGAATTACATGTCAGTATCTTAGACTCAGCCAAACGCGGTAGTCTTTGTACAAGTACGATGTGCGAGTACCACGCCTCCTTTGGCGGACTTTGGTGTCTAGACTTCCCAAGGACGGAGTACTGCGCGAACATCGTTCCCCGCTCTTGCATCGCATCGCCTTGCGTATGCAGTAAGTGAAAGCGTTGCGCTCCATAGTTTTCTATATCATCCTTGGCTATAGCACAGCCCATCGTTTTTGATCTTCGTTGGCGTCTTATCTCCATCAGCAGTGTAATCCCTCTCTGGGGCTGTCAGTGACCTTGCTCCTCAATTCTACTCTGTTATATCCCGGAATCAAACTAAGAATACATTACGAGACACGACCGCCAATATGCACTCCTCTGCCTCTTCTTCTGATCCGCCCACTCCTCTTGACGAGAAGAGAGACATCGGTGCCAATGTCGAGCCCGTTCATACTAACGAGCGTGTGCCCGGTCATCCCGCTTATTACGAGAAGAATGGACTGCGAACGTATGGCGATGATGAGGATCATGATCATGAGCCGCCGGTAAGCTGCTCTCCGCTTGGGAGATGGTTCAAGAGCCTGCGGCCAATGACATTTTCTGGATAGATGAGCGTGAGGAGGATCATGTCCTTGATTGCTATGGCTTTCCTCTGGACCGGTTCTCAGATTCCGGTTTATGTATTTGGTACGAGTTGACCTGTTCGTTGATGTCTGGCGAGTACTGATCATGTAACAGGCGGCATTCCTCCCTACATCTACCGTGACCTCGGTGGCTTGGATCGATGGGTTTGGTTCGTACGTCTTCAACGACCCTCTATCTTTCCCGCTCTGGTTGCTGATATGCTTTAGGTCCTCGGCAATCTTCTCGCCCTCGCAGCAGTCTGTCCATTTGTCGGCTCCCTCTCGGATCTGATCGGCCGTCGATATGTCGCTATCATTGGCGCTTGTTTCATTGTCATCGGCATGATTGTCTGCTCCACTGCCCAGACAATGAACATTTTCATCTGTAAGTTCACTTTCCATATCTCCCCGATTACGTCCGAGGTCCTACATGTATTGATCGATCTTCCCAGGTGGCATGACTCTCGCAGGTGTCGGCGCCGGGATCAACGAACTCACCGCCCTGGCCGCAACGTCTGAGCTCGCACCCACTCGTAAACGCGGCAAATATGTGGCCGTCCTAATCTTCACCATCGTTCCATTCTGCCCCTCCGTGCTATGGGGCCAACTCATTGCTTCACACGCTGGATGGAGGTACTGCGGTGCTCTTTGTGGTGCCTGGGCCGCCGTGGGCCTGTTCATGACGCTGTTCTTCTATTTCCCACCTCCAAGAGTGAATAGCAAAGGCTTGACGAACAAGGAGATCATCTCGCAGATCGACATCGTCGGAGGAATTTTGAGCATTTCCGGGATGATTTTGTTCATGGCGGGCCTTCAGTGGGGCGGATACCAGGTAAGCAGAGTCCTTTCACCTTGTATCTTTTGCTGCCAGTATAAATCTCCATCCTGACAATTGAACTCAGTATGCTTGGGGATCCGCGCACGTCCTTGTCCCCTTAATCCTCGGTGCCTTTCTCCTCATCGCCTTCGGTGTGTGGGAAGCCAAGTTTGCCAAATTCCCCATGTTCCCCGCCCGTCTCAAGCAAGATCCTCGTATTCTCGCCTTGACTCTCGTCATCACTTTCATCTCCGGCGCAAACTTCTTCTCCATTCTCATGTTTTGGCCCACGCAAGCGTTCAACGTTTACGGCCAGGATCCAGTCGGCGTGGGCATTCGCGGTGTCCCCATCGGATTCAGTATCTTGGCCGGCGCTTGCATCGTACTTTGGTTGTTGAGCGTGTTCCGTGGACATAACAAGGAGCTGATGATCATTTCTTCCGTCCTCATGACCGCCGGCAAGCTTTCCTTCCTAATCCCCCCCACCCAGAACACCGTGAGCTGACAATGACAACGTCGCAGGCTGCGGATCTCTCGCCGTAGCAGACGTCCACAACCTCTACCAACTCTGGGGCCTGCTCGTCCTCGCGGGCCTCGGCATCGGCGGCATCGTCGTCCCGGCCTCCATCATCACGACCATCATCTGCCCGGACGACCTGATCGCGACCATCGCCGCCCTCACGCTCGCCATCCGCGTCATCGGCGCCGTCGTCGGCTACACCGTCTACTACAACGTCTTCCTCAACAAGTTCATCCCCAACGCCGAACACTACATCGGCGGCGCCATGGTCTACGAGCTCGGCATCACAAACGTCACCTACATCACCGAGGCCATCCAACTCACCGGCGTCAGCCTGCTCGACGGCCTCAAGCTGATCCCCGGCATCGGCCACAACGAGACGGCCTTTCAGATCGTCGTCGCCGCCGGCCAGATGGCCTACGCCGAGAGCTACAAGTATGTGTATTTCGCCTCGATCGCGTTTGGCTCCGTGTCCATCCTGGCGGCGTGTTTCTTGGGCGATATTTCAAAGTACATGGACGATCATGTCGCCGTCGTCATGCACTAGAATCCTGTGCGAGCTGACCAAGAGCGGTCATGAGCCCGTTAGCTTTTGGGGTTCGCTCTGCTTTGCTAGCTAGCCGTTGATGGCCGTCTGTTGTAAATAACGAGTAGATGACTGCGCAAGACGTTGGGTATTGTCCGAATCGAAACATGGCTCTGGTTTTGTTCCCTTGCCTATTGCAAGCAAAAAGCCACAGCCGGAAAACTGCACGCTGAAATGAGCCGTCTCTGTGTCTGTCTGTCTACCGGTCAAAGCACGCACACCTCCCCCGATCCTCTCTCTTCTCTTTCGATCTTCTTGTCCAATACATGTCTTGTACTTTGTGGATGATAAGGTATGTGGTGCAGAGAAGGCGGAGAGAGAGAGAGAGACAGAGCGAAGCAGAGAGAGCAGTCAAAGATCAAAAGAATTGATTAAATAAAGTCTAGATAGTAGTACATAATCCGCCGACCTAAACTTTCGATGATCCGCCAGATTGCATCAAGGGTATCCCCAACCGATCAGCAAAGATGAGCCAGACCCAAACGCCCATGTCTAAGGTGCACCTGTGGTAATAATCATAAAGAGTCTAACAAATCTCGCCTCTTTCTCAATTCGTTTCTCATCACTCAACCGGCGAACTCACCGCCCCACCCGGCTCAACGACTGGAATCCCAACGACTCCCATCCCTCCTGCAGATCCGCCTCTGCGACGTGACCAAGGAGAGGAGCCGGCGGTGCTGGCTGATTCTCCTGTACCGGCATCTCAACCTCAACGAACTCGTGCTCGGCGCAACGGCATCCACACCCGGAGAGGCATTCTTGTTCGTCGCTCTTCGCAAACCAATCTCTGTGGCAGGAGGTGTGTGTGACGTGCCCGCATTGAAAGCAAGGCGTATAGAGAGTCCTGACGACTTCCCCGCACGCCGAACACGGTACATTCTGTTTTTGTTCTTTTTCGCACGTGCCGCACTTGACTCTCGCACTACCACCCTCTTTCGACTGCTGGATCAGCCCTCCGCAACTTGAACAGTTTCCTCTGACACCTAAGCCAAGCCAGACGCCTGCAACTGCAGCTTCGACGCGCTTCTTGCCGAGAGGGATCAGACTCGTGCCCTGACCGCTTGCTTGAGAGGATGAGGAGGCGAAATACGAAGTCATCCCATTGAACTTCAATACTTCACACATCTTGAGTGGTAAACCCCAGATGTCCAGCATCCGCGCGTAAGCGTCTCTGTAAGCTCGATACCGCCATTCTTGGCTTGGCGCGAGAAGCGGTACGCTGGCGTAGCCTTCGATGTCGAAGAGGTTCTGATTCTTGAGGTTGACCTTGACTGCAACGTTCTCGGGTGAGGCAACATCCAATTCGGTGTCAGACTCAGAAGCCGAGTAAACCAGCGGAGAAGGTTCTTTGTTGGTGCCAGAGCCGAAGATACTGGTTACGCCCCACGTCACAGCACCTGCGGGAGGAACGCCAACGAAACTTTGGGCGGGGCTGAGACCTTTCCTGGAGAACGTTGTCGGTGGTGAAGAGGATATTGATGGGGCTAGGGAGAAAGGACGAGGGAGCGAGGCGGTGAAGGCACTCGTGAGACTGGAATTAGAGCGGCGCGTATAGCGCTTTTCTGGAGAAGTTGATATATTTTGAATTTGAGAATTTGGTCGTTCGATACTCATGCGGCTAGATCTATGACTGAAAGGTGGCGTGGTCCCAGTAGAGTATGATGTTAGAGGATCGCTACTCCAGACACCGTTTGATGTATCTGCAGAGCCGTAGGTTCCAAGCGGAGTCTGCGATATTCTTGACGTTGACTGAACCGACCCGTTTGGCTGGTGAAGGCTCCAAGCAACCTCTTCTGATGGAAAATAGTCCAGAGAGAAGGCGGGACTCTTTACAGGGATTGAAGTGAGCTGAAGATACTCAGGCGCACGGCTCCTATTGGAGTGCGGACGCGCTAGATGTGGTGCTCCATGTATTAGAGCTCTTGAGACGCCTTCTTTGGCTCGCGGCTCACTGAAGATGCAGGACATCATAGCGAGCATCTGCACGTCCGCCGACTGCTCGAAATATTTGAATCTAGCTGGTGTAAGCCATGAGGCATCCAGAAGCGAATGAATGGACTCACAAGGCTTCGACAAGCCAGCTACCACCGTAGGGATGTTGACCCCAGCGAACACGACCAGTCATGCTCCCATTCCCTCCCTGATCTTTGGTCTCATCATAAGATAAGTCAACTGCACTATCTCTCCTCTTGATGTTGCTCAACGCATGGCGCGCTATGACCAGAACGGGCTCTTTTCTGTAAGGCTGCAACATGACCTTGAGTGGCACCTCATTGTGCAAGAGGAGCCTAATGAAAGCCCACACTGCCGCCAAATCTTGGTTACCCTGCTCAGCAGCTACTTTTGCGTTGTGTGCGCATACGTCTGATCCATCCCCAAAGATCACGTATTCTTTGGCTAGTGACTTCTTTGCCGGTAAGATATCCTCAAGACTGTGAATCGATACAACATTCCTTGGCTTCGAAGATTTCGAAGCACCTGGTGCAGCGCTAGACCTCTGAGATTGATCAGTGGAACGGGAACGCTGCGGTCCAAGAGCGCCGTCACGCCAGCCAAGGGAAGGGCGGAAACCGTCAGCAAATGTACCATCAACGTCAGACGAGCCTGACGAGCTGGAAGAAGATGTGAACGAGTCTGATCCCTCGGAAATTGTGCCGTCAGTTGTATCAATGGTGCTGGTCTTGTTTCTAGGCCCTGGTGAGCCAGTATTAAACTGTCCAAACCCCTCAAATATCTTCTGACTTCGAGAAAATCGATCGCCATCTTTGGACGTCAAGGTACCAAGGAGCGACCGCTTCTGCTCCTCTTTAGGTGGAAAAAAGCAAACAAGCCTACCATTATCTGCCCACAGAGCCCCACAGGCTTTGGGTAACGGAACGTTGGCGTTGGCATTCGAGGGTCCTAGCAGTCCAGAGCCACTCATCTCTAGGTCCTGAGATTGAATAGCAGCAAAATTGCCCACCTCTTCATCATTTTCATCGCTTGAGCTTGCTGGTTCTTGATCGTCCATTGGCCAGGCCGTAATATCTTCGAGGCTGCGCTCACCCAGTAGGTAACGTAGAATAGCCTCCAAAGATCCTTTCTTTCGTGAAAGGTAGCTTCGTGCGATAATATCAAGGGCAGCCATGATATTCCTTAGGGTTTCTTCGGAGATGGAGGATGTCTTTTCGAGCTTAAGCGTAGGTGTGGAAGCGTCAGGGTAATCAGAAGGAAATTGAATGTCCGCTTTCACATAGACCGAAGTTCCAGATATACCCCAAGGACCGTTCAACGAAACAATGGTATGTCTAGCCGGGACATCTACCGCTTCGAAGCTGACCTTGCTGAACTTCTCTCCAACGTGAGTGATCTCATCTCCTAGACTTTCTGGGGGGTCTGAAGTCTCAAAAGCACGGAAGTATGGAGAAAATGCAGACAACCTAGTGTCGTGCACGCTCCCATGCCTGCTGTATGGAGCGGGCTCACGTTTTCCGATTTTGACGCCTCTCATCCATGTGATTGGGTTGACCTCCTTCCGAGCAGAGTTCCTCCCATGCATCCCGGATATCGAGCTCATGAAGCCGCCATCTCCCCATCCTCGCGCACTGGGTATTGGAGCTTTACGCATTCCAGCACTCAGAGCTCCGCTCGGATTATTAACGTGCCCAGGGTCTTGCCCCAGCAAAGCTCCTGTCGTTGAGCTTGGCTTACTGTTCTGTCCGGGTCGTATAGGCTCATCTCTAAACGTTTTGTACACAGCATCCCTGCGAGTAAGGTTAAGCTTTTTGCGAACTTCTTCCCCCTTGACATAGCCAATGTCTTTTAAAGTTTTCTCATCTAAATGATGCAAGCGCAGGTCTCGGTCTGTGCCCCATGAGACGAGCTGAAACTCGCGGTCATCGGTACCAGCAATAATATTACCTCGCGGTCTCCATAAGAACTCCTTTACTTGGTCTTGATGACCTTCGAATCTGCGAACGGGGGGTATAGTAACGTAAGGCTCGTGGCCTTCGCGTAGGCGGCGATCATAGAGATGCAAGTCATGGTTACCGCGCTGTGGCATCGCCAACAAGCCCCAACCAAAGGGTGTGTGCCGTGCCCTCCAAACCGGGAAAGACGTGCGAATCGTACGTTCTGGTTGATCCTGAAGGTTCGCGTAGTCCCAGAACTTGATGGTCTTGTCAAGTGAGCATGTCACAATACCTGTAGACCTCGTTCTGTTCCAATCCAAACCATAGATCTTTGTATCATGTGCTTCAATGGATCGTAACGGGTATGCTCCCTTCCGATCGTCCCAGATCCGGAGATACTTGTCATGAGACGAGGCAATAATATGTGAATCCTGCCTGTTCCACTTGACTTGCGTCGCTCCTGCGAACCAGTCGCAGAAAGTCATGGCTGGCCTAGCCGGATGCCGTAAATCCCAGCAATGAACGAAGCTGTCAACGGCACAAGTTGCTAATATATCCGGGTGGTGTGCCGAAAAATTGATGTCTGTGATTGCTCGAGTATGAGCGTGCAAAACGTGCTCGATCGAAGCGTGCGCGCTCATCATTTCTAGATTCCATACCAAAGCTTTCTGATTCGAAGTGCTGACAACCCAGAAGTCTCGAGCGGCAAAAGGCGACCATTGTACGTCAGCAACTTCCCAAGGCGTATGATGAGGGAGGTGTCGGGGCGGAGAGTACGGAGAGTCAAGATCGATGATATGTAGTCCTTGTCGTCTGTGTCGACGCAAACCGTGTTAGCAGAGTATTCGCTCAACAGCGCTCCTCGAGTTACGGACGTACGAAGCAAGCACAACATCTCGACCGCATGGCGAGATTGACATGGACCCAACGGGCTTGTCAACGTGGATCGAACTGTTCTGGCCGAATGTAGGGCTCTCGAAGGCCGAAGTCAAGCGTCTCGGATTTGGTTCCCCCATACTGACTGACGCTCGCCCGGATGACTTGAAGGTTTCCTCCGGGGGTCTGCTGCGAGCTCTGGCGGTTGTGGAGCATCCATTGGCCGATCAATTGTTAATTGACCGGTACAGGCTCCGTTGAGCGACAGTTATCTGGACCAGGGTCCAAGATCCTCATGCTTGAGCACAAGGTGATTGTACGAAGCGTCCATAGCATGCTGGCACGATCGAGCCTGAACGTTTCAATGTTGGAGAATAGGCCAAATTCATGGTCTAACAGGAGATGTCGAGATCATAAGGTATCGGCTCGGTAGACGCTAGCGATCCATCACGTAGCGCGCTGAAGAGAGAGTGAAGCGATCTATAATCTTGGCGAGGCACTTCATCCCCTTCATTAATTCACGGCAACTGCATGCTCGACAGCTTCAGGCGCTTTCGAAACACTCAAAGGCCTCCGAATAATAAATCAAGCACTCTCTGAAACCGCCTTTCTGGTTTCGGTGCTCGACATAAAACTTCGCATTGGTAGCAGCCGCGCACAGCCTTTCCCGGAACAAATCATCCTTCTGCCAGCATTATCTGAAATCTACGGACAATTAGGCCAACTAGCTAAGGAGAGAGCACGAGACCTCCTCAGCTGATTGTTTGACCGGCTTAATACAAACCCGGCATTGTCCTTCTGACCTTGGAGCGCCTCGCTCTTTCACCCTTGTCTCCGACTTCTTCTACAATAGAACCATCTCTCGCGCAATATGGCCGTGCTACCGAAGAGAATAGTGAAGGAGACAGAAAGACTCATGGCAGAACCGTACGTTTAGCAAGTCTAGCTATCATCACTTCAGCCTTTGCTGTTGCTCCTTGCTCGAACAATTTTTACTCATGATTCCTGCGATCAGTGTGCCGGGAATCAGCGCGATACCTCATGAAGACAACCTGAGATACTTTGATGTCATGATACACGGACCCTCTCAATCACCTTACGAAGGCAAGGGCAATCCCTCCGATATCTATTTCAAAGCTGATGGCTCATCATAGGCGGCATCTTTAAGCTGGAGTTATTTCTTCCCGATGATTATCCAATGACTCCGCCAAAAATCAGATTTCTAACAAAAATCTACCATCCAAACATCGATAAGCTTGGTCGTATCTGTCTGGATGTTCTCAAGAGTACATTTGCCTAAGTGTCGATCCAAGGCTGTGCTAACTTTTTCGAAAGGCAACTGGTCTCCTGCGCTCCAGATCCGGACCATTCTGCTCTCTATTCAAGCGCTCCTCGGAGCCCCTAATCCAGATGACCCTTTAGCAAATGACGTCGCGCAACGATGGAAGGAAAATGAGCCGGCGGCCATACAAACCGCGAGGGAGTGGACACGCACGCATGCAATAGCGTAATTTGGAGGAGAGAAGATGGATGATTCGATGATGCAATGAGAGATGAAGACGAGGGAAGTTTCCGGTATAGGTGCATTACACATCTTTAGAAGCATCCTTTTCTCATCTTGTTGAGCAATGCTTGTCTTTCCGCAGATTGCGGATAGCAAATAGAACCCTCCGAATGCTCTCAATGGAAGGATGCAGTGGTGCACTGTTCGATGAAAAGATTGATATGATCATGCACGCGCTACGGGGTTGATTCTGGCGAGGAGCAGACCATTTGTTTGCCTCGATTCTAATATCTGGAGTCGTTGTTACAGTTCTAAAATGGGCAGTCATGTCTGCAACCAGGGCCTTGAAATCACGCATCTGGATGATGTTGTTCACAGCTGAAGTACCCGAGGTGTATGATGCACAGATATCTTACTTGACACACTGTGTCAACATGTGCACGTCACTTGACTGATAGTATGACATAGGATCGACCAGAATGCTATGACCGACAATGGAAGACTTCAGACGAGCCCACCGGACGTGCTGCCAGGTGGCACCTAGCACGAGACATGTTCGAGTATTGTCCCTGTCTATATGGGGCTCTAGTATAACGCCTTCTTCTTTGAGTAAGGTGGTATCAAAGGGCATAGACACGACCATAGGCCGCAACAGCGCACCCAGGAAAAGTCTCTCATCCGCAAATTTTGCGGCTAAGGTACAAAGGTGGTACGCGCATCCTTTTGAAAATCTCACCTACTTGTTTGCATCTGTTCTCTTCACTAACCTCACCCACTACCCCACTACCTCTATCCAGTCCTTTTACAATCGTTAATCCTACGATACTCGAATCTCCTTTTTGCGCGTTGTCTTCGTCGTGGCGTCCGTAGTACGGACGCCGAAACGAAAATGCCACCAACTAGGGCCGTCGATCTGATCGCACACCGGTTTGCAGCAGACCTTGTCGGCGGGTTTGAAACAGTCCCACCATACTTGAGCAACATTCCACAAAATCTATTCACCAAAGCCGATGTTCATCAGGTACCTTTTATAGCTCTTGCCTATGGCATGCTGAGCGTTAGGCGCGCTACTCGTGATCGAGTCCGCAACAGCAAGGACCTCAGCAGTGTTTTAGAGCCGAAGACACAGGATCATCACACTGAGCAGAAGTCAGCAGATGCTCTCAATCCGTCTATGGTAGACGAAGGTCAGGGTAGAGAACTTAAGCAGAAGGGTAAAGCTAAAGAGTCCAACGAAAGCTCTCTGGCCGCTGTCGTTGGTTCATCGGTTGACAAAGTTGCTAACGAGGCAACGGAGAAAGTTCAAGGGCAAGATTATGTTGAGGCTGTCGCTGCAGAAACAAAGAAGAGAGTTGGCCAGTCTGACGGGACAGACGACGGGCAGAATCTCAATCGTACCTTCACAGATCGTGAGGGGATCCAGTGTCCTTACCACGGAGCGGGGTACGCCTTAGGAGGTGGGGAGTTTGAGGTGCACTTTAATCCACCCAGAGATGATCCCTACGTGCTCGAACTAATCGAGAGAACCAAAATCCGATTTGAGAGAGGCAGAACCCCAAGTAACTGGGGTTTGGACTCAACCAAAGACCCACTTCCTCAAAAGAAGAAGAGGAACAAGAGACGCAAAGCACCACAACCTGAGTCTGGTAACATCGATATCGAAGAAGGCAAAGACATAGCTGGAGCGAGCAACGGCAAGCTCAAAGCCGGCGATCGCAACTCTGGTCAACCTCTGTTTGGCCGTGGGAAACCTGCTACTTCGGCCATCGATACAGTCCAAAAAGGTGACAAAACAGCTATCGCAAGGTCTCAGCTTACTACGATGGCCTCAGCATCCAGCACTTCTGATGCTCCTACCGTAAACTCAGCCGTTTGTCGCCAATCCGACATTCCGACCACTGTCGGGGAAGGTGCTGGAAGTAGTAGCTCCAGAGGAAGTAGTTCAGCCGACAACATCAAAGCTATCAAGCGCAAGTCTGTCGGTTCTGGCTCTAAAGCGGGTAAGCGCAAATCCGGCGTAAGTCAGGGTGGCAGTTCTGGCGGCGGAGGCCAGGAACGCAGTATAGGTGACTCGGGCGATCCTGGAGATAAAGATAAGGGAAAGGGTAAAGCAACTGCCGTCGATCCTCGAAACGCGGCTCGCAAGGAGAAAATGGAGAAGGAAGGGTTGATCGCTTTCAAGGTAGGTTCCATCTGTGGGGTCATGTAACGCTAGTCTGTGATATACTGACTGAAACCACCAATGTAAAGGACGCAGAACTCCGCATGAAGCATGGCTGCGAAACCGTCTATTCGTCTGGTGTCAACCCTCATCTTGACCATCCCAACCACCATCGGGAATGGACTGCAACCAATCTCTGGTGTGGCCGTTGTACGGATTTTTGTGCACTTTGCTGTGCCCCCTGCTGCGCCCATAACGGGGCATTACTGGCCTCCTATTCCAGCGTCAATAGCGTGGACGAGAAGAAAAAAGCGCAGAATATCCTAGCCGCAATCGAAAAATGGAATCCTATCGGCAAGGAGGAGACTACATTCTTGACCTGCAATGACTGCAACAGTTTGGTTTGTCCCAATTGCTGTGGTGTTTGTCCTCATCCGGTTTGCCGCGATCTAATTTGCAAGGTGAGTTATCATTCTTCCTCTGTTATTCTTCATGCTGATGCTAGGATAGAAATGCAAGCCGGATCCATGGGCCCTGTGTGACTGGCACGCTCAGTGATGCAGCTCCACCGGCAAGGGCTAGGTACTCCAAGTGTGATAGGATGCTGCGAACGGTTTATATGATGGGCCTCAAATACCTGACGATGTGTCTATCCGTACAATATGTGGCGGCCATACTCCGCTGCTTCTACTTCGGAAACCAAATTGCTCTGCGATGAGCTTAGTAGACTCATAATAGCCTGAATTAAATTGCATGATCCTTTCACATAGTATCTGAAGGAAGAGTGATACGTTTACGAACGTGTTCACAATAAGCGACTTACTTTTTTCACGCAGCCCATTCTAGACTAGCGCTGCCCTAAGATCACCTGACCCACACTAAGCGACTCGTGGTGAACAGTCGTCATTCGCGACGACAAATTAACAACCAGAAATTGAATAATCCCCCACTGTAAAGGCCACGCATTCAACACCTCCAAGATGCGGACCTACGACGATACCTTCAGCAGTGACAAAATCTATCCTGGCAAGGTACGCTTACTTGGAACAGCCGCGCATTACTCCCACCTCGCAGATGCCGAGGGCTGGTCGAAGAAGACCATTCAAGACTGTTGCGAGCAGTACAGCTGACAAGATTCCCGTCTTACTGTAGGGGAAACTTTACATCCGCGGCGACAGCAAAATCTTCCGCTTCCAGAATGGCAAGACCGAATCTCTCTTCCTACAACGCAAGAACCCACGTCGGATCGCTTGGACGACACTGTATCGGAGACAGCACAGGAAGGGTATTTCCGAGGTCAGTGAAGCTACCGCAAAGGATCGAGTCCCAAGCTTTAGCCTAGAGTGTAGCCCCGTGCACTCGAACACGAAAGACTTGGAGTATCATCAGCAAAGCTCTGACTAACACCTTCCGTACCCACTCCAGGAAATCGCCAAGAAACGCACCCGCCGGACCGTAAAGCACCAGCGCGCCATCGTCGGAGCGTCGCTAGACGTGATCAAAGAACGCCGAGCCCAACGGCCCGAAGCCCGCGCCGCGGCACGCCAGGCGGCGATCAAGGAAGGCAAGGAGAAGAAGACGGCGGCGGAGAGCAAGAAGAAGGCCGAGAAGGCGAAGACTGCGGCCGGTGCGGCGAGAGGGCAGACGGGCCGGATCCAGAGCAAGCAGGGGGCTAAGGGCGCGCCGAACAAGGTCACTGCTAAGACTCGCTGAGCCGAGCGGAGCCGAGCTGAGAAGGGGAGGGTGATGGGATACTTGCTTGTTGCGTATGGCATGGAATAGGCTTCATAGCGTGCACGGCTGCACACGTGGGCAAGCGTTGCGGATGACATAAAGTCTACAATAGCAATCCATCCATCCATTCAGGTCCATTCACCACGTGCATCGATCGGCCATGGAGGACAATCCCAAACAACGCTCCCGACCCCATCGACCGCTCTCTCCCATCCCTCAGTCCTTACCACCCGCGGATCCCTCAAGACCTGCGCATATCTCATAAAGACCCCCAGACGAAGCCCGTCCGCCACGTCTCAACCGCTCTCATCTTCCCTTCCCTTCCCCTCTTCCATCTTCCCCTCCTTATTCCAAAAGTGACAACGACAGTGACGACGACAGCACCATGATAGACAGACAAAGCTTCTCCCATCCAACGAACCCAATACACCCACCACCACCAACCGAAGAAGTAGACACGAACCAGAAGGAGGAAGGAGATGAGCATCGCTCCTCTTAGCACTTACTTACTACTTACCGGCTCACGACTCACGACTCAACATCCATCACTTCCAACTCATCTTTCGTCACAATCGGAATCAATCAATCACCTAACCTAACCTAACAATCAACAAACAAACAAACAAACAAACCCCTGCTCTGTCCATTGGAAGTAAATCTTGAAAACCCTCGGCACCCAACACCCAACACTCACACCAGCACTCAATCAGCACTCAACACCCAACACTCAACACTCAACACCCAACACTCAACACCCAACACCCAACACCCAACATCCTCAAACACCCTCGCGAGAATAAACAGAACCATCAATCCACCGTTCAAGAACCTTGTCGCAAAAACAACAACAACAACAACAACAACATCATCCTCATCTCATCCCCATCCCCTCCTCCTTCTTCTCCTCCTTCTTGTGACAAAGTCTCTTGTGCTCTCCATATAATTGATCGTAAAGGCGGTGAGAATATGAATATGATCATGAATTTTATTTGATACAAGTCAGTAAAGCAGATCTGAGTGATGCTTATATGAATATCATCGATGAGATTTTGTTATGAGAATAAGAGTGAAGAGAATGAGAGAATATGTACGTACTTTACATACAGAAGACATATCATAAAAACAATGACAACATTCTCATTCTTATTCTCATTCTCATTCTCATTCTCTTCTCCTTCACCTTCTTCTTCTTCTTCTTCTTGTGACAAAGTCCCTTGTGCTCTCTATATAATTGTAAAGGCAGTGAGGATATGGGAGGTTTTATCTGATTCGAGCCAGTCAAGCAGATCCGGACAATGCGCACATGTATATCTTATCGTCAATGAGATTTGTCATGGGGGGTGAAGAGGGCGAGAGGGTAATACTCTACATGCAGGAGACGTTAGCGGTGATGGATGGGTGTGAAACAATTGAATCTATCGCTCTGTAAAGCGTGTAGCCTACCAATTCCATACGCTGCAAAGCTCCCGACTCCAGACGTATATGCATATATCTTCGTGTCAGTCGATCCGCCATCAACCCAAAGACCAGTGTGACCATAAGCTAAAATCGTAGAATCGTCCATCGTCTCTATCCAAAAACGCCCCTCTCTACAATAGCAAACATCAGCTACCCCCCCAAAACACCCTTGCCCAACATCCGTAAACTGCCCTCATACCTCCCGGGACTATGATCCCCCAACATCCCACCCCCAAAGCCAATCTCTCCAAACCTACCCTCCACATCTCGGATATACCTCAACCGTACCCTCGTCGCCGGCCGTCCTAGACCCGCATACCCTCCACCCGCGCCGAGCGCGTTGTCCCGTGAGCTGAACGGGTCCCGCTGTAAAACAGGCGTCGTTTCAACAACGAAGACTTCCCCGGGTGGTAGGAGTTTCGGGTTCTGCATGCTAGCCCGCAAAGCTTTCAGCGAGGCCCACGCCCAATGATCTTCCACTTCCTCGTCAACTGCGCGGAACCCGTACTCGCCGAATCTCGCGGTGAGATTGGACGAAAGACCTTCCCAGACTCGTTTACGGAATTCGCCTTTTACGCCGCTGGTGTCCGTCTTGAAGGCTAGGGCTACGGCTTGGAAGTCGTGGAGGATGCCGAGCGAGAGAGAGGGCACGACATCTTGGCCGTTGACGATCGTGGTGATGAGGCCCCTGGTGGCGCGACGGAGGGACGGGGAGATGCTGGCTGGAGGCCCGTAGGCGTAGACGTGGATGGGTCGGTTTGAGGGGAGGGATGCGGGCGGTGAATGTAGTGGTTGGGAGTTTGAGTCGGTGGTCGAGAGGAGCAGCGGGGTGGGTGTGGTCGAAGCTGTGATGAATGATGTGCCTGATGATGATATGATGTCGGGTTCGGAAAGGAGGATGGCGAGAAGGGCTGCAACTCCACCGCCAAGGGAATGGCCGCACATGACTAGTCCGTACTCTGGAAATTCTTCTAGCGCTGCTTTGATGGTTGCCATGACTCTTCCTCCACCTCCTCGAAGAAGCCGCCGTGCTGAAGCATACATGCCTTTGTGGACTCGGTAGGCCTTTCCCCGCCATATGAGATTATCATAATCGCAGGTCATGTCGGTCAGGATGTCTTCAAACCCTAGCGTGCCTCTGCAAGTCAAGACAACTGCTTTGGAGTCGTGATCTAACGAGACATAGTGGACGAGTGGCACATTGGTTTCAGTCTCACCGGCGGCATTAGTTCCACCTTGAGGATCAACAAAGGATGACAACAGTATAGTTGATGGGTTTAATCCAGTATGACTTGAAAAAGAGTGATGCTCATGATGATGGATTACATCAAGCTCCTTTGCAGGCGTACTCGCCGAGGTAATACCCATCAAGCGCAGAAAGCTTGACCCATACGATGCAGAGGAAAAGCGAGCGAACCGCGTCAGGTTGCGGACAAAATGAGCTCGAGGGAAACTACCAGGTAGATGACCATCTTGACTCAAGGACAAGATGGCAGAAGACTCGTCATACATACTTTTACAAGCATTATTCGAAAGCACAAGAGATGTTTCAGAATTGTTAGTTGCGAGAGTATAGATACTGGGAGCGAATGACTTCGATCTGCGATGACGTCTGGCCGCAGAAGTAGCAAATGGATCTTCGATACCATTTTTGGTAATGTCTTTGTCGGACTTGGATCTAGAGAAATTGGTCTGTGTTCTTGATTCCACTCTGGCTTGATTTGGTGATGTTGATCTGCTGTGTCCTATCGAATGCACAGAATACGTATCTGTTTGAGAAACTACCGAGTCTCGACGCCTTTCGTGTACTGAGTAGTAGCTTGCTCTTGGCGAGGTTCCCTCTATCTCTAACTTTTGACCAAGATCTTGGGAAGAGAAAAAGTTCGGGTTTCCACGCTGAGGCGACTTTGGGAGCCTCTTCGTGTTTGCTGGACTGATAGGCTTTTGCGGAACTGGTAAATGTGAAGGGCTTTGTGTCTTGGTGTTCAAGCGCCATGGCGGTCGATGTTGCTTCGCTTCGAGAGCATTCGGCGTCGATGGTGTGACAGCATTGGTTTGGTGCGATCCTACTGGTTTTCTAGTTGGTTCCTTCCTCTTCAGAGCTTGCCGCAAAGATGTCTTCTTTTCTGTCTTCTCAGTAGGGGCCTGCTGGGATCTTTGCGCGAACTTCGATAATGGCAGTTTGCCGCCGCGCTCTTCTGACTCGTGGGCTCGAGAGGAGCAATTCGAGGGCTTCCTCTGCCGCTTCTGGTTCGCATCATTGTTTGTGTGTTGATCACATGCAGATGATCTCTTATTCTTCGTAACGACCACTTCATCGGACCTCGGATCTGGGATCGGATTTGCTGGGGAGGACTTGGAGCGGCAGGCCATGTCGTAGGCTAGACCCGGAGACTCCTCGCGTCCCGGTGAGGTGCTGGACGATAATCCAGACTTAGGGTGCGTCGTAACAGCTTCAGTGGGTATCGGTAATGCATTATCATAATTCTCTTCGAATGTTGATGTACCATTAGGTGGACCTCTAGGGCCAATAGTCGTGCTTCTGAGTTGATTCGCAATCGACTGATAGACGACTTTGTACCGCGACAGGTGCGTTGTGTCTAACTTGCTCGACAGGGCCCCATTGTCGGCGACGCTTAGCTGATCATCCGAATTTGACTGATATTCTTCCCTTAGAACAGAAACACCCGGTGGTGGTTCAACGACCGGTAATGAATGACTGGAAACCTCGACGGTGACGGTACTGGTAATGACTGTCTCACTATCAATGGAGACTCGAGCGTCGGCTGGGAGCTGCTGTAGAATGTGCGATCGCAAGGCTGCCTCCGACAACTCATCCCCTTGATCTAGTGGGAGCGATGAAGCTTTCGTCCCACCTTCGAGTTCGTCCCGGTTGACGGCGTGAAAAGCTTCATAATCACCACTGGTAGACATGAATGAGGAGGGCCGCTTGAGTAGGTGGTCTACAGTCGCCGTCCCTCCACCGGCAGAACCGAACGATTGCGGCTCGACCACGTCAGCTCTTGTTCCATCGCCGAGTATTACTACGTCCCATACTATTTTCTCACCGTTTCTTTCCACCATTTCCTGTTCCGTCTTCTTCTTGCCCCATCGCTGCAGGAGTGCGAACCCGCATAATCCTACAAGCAAATCCGCGACACCAACCCGTTCCCCGTTGACACCTGTCGCTGGATTCTTGAACTCTCGTCTGATGAGTGTTATAATCGCTGCAATAGCTTTGGATGACTCTGTCGAGCCGAGGATTGCATCGAGAGCTGACAGTAAGTGTTGAGATAGCGTGGAGGCAGAAGTAAGTGTTGCGGTGGATAGATGGAAGCTCGTAGATGCAAGAAAGGATGCCTGTGTGATTGTGGAGTGCAGAGCTGCTATCTGTTATCACGCCACGTGAGCAGCTTGCCTTCCAACCTGCTAGGCACAGATTGTTGAATCAGGAGTAGGCCTACGCTTCGTTCCAGCAATCCCTCTGCGTCCGCCTTCCCCAGCTCCCCCAGACTTCGAGTCGCAACCTCTCTCCCAGCTTTTGTAAGTATAGCCTCGATAGCTGCACGACTGAGCTCTAGTCCCGTTAACGTTGTTATACGTGCCCCATCAATGGCCAGTCCTCCGATGAAAGTGCCGAGCCTGAGAGATATGGAGGAAGATTGGGTGAGAAGGCTGACGAAAGAGGCGACAGATGAAGGCAGAAGAGTGCTACCGGAAGTTGCTGGAATATGGGTAAGAAGGGAGGCGTTGACGGCTGCGAGAGCTTTTTCTTCGTCGTCTGGATCTGCCATGGTAGGGCACGGTTGTTAATGATCAAATCTACCTCGGACTGATGGATATCCATCGAAAATCTATTGAGACTAGCTGCGCGACAATTGGATTTCTCCTTCGTAGTGGTTGAGCAGTAAAGCAAACATTGGACTGGAGATGTCCATGAAATGACCAAACGAAATTGTGGGGGATGCATGATACAATCGCATCTGTAAATGATGTTGTTCATGGCAGGTATTTGCTTGCACTTATCCACTTCGAGATCTACGAAAATGCCCTGTAGAGATTATCATAATTGCCTAAACATCTGTACGAGGTTTCTTCCATGCTCAATATTCAGGCTGATTTGAGGTCATTCCAGACGTTCGGACCCCAGCTACAGATCGTCGATAGACCATGCGTCACATCACTTAGCAAGCGGCCATGGTCTACCCCATGCTGAGTCTTGAGATGGAAGCCATGATAGTAATGTTATCGCTATTCGTCTAGAGCATAGCAAAGCATTAGAGCAATTACATTATTGAGAAGCACGCTGGGTGGGGAATCCAACTCCGTACTGCGCACGAAAGGAGACCCACAGGAGTGGTATCTTCCCATCAGGACATCATGCTTGACTTTTATCCATCTGAGCTTTCTCCGAATTCTTCACGCACTGGCCTTCGCGACAAGCGAAGAGCGCTGATGACTGCAAAGCCTTCCATAAGAGGTGTGACCGTTGGTCAACACTAACGAGAGAAATTGTAAAGCAACACGCCAACTGCAGACGCCAAAGGCAACTTTTCCAGCAAGTGAGCCTGCTTGTAAGAAAACAGAAAAAGGCAACGCAACGATGCCAATGTCTATGAAGTGGAACTAGTAGAAGTTTCCTTTAGGGATCGCAACGAAGATGCCAACAGCGACGGCGGAGATGACAATGGCGCCACCGACTGCCTGGAGGAAGATCGTATCCTGGATTTGGCGTAAGGCTGGTTCTTGAACCCAGACCTCACGATCAAACACCTTGCGAATGATGTTACGTTTTTCGTACTTGGCGATCCAGGGCTCATCTTCATAGCTGTTGCAGGAGCCAAGACTGTCGAAGGAACCTTTCTTCATCTCATAATTGGACGACGCATCATCGTCGTCGGCAAACAGCTCCCACGGTCGGAGATGGCGGTGGTGCATGCCATGGAGAACCTTTGAGATATTAGCAGATCTCAGAGAGGAGAGTGGTCTTCGGGTATTACTCACAACACACATGCCCTTCCACGCAGCGATCAGGGTTGCAATACCGATGACAAATCCAATAGCAGACAGTACTCGCCAGCCTCGTCCAGCATTGCTCAAGATGATTAGGATCGCAGTGATGATGCCTGCAACGATACCACCGACGCCGAGCCCACGAGCAAAGATAACGCGCGGTCGGTTGCCGTTGCAGATAGTCCAGCGGATGAAGTTCGGGTGAGCTTGGTGTCTGAGAGACCACTCCACAGTACCAACGACACCGCGGAAGGCAGATGGGTGGGTTGTAATTGCCAGGGCTTGAAGAAGAGCTGTACGTTCTTTGGAGGAGAGGTTCAGCTGGCGAGGAGCGCCGTCGGCGATGTAAGTCGCAATGATTCGAGATACTTCCTCTCGGAACGGCTGAACGGTAACTACGACAACGTTAGATTCAATTTCTCCCAATGTAATGAGCAGATGGGGATACGTACACGGCTGCCACTTGAGGTCGGCTCCTTCATACGCCCCAGCAGTCTTCTTGGCAAAAGACTTGTTGCTGCTCTTCAAAGTCGAGCCATCATCACTCCAGCCATATTCAGAAGGTGAAAATCCATCTTTGTCAACCGGCGGAGTCCTTGGAGGAGTGTGGAAAGGATTGCCAATGTACTCCACAATACTAGCCTTGGCGCCAGGAGCGAAGTCAGTACCCTTGAATACAGCAATAGTCTCAGGGCTAAGCTTCTTTAGGCCCGTGGTATTGGTCTGGGAGGCCAACGCCTCAGCTTCAGCTTGTGCGATCGTCCACTCCGGAGCCAGTGCACGCTCACTCGCCGGAAGCTCGGAGAAACGTTTGGAGTAGTCACGGTACCAAAGGAAGAATTGGAGGTTCTCGGCAGCGTGTTCGATGTAGATGAGGTAATTCATAAAGTCTCGTGTGGTGCATGGCTAGACAGGTACGATATTAGCATAACCGTCGGAAAGATCGACATCTTGCTCAAGCGCAGCCAATGCCTTAAGTGTACTCAACGTTGCTGGAAAAAGAGACTCTGACCAGCAAAATCAAACTCAAGGTGGGGGTCTGCAAGTGAAGGAACAGTTGCATGTACAAGAGTATAGTTTAGAGGTAGGAGTGAAGCTTGCGAACGTCGAGCTCTGGAATGGGAAAGCTGGACGCTGTTGTAGACTTACCGGACAGGTGCCACCAGCGATGATACGGTCAAAGGCCAAGGCATCAGGAATGCCATGAGACACACCAGTGCTGCTAGAGCTGACAGAGCCGATGGACTTGGCCTTCTCGTCGCCGTTCAAAGAGCGGCTTGCCGCGTCAACGTGTGGAGGACGACGATAGGTGAGTGAATACACCATGTTTCCGGTCTTGGTTTGTATACGTAGGTATATGAAAGAGGACGTATCTGATGAGACTGAGTGCAAGGAAATGTAAATGGAAGAGAAAAAGACAGAGGGTCGTTGCGGGTTTTCAGGTTGTGCGAGGTTTGTGTTAGGTGGTAGGAAAGAAGTGGAGCTGGCAAATCTATGGTACCGAGATCAGTGAGTTAGGGCAGATGATGACGACTTTCCATTGAGATTCCCCACAACGAAGAAATGCAGATGTACAGCAAGTGACTCGACGATGCACGAGATCTACTGGATGGCCCTCTGCTTTTGAGAAGGCTCGTTTC
>JAABUP010000956.1_pt1 | contig 62075 bp, 115 predicted proteins | sample 5559201 | NCBI WGS metagenome assembly JAABUP01 (sample SAMN10711887, study PRJNA513373) | rock metagenome | isolation source: Antarctica rocks | place: Antarctica | reverse complement strand
CACTACCTCGACATCACTGAGTGTATTGATCAGATTGGAAAGACATCGTCGAGTCACAGGGTATCCTCCCCCACATCCGATTCTCACATACCCTCATCTCCGCCGCTTGGCAACCTTCGTCCTCCTCCTACTCCATCAACTTCGTCGCTCCGGAAGGCGGACAAGACTTTTCCGTCCATCACAACTTCCTCGTCTCTGCAAGCGGCGGTTTCTCGAAGCCACTCTACCCATTCTTGAAGGGCCAGGAGGAGTTCAAGGGACAGGTCTTCCACTCCGCTCGATGGCCCAGCGAGGTTGGAGTGGAGGCGTTGAGGGGCAAGACGATTGGTGTTGCTGGCAATGGCTGCAGCGTGTAGGTCCATCCAGTCAACAGGTGGAACGCTGATCGGGCATCTCCAGCTCGCAGATTGTCTCGACGCTCGGATCTGAGCCAGACATAAACGTCATCGCTATCGCACGCTCACCGCAATGGCTTCTCCCCTGGTGAGTATACGTTCGATCAGCGGTCTTCGAAGCTGATAAAGCTCTGCTCGATCTCAGCGCGAAACCAGGACCAAAGTCCATCGAGGTGTATCCACAATGGCAAGAAAGCCTTGTTCGCCTACGTCCCCCTCATCTTGTGGCTCTTCAGGTGCAGGGGATTCATCGGGAACAAATCCGGCTGGCTCATCTTCCCCCTCGGCGGCACGTGGATCAGGGAGCCAGCGGAAAGGGTGAGTCGCGGGGGGTTATTCGGAGAGGAAGTCGCTTATGCTGTCTCAGGAAACCGGGAAATGGATGAGGCATAAGGCTCCATCTGGGCTCAAGGAACATATCGTCCCGAGCTACCGTAAGTTGACCATACTTTGTGCGAGAGGGAGATCATTGACGTGTGGCTGGTGTAGCGATGGGCGCGAAGAAAATGATTCGGGATGCGTGAGTGCTTGTAATTGGGACGATTCGTTCTGATGCATTTGACAGAGGCTACCTCGACGCTTTAAATAAGCCAACGTGACTCCGGTTTGGGACAACATCGCGGGCTTCACCAGCGATCATGCCATCACAGGAAAGGGTGAGACCCTAAGAATCGCCCAGCAAGGTCAAGCTGACGATGGAAACCTATAGGAGAGACTTTCAAGCTCGACTACCTTGTCTTGGCAACGGGCTTTGACGTGGTGGGTACCAGTTGTCGACGTGTTGAAGCGTACTCAAATGTCGGTCCAACAGCCGGGTTCGAGACTTGACATCCGAGGTCGCCATGGACTGTTCTCCAATCCACCCGATCAAGCCATGTTCTACCACGGGGTAAGTCCCTCGATACCTCACCGCAGGGTGAAACCTGACCAGTCGCGCATAGACAACCGTTGCCGGTTTCCCAGACTTCTTTGCTGTACTGGGCAACAACGTCGCGCCTGCCCACGGTGCGTTTGATGCCTCTGAAAGATAGCAGCTACCGCTGAAACCGCGTAGCCAGCGTGCTCTTCCAGCTCGAGGTCCAAGCGAATTACATTGCCGAATTCATCGCAGCCATGCGCCGGAAATGCATCCCCGTGGTAGAGGTCCGCGAGCAGGCTGCGAAGGACTATATCCAGTGAATCCAAAGCGATTCCGACCTAGAGCCATGGAGCTGACTACAAGCGGCGTTGCAGGTGGTTAGATAAGAAGTTGGAACAATTGGTCTGGTGAGCTTGCTCATGATCTACTGCAAGTCGGACTCTGACCTCTCCGAAGGACAAAGAGTGCGTCTTTTATCGTGGGGGCGAAGACCGGAAAGGCAGGATCTTCGTAAGCGTCCGCACCGAGAGATGGTGATTGTTGTTTCTGAGCATATCCCACAGACAAATTGGCCCGGCCCAGTCACCCAGTATTAGGCAAAACTCCTATGCCTTGGCAATTGTCCTGTCAGCCGGCTGGTGGATTGGGGGAGAGGCACTGTTCTATGCTGGACCTGGAGGGGTGATCATGAGTGGTTCAGACATGCGACGTCGTGTCGTCAGTGAATCCAATCACTTTCTCATCGTCCCGGTCCTCCATGTTGATCCCTTCCAGGTGAAATGGATCACGGAACTCCTCTCGCCATGGATCCTCTCCCGCGACCTCATCAACTCCGCCTCAACCCCTCTCACCATCATGGCACCCTCCCCGTACCTCGAGATATCCACCAGTCTCTACGGCATGGGTCAGGTGACCATCACCAATTGCAGGCGTTGAAGTCATCCATCACACCGGAGGTCAACCGAGTGCATACTCCGTCCTCATCCGTGTCCCGAGCAGAAGTATCGGATTCATGATCTCGGTGAACGATGAGGTCTATGGTGTAGATTACTTCAGGATTGCCCAGTACTGGATCTTGGATGAGCTCCTGGGATTGACTCCCATCGACTGGGAGGATCGGATACTCGGTCAGAAGTTATGTTCACCGCCTGTTTATACACGACGACCACCCAAGGACGCCGCTCCCCCTCCTTTGACCTGCAACACATACTCAGCCTCTGAGTGCGGTCCCAGGACACTCCGACCGTACTCCCTATCCGGTCTCCGACTCAACCCTTAACTCGAGGCTCTACGAGACATCCTCCTACCCTCACAACCAGAAAGCAACCCTACAATCCTCATCGCCGAATTCGACAAACTCTTTGTGACCCACTTAGTCCTCACTCCATCCGACGGCCACATCTTCAACTGGACGACGGCGTTCATCAAGCCTTTGCTAAAAGAGAAGGGGGAGACGGGGGAGTATGGAGTGGGAGAGGTGCGGAGGGGTACGGCGGTGTTTGAGAAGGATGGGAGTGGGTTGGGGATGTTGGGGGTGATTTTTGAGGTTCAGGGATGCAGGCGAAGAAGTCGGTCGTGGTTGAGGACGATGCCCGAGGAAGCGCGGAGGTGAGGTACGAGAAGATGTGAGAGAAATCAGTGCAAGATCAGACGCAATCTTTCCAATCTCAATCCTAGCTTCCAGAACGTCACAGAATCGAGCGGAGGTGTTTGAGCTCTTCTAGCTCTTCTACGGCTCACACGCTTCCGCTCAGTCTCGCTCGCTGGCCGAACATTAATCTACCGCCGCTCTTTTCTGTGGTTGTGTGAGCGCCTAACGGTCATCCGACTCCTGAGAAAGTCGCGTAGCAGGGAAGTAGACTGAATCTAGAGGGGTTAGAGGTCTTGAAAGGCATGACCGAGTCCAGTCGCGAAAGGCAAGTTCTCAATCGACCCGAGCTTGTATAACCACTACTTGAGCCCGTTGAACGCCGGCGCCGTCTTGATGAACTCCGCCCAGGAAACGAGGGGTTCCCCAAGGATCTTCCATCAGCCCTGCTTCTCCCATCTCGACTCACCTTCTGTGTCGCCTTCACATCCGCTCCGGCATAGTACCCATACTCTTTTCCGAGCAATTGCATGTTCTGCAACAATTCCTCCTGTACTTTCTCTGGCATCCCCATCGATCCCAGGATCCCTTTGTATACCCCATCCGGCAGGGTATGGAACGAAGTCCCTTTCCCGTCCTGGGGATACGCCGCGATGAACTCGTCGACCACTCGCTGAGGGGTGTAATAGTCCACCGCGCCAAAGTACTCCTTCCCGAGTGACTCGTCGCGGTTCAAGAGGATGGCTTTGACGAATGTTCCGGTGTCTTTCTCGATATCGATTAGGGGGATGGTGGCGGACGCGTCGACGGGGAGGGCAAAGACGTATTTCCCATCGTCTCCCTTCCGCAACATCCCCCCGGGGAGATTGGACATGTAAAATCCTGGGAGGTAGTAGGAGGCGGGAAGGTCGATGGAGCGGATGTATTCGGCTACAGCAGCTTTGGTGTCGAAATGCTCGACTTTGTCCAGCTTGCCACCGGTCGCTACCATCAGCAATGTCAGGAGAGTGAAGCTCACATTTGGTGACGTCTATGAGAGTTGACCAGACGAAATGTCCTACTCCAGCAGCCTTCCATCAGCTGTGGTAGAAGAGGTAACCCACCTTCGCCGCATCCGCCGCGTTCTTCCCCTGCTGAATCTCCAAACCCCCATCCATCCTCGCCCAATAATCCGTAACCGCGAACACGGCGTAGGCCCCTTCAAACGCTTTGCCCAGTGCCGCTTTATCGTTGAGATCCGCCGATACCATCTCGACGCCCTTCGCGGTCAAAGCTTGAGCGGCGGGTTTGGAAGTGTCGCGTGTGATACCTCTGAGTGAGAATGTGGATTTGGCGTCAGGGTCGGAGAGGATGGAATTGATTACGGATCCGCCTTGTTTGCCGGTCGCGCCAAGGACGACGAGGAGTTTGGACATGATTGTTGGTGACGGTTAGGAAAATGAATAAGAGGTGGGGGTGGTTTTATGAGGGTAACTGCCTGTCGCTTTCACCACGTGCCCCGAGGGAGCTGACCAACGGATCTGGACCGATGCCCGCGGAACGGGTTGATGACCAACATCAGGCACCAGATTCATTGCATTTTTCACTTCACGCAGAGATACCCCCCCGGAAGCTCTTAATGCTCCTCGCTACCTTTTGATGTGCGTCTCCAGCAGAAAGTGTCCTCCATCGAGAAACTCCACCTTCGCGTTCTTCACATCCCTCTTGAAAGCCCCTGCACCGGGATAGACGAACAACGCGTCATTCTTGCCCCACACAGCTAGGAGCGGGACCGGTGTCTCGCGGAAGTATTTCTGGAACGCTGGATAGAGCTCGACGTTGGTGCCGTAATCGTACAGGAGATCGAGCATGATCTCTCGCTTCTTGATCGGCGCGATGTTTTGGAGGTAGTCAAAGTTATACGTTGCTGGATCGATGGGGGAGATGATGTCCGCCGGGACACCAGCTTCGTAGTGCTCCTTGACGAACGAAAGGGTGAGGGCTGCCGTCACGAGAGTGGACCTCTTCTCGCCATGGGATTCGCCAGTAGCCCACCAAGCTTTCAACGATTTCCAGAACTCGCCCGTCAAGCCATCAGTATAGACGTTCCCATCCTGCTCGCTTTCACCGCCTCGGGGCGGTTCAACGTGAGACGAACACCGACCAGCGCGCCAAAGTCGAATACGTACATGGCGAACGTCTTGATTTGGGAGACATCGAGGAGCTCCCCCGATGCTGCGGGAGAGGTTGGCAAATGGAAAAGGTGAAGTCGTATCCGTCTGGTGAGGTGGTGAGACCGAAAGCGGGAAGGTTGGGGGCGAGGAGGTGGTATCTGCTGGAGAGGATAGGGATGAGGTGGCGGAATTGGTGGGAAGAGGTCGCGAAGCCGCGGAGCAGGAGAAGCGGGGGGTGAGAATGCTCGCCCGATTCGACGTAATGAATCTTGGTGGAGTTTGGGAGGACGTCATCATGATAGGTTGTCGTGGAAGTCATGTTGTATCGAGCCGGAGCGGGAACTGGCAAAGTGAGTGAGTAGAAGGGGGAGTGATGGAGATGGCTCTGGAAGGTGAATGTCAGACGAGATGAGCCTTGTCCTACTCGCTCGCACCGCGATATATAGCCATGTTTCGTGCTGATTCAGCGCGAGATCCAGGGCAGGGAGGATTGATGATGGGATGAGTCGGCTGAGACTGGCAGATTGTTATGTCATTACACCCGTGTGGTGGGATGACGGGACTGTAAGACTCCTTCCGAAAGATTGGAGGCCGTACTTGAAAGGAGGGATGAAAGGCTTCCCTCCGGAACGCTGAGGCCGCTCTTCCGCTTGACGAGCGGACTTCCGGGCGATGTCCGAGAGCGGGGTCCTTTCACGGGCTTCACTGTCCGCATAAAGCGGGTTCCTTAAGAGGATTCCCACAGACTGAACATGTCTCCATCTCTTCATGGTCGCCACTCAACCACGATGCAAGCCTATACATCGAGACTCCTACGAGGACCGGCTCTGACGACTCTGCCTATTCCGACAGTTGGGGAAGGTCAGGTGTTGGTCAAGGTCCGAGCGATGGCGTTGAACCCTACGGATTGTAAGGGACATTACGTCAGAACGATCGGCATGAGATCACTGAAACCACTATCGGTTTTTAAGGGAAACATGCCAAGATCACTTGGGGAGGGTTGATATTGGGCTGTGACTTTGCGGGGGAGGTGCATACTCTTGGGGAGGGTGTCAAGGGCTTTCAGCTGGGTGACAGAGTTGGCGGGTTGGTGCATGGCTGTGCGTCATTTCTCGACATCCTCACGCCTCATACTGAAGAAGATTGCTCTTGGCAGGTCACTCGGCAACATCCGGCGCAGCGGCCGAGTATGCGCTCACGGCGTCTTCGCTCCTATGGAAGATCCCAAAGGTCATCTCCTTCGAACAAGCGTCCACCCTAGGCGTCGGCATGTGCTCCGCAGCGTATGCTCTAGATCAGATGGGCTGGGAAGTGCCGGGAGGAGGAGAGAAGACGTCGAACTGTGCCAGCGAACCGGTATGTCTATCGTTTTTGTTCCTCTCACTCTCACACCCCTTCTCCACACCCACACCGCCCAACCCAGCTGACTATCCCCCTTGAGCTCCTGGTATGGTCCGCCGGAACATCCACCGGCCTGCACCTCGTCATGCTTTCTCACAGACTGCGACCCTCCGACAACAAAGCACCCACCATCACCACCTCCTCGCCCACGCATTTCCCGCTTCTGACTTCGTGTGGCGCTACTCACACCTTGTCATATCGCAGCGATCCGATCTCCGACCTTGTCACGAGTATCAAGAAGATCGCCGAGCCGTACATCGGTGGGATCAAGCAGGCGATGGACTGTTTCTCCGAGGGGGACACGACGAAGCATTGTATTGACTGCCTTGGTGACGATGGGGGTATTGTTGTTCGGACACTACCTCCGAGGGGAGGAGCAACAGATAAGATCAAGCTTGACTGGGTCGTCACTTATCATGCCACAGGAGAGGTTCGTACCACGTCTCCATCATTCGCGTTGATGGACTGACTCACCGCCGCAGGACTTTGTTTTCCTCCTGAAATCGTACAAAGGCTCGCCGAGACTACACAACATCGCGCACGAGACGCTCAAGAGCCTTGAAGAGTGGACGGCGGATGGCTCTATCACCCCGGTCCCGATCAAGGTCATCCCTGGTGGGCTGACGGGTCTGGATGAAGGGTATGGCATGTTACGGAGGGGAGAGGTCAAAGGTCAGAAGGTTGTGGTTTCCTTGTAGTCTTCCGATCGTATGATGTACGCCTCACTTCACTTGAGTCGATAGCCACGACTCTCTGAGCTTTGTAAACTCCCCTCAACATTCAGTCGATATTGTTCCGACCTGTTTACGCCTCTCAGCCTGATCCTAGCTATCTCCTGGTTGAATATCGCAAGCTGCTCTTTGCAGAGTCTCCCTTGTTCCCGCCCAGTCTCACCGCGTATCGCACTGCTCGCTGACGGGGGGACAACCCCGAGAGCTCAACCTTGCAACCGGGTTTCCATTGACGTCCTCATTGATTCATCGGATCACACGAGACGAGCGAGGTTATAAAATGTCCGATACGGATCCGCTTGGGATCCTACCCAGGCACGTGTTTATGGTACGCTTCGGGGGTGTGAGGATCACACCGTTGACAAAGACACCGTGCGGCTCATCAGCCCTCCATCTGGTGAGATCTTGAACGCAGCAGGATGGCTTGTGATTAGATGCATATTTGCGGACCGACTCCGGTTGTTCTTCTTCGCTCAAGCTGCAAAATCTACCAGCCAGCTTCAGAACTCTGTCGGTGTATGTATAACGTATCAGAGTATATGTCCGCAATCTTGTCCTTTCTAGCTCTCTTGCGCCAGAATTAGCTGTGATATTACAAACTGATTGGACTACGCAAGTCTTGTCCAACAATGCCAACACAGCACCAAGTGCAAGGGATGACTCTCAGAAATCCAATTCGTCCATCAAACCTCTGCCCGAAAGGCAAGTTTGATCCCGTTTGATCCTGTTTCGCGTTTGGGGGTGGTGGAGGGGGCCTTGGAGAATTGGCTGACGGTGCGGGATGATGGGCTTGGACTGGGCGGCATGGTTATACGGCGTGTCTGAGTCACACAAGTCAGAAAAGTAGACGTGCAAGAAGGGGTTGTTACTGGTGCCAGCGGTGAGTTGAAACGGTGTACCTATCCGGGACTGTCTCGTCTTTGCTCAAGTCAACTTGGGACTGGAAAGTGGAGCAAGGCATGATCTAGATCTACCCGTCTTGATCATCAGCGTGAACGGTGACTGTCAGCATTTTGAAAGACAGATATCCGAGATGCCATGCTACGAATGATGAGAAAGATACGAGTTCAAACCCCAGAAAACACAGATTCCGTTTGCCGTTCCGCCATCCCCAGCGAGGTCAAACAGAGCGGGTCGAGGTAGTATGCCGATGACGTCGACGAAGAGTACAGTCCAGGTGATAGCAACGGCGATGGCCAGCTTCCCGATACTCGTGAGCTGATCTGCGCTGAAGGAAAGGAGCATGAGCGCAGAGCGGCTATGACTGAGAGGAAGAAGCGGTATGGCTGAACAGGTCGCGTGGGTCAGTCGAGTTGCGTAAGTCAATACCTCCTTACTCGTGGAATAAGCGAATCCCCCATGGGCAGGAGATTACGGTGGGTCATGTCGGGGATGGCCATGAACAGGACGACGAAGCCAAGACCAAAACCCCGGTACCTTCGAACGTGGGTGTGATTCGATTTTCCTCAATGCGACCCACCAATGTACGTCAGGCTCCACCTCGTCATTCGAAACCATCGTTCCAGATGCGGCAGAAGCGGGAACGAGACTAGCGGAGAGAGGGCAGAGAAAGCTCTTCCGCTTCAGCTGCTGCTCGTAGATTACATAGGAACCCCACAAGCTGAAGCAAAGGGCGGAGAACCAGCTTCTCCGCAAGGCGTGTTCGTACTCGCGATTCACCTCTCCTGGAAACAGGTACCTGAGCAATTGTTAGCAGCGATCCCAATCCGACGACAGAGGTTACAGCCAATTCAAAGCCCAAGCAACCATCAAGCCTAGCAGGGCCTTGCCGTATGTAAGAGAAGCGCCTAGCTCGCTCCCTCCAGCTGGATAGAGAAGATTTATCACGAGCTCGCCAGCTGCACGCACATAGCCGAAGCTTCACAATGACATTGTTACTCACCAGGATAAACGATGAAGGCAGAGCTCGCTCAAAGCTATGCTCGATGTTTATCGCTAGCCCGACTGAGCTGTTATCCAACTGATGGGAATCGGGCCCTCACCAGGTACCCTTATACCCTCCGGAAGCCCTGCCATCCATTGCCAGCCTAGTCGAGATAGCACGTTCGCGTCTCTTTGAACCCGTTCCTCTCGCTGCGCCTTCCAGTGTAGCTACCTCCCAGACAGGAAGTAGAGCAATACGTCGATACGCGTGAGATCGACGACGATACCGAGGGAGGCGAGTACGATTTATACGTGACAGTCTGTCACCCAGATGAGTGGTTGAGAACGTCAGCGGTCGATGACAGTCGTCCGCACTATAGGGGGCGGTACATACCAGATAGACGAACATGGGGATCATCACGGCAAAACCGCTCAATAGCTGCGACAGTCGGAATCGAGGGTGGAAGGGTGACTGTAAATGGGAGGGATGACGGTGCCGACTGCATCGTCCGACATCTTTCTCACATCGTTTGGGTGATTTGTTGAGAGGAAGCCGTCTGCTGATCAATGCACGAAAGAAGAAAGGAGTCGATAGCGGATTACCCCATGTTCTTGGTGCCTGGGACCGGTTCCTTGCTTTTGCTTCCGCTGAATCACAGCAGGAGGGATTTTCCATAAAAAAAGAAAAAAAAAAGAGTTGAGCCGGAGTTGACCGGCAAGGGCTTGTTCCCGCTTGCTTGATGCCCCGAATTGTACCACCTGATGTTCCTCGCCACGCATCATCCACCTTCAGAAACCAAATTTCAAAGATCTCTTAACTGCTCCATTGAGACCCCTTGCCATGTCGACCGTGGAACAGCTGTCCGAGCAGCGCGACGGTCCCTTCCCACGCACCCCATCCCACCCCAAAACGCTAATCTCTACCCCACTCCTCCTCTGCCCTACATCCCTCGTCCACCCCTCCGAACCGCCCATTTCCGACAAACTCTACGCAGGCTTCATCGAGCACATCGGTCGGTGCATCTATGGTGGGATCGTGGATAGTCCGAAAGAGCCGAGTCCCGAGAGGTTGTTGATCAAGCAGGAAGGGGGAAGGGCAGGGTGGAGGAAGGATGTGATGGATGTTTTGGGCAAGGAAGGGGAGTTGGAGATTCCCATGCTCAGGTGGCCGGGAGGTGAGTGATCTTCCGCTTCTTCGGTGAAGAGAGGATCGATGTGGGCGATAGGGAACTTTGTGTCGAATTACCATTGGCAGGATGGGATTGGGCCGGTCGAGGCGAGGCCGAAACGGATAGAGCTGGCCTGGTTGTCGCATGAGTCGAACCAGTATGTTTGCTCTGAGCCGAGCTTAGCGACTCCCATGAATGGAGACTGAAGTCGGTGTCAGGTTTGGGACAGACGAGTTTATCGACTACTGCAAGGCGACCAAGTGCGAGGCATACATCTGCTTGAACAGTGAGTCACCCACCAACGGTTCGAGCGCAGATGATGACCGGCGTAGTGGGTACCGGGACGTACGAGGAAGCGCTAGCTTGGCTGGAATACTGCAACGGTACCGGTGATACCCAGTGCGCCTCTCTCACCCGAATTGTGATATCTGCCAACTAAAGTAGCTGGGCGAACCTCCGGCGGAAGAACACCGGTCGGGACGAGCCCCACGACGTGAAGTATTGGGGTCTCGGTAACGAGCGTCAGTTTCCACTCGTCGTTCACGCTGACAATCCTAGTGTTCGGCCCGTGGCAGGTCGGCAATCTGTCCCAGTACGACTACGCGAAGGAGGCGAAGAAGTGGGCGCATGGGTTGAAGCTTGTGGATCCGACTATCAAGCTCGTCTCGTGTGGTAACACCGTGAGCAACGGCCATATTCGAATACAGCGGGGCTGATGAGGGCAGGGCTCGACGGACTGGGATCGGGAGGTTTTGCAGACGGTCGTTGGCTTTGTAGATCTGCATTCGATCCATTTCTAGTGAGCCGCTCTGTATCCAATTTTAGATGAGCGGTGCCGATAGGGCCCAGCACCATGCTGGGACATGACCGCACGCCAGGTGTTGTTCAGGGTTATGACTATGAGAAGAACGTCTTTGGCCCAGTCGTGAGTCCCGAAATTCATGCTGCAAGCCGACTTGTACTCATGAGAAGGTGTAGGCGGCCGAACGCAGCATCGAGATCTGCAAATCCCTTATCGATCTCGCCAATGTCGAGCAGTGTCTCAAGCGTATCCCCGCATCAGACATCAAGATCGCCTTCGACGAGGTGCGGTTCATGCTTCTCCTGTCCGCGACAAGCTGATCGGGTCTAGTGGAACGTTTGGGACGAGACGAAGGCACCTGGCTCGGGCGGACTGGAACAAGCTTATGACTTCACCGACATGCTCGCGACGTGCGCTTGGCTGAATTTGCTGGTACGACAGCATAAGGACGTCGGACTCGCTTGTCTTGCACAGTCGGTGAACGTGGTGTGTCTACCCGTAATAGTGAAGATGCAAGCTGATCGGGTGGCCGCAGATCTCGCCGGTGATGACGAAACCGGATGGGATCCTCTTCCAGGTAACTTACTATCCGTGAGATTCTCCCGAGAACATCGGTATTCGACAGTCTGATATGCCTTAGGTTGCGACTGTTTAGCAAATACATGAAGAACGGCCACCTCCTCCAGCTGCCAGTCATGCCTGATGTCTAGTCCGTGACTCATCATCCCCTTGATTCCTCCTGACTGATATCGTATCGCAGCACCGGCCCCACGTTCCCCATATGGATCCAGCAGACGAATGCCCGACCCACGTATGTCGATTGCGTCGGCGTCGTCGTCGGAGCGAGTGTCCGTGTGAGCGTGCTGAATCGTCATCCCACTGCGGACTGGACGGCAAACTTCGCTTTCAGCGGATTCGGTGCGTCGTCCGATTTATAACCCAGGAGAACGCTGATGAGAGGTAGACGTCAAGAGTGCGGAAGTGCATGAGATGTATTCGGACGATCTGACCGCGGTCGTGAGATGGCTCTTACGGTAATTCGAACATCACTGAATTCCCGCCAGAACACTTTCGACAAGCCAAAAACCGTGGTACCGGAAGTGAGCAAGCTCTCAGCCGACGAGTGGAGCAAGAAGGGCAAGTGGACCGTGAGGAAGCACTCGTGGTCGTTCTTTGTCTTCGAGGGGACTGCGGTGTAAGAAGCCTAGAATGAAATGAAGAGCTGAGATTGCGGGTTAACGTCTGACACACTAATGCTCCAAATTCATCGAGAGTCATTCGGCGCGAAGTAGCTTCACGCGATCGGACGCTGATGTGATGCCTGCAAGACGAATCTGACTCGAGAATTGGACATGTTGTCTGTCCGTCACTATACCTAGTCTGATGATGCATAGGAGCACCATCCTTTCCTTTCACGCATTTCAGCCACTCGATCTGGCCACCTCTTTTGGCCACTTCTTTTGCCACCTCTTTTGGCGACATGATTGAGCCACCTGACGCGGCCTCCTGATGGGCCCACTCTCTTGAGCCACCTGATCCACCCACCTGATCCACCCACCCGATCCACAGTCTTTTCTTCCCACCGACGGGACAGTCCCACTTTCGAATGCCTCATCAGTAATCTCGCGACGGGTCATTGTACCCCTCATTTCCCCATTCAAGCTGGACGCAGAGATCGCCTCGATCCGCTGGACTGCTTTAATGCATGGTCAAGCCCGAAGGAAGTCGAAATCCGCCCCGGAGTCCGCCTGAGTCACACTCTCCTTGTACAATTTCCGATAACCCCTCTTCTCCACCGGCGTCTTCGTCTTCCACCTGGCCAGCCTCGACCTGATTTCCTCGACACTGATCTGAAGCTCCAGCCGTCGTTCCTCCACGTCGAGGGATACCATATCGCCATCCCGGACGATCGCCAGTGGCCCTCCAACCGCGGATTCGGGCGCGATGTGCAGTACGACTGCGCCAGAGGCGGTCCCGCTCATTCGGCCGTCGGAGATTCGGACCATGTCCTTGAGGCCCCTTTGGCGAGCTTCTTGGGGATCGGGAGATAGCCTGCTTCGGGCATGCCGGGGTGGCCTAACGGTCCGATGTTCTGTAGCACCAGCCTATACACCATCAGCCGACTCAGCTCAATCACGATGGTGAGAATCAACGTACACGCTATCCTGAGTGACCTCGAGGCTCGGATCATCGATCCGCTTAGCCAGGTCCTCCGTCGAGGTAAACACCACCGCCGGACCAGCATGTTTCCGCAACGCCGACGACATGGCGGAAGCCTTCAAGACGCAACCATCCGGCGCGAGGTTTCCATGCAGGACAACGATGGAGGAGTTCGGCGCGAGTGGATCGGACATGGGTCGGACGATTGTCTGGGCAAAGGACTTGGGGCATCGATCGAGCTCCTCGCCGAGGGTGCGACCGGTGATGGTCTTCTCGGATAGGTGGAGGAGGGGGCGGAGTTCGCGGAGGAGGGTTGGGATGCCGCCGGCCTATGCAGGTCAGTGATGCCAAGGGAAGAAGGTGATCGGCGGACCTTGTAGAGATCTTCCATGTAATTTTGTCCGCTGGGCTTCAGGTCGACAAGTAGCGGTGTTTTCCGCCCAATCCGGTCAAAGTCTGCTCGATCAGCCAGTACCAGCATACCACCTCACCGTCCAGGCTGAGGTTCACCCCCTCGACCCGCCCGGCGATAGCTAGGAGATGCACCACAGCATTCGTACTCCCGCCCATCGCTTGTAGTACAGTAATGGCGTTCTCGAATGATTCCAGGCTGAGGATCTCGCTGGGTTTTGGAGGCGAGGCAACCGCGAGTTTACCGGAAAGCTCGGCGACGCGGAGGCGCTGGGAGCCGTTTGCGGGAGGAGCGGCGCTGCCGAGGGGAGCCATGCCGAGGGCTTCGGCGATGCAGGCCATGGTGGAGGCTGGGTCCGGCTTCTTAGACCCAGGCGTGATTTGAGTCGTGACTTACCTACCTGTGCCCATCACTCCACAGGTCTGGTCCCTCAATCAGCTTTTGACGTGCGGAATGGACTGTGAAATTACCCCTGCACTCGGCACGAGCTGATCGCCGACCTGTCCAATCTCCTCAATATCAATCTCCCCTGCCCTATACCTCGCCCAATACCCTCTACAATCCGTACAAGCTCCAACCCTGTGAGCCCGATGACTCCCCGTCACCATCGGACCCGTCACCAGCTGGACCACAGGAACATCCGCGCTGATAGCACCCATCAACTGCGCAGGGACGGTCTTATCGCATCCACCTATGAGGACGACTGCGTCCATCGGTTGAGCGCGGATCATCTCTTCCGTATCCATCGACATGAGGTTACGTAGGAACATGGAGGTTGGATGGGCGAAGGATTCGTGGAGCGAGATGGTGGGGAATGGGATGGGGAGGGCACCGGAGAGGAGGATGCCCCGCTTGACCGCTTCGAGGAGTTGAGGCATGTTGGCGTGGCATGGGTTGTATCCACTCTAAGGTTATCTTCAGCGGTTTGGATGGTGGGTAAGGAGGATGGACGGACGCCGGTGTCGACGATTCCGATGACCTTGCGGTCGAGAGCGTCTTCGGTGTAGCCGGCACCTTTGATGAAGACTTTCCGGAGAAAGAGGGAGAACTCGGCATCGCCATAACTCGTCAGACCTAGTCGGGGCGTGAGCAGAGCGGGGGGGGGTGGTGTCTGACAGCTGACCTTTCCGCATGCCCGTAGGCTCTGAGACTTCAGCAGGTGATTGGTGAGTCATCGCGTCTGGGGAAGTCCGAGTGAGTTTGTGGAAGAGATGACGTTTTCGCAGCGGGGCGAATCATGGGCGAGAATGCTCGCTTCGATATCTCTGGATCTCACTCTCTACCTCTCCAAGATCGCGTAGCATGTCAACCCAGCACCTCCTCCTCCTCCTCGGCACGCATTCAACACTTTATCCATTCCGCCATCTTTGATGAGTCCACACGCTCGCTCAGACAAGGCGTCAGTACCAAGGGACAGGTGGGAGGTGCTGGATGAGGCGAGTAGGGGTGGTGATGGACCATGTCATCTTTGCCCGTGCTCGACGATCTTTCCCGCCTGGTCGCGGCGCATGTGAGTCCTTTCTCCGTATCCTTTACACACATGTCCTCCTCTTCGTTCTTCCCCCTCTAACCTTTCTTTCCTGTCTGTTCTGCCTCCAATTCTTTCCTGGCTCATTTGACGGACGGGCGCTTGACGGCGAGCAGTACAAATCAGGCAACGTCACCCTCATCCCCCTTCTCCCCCTCCGGCGGCTTTCTCTCCCCAGGACCCGCGTCTAAACGTGACTTCCAACCCCACTACACACCCATCTCTCATCCCAGACAGCAAGGTCCACACGCCCATCAAGCTGTCATTCATGATGGGCAGGTAGGGATGGGCCGAGGCATGTTGTCGTTCATCCGAAAGGTGGGTCTCTCTTCTATGAAATCGCACGTATGAGAGAGCTTAGTAATCTCACAGGCACGCACCTGTACACCATCAACGAACTCTCCCAAATCCTCACCGTCCACACCCTCCCAGCGACTGGTCAAGCCAAACTCATAGCTCGCATGTCCATCCTCGACTCGACCGACTCGCCCCACGCCGCCACAATGGGCCCAGCCGAGATCATCCTCCTCCCCTCTCTCTCCCCCTCCGCAACCCTCCTCCTGCTCTGCTCAAACCGCGATTCCCCAAGTCCAGAGGGCGATACGATCGCCGCTTTCTCGGTCGATCCATCGGACGGCGCGAAAGTAGAGCGCACCGAGCAGGGATGGGTGAGAGGGTGCGGAGCGCACCTGAGGGCGATGGCGGAGGATGATAGTGGACGGTTCGTGGCTGTTGCGGGCAGGAATGGGGGTGGGTTGAGTGTCCTCGAGAGGGTCGGGAAGGACGGCGTGAGGTTGCAGGAGGTGGCGAGGTTGGAGGGGGGTCGAGAGGGTGGTGGTAGCGCTCTGGGTCCGCGCGTAGGGTCCTTCCTCTATACTTGTCAGGTACGTGAGAACGTGTGATAGGTCCGTCAGGGGACGATCATGGGGAGTCGATCCATCCGACATTTATTGGCTACCCGATCCGACCTAGAATTTCGAGGCGGCGCCAGAGCACGTATCTGAACCCCAAATCCTTCTTATCCGTCTCATTATCCTCCCCCGCTGCCGGGGCGCCCCTCAACGCTTCCCGCTCACCCTGCGCCGCCAACCTATCCCTCGCGTTCTCCCGCCTGTGAGCGCCATTTGAGCGATGAATGAAAACGCTGTAGAGCGCGGCGATGGTGCGCATCGCTGTACGGTAGAGGGGAGCTTCGGTCGAGATGAATAGCTGGGGACCGACGATGCAGGGGACATGTTGATGACGAAGGTGCTTGAATTGCACGTCGCTACAGAAAAAGTCAGCGTTAGTTGTCGGAGTTGATGAACGGAGAAAACGGTAGACGTACCGAGCCAGTACGCCCCGGTGAGCGCCCGTTTAGGCTCATAAGCCACGGTCTGGAGGACGTCGACTCCAGATAGGGGGGCGATGATGAGCAGTGCTTGGACAGAATCCACCAGCCAGATGGTCAGAATCTGAAGACCAGGGTCAGGAAAGGCCGACGAGAACGGTCCAGACGATCGTCAGGCTCGGGCCAAGTGATTCTCAATGGAGGATACACCCACTTTGAGCGGGGAGAAGCCGAAGCCGTTGATCCATACTGCCCCGAGGCTTCACCACCGTACGTGACTGCGGTGGCACGACGAAATACCTCTTCAACTCGATCGCGGAAAACCTAATTCCCGGTCCTCGGCTCTTCCAATGTGGAAGAGCCATCTCCCAAACCGGCGGCCACGGTGATTTCTCCCCAGTTATGTCAGGTGGAGACCGAGTCGGCTGTTGCGGTGGACATGTACAGAGTTTGGGGGAGGACGGCGGATGGGGTGGCGATGGTGTTGAAGGCTACAAGGGACACGCTGGAACCACAATGACGTGCCACAGGATGGCCGAGAAAGGCATCTACCTCACTCCAACCCTAAGCTGCTACGGCACAATGGCCCGTCCCCCATTCGAGGATTTCCTCAACCCTGAGGGACAGGTCAAGAACCGGCAGGTCATGCAACAGGGTCTCCAAGCTCTCAAGGTGGCTCGCCCTTCCTGCTCCTTGCGATCATGTTGTGCTGATTGGATGGGGTGGTAAATGGCAGAAGATGCCGGAGTGACGGTGTGTTATGGATCGGACCTGCTTATCTCGATCCACGCGCTCCAGACCGGTGAGTCCCTCTCGACTACCATTCTCATCTCCATCACATTCCCACTGGCTACTACCTGCTCGAACCGACCCCACTGATGCTGGGTCACAGAGCAGTTTATCGTTCGCTCCAAAATCTTGTCCCCCGCCGCGATCCAAAGACATGCAACCGTCAATCCCGGTCCGTCCTCTTCTATTCCTTGTCTCCTGGCTCATGAGGGACTTTCTCAGCCAAGATGCTTAACCAATCCGGTAAACTGGGCGTGGTCGCTCCCGGCGCATTCGCAGACCTGCTCGTACTCTCCGCCAACCCGCTCGAGGATATCACGGTCCCGGACCGGCCTGAGAAATATTTGGACGCGGTCGTCAAGGAGGGGCGATTGATGCATGGCGAGCTGGGAGGGTTTCCGCGATGAGCCGGTCGGAGTTGGGTTCTAATCCCAAGTCCACAAAAATGTAAATGCATACACACAGTGGCTCGTTCCCTTTGCAGATCTTTCCACACACTAAGCATCTATCACTGGTAATCTAGAGCTGATCATGCCATCCCCAAATACCACTATCCATCTTGCCTATTCGCTCATGAGATGCCGTTACCGACCGGATCGTTCTGACTCACCGATCATCTCCGCGTACTCCGGACTATCATCCTCAACAGGCGATCCATCCTCGCCGAACACGATCGTGCCATGATACTCCAGTGGAGGCGGTGTTGATGGGACACATTGAGGAGGTTTGACCGCCTCCTCGATCACCCAATTCCCCTCACCGTTAAGGAGGACCGAGTTGCGCGATTCCATCGAGACGTCGTGATCGTTGAAGTTCCAGGGTGCGAGGAGGACGTAGGATGTTGCTAGGTTGGTCAAGGTGTTTGGCGAGTCTGGGGGATTACGTCAGGCTAGTCTGGCAAGGATGACGTAGGACGCACCCTCCGCACGCGGAATGTGGTGCGTCCCGAGGTTCACCCAAACCACCAGATCCTCTTGGTCGATCGTCTCGTTGTCGAAGAACTACCATCAGCCCCGCCCGTCTAGATTCGACTTACCTTGTAGAAGTTGACAGGCGGTGCTCCGGGAAGATTGATGTTCCACATACTACTCGAGCTCGGCTCGTGTTCCTTCCTCCTCGAAACCGCCAAATGGTGTTTCGCCCAATTCACGTTGTTCTCGGTACGTTTCGAATCGAGATTGGTGAGATGGACGAGCGGGCCGGGGTGGATCGCGTAGCCCCGTGGATTACCCCAGGCGTTGGTGGCGTTCTCGTTGGTGATGACGTAGGCGCCTTCCATGCTGCGGGGTCAGCGATACCCTGGGAAGGAGACCTACTTGTGGGGATACTCGAGTAGGGACTCTTGGTCGAGTAGACGGCGGACCATGCGCTGTTGGTGCGTCACCGGTCCCCAGTCGTCATCAAACCACGGCTCGGCTTTGTCCTCGGTCTCCAGTGATACCGCCATAAACGAGTTTTCTAAGCCCGCAATGTCGAAGTCGATCTTGTCTGGCCACAATCAGCTCGTTTCTGGGTGAGGAGACGTACAGTTGATGACGTGATCGTGCAATGACCCCATGGACCTCCCATGTATCTGATGACCATAGTGCGACTGCTCCTCGTTCCACAGTCCTCCCTGCAAATACCCAGACGCAGACAACCGAATCTCGATCGTCCCGTCCAGCTGGAACGTGTAGTCAAACTGATATCATCAGCGCGAACCTCTTTTCTGCGACTCACGAGGTAGTCGTAGTTCCCGACCGTCGAGACACTCCTGACCACCAGCTCATACCCCTTGACCGCGCCCATCTCATTCCGTCCCTGCCCAGTATGCCTCGACAACGGCCGTCCGCTCTCCCGCTCAAACACGCAGATCGCATTCCGTCGAGTCGAAGAGCCCTGATCGTGAACGGTCGCGTTGAGGAGTATGGCGTCGGCGGGACAGTCGTACCCTAGGATGACCTCGCGGACCATCCCGCCCATCCCGAAGGCTCGGTCGAGCCAGACGGTGGAGGCTTGGTGCGGGTCGTCACCGGAGTACTGAGCCATAGCTTCTTGAGGGGATAGCTCGTAGATGATCCGTTCGCCTCGGAACTTACTGCACTAATCAGCTTACACTCGCGTCTTGGAATGGAGGGAGAGGCCACTCACATGTCCCAGAGGTGCAACCCCATATCCCGCTCGAAGCTGGTGTAAAACGCCCAGCCCATCCAACTAATATACTGCTCCTCCTCGTCCAACCTATATCTCGCCCCATCAAATTGCACCGTCCTCGGTCCAGCCCGATCATCCAGATCCCGCCTGTTCCCTTGGATCGACCGCGTCGCCCAGTCGTACGGTTCCGGCATGCTCCGCTTCAGCTCGCCCCTCTCCCACGCGACTCGCAATTCCTCAGAAGTGTGGTAGAGCTTGCGATCATGCACGTAGGCTAGGATCTTGTATTCCCCGTGATCCGTTCCCGTCATATCGACCTGCCAAAATCAGCCTTACACCATGAGGATGTAGTGATGGTAGACTGACTCGCATGAAGAAATCGATACCAGTCAACCAGCTGCCCGGAGTATTCCTCCTCAGCTGGATCCAACTCCTCGTCCAACTCCCATCATAGCTCATCGGTGCGTGTCCCGCTGCAGACAAAGTGTCATCCAATACCGAGCCATTGAAAAGGTCCCGCGTGATGTCGTCGATGGGTTCCATGAAGTGGTACATGTTGACACGGATGGCGGTCCAGTTGAATACGTTTCGCCCGTTCAGAGGGATCGGGTTGTGGTAGATCTCAGAGAGGGGTCTGATGTTGGTGAGGTTGGATATGGGCAGCGGGCCGATGAGGTAGTCGGTGATGATCTCGGCTGGGCCGTGGTTGATCACCGCCTAGGGCAAATTTAGCTCGACCCATGCCCAAAGCTCGGCTTGGGTCCGAAGCAGTCAGACTCACATGAGCATACTTGGGGAAGGTGGCCGAGGGGTCGGAGAGATAAGCCAGCGTCAGATCCTTCGGCGGCTTGTACGCGTCGACAACATGAATGAAATTATCACTTCCGTCAGCTCCATCATCAATCCCCAATCACCTAGCATCCGCCTCGTCCGTTCTCGTGAGATTCAATCCCCTCGCCGGATCAAACAACCACTTCCTCACCCCCGTCGCTTCCTCCACATCAAGGTTCTTCCACACATCTACACGTCAGCTCTGGCACGGATTCTCGACATACTATTTCGGGGCGCCTTGAACGGGATCGCATCGGTGGTGGGACACGACTCGAGCTCGATGTGATGCCGTATGAACTCAAATTGGCGGGAAGCACCGAGATGGAGGAAGACGGAGAGCGTGATCCCAATGATGATCGCGATGAGCGCACGAGACCATCGGGATCGTCCGGATCGCTCGGGTCGGGTTATGGGCGATGGCTCCTGGTCCTCTTTGCTAAGTAGCGGGATCGACGCTTCAGACATTTTGAGAGGGTGTAGGAGATGGCGAGGTGTCGTTATGAAGTCGAGGAAGTCCGCACAAGACTTGTGTAGGTATCTATCGGATTAGTTTCTGTTGGTTGAACGGACGACCTTATCAAAAGCTGGGGATTGGACTCCGGATTTCTCATAGGCGCGCTAACCATCAGTTTCCTGCGGACGCTTCAGGGTAACTACTGACCGATAAAAGCGATCGAGAATCTTGCGAGTGATGCTTGAAATCAACGAGTCACTGGGGGGAGAATACTTGGAAGGCCCTGAACTTATTGGACCTCGCGTAAGAAGCAGCTCTGGGCCCGTGAGATTTTGTCTTAAGGGGGTCAGACCATGGGGGATCGTGTGATCGACTTCAAATCCTTTTCCATCCCCTCATCAGACCCACTGATCAAACACATTTTGTTGTCATTTTGCAAGTCCCGCCGGGGTTCTACCAAGCTGTCCTGCGTCAGCATCGCCCGCCCTTATCAAAGCGATATACAGAGAGAGCGAGTGACAGGGATGCTCACTGTTTACCATGAACAAGCTGAACTGGAGCACCGGCCATCTCTCCAACTCCCCACATCACCGTGCTCAAGCTCGCATCCGCGGAAGAAAAACACCGACACACCAGGGAGATCATCTGCCCCATCCTCGCCTGCTGCTCATTGATGCTGAATTTCGGAACGAGCAATGTCACGCCGTTTGCGCAGTCGGAAGCTTCGGAGATCATGGGAACATTGGACGGCGAAGATGACGTTGAGGACCGTCCATTTCTTCCATGTCGGATATCGCAGCGATGTATTCCACATTTTGTCCGTACCCCTCCCGTACACTTTCGAGTTTCACTGACAGACGAGCAGTCTACACCAACGTCGGCGGTGCAAAGTATCGCCTAGCTCTCGAGTGGTCGAGCATCATCGTCGCCGGGTTGCTCACCATCCCGATCTTTTGTGTTTTCCTTCAATGGCCAGTGATTCAGGAAGAGAAGTGAAGATTGCGCAGACTTTGAAGGGGGAGAAGAAGGGGGAGGGGCAGAAGGGGGAGGGTTGGGCGAAAGGCGATGTAAAGGGCGGGTAAGACCGTGTTGTGTTTGGAGATATATCGTGTACAGATAATATTGCATATGATCACCATACGACCACGATGCGTCTGACAAGACCGCTGATTCGAGTCGTCGGCTGACTGATTCAAGAATGACTACGATAATCTTCCGAGGGAAAGGATCCCAATCGAGCTGATCCATTCAAGAGACACCCCTACACCGATAGCACACCTTTTTAGATCCTTTGTGCTTGGAATGCACGTCTGCTCCATTGAATGAATTCCAGACGCTTAGGATCCAGGGAAGATCATCGGATTCCCGTAAACGGCCGCTCGATCGCTCGTGCCCGCCCAGGGATCTATTTTGGGGGTGAGTGTTCCCGAATTGCTCCCATGCCCAGCGCCAGGATGAATCGGGTATGCGTATCCGCCCGCGGCAACTGGAACTTGGAAGACAACATCTTTCTTTCCTTGATGTCTTTGGGTTCAGAATACATAAGATGGAATGTAAGGAAGAAGTCATGATTGGACAACTTCGTTCAGGGTATTGCTAAAGGAGGAGGCTGGGATTTTGTCACGGGGGACAGGCGGCAGGTGGTCTGACAGAGCTAAAGCTGCATACTCATTGTCAGTTCCTTGTCAGCTAAACTGCAGGTCTAATAACTGATTTCATCTCCAGTGGAGCATTCCAGCGTTTCTCATCCTTTGTCCACATTGCTGTCACCCCTTTCTTAAGCAAACCATTGATCCAAGCTGTCTGGCTTTCAGTCAGCTTGTACAAGTACATATTCTTAAATGCCAGCTCTCCACACATTCCATCAACAACACCAAGCATCAATACATCAACACCAAGTGTCAATACCAGCAAGACCATGGCACCACCAGTCAGTCAGAAGTTTTCTTTCATCTATGTCTGAGTTTATGTCACGGACCGTCGAGCGCTTGCACCCGCCGACTATATGACGTGGTTCTGAAGTGCGGAGGCCTTCGTTTAACATGGTAGAGTCACTTCGAGTTGGACGGAAGTGAATGATCGGTAATATCCGGCGTTTCCTTCGATGGTGGCGGTTTCACATTTGAGGCGCGATTGGCAGTTTAAGCTGATGGTGACCAGAGATCCAGATCAAAGAGCGGCTCCAAGACATCCGGTCCGGGGCCTTCCTCTACCTACCAGTTGGGCAGTTCCCGGACTCCCAGGAAAAGTGAAGCAGCCTACCCTCAGGTTACTTCAAGGAGACCATGCCGCCCCAAGAAGAAACGGGAGGAATCGTCATTTGATCAGTCGGGTTCCCAGCAGAGAGAGCACTGTGCAAGAAAGAGCGAGGGAGCCAGAAGCAAATCCTCACCCTTTTCACAGGAGACAGACTCGTTTGGTATCTCGCCGGCTCAGTCGCCATCCTGTGAATCACAGATGAGCTCCTACCACATGAGTCAGCCCCCACCCGGGAGCTTTGGATCAGTTGGACCTGGTTATACGTCGTCGGTCAGTCAGACATATTGTCCCATTCCTTCTTGAGCTGATCCTGATCAGCGCTCTTCCGATCCAAATTGGCCTGGCGACTATGGATCTTACACTATAGCTCCTAAGGAGGCTAAACCCAAGGGTGAGAGTGAGCATGAGGCGCTTTATCGGTCCCTCCAAGGCAACAAATTACCGGAAGAGCTGAAAACTCGACTGGTGGGGGACGAAGAGATGAAGAGTAAGGCAGAAGAGATGCAAGAAGCCTGCAAATGGCGGGGACCCTTGATCGATTACAGGAACCCGGCGTGGGAATCACAGATGTCCTATCACATGGGTCAGCCCCCGCCCGGGAGCTTTGGATCAGTTGGGCCTGGTTATACGTCGACCGCAAGGATTGAGCCTGGTGTCTACTACTTGACCAGCCCGTGTGTCGTTCACTCTCAACCCAAGTCCCTCAGTGTCAGCATGGGTCATCTGGAGCAGGGTCCTCACACAGGCAGTTCTGAGTCATATCCCTCCAGAGGCCACATGGGTTACGAGCAGCAGGGTCATCACACTGGTGGGTTTGGGTTCAACCCCTCCAGTGGCAGCATGTGTTACCCGCAGCAAGCTTATCCCACTGTGAGATCTGAGCCATATCCTTCCAGTGGCCACCCGAAGCAAGGTCCTCATCACACTGGCAGGTCTGAGCCATTTTCATCCAGTGGTGACACGCGTAACCCACAGCAAAGTCATCGCAAACCCAGGGGCAAATCCTCGGTCACCGTTGCATCCCTATTGCAATCACCGTCGACGAGATCACCTCCTCGGCGTTGATGAGTGCGAGCGAAAGCTTGCAGCGGAGCGTGGTCCAGGATCGATGACTAGCGAGACGCAGAGCCTGTATATACCGAGATGCAGTTTGTATGACCGATTGGGCAGTGCATTCACCGCACCCTAGCAAATCCGAGGTCGTCCGCTGCTTAAGACGCAATCCGCCGCATCGTGGCTCGGTGTCGATTAAGGCTGTTTCCCGGATATGTCACCGAGTCGAATCATGTCAAACGAGCTGATCTCTAGCTGATGAATCACTTGCCCAGCTTTACCAATTTCCGGGTCGGTTTCTCGACATATATCGCAGTTTAGATCTAGGTCGTTCTTGCACCTATCCGTCCATCTCGAACAAGACCAACTCCCCGCGCCCACCACCGACATTCTCCAGTACGATCTGGTTTCCCACTTTCGCGCCGCTGATGAACACCCCATCTCCCTCGCCTAAAGTCGATTCCTGACCTCCACCGCTGATGTGTATCACCGGTCCTTTGCCGTCTTTCGGAGCAGTTTCAGTATTGTACCCCGAGGTCTGGACGAGCTGGGCGTAGACCAGCTTGGACCGGCTCGATGCGGAGAGAGGGGGAAGGACGGTATGAGCCAGCTTGGTCGAGGGGATGATGAGGGAAGCGAAGGCGTGGAGAGACGAGTGGATCTGTTATGATCAGCCTGGAATAATATTCATGGAAATTAGTCATACAGGGGTTGGACCGTCGGCCTCGCGCTTGTCCGTCACTTGGTCTGAATTTGCGGGAGCGGCAATGCAGCACAGCTTATCAAGCTTGTCCTCGTCTGTGTAGTGCCTATCAGATCATGTAAATCAGTCTACCCTTTGCTTCGCAGAGCAAGGCTTCCTTACCGGGTATAGTAATGAGGCTTGAGGCCTCGCTCATAAGGCGTCGCCCAAATCTGCAGGAAATGCACCTCTTTCCTGCTCTTATCAGGATGATCCGTCTGATAGGGTACCTGACCTACGAGTCGTGTCCGTTATACTCTGAGTGCTTGATCCCGCTTCCGCCACTGGTCATCTGCACATCTCCCCGCTTCATCGTCTCGACGTTAGCCATCGAGTCTTTGTGGCTGAGTTGACCGGTGACGATGTAGGAGAAGATCTCGGCTTCGCGGTGGGCGTGGGTCGGGAATCCGGTTTGTGGCTGCATAATGAGGGCAATGAGGGCAAGGTCAACTTGGTGATTTTCATAGTCTTGAGATGCCCCGGGGGCGACTTACCGCTACTCGATCCTCATTAATCACACGTAAAGCTCCGAAGTGCTCGAATGCTGGATCGTAGTAATTTGCAAAGGAGAATGTATGGAACGACTATCCACATCCTGTCAGCATACACGACGTATCTAGCCTCGTCTGAACTTACCTTGAGCCAGCCGTGATCTGCTCCACCCCGCTCTTCCGACGGCCGGAACTTGAACTGTAGAGATGATGACATGGTTTTCGTACTCGGATCACGGTGGGTCGAGCTCGCCAGCCTGATTGATCCTCGATATAGCTGACTCCAGATACTAGGACGGAGAGGTCGGTAGTGTGGGCGGAGTATGATTGCTGAGAGACCAAGTAAGATGGCAAGGATAATGAGCCTGAGCGTCAAGCTAGCTGTTCGAGGGGCGCGGCGAGGAATGACGACGGTCTCGCGAAGGGGATCAATGCATAAGATCAGTACCGAGATGTCATGCTTTTATTTCCATCTGCAATGGGTCATCAATGCGGAGCGGATGAGCAAGTAATGGGAAAAATGACCGAGCCAAGTGAACAAGAACCTACAAGCGGGAAATTGGGGGGGGGGGGGCCCAGGAACGATCCAACCCTTATCTTCACGTGGGTTCCCCGACGCGAAGAAGCGCGTGTTTCCCCAACTGTCATTCCGCGTTCTTCTCGCATTCCATCGTTTTCTCAGCCAATTTCGAATCAAGGTCTGCGCCTCAAGCGCTCTCGAGTCTGCCGGTTGAAAAGGAGATAAGCGGTCCAATCGTACCAAGATGGATTTCTCTCGACCTCTTGACGATGATGATCACTTCCCTTCCCCTCGACAACCTTTTCTTCCGAGTTCTTCCTATACCTCCCGCCGCAGTCCGTCCGCTTCGACGGTCTCAACCACACATTCCGCCCAATCCGGCATACCCGCTCGGAAGACTGTGTCACCTCGACTCCTCGGACTTCAGCTCGGTAGCTCACCGATGAGCTCCGGGATGGGGATGCCGACGACCAGCTATACTGCGGATGGGACTGACAACGGATGGGATGAAGCGGATAAGCTGGGATATCAGTACTCTCTTCGTGTCGCGTGTGTCCCTCATATTCATTGTGAAGATCTTTTCTCAATTACGCCGTAGCATGCTCCATCAGTACCTCTCGAACCAGTCGCGTTCTCCCATAACAACCAGCAATTCCGTAGCTGCGTCCTTCAGTACCCCACCCATGCCACCTATGCCATCTCCCTCTCTCCAGGGCACATCTCCCTCTGGCTCTCGTTTGACTTTCTCCTCCTTCTCGAGGGAATCTCCCGCTTCGACGAACGGTGGAGTCAGTCCTGGGGTAGGCAAACGCAAATCCTCCTTCGGGCTGAATATCGGCAGGAAAAGCGAGGCGGACGGGATGAAGCTTCCGAAGGAATTCCTCATGGAGTTCTGGGGGACGTTGGCGAATGAGGATGGGGATGCAGGGTGGAAGACTGCGACGGGGAGCTTCTTGGGGATGATCAAGAAGGGGACGAAGACGCCTAGTGGGATGAATTTGCGGGAGATACCGACATTACTCGAGGGTGAGTTCGATTACATAGAATGCGGTCTGCGTAAAGTCGAGTTTATGCTGACCACACTCAGCCTTTACCGCACTTCTTCCCCCTATATCAGCTACCTACGCCGCTCCCCATGTCCATCAATCCCATCTCCTACAGCTCCTTTACAATTCCCTCCCGCGGTCCAGTCATTTCTCCCCGATGGCTCGTCCGCAATCCGAGAAAGACAAAGATCAGCTCTTTCGCCTCCGCGCCGAGGTTCAATCGTACTTACTGGTCGCGACTCCCGACATCACTTCCGACTCCACCTCCAACGAGTTTGCCGTTCCGAATGGGTTGAATGGCGGATCCACGAAATCCCCGGCAGGGGGAACCGGTCTGGGCAGAGCTCACAGCGACCAGAGTGGACACAGCCAGGATAGCATCAGGAGGAAGCCGAGTCCGGTATGGAATGGTGATCAGGATGGTGTCGTGGGAGAGATGATGGAGACTGTTGGTCAGGTATGGGGCGTGGCTCGGGAGGTGATGAAGAAGGACGTGGCGGGTGCGCAGAGGTCTGGGCCTCTCGATCAGGTGGGCTTTTCGCCGGCAGCGAGCCGCTAAGTGATATACTGACTGCGGGCAGAATTACATGAACGACCTGAAACGGGCTTTGTCATCGCTTTCCGCGGTCAGCTCCCCGCTGTCGCCGACGCAAAAATCTCGCCAATTGACACTTGCTGCGAGTCTCGGGATCCTGCTGAAAGACTTTCCTGAGCTCGGTACTCCAGGCTCACCAGCAGACTACGCCCCGGCGTCCCCGAGTACAGACTACTTCGTTACTCCCAAATCCGCACCTGCGTTCTTCTACATACCACCACGCATGGTCGAGGTCTTCGCTCGTCTCACTGTGCGGGCTGGTGAGGCTGGACTTGGACCGAAGACAAGAGATCTCGTGGAGAAGTGTCGGGTGATCTGGGGAATCGAGAGTTGTCGGGAGAAGGAGAAGGAGGTGGAAGGTCTGATCGCTCGATGGAGTGATACCATCGGAACTCGCGAGGAGCTGGAGTGGGGCATCAACGTGGCCGATGGAGTCAAAGATCTCAGCGTCAGTCTACCAAAAAACGGTCCACTTCCACCCGTCCTCGAGTCCCTGCTGGGGAACCTTTTAGCCCTGCTATCAACCTCCATCTCATCGATTTTCCCGTCAACCTCGGTCCCGCCATCGCCGCCACCGCCATCAATCCTCCCCATCCTCAATGCGGCACCTGGGCTTTTCTTGACAGCACCTCGAGCGGTCAAGACGATCTCAAAGTTGAGCGACGAGCTTACAGCCTCAGCCATAGGGGAGTACGTAGCAGCAATGGGGAGCATGATGGGAGGAGTCGGCCAAGATGGGGAAGGCGCACGGAAGATCGGGGAGAGCGGGAAAGACCAAATGGTCGAGGGTTTCGAGAAGGTTGCTGTGTGGATGGACAAGGAGGTGTCGAATGTCCGGAAAGTTTGGGGCAATGCCCTCGGAGCGTGAGTCGCACCCGTGTTTGATAGATGTTCAGAGCTGACAGGGGCTTTAGCAGACTGAATCCCGCGGCGATTATACTGTCGAAACAGTTGCCTCTATTTTGTGCGGAACTGCAGATCATCAGTAGACCACGAAGCCCGGCGAGCGATGTCTTCACCTTGTATGAGGTTACAGGCAGAATACTGGAGGCTTGGGAGGATCTGTGTCCGGGGTACGTGTCAGGAATTTCATCTCTCGCGCCCGATACCTGGACAGCTTGAGCTGACTGGTTTCCAGCCAGGAGCTCGGATTTGAGCTCGACCACTTCTTCGAGCCCCACGTCCTCGCCTGGCTCCGAGATACCGAGGACAACAACACTCATGACTGGGTCTCGCGAGCTGTTGGGATGGACAGTGTGGGTTGCTGCAGAGATTATGAGGCGTTAGCTGATGACGGATAGTGGGTTCCGGAAGGAGACAAGAAGCACAGTCAATCGGTCATCGATCTCTTCGACTTCATTCGGGGATCCGCGGGAGTCATCCTCAATGACCTGCCTCTGTGCGAGTACAAACGAGCGATGTACCTCATCGATCTGTCAAAGGTTTGCCCTGTCCTCCAATCAGAAATTGCGAAGCTGAACGTTCACCGCAATAGACGATATCGATCGCAGTCACCCAGTACGCCTCGACCGTGCTCGCGCTCTTCATGAGCGATATGAACCCGGCCAAAGCGAGTACTCCTACCCTAGAGCTACAGAGCAAGCTGGGAAGCAAGGCTGGATCTTGGCTGGCTAAGGGACAGCAGGCGGTCAAGAACATGGATAAGAGGAAGATCGAGGGAGTTATGACCCCGCCTGTTGTGAGTCTAAAATCCCCTTTTGACAGCGGCTCCGGACGTATATCACCATCGAAATCGCCTTTTTCCGATCAGCCTAAGCCGATTACAGGAACAGGAGCTGAAATCTGACTAAGGCATGCGTCAAGCTCACCGATATGAGTGCGGCCCAAGCTTGCTTGGAGGATTTGAGCCTGGCCATGGAAGCAGACGTGACCACCAGAATCGTCCAGACGCACAAGCCGCGAATAAATGGCGTGGAGAAACTCCGCCACATATTTACCGTCACGGTGATGCGAGGCGAGAATCTGCTCGGCAAGGGGCTCAACAAGCCCGCAGACGCGTTCGTTATTATCACGGATCGTGAGACTGGGGACAGGCTACTAAAGTCTCGCACCGTGCTTGGTGCGGAAGATCCTCGATGGTGAGTTCCCGGAATTGAGTAAGGCTGATAGTCAGGGAACAGTCTCTTGAGATGAAGGTCGGGAACCTGAAGACGCTCGAGCTCGCCGTATTCGACCGTCAACTGGTTGGCAAGCACGACACGATAGGATCAGGGACTTTCAAGCTAGATCCCCGGCTCTTTGTCGAACATTCGACCCGAGACGTCCTCCTTCCGCTCTCCACCCGTGGTACCGTCCATTTGCGTATCAGCATGGAGGGTGGAGAGAAGCACGATATTGAATACCACCTGTCCTCTGCTTCCCGAGCACTCGAACGCTCCGCAGGAGATATGCAACGGGAGATCGTGGACAAGATGGGGGAGTTCATCCGGTCGACATTGAGTGTGGCGACACTGCAGGGCTTGACGAAACCACTGAAGGATAAGAAGAAGGCGAAAACCGCTGTATCAGAGAGCGATCTCGAAGGGAGTCTGGGACCGCTGTTCGAGTACTTCAACCTGAACGTGGGTCGACGTCCCATAGCTGTGCCCAGACTGACGGTTGTCATCTAGTTTTCCGTCTTCTCCGCCACACTCACCGAAACCTCCCGCCTTCGCCTGATGCTGTTCATCTGGCGCAAAACGATCGATACCCTCATCTCCCTCCTCGTCCCGCCCCTATCCGACAAGCCACACATCTCGAAAGACCCCCTCGGCCTGCAAGAGATAGACGTCGTCTTGAAATGGCTCCAACTCCTCAAAGCATTCTTCAACGCTTCGGAGAATGGCGTCGAGCATGGTGTCCCCCTCTCCCAGCTCCAAGCGGGTCCGTACAGGGACATCATCATCCTTGGACAGTATCTGGATTTACCGACTCAGGCGTTGAGAGATCGGGCGAGCGCGGCGGTGAAAGCGGCGGGACGACCACAGGGTGTAGTTGCGGGTATGAAGGGGTTGAGTTTGGAGGAGGACAATGATCGGATGGCGGAGGTACTGCTGAGAATCGCACGGACTAGGTCAGTCGCCGTCTTTCGCTCGAAAATCTGGAGTGATTGCTGATGCACCGATAGACCGGACATGGGAGAATTCTTGGCGGGTCAGATCGGATTGTTGACGAAGGCGAGGGTGGAAAAGCAGGGTGGGATGCTATGAGAGATCCCTGGCACGCCACTCTCATCAGGCTGTTGCGTAGGGTAACACAGCTGCACGGGGAATGTATCGCATGTTTTGGATATGGAACTGATGTAGATGACCTAGCCTCGGGCGGAGCCTGCCGTGCTGATGAAGCGCCCAGTAATTTGGATGGACAGATGCTCATCACCAAGAGGGATCTCAATCAGTGCGATGGACTGCTTGTTGATGACGTGGTGTGGTACGTGTCAGAAGTCATTGGACAGATGCCTCGATTCCCAGACAGCTTCACGAAAGGGAGCAACATCCGTCAATCAGGATTGCCGCGGCAGTCCTACCATTCTGGGGTTGACGACCTAAGCTTTTTCCCTTTCCGGGACCAGTGGCCAGGGATTCTTTGCCCGGGCTTGCGATCTCGACGCCGGACGAAGTTCAAATCAAGACGCGATGCTTGCTGACTCGTGTGAAGTTTTTCTCTGGCGTCTGAGGCCGATTCTGCGTCTGGTCTGATTCCCTCGAGTAATGAGTAGATTTTCTTCCGGCTCGCCAGACGGCGCTGACTTGCAATGGCGGCTTCCACCGAAACGATGTCCCGAAGAGCATGGGGTTCTGGAGAGAGCCGCGCCATTCTTTGGCTGAAAAAAAGGCGATGCATCTAGTCACGGCGCCAGGGCCGAGATTTCAGCGGGTAGCTCCCCTCCCAAAGTCGTCTCGGCCAGGACCAAGCCCGTTCCCGGTCCTTGCCCAGCATCAGCCTCCATTTAGCACATCAGCCAGCACTCACCCTGCTCGATACCCGCCCCACACGCCGTACCTTATCAAACTCCCGTCAGGAAAGTTTCTTACTACTCGAGGGCGAAAAATCGTCACTTACCCTCCGCCCGACCACACATTCTCCACGCCCCGCACCTTCCCCACCAATGGCCTTCCCCCAGTCGCGTTGGGCAGATAGCAGGGCTGTTCTTTCACCACTTGCGCTCCATTCTCTTCCCGAGAGACAGGAGCGAGAGCCCGCGCTTCGGCGTGGCTTTTCCAGACCGGCGGCGGATATGGGTATCTTCTCGGCGGTATCGGGAAGGGGGTCTGGTCCGGCTGTTCCGCAACTGAATCCGCCGTCAGCCAGACTTCACCATATACTTCCGGTATCCTCGATGGGCTCAGGAACGCACAAATATGTAGTTCCGTCTGGCCACCTCCGGCTCATTCTCATCCTCCTTCTCCACCCCCTTGTATCCGCGAGAAAACCGCGTGGGCAGTAAGCGGTTCCTTCGTCCTGAGTATGATCGAGTTCGCCTGACTCCCCGGTTTCTACGGACCACGAGGCCAGTGATCTGGCCGGATGTGGATTTTTGGAGGGAGATAGCGCGTCCGATGATGAGTGTTGAGGAGGGGTGGGTGAGGAAGATGGAGCAGAGGTGCTTTGTGAAGGGGTTGGGCATGGCTTGGGCCGTGGTTGTTAATGTGCCTTTGGGCGTTATTACGGTTGTGTGGGGGAGCCAGGGGACGGGGGAGGGAAGGGATGGTTTGGATGGGTCGACGGTGATTTGCTGACTGCTTCGTCAGTGGACCAAAGATAACCCACACTAGAGGTAACGCACATAGCTCTTTATCGCCCCGGTATCCCCATTTCGCAGCCCCATCATACTCCTTCGCTAGCGGATCTATGCAGATCAACAGACAAAAGCCACCAAACCCGCTGAATCAGCTCATGCCGGCAGACAAAGGAGGAACCGATTGACTGGCTGTTTCGAGAGTATGCCACTCCTTCCCCCGAGCCAGGAACTCACCAGCATACCGACTCTGCCCAGCAGCCATTCCGGTGCCCTCGACCAGCGTGACTGTACATCCCTCGGGAAGCGATGTATGTAGGGAGGTAATATGCGATCATCAGGGCTTTACCCTGAGCCAAGGGAAGGCGGGGGTTTACCGGAAGGATTCGAATGAGTCACTCCGCGTCATTCCGATGGATGGGTGACGACATGAACACATCTAAAGGATTAATTCATTCTGATACATCCCCGACCATGTCATTCGCCAATCCCCCGCGAAAGCCTACGATACCCTTCGAACAATTCACGATCCAAACCCCACGATCCGAGCTGGATGACCTCGAATCCCTGCTCGAGGCAGCTCGACTTCCCACCGAGATCTATGAGAATACTCAGACCGAGGATAATTTCGGCGTCACTCGGGGATGGGTCGGAGATGCCAGACAGGTCTGGCTGAATGATTTTGACTGGTCCGTCTCCCCTTTGTGCATTCTCATCTACCTAAGCTGATGGGCGGGAAGGACGGCGCAGGAGAAGCGGATCAATTCCATCCCGGCTTTCCTGACGAAAGTCAAGAATGATACCGGCAAGGAGTTCACCATCCATTTCATGGCACTCTTCTCAAACGAATCCGATGCCATTCCGATCATCTTGAGCCACGGTTGGCCAGGATGTTTCCTCGAGTTCCTGCCGCTGCTCGAGATGCTCAAGTCGAAACATACACCTGACAACCTCCCGTGAGTCCCTTTGACGCTTTCTGTCTATGATCAGATGAGTGAATGGTGGATAGGTACCACCTGATCGTCCCCTCCCTACCCGGATTCGCATACTCTTCCAAACCCGGTCCGACCGACGACTTCCACGCCGGAACAGTCGCCTATCTCTTCAACGAGCTCATGACGGGCTTGGGGTTCAAGGAGTACGCCGCACAAGGCGGTGATATCGGTTCAAGGGTCAGCTATGATCTCGGTCAGAATTATCCCGCCTGCAGAGGTGAGCTCCTCTTCCCCTACTCCGAAGGCGTCTCAGTCGTTTCCCGCTGGATTTGGTTGATTCTGGCTTTTGTAGCGGTTCATGTCAATTTCAAAGCTATCCAATCTCCACCAGAGGGGACGCCCGAGTACACGAAGACTCCACCCCCTTCCAAGGAGATCATCCGCCAGATGCAGGTCTTTGGGTATGGCTTGGAACATGCGACGAGGCCGAGTACTATCGGGATCGTGGTGGGATGTAACCCGATGAGTCTGTTAGCGTGGTATGTGACTCATTTTACTAAGAGGGATGTCGGCTGATATGATACTTTCCTGGCCTATCTCTGCATGGATTCTACCCCACTATCCCGTGTTGCATCCACCTCGTCTCCCTCACCCTGGTCTGACTCCTCAATCAATCCACTTCCCGTCGATCTCCACACGCATCCTCTTCTCTCTCATTGCGATGAAATCGCTTGGTCCGTGGACAGGATCGGAGAGAAGTACCTCGAGTGGTCCGACATCAAGCCCTCACTCGAGACGATTTTGACCTTCACCACCCTCTACTGGCTCACCGACACGTATCCTTCCTCAATCTACACATATCGCTGGATCAGTCACCATCTCCATCTTTACTCATTTCTCTACTGACAGGCTCGAACAGTATGGGCGCGCGGATTTTCCAGAAACCTCAAGAATCTCCCGAGTACCTCTCCAAACCGCTAGGATACTCGCGCTTCCCGAAGGAACTCGCTCGGACACCTGTGCATTGGGTGGCGACGACGGGTAACATGGTATGGTCGCATGACCACGGGGACGTGAGCGTTGTTACTGGTAAGCTCGGTCATCCGCACTTACAGTCGTATTGCACAGGATGCGAAGGGGGGACATTTCGCCGCGCACGAAGTGCCCGAGGCGTTCTGGAAGGACATTGAGGATTTCTTAGGGGTCGCATGGCGAATGGAAGAGAACGTGAAGTCAGATTCATGACCTGTGCTGGGGACGATAAGATGATTTGGGGCTATGCATCGGTGGTCTACCGGCTGCAGTCAGGTTTGCGAGACCGATAACCTGGATGAAACGGTGCAGAATCAGCCTGACGAGCCACGTGGCGGTCCAAGCCCAGCTTTCATCTCAATTCGCCGCCTCCCTCTTCATCTCCCATCTTCCTCTCCAACATCTCTCGGACTTCCCCCGCCCCCCCCCCGACTACTGTCCCATCCTTGGTCGCGATGCTCCCCTCCCTCATTACCCATGCGTTGTCCCTCTCCCTCTCGCTACTCTCCTTTCTCCCATCCGCCTCCGCACTTCCGCAAATCACTCGGACTGGGAAGTACCTGTATGATCCGAGCGGGAATCGATTCACATTGAAGGTGAGTGTCGGATTGTGCCGATGATGCTGTGGATTTGATGTACCAGAGGAGTATCTGATGGAAGGAATGCAGGGGGTGGCGTATCAACCAGAGGGAGCCGTCGCTTTAAATTCCGAGGCGAATAACGCAAAGTGCGTATTCCTCCTTAAACCTTGCTCTTCCCAGTTGACCTGCATTGACAGTGGTGGCTTCCCCGAACCGTACGTCCAGCATCGCCAACGATGATCGAACTGGATTGACCCTAACGTACTGCCCAGCTCATCCTACCTCGACCCTCTATCCTCACCCGCGAACTGCACCCGCGACCTCCCCTACCTCAAACAGCTCGGTGTGAATTCCATCCGGGTATACTCCGCCAACTCTTCCCTCAACCACGATGAATGCATGTCCATGCTCAGTTCTGCTGGGATATACGTACTGTCAGTCATTCCCCGCCTGTGTGAGGGGGGACAGTACTGACGAGCGAGGTGGCGGTAGGCTGGATGTGAGTCTGCCGTTGAATGGGAGTATCGATCGGAGTGTTCCGGCTTGGACTACGAATCTGCTGGATGAGTATACGAGTACGATCGATGCCTTCTCCAAGGTCAGTCTCTTGCCTCTGAAGCACGCTCCAGTTGAGGAAGTTGGGACAAGCTGATGCGGGGATGGGTAGTACGATAACTTGCTCGCGTTCAACATCGGGAATGAGGTTATAAACCTCCCAAGCAACACAAATGCCGCTCGTGAGTCCCCAGGACGCATACTGCGCTTCGATAGCTGCTGGATGAGCTGACGGATCGATAGCGTATGTGAAAGCCGCTGCACGGGACATCAAAGCGTACCTCAAATCGGTCAAATCGTCTGCGCTGGTGGGATACTCCGCGGTGGATGGACATCCGGACTTCCGGAACACGCTGGCGGAGTATATGACCTGTGGGGACGCTTCGATCTCAGTGGATATCTACGGTGGGTGGAGAATCTCGGCGGGAAGGGAGACATGGCTGATGTAAAGGCAGGGTTGAACAACTACGAGTGGTGTGGGAATGAGACGCTGCAGAGCTCGAATTGGGATTCCATCACCGCTGGTCTCTCTACCATTCCGGTAGCAACGTACATGTCGGAGTTCGGGTGAGTGACCTGGTGGGCCCCATGAGATTCTCACTGACGCGAGGTCGCACAGATGCATCACGAGCCCGCCTCGAGTGTGGAATGAGGTACAAGTACTGTACACCAGTCCCGTGTCCGATGTTTTCTCGGGTGGAGTCGCGTTCAGCTATTTCCCAACTAGCGATGGGTACGGAATGGTCACCTTCTCGGCGGATGGCAAAACGTGCCGTTCTGCACTTTTGATCCATGACGTTGAGCTAATATAAAGTAGAGTACAGCCCTCTGATGACTTCACCCGACTTTCGGGACAGTACAACGGCACTGCCGGTCCCACTTCCCCTGCAAAGGCCTCGGTGACCGCATCGACAATCAATTGTCCCGCGCAGAACGCATCGCTGCTCGCCAGCACCACCCTCCCGCCCACACCTGACGAGAGCGCTTGCAATTGCGTCAACAGCAATGCATTGGCATGTCGGGTGAACCCTACGAGTATGAACATGCCAAATATCGTAGGAGCCTTGACGGAGTGAGTACCTCGGCTCATGTTCAGAGGTCAAAAGTGGCATTCGGCTGATAGTGTGGACAGCTACACCTGCTCGCTGCTTGGTTCGAGCGGTGCCAGCGCTTCATGCAATGCTATCGGTGGCAACGGCACGACCGGTGTCTATGGGTCCCTGTCGATGTGCTCGCCGGCGATCAAGCTGTCTTATGCCATGTCGGCGTACTATGAGTCCAACCCAGTGGATTCGAGCTGCGATTTCGGGGGGAATGCGACATTGAGCAGCTCGAGTGAGTAGACGCGAAGCCCTAACCATCTGAGCGTCTGAAGCAATGCTGAGTGTATGCCACAGAACCAAACACAGCACAAGATGCATCCTCAGCAGCGGCGTCCTGCCTCAACTCCGTTCCTTCAGGCGGAGTCTTCACCCCAAGCGCCATAACCGCGATCGCGACGGCCTCATCCCCATCGAGCGGGACATCGTCACCGGCAAGTGCATCCAACTCGAAATCAGCGGCTTCATCGAGCGTCGATGCGCGATGGGCACCGCTTGCAGTGTGGATGGTCGGAGTTGTAGTCGGCGGAGCTTGGGTGTTTGTATAAGTGCCTGGACACTGTTTTGTATCGGTAGTCAGGGTTCGGAGCTTTGTTTGTTTGTTGCTCGGCGCGTGTGATTTCTATTCGACTCGATCATTTCACCCAGCTGATCGACGCGATCAACTATATTCATGCCCGCTGAGCCTCAAGCATGCTTATATCAACATCGTGACTCGTCGTCCTGAATCATAAACACCTCACTCTACGCTGTCGCCCATATTTGACATGTGAATCCGGAGGTTTTTGTCACTCAGGGTGTATCCCCGCGAAGGCACAGTGAAGGTTGTTGATCCCGGAAACTTTGGGGGTCACGTACCCTCGTTTCTCCTCCTCACTCTTTATCTTTCCCTCTCAATAGCGACTGGATACCGGCACACACTCGTTTGAAAGACACATTCTTACACGGAGAATCAACGCACGATGCCAAAGAGAGCCACCCCGACCACCCCGACCATCCCCCTAGCAATCTCCTCCCCGATGCTCCGTTCACCCGATGCCGCGTACTTCCCGAGTCCACGAGCGACTTCGGGGTCCAGTCCTCCGCCTGATCCCAGGTCAGTGTCGGCGTCAGGACGGGGTGGACGGAAGGTATCTGGGCGGGGGAAAGGGGAGGACGCGGTGGATGGGCTGGGGGTGGGTATGGAATTGGGAGTTGGGGGTTTTAACGAGGTGGGTTTGACTCTCCTGATTCTCTTCACGATATTGGGAAGGACGCAAGGGGAAGAAGATGGTGAGGAGAGCTGGAATCGCTAATGGAGAATTACCGGAGCGACCTTCCTTTGTCCTGATCGCCCATCCTTCTCCCAAGCTCTCTTCTCCCACTCATAACCATCGTACTCAGTACTGATCCGTCACAGTACCACTCCCCTTCCCCCACACACGCCTACCTCGAGACCTTCGACTCCTCCTACGCGCACCCTCCCGATCCGACCCACACCCCCATCCCTCAATCCCCATCCATAGATTCCCCCTACTTCACCGAGAAAGATCCCCTCGACGCCGGATTCGAGGCGAACCAATTCCCCTCGGACCGATACCTCGCGCCGACCTCGCCGGGTGTAGCTCGAAGTCGACGACGACAGGGGAGGAGGAGCGAGAGGGGTTGTATGCCCACGAACCCCACGAAACGGCGCTGGATCTTCTGCGGTATCCCGGCACTCATCCTCGTCATTGTGGCCGTGGCGATCGGTGTGGTGGTTGCACTTCGTCATAGCCCGACCTCGACTTCCACCTCGGGTTCGGGGTTGGGATCGAGTCCGAGTAGTCCCAAGTCGTCGAGTGGGACCAACTCGAGCGACCTGGCTAGCTTTGGCGTCGCGGGGACGGGGAAGAATGGGACGATCGTGACGACGGATCTGGGAGTGAATTACACGTACATAAACTGGTTCGGAGGAAGTTGGGCACAAAACCCGGAGAGCCCATATAGTGTGGGTCAATATCACGAAATAGGTGTGGAAGACTGATGGGATGCTGGGATAGGTCTCGGGGCAGGCGCAGAGTTATAGTCCGAGTTTGCTCGAGAAATGGGTTTGGGGACAACATTTCGTTCGAGGGTAAGCTGTCTCCCCTCCCATTGGGACATGAGCTGATGGAGGCAGCGTGAATCTTGGCGGATGGCTCGTTACCGAACGTAGGTCCAGCTCCCCGAGGTGGATGTAGCCGATGGTAGAGCAGCTTTCATCGCACCTGCTCTGTATGAGGCGTACCAGAACACGACACTTAAGGCGATTGATGAGTATACGCTGTCCCAAGCGTGCGTCCTTGTGATCTGCTCTGTCAGTGTAACTGATCAGGATGGTGATGTAGGATGGGAGATAAACTTGCGACCGCGATGGAGGAGCATTACAAGACCTTCATCGTGAGTCTCCATGCTCCACCCGGTGCGAGTCCATGTCAATTGGCCTGGTAGACGGAAGAGGACTTCGCGGATATCGCGAATGCTGGACTGAATTGGGTTCGGTTAGTCGGGTCCTGGCTGACTTATTGGGCTGAGCTGATGAGGACCAGCATCCCGCTCGGGTACTGGGCGATCGAGACGCAGGCGGACGAGCCGTTCCTACCCAAAGTCTCCTGGACGTGAGGACAACCCTCCCTGTCCTGCAAACAGCCGCTGAAGTGGAGCACGTAGGTACTTCCTGAAAGCTATAGCTTGGGGACGGAAATACGGGATCCGGATCTCGCTCGACTTCCACGCTCTTCCCGGTATGTCACGCTCGTATTAGGACGTCGGCTTGTGAGCTGACGAGGAGCAGGCTCGCAGAACGGGTGGAACCATTCTGGCAAGGCCGGAGCGGTGAACTGGATGTACGGCGTCATGGGTCTGGTCAACGGGCAACGACACCTCGAGAACATCAGGACGTTGACCGAGTTCATCTCGCAAGAGGGTATCAAGGAGGTCGTCCCAGTGTGCGTCTCCCTTTCCTTCCAGATTGGATCTGGGTTGACGATACGGTTCTGACTAGGTTGAGTTTGGTGAATGAGGTTCAATCGACTGTCGTGGGTCTGGAGGTCTTGCAGGCTTTGTGAGTACTATCACGGTGCTCGGATGTCTCTGACGCGCATCACAGCTATTACCAAGCGTACGAGGTCATCCGGGGCATCAGTGGCTTCGGCGTCGGCAATGGACCAATCATCGCGATGCATGAAGGGTTCGCAGGGATCGCTGAGTGGAATGGGTTCTTAAATGGCGCGGATCGAGTGTACGTGATCTCCTATCAACTCGATTATTCCGGCTGATCGGAATGCTCAGTGCGCTCGACCAACACCCTTACCTCGCTTTCACGAAGCCGAACAACGATCCCTGGGACACTCAGGTCAGCCTTCAAGTCCCCAAACTCAAATACGAAGACACCGAAGCTGACTCCGCCCAGATCAAGACCGCGTGCGGTTGGGGCGGCGGGACCAACGATTCCCAATCCAGCTTCGGCATCATCCTCGGCGGCGAGTGGTCCAACGCGATCAACGACTGTGGAAAATGGCTCGACGGCGTCGACTCCGTTCCGGCCTATACGACCATCTCAAATTGCTCCCAATGGGAAGAATGGTTCAATTGGTCGGACGATACCAAAGCTGGCCTGTTGGGGTATGCTCAAGCCAATATGGATGCGTTGCAGAATTGGTTCTTCTGGACGTGGAAGATTGGGAATTCGACGGAATTGGGATACTCGCCGAGTCCGTTTTGGCATTATAAGTTGGGGTGGCAGAATGGGTGGATCCCGGCGGATCCGAGGGTCGCCGGTGGGTATTGCTCGAGGGTGGCGAATGTCGGTGGCAGCCAGGTGGGACTACCTCTTCCATACCGAATCGGACAGAGACTGATGGTTCAGTTCAATGGCTCGTTCCCGGCTTCCGCGACAGGCGCTGTGGCCACTCCGACTATCGACGCCGCTCAAATAGCCAACCACTCGGTCTGGCCACCGACTGCCATGGGCCCATCCTTCACTGCCAACCAGATCGCCCTCTTCCCGACCCTCACACGTACAGGCGCACCTATCACGCTCGCTGCTCACACTCATCCTGCAAACGCTACGGCAGTCGGCAACGGATGGATCGATAGCGCAGATACTACGGGGGCGTATGTCACCGTTGCGGGCTGCTCGTACCTCAAGTGAGTGATGCGATTTCGGTATTGGCCAAGCTGATGGTGGTGCGATGTAGCGAATATAACGCGACTGCTGCGAGTCTGGTACCGACAGTGGCGTGTACCGGTGGCGCCACGAGGAAGAGGGAGATGGTACGAGTGGTACCGACGGCGGCGCCATTGCCGCGGATATAGATGAGAGGAACATAGATAGGGTCATGGGACAATTGGGTTACAGGGAGAGTATATTGGGTTGTCATGAGTGATATTACGAATTTGAGCGCTGATCGCCCTGATGCGAGCTGAACTGATCTCACAATCGTGTGGCCTTGTCAAGAGCTGATGCCGATCGATTGCGGTGGTCATCTTTATGCAGGTGACACTTCAATGTGAGAATCCACGGGGAAATTGCATGTACTTGTTGCTCTGAAAAGTCATGACTCAAGTGGGAACGAACTTTGCACCGGGAACGACGCCGCCGGGTACTACCGGCTATGATGATGATTTCTGGCCCTGGTCCGCCTTCGTCAGCTGGCCCGGATCTCTCGGAGCAAATTTTCTCCGTGTCCCGTCGATCTACCGTTGTTCCGGTGAGGAGGATGACGAATGAGCGGAGTTACCTTTAGCGGTGCGAGGGGGTGATTGAACTTACCGAGAGGATCCTTCAAGGTTGGCACGGAACGTTTGTCTACCCACGTCCTGGACGTATCATAAGATATTTTCAACATGAGCCAACCCTTAGTCGACGAGAAGCAGACCGGACAGCACGTCGAGGACGGGTACGGTGCCAAGGCGGGTGTGATCGGGACGCAATATGTATCCGGGAGTGCTGAGGAGAAGAAATTGGTCAGGAAGATCGATCGCCACCTCATGCCTATGCTTTGGGTCATGTACATCTTCAATTACCTAGATCGGACCAATATCGGGGTGAGTCGGCCCTCGTGGATGGAGCTGAGAGCTGATGGTATCATGTAGAATGCGAAAGTCGGGGGGATGCAGAAGGATCTCAAGTTGACGTCTTCCGACTATTCGCTTGTTCTCTCGATCTTCTTCGTGGTGAGTCTCACGTGGGTGGGGCTCTGACTGTGATCACGTACTGAAGTTGGTACAGGGATACCTCTTGAACGAGATACCATGCAACATGATCCTCTCGCGTTCCAAACCCAGCATCTTCCTCCCCCTGATCATGGTCACCTGGGTAAGTCCTCATCCGACGGATTGGGCTGACGTCAAGGGCGCAATGTCGACAGCAGTCGCGGGGGTCAACTCATTTGGCGGACTCATCGCATTCCGTTTCTGCCTCGGTCTCGTCGAAGCTGGCTTCTTCCCGGGTGTCATGCTTCTCTTATCATGCTGGTACAAGGTCTGTCTCAAACATGAACGTGAAACGGAACCGAGAATGACGCCTGTCTAGCCCGCGGAGCTGTCCAAGCGGATCGCATTCTTCTACACGGCCTCCTTGATCTCCGGCGCGTTCGGCGGACTGCTCGCAGGGGGGATCATCGACGGTATGCAAGGCGTGGGGAAAACAGCCGGATGGAAATGGTAGGGGTCCAACCTTTGGAATTTTGAATCCAACGCTGATACCTGCCAGGTTATTCATCATCGAAGGTCTGGCTACAGTCGTGATCGCTGGTGTCTCGTTCTTCATCCTGCCCAGTGAGTCGCCGTGGTCTGGACGTCGCTGAGAGCTAGATTGGCCCGCCACGACGAAATGGCTCACGGACGACGAGAGGATCTTGGCGACGGTCCGACTCGAGATCAGGGAGGAGGTCGTGGAGGACATGACGCATAGGGAGGCGTTCGTGGCCGCTGCCAAAGACCCGAAGACATGGGTGAGGCGGATGAAGAGCAACCTCGGCTGATGATTAGGTGTTCATGCTCATCTACAACGTATTGAACAGCGTCGGGACAATCTCATACTTCTTCCCTACCCTTATGACTTCGCTTGGCTACAGAGGTCGACCCGCGCAATGTAGGTGCTCCCACCAAGACCTGATCCGAACTGATGACACAATCAGTCATGACAGTCCCGATCTACGTTGTCGCCCTCATCATCGCTCTTGCCGCAGGATGGAACGCCGATCGAACCCGTCAGAAAGCATGGCACGTCGTGGGCGCCGCCGTGGGATCAGTCATCAGCTTCATCATCTGCGTGACGGCCAAGAACAACGCCGTCAGGTGAGTCTTGCGTTGCCTTACAGTCTACCTTCAGACTAACGGGTGGCGTGACAGGTACACGTTCATCTGCTTTGGTGGTGCGGGGATCTGGACGGCGGTCCCTATCTTCCTCAGCTGGTTGGTCATCATGTTTGACGGCCGCGAGAAACGAGCCATCTCCATCGCGATGATCAATGGAGTCGGTGAGTGACTGCGGTCACATAATCTGAATCATGATTGACCATGATCACCAGGCAACCTTTCGTCGATCTACGGGTCATTCTTCTGGCCTGCGGCTGATGCGCCAAAGTATGTCGCCGGCTTCTCGATCTCGACAGCTTTGATGGCCTTGGCGGGCGTTCTTGCGGTCTTGGCCAAATGGAGGTACCAAGACAGAGGAGTGGGGGGTATTCCGAAGCGCTAAAGGCGGTCTGGGCGAGTCTGACGGGGCGAAGGCAGTAGCAAAGGTGGCAGTCGGAAATGTAAAAGCGCGAGAGCGTCATGGTATGTCGCTCGGTTATAAGTGATGACTCTGTGTACAAAGGAGCTGCCTAATCGCTTCATAACGGCCAAACTCTAACGATCAGTCAAGACCACACAAACGAGGACTCACGGCTTGATCCCCAAGTTATGATGCACTGCCTTAACCTTACCCACCCAGTCAGCCGAAACTGCGATCATCGATCACCGCTCGACTCACCTGCATGTACTCCTCCATTCCATACGTCCCCAATTCCCGTCCAGTCCCACTCTGCTTGAACCCGCCGAATGGCGCACCGTTCTGCGTCACCAGATACTGATTACACCACACCGTACCAGCATCGAGGGCGGCCGTCGTCCGCATGGCTTGGGCATGGTCGGTCGTGAAGACTGCTGCGGCCAGACCGAAGGTGGTCGAGTTCGCTAGGGAGATGGCTTCGGATTCAGTGGTGAACGAGGCTGCAGCGATGACTGGGCCGAAGATCTAGGTGCATAACGTCAGGTCATTCACCATCAAGCAGGAGTGAATTGATCAGCCCACCTCTTCTTGAACGACCTTCATATCTGGGGTGGTGTCGGCGAGGATGGTCGGCTGCACATAATATCCATGTTTTGAGCCAGACCAGCTGCCTCCGCCCGTAAGGATCTTCGCGCCGGCTTCCCGGCCGGAGTCGATGTATGCGAGGACCTTTTCTTGCTGAGGCTTGGATATCTGTGACCGATTAGCGAGTGGAGAGGAACACAAGACTTCTTCGCTGACCAAAGGACCGAAAGAAGTCTTCTCATCCTCGGGCTTCTTCGCGTCAGGTAGGCTCGGAGGCATTCGGGGAAGTGGACTGACCATGCCAATCGCACAAGCCTCTGCCTTGCTTTTCAGTACCTCCATGAATCGCTCATATACCTCTTCCTGGACATACACCTTTCCATGGCAGAGTCAGCGGCATCACCTTTTCGGGATCCACCAAACTCACCCGACTTCCCGCCGTGCAATCCTGACCCGAATTGAACCATATACCCGTAGCCACCCATTCTGCCGCTTCCTCCAGATCCGCAGACGCGAAGATGATGATTGGGGATTTGCCGCCGAGCTCGAGTGTCACCTTCTTGAGATTCGATTCGGCCGCCGCTATCGAGATTTTCCGGCCCGTCGCGACTGAACCGGTGAAAGCTACCTATCGCAAGTTAGGCCGCGCCAAAAATATACGAAAAGGCAAGCCACAAAGATCTCGCAGAGGCATACCTTATCGATATCCATATGCCGAGCAATCGCATCCCCAGTGGTCACTCCCAATCCAGGAAGTGTGTTAAGCACACCAGCCGGGAACCCCGCCTCCTTCGCCAGCTCGCTCAACACCAACGCCGTAAGCGGCGTCAGCTCAGACGGCTTCATCACCACGCAACATCCAGCCGCGAGCGCAGGAGCGACTTTCCATGCCCACATCTGGATCGGGTAGTTCCAAGGAATTCTATCTCACCTTTTCAGCTAGAAGACGGGAAAGCTGTGGAAACGTACATCTGCCCGCAGACGCCAATGGGTTGATGGACGGTGTAGACGAACTTGTCGGTCCCGAAATGGTTAATGGTCTGTCCGTGGAGCTTGTCGGCAAGACCAGCGTAGTAGCGTAGACATGCGATGGAGTCGGGCAGGTCGGCTTCTCTGGGTTGGATCAGCCGGGAGTTTGAGCAGGGAGAAGCACACGACATACCTGGCCATTCGGATGCCTTTGCCGGAGTTCATACTGGTGGACCAGGGTTATCAGCGCAAATCATGGGTTGATGACGGATGGAAAAACCTCTCGAGAGCCGAGATCTTGTCGATATCCCTCTCCATCAAATCCGCCAACCTAAATATCACTGAGACAGGCATCAGCTCGTACGGAAATCCACCAAACAAAGCAAAAATTACAAGCTGCCCTTTCCGTCGCATGCAGATTATTCCCCCATGTCGTCTGAAAGGCCTCTCTCGCAGCCTTCACCGCCCGGTCCACATCCTCCTTCGTCGCGTATGAAAAGTCTAGCAGGGGTTCGCCGGTGGCTGGATTCCGGGTGGAGAAGGTCTTGCAGGAGGATGAGGGGGACCATTCGTTGTGACTGATACGAGCAGCAGTGTCAGCCGGGGCGAGAAATACAGATGCGTCTTGAGAGCGTTCACATGAAGAGACCTGTTGGGACTTGGTGAGACTCGCTCGAAGGCAAGGTGAGGGATACGTGTGTCGACATGTGGCTCGAAGGTGAAGGAGATGACTTGAAACGGGAAGGAACGCTTTGACGATGTCGAGGGACCCAATGGGAAGTCAAGTCGCCCTTTAAGCTTTGAAACCACCTGCCGAGGCTGTACATGAGCCTCGTGTAGGAAAGGAGCTTTCACGCGAAATGCTTCTTAGCCGAGAAGGCTGGAGGTGTGGGGTCTCCGGTCTCATGTTCAGGTTTGTTGTTATAGAGGTAGCTTGATACTGGGTATAATGCATGTCTATCTAACAGCGCATATGAGAGAGGGTATCTCAGCACGTCCCGGCGTTACAGGCGGCGTTACCGGTAGTGGCGGCACTTCTAACAAGGTTTGCTCAGAATTCATCTCATCGTCCTTTTGTGATTTCGCATAAAGTGTCCGGTGGAGATATCCTGCATCTGCATGCTCGTCAAAGTCGGAGCAGCTCTTGTACATAGGCTTCACAAATCATTTCCACTTCATCAAGCCATCTGCGCTAGAATGACTTCGACTTCAGCTGCTCCGCTCACCAATGTTTTGCGGAACAGCAAATCGCCCTACCTTTTGCAGCACAAGGACAATCCTGTAGCAGTTGGGCTTCCGGACTCAACGCTGCTGCGCATGTGCTAAGTCGTCCCGTAGTGGCAGGAGTTCAACTCCGATACGATCAACCTCGCTCGTCAGCTTGACCGACCGATCTTCCTTTCCTCCGGTTACTCCGCATGTCACTGGTTGGTCCCACTACAGTCTAATCTTCTGAAGCTGATAAGATTGCGTTTAGGTGTCATGTACTAGCCCATGAGTCTTTCGAAGACGAGTCGACCGCGAAGATCATGAATGACAATTTCGTGAATATAAAGGTCGATCGAGAGGAACGACCGGATGTGGATCGGATGTACATGACTTATCTCCAGGTACGCCGGCTTCGACTTTGCCTCATAACGCAAGGGTGACTGAAAAGATTCCCAGGCCACTCAAGGTGGAGGCGGATGGCCCATGTCGATCTGTAAGTAACCCGAGGGGTCGCAGAATTGGCTGATGATATGCTAGTTTTGACACCCAATCTCGAGCCTTTCTTTGCGGGTACGTCATCCCTCAACCAAGAGGGATCGGCTATCTTGTCTGACACGGCTACTCAACAGGGACTTACTTCCCGCCAGCCCAATTCCGCCCACTTCTCGCTCGCATCCAGGAGCTCTGGGAAGTTGACCGGGAGCGCTGCGAGACCATGGGGAAAGGTGTCATCGAGAGTCTAAAAGAGATGTCTGCTGGAGCCGTCCGTGCTCTATTTTTTCTCGATTCTTCGCTCATTCGGCGAAAAAAACAGTCATCTTCACGCACACCAGCCTCCCTCGCTCAGATCCTCTCCACCAAACCTTCCCTTAAAGTCTGGTCGAACCTCCTCAAAACCCACGATCCGCGCTACGGTGGATTCTCACCCAAGGGCCCTCGCTCTGAAGGCCCGAAATTCCCAAGCTGCAGTATGACACTCCAACCTCTCGCCCGATTCGCGTCATACCCTCCCGCCGAGGGGGATGAGGACATTCGAGAGGAAGCGCGTTCGATAGGGGTGAAGATGATCCGCGCGATCTGGGAGGGCGGGATCCATGATTGGGTAGGGGGAGGGGTGGCGCGGTATAGCGTTGATGAAAAGTGGATGGTCCCGCATTTCGAGAAGATGCTGTGAGCTCACTCGGTCACAATGCGGCTGATGACAGGTATGATCAGGCGCAACTGGCGAGCTGTGCGCTGGATTTTGCGCTGCTTAGCGAGAAGGCGGGGGATAAGAAGATTTGTCTGGACCTCGCGGCGGATATATTGGAGTACTCGATGCGAGATCTGCTGGGGAAAGAAGGAGCGTTCTTCAGCGCGGAAGACGCGGATTCGGCGCCGAGACCAGGAGCCACGAAGTCCGGTGGGTAAAGCTTAAGAGGAATTTCGCTGATCGGGGAAGAGGGCGCGTTCTATGTCTGGTCCGAGGAGGAATTGCACGAAGCTCTTGGTGAAGATGGAGAGGTAGTGGAATACTTCTTTGGCGTGAAACCAGATGGTAACGTCTCGGCCCGACATGACGTGCACGGCGAGATGACCGGCAAGGTGAGGACCTATTTCATACCAAGCTAATTTCAAAAGAATATCTTGCACCAAGCGCACTTGATCCAGGAGACAGCTACAAATTTCGGGCTCATGGAGGAGGTGGTCATGGAGAAAGTAAGGAGAGCTTTGCCGATTTTGAAGAGGAAACGGGACGCCATGAGGGAACGGCCTGGTCTTGACGACAAGGTGAGTCGACGGGACGTTTTGATATCTAGTCACCTTGCTGATTTGGTGCGAGGTACTCGTTGCCTGGAACGGCTTGATGGCGAATTTCCATGCAGATCTGAATATCATCTTGCTGATGTGCCTCAGATCTCTGCTCTCGCGAAAGCTTCAATGGTTCTGCCAAGCGACCGCTACCTCATTGCAGATCGCTGCGTTGAAGTCGCCAATCGAGTGGTCAGTTTCATCCGAACAAATATGTGGGACGAGGCTTCCCGTAATCTTACACGATCGTGGCGAGAAGGGCGTGGTCCGACAGCGCAGACAGACGATTACGCCTTCCTCGTTGCGGGTTAGTCGATTTCTGCAGACCGAGCTGACGTCAGGCCTTCTTGACCTGTTCGAAGCGACTGGTGATGATACCCATGCGATGTGGGCGATCGAGCTGCAGAAATGTCAGGATGAGATGTTTTGGGATCATCAGTCTGGAGGGTATTTTGCGAGTGCCCCGGACGAACATGTGCTCGTACGGATGAAGGAGGCTCATGTACGCTTCAACGCAATTGTTCTGAGTGGAACTTACGTGAAGCAGGACTCGGCAGAGCCCTCAGCGATGTCTGTCTCGGTGCACAACCTCTCCCGACTATCGCTGCTCGCGACAAACGATTTTGACAAGTACGAAAAGCGAGCGGAAGATACCTACCTGAGCTTGTCGGCCGAACTCACTCAAGCACCTCGGGCATTCGCGTACACGGTGTCAGGAGTCATGGATCTCGAAAAGGGGTATCGCGAGGTGAGCCGCCCTTGTCAGTCGAGCTGATGGAGAGGTCATCGTCATGGGGTCGCATGAGGACGATCGGACGAAAGCGCTTCTCGGTCTTGTGAGGGAAAAGTATGCGCCAGCGCAAGTCGTCATCTACATCGATCCCACAATACCACCGAGACGGCTCGCGACGGCCAACGAAACGGTTAAAGCGCTGCTGGACGTCAAGGAGGATGTCCCGAGCTTACGGGTGTGTGAAGGCGGATTCTGCGGGGTTCCGATTTTCGATATTGAGGAAGCTCGGCAAGCTTTGCGGAGATGATCGATGAATGCGATGTCTCATGTTCAGACAACGCAGCCGGGTTCGATTCCTCAAAGGACCAGCATATCGCAGCGGATTCGGGGAACCAAAGAGCCCTGCATCAAAGAGAGAATAGGCCCTCCCGACACACCTTTCGTCATCGACCGAGGTGGCTCCGTTTCTCGCAGCGTGCCTCTCTAAGGCCGACTGTAATCGCGTCTGGTCGAGCAGCTAAAGTGCTATGCAAGTCGCATCGACTAAAGCGAGTAACCCTTCTTGCAGGCAAACGCCTCGAATTGGCCAGACGAGCAAGTGACGGCGCTGTAAGCCACGCCGGGGAGAGCCGAGCAGCTGATGAGACGTAAGCCGTGCGTACCATATCACCCGACCAACGGCAGACTCACTCGGTACCGAAGAAGTGGTCGTACTGTTGAAAGATCCGCTGACGCAAGCTCCGCAACATTATGTGAGTTCGGTCAGGCACATCTCGGCAGAGGACGACAGAGGAAGAGGACTAACCGAGCTCGAACATCCCTCAGCCTCCGCTTTGCCAGATGACTAGCCGCGGCGGGTGCCGGGTGGCTGGAGAGATAGTATACGTAGTTCCCACTGACCGGATCGCCATCGTAGCAACCACAAGCGATCAGTGACCCGCCCGTGACCGAAGGACCACCGCCGTAACACGGGTATTCTTCAAACCTGTGATCCGGGACGGTGGAGGTGCAAGTGCATTGGGGATAACCGCTGCTGCCTCCGAAGTAAGAGTAAGCCCCTAAAAGGTCGTCCGAGACGCAATAGCTCCCATCCCGGCGGACACGGAGTGCGCGATGAACATGATCACGGACAGGAAAGTGAGTCGTAGCATCGTCAGTGGGGTTGAGCGGTGTTTTTGATTCATTTCCGTTGAGTTATCCGGATGTCGGAGTGGAGAGTCGGATCCTGGTTCGCCAATGCCCTTTTATGCTTGATTCATTTACTCGAAGCTCGACCACTTTTCATTCAACGAGCGAAACTGTATCTCAACCCACGGTCCGAACCGACGATCCCAACCTATGCTCCCTCCAGACTGTATCCTGGGAAGCTGTGGTACTTAGTGGAAGAGGTTTTATTACGCCATGGAGGGTTATTTTGTCTGAGGGGCATGTCGAGGAATGGTGGACTGTATAGGGTTTGAAAAAGAGAAGTTATCAAACTACTCCGCACGGGAGAGTCGGGATGGAGAAGGGCGTCGAGGTCGGGGCAGAGGAGTGATTCAACGCGTTCATGGATCAGCTCGAGACGCTTGACGGGCCGGATCACGTAGCGCACGAATATCAAGACCGATACATGTCGATTCGATTGGCCCATGATTCGATTTCTCGACCCAATCAGACGTTGTCCATAGCAAAACAAGCAGAAAGAAAGTGGTGCCCGGAAGCGTGCCTGACTACCGAAACATCCCGGAAATCGGTTGGGGCTCAGGGACGTGTGGGGTCTGACGTCATGCCCCCTTCGTTTGTAATTTAGTCATCACTTTCCATTCCCCTTCACATGGTTTGACGCGCGCCCTTGAACGTCGGCCGATGCCTTATATACCGCCTACTATACCACGACACAATCCGGGTCATGTCTAACATCCCCCAGAACGCATCGACATCGTCCGAGGCGGAAAGCTCCACGTCATCATCAAAGGCCCACCAACGTCACCCCCCCAATCCCACCATCACCGACCTAAGCAATAATCTCGCAACAACCTCCCTCTCCTCCGTTCCGCTCTCCTCGAACCCAACCTCAGGATCGACACTCGCCACACCAACGACGACCTCCTCGACCTATGCGTCCACAACCTCCATAGCCTCACTCTCGTCATCCGACCCGATCGTCGAGTCCGTTCCTGGGACTAGTCCGGGTACGGGTATGACGAGTCCACAGGATGAGGAGGGTGTGAGGATGGAGGATGCGGTGGCGAGGTATAAGCAGGGGTTGTATGCGTATACGGTTAGTCGAGCTCTATTGGACAGTGAGTGGAGCTGATGGTCGTGTGACCTCTTTGCTTTGCTCCTTCATTCTCTCACTTGCTGCCGCTTCTCCTTCTCTCCTGCCGGACTCCATCGATGCACGTCTACAGCGCGACCTGTATATCCAAGCGAAACTATCCTCGACCCGGAAAGACTCGTCGCCGAACGGGAACGGCCATGGGAACGGTCATGGGAATGGGAACGGGCAATTCGGGTTGAAGCAGAGCGGGAGTAAGTCAATCTTCCTGAACTACATCCCTTTACCAGACTCAATCACCGGCGAGTACCTTCCTGATGTCAACGTAGTGGAAAAGATGGCCGCGAAGAAAGCGCTGTCTCGGCGGCTGATTGGATGATCGCGCGGTCGGCCCCTGTCCGGCTCCTCTGTCGAGCATTGATCGGCATCAATCTCGCATCCGACTTGTACAAACAATGCTCCTCGTACAATAATGATTGCACATGCACATTCTCCAACCCACCATCCCCCACACTCCCGCTACACACATACACTACTGATCCCGCCCTACAGACTGATCCCCTGCCTCTTGCTCTTCCCCACAAACACCATATAACTCATCCCACCCGCGGTGATACTCACCAAGGTGATCAGTGCGGTCCACTTGAAGTGCTCGGGAGAGGAGAGCACGAAGATCATGCCGTATTTGAGAAGGGCGTAGACGTTGATCATGGAGGATTGGAGACCGGTCAGGCGGTTTCGATGTGGGTGGGGCTCGAGGGTCTGTTGCAGCTGCTTGATCTACACCACATCAACTCAAGCGCTAATCTCGGACGGGGAAGGAGGCACTTGGGCGAGATCGAAGATGACGTGAGCCGCTCGGGATAGTGCCACACCTGTTCCTGGTCAGCGGGACTGTGTGTTGAAGGGGAGACATACTGCCGAAGAACAGGACGGAGCCTAGAACAGGACCATGCTCCCCATTTGGCACTTTGATGATGAAGAGAGTGACGACGGGGACGACGATGAACGTCACTTCCGACCTCAGTTTCCCGTGAGTTTCCGATAATGTGTCTGGGCTAGGGGACGTACCAGATACCCCATGCACCGGTGGCCATCGTACCGGTGAATCTCTCGAGGAGTGGCATGATCACGGTGCCTATGGTACTGGTGAACACGCAGAGGCCCTGTGAAATCAAGCGCATGTAAGTAAGTAGTTGTTGCATGGGCATGGGATGAAGCATACCCGGATTGCAGCAAGGAAACCATCGTCCCACCCTCGGCCCGCTTTGAAGAAGGATACAGCAATACCATCTAGCGAAATTCATCAGGCCGGCTACTTCGTGGAGATGGACGGCCGACCCATCGCAAGTGTGTCCAGCCAAGTCAGAGCTTGAGCCAGTGAAGCTGATCAGACAACAACTCAGCGCTCATTCTGATCATTGATAGAGAACTCACCATAAAAGATTGGCATGGCCACAAACACGGCCCAACCAGAACCAATTCCCTCTGACGCACTTGATGCTTGATCATCATCCTCACCCCGCTCTAGGAACTCTCTGCGCTCCCATCTCCTGTCCTCATCAACCTTCAGGATTGGGAAACGGTTGTAGACCACTTTGATCCACCAGAACTCGATGAACAGGGCAAGAGCATTCTCACCGGCAATGATGAGGCCTGTGATTGGGTAGCCAAAGTTTGCAGTGAGGACGGAGACGAATAGCTATTGATGTTGGGTGAGCATGATATATGACGGAGATGCAGATAAGTACCGGTGCAAGAAGCTTGGTTGTGAGATCAATCATCCGCATCCAGCCGTTCAGCTTGGTCAGGAGAATGGACTCCCTCTGAGCAATTGCCGTCACCCTAAGAGGCCGGTCACTTTCAGTGTTCCCCCTCACTCAAGATGTTGAGACCCACCAGTCCCTCTCTACAGAGACGTCCATCCCTATATTGCCAACGTGGAGCACACAGGCATTGATGAGGGACGCCAGGAAAACCCCATATACGGTGAAGATGGTGGGCCAGGGTACATTGAAATGGAATGCTGGGGATGCATCTTTGCCAAGTGGTCCCAGGAGGACTGGTAATGCCAGTCAGTCGATCAAGGCACAAAGAAAATTGAGACCCACCAAGCCACAAGATGCAGTTTACAATCTGCAGAGTCTATTTTCCATTCAGCATTGGCGTCCTTATGTGTGGAATGTTTGAAAGGGCTCACCTTCTGTACACCTATGACAGATCTGACAAATACCAATCTCTTGGTCCTGTCAACCAGACCACCAACCCACCCACTGAGGAAGACGCCGCAAGTGGTGAAAGCCAGACCAACGAGAGCTGCTGGTGCAAGCGTATCCTTGAAAGCCGTAATCACTGATACACAACGGTGAGAGATGTGTCAATCAAGAAACCAATTTGAAGCCCACAGAAGACATAGATAGCAAAACCATTGACATCATTACCCAAGTGGCTATGGGAGTATCAGTATGCCCCAAACAGGTTGAAGAGAAGGCCCACCTTGAGAAGTGCTGAGCCAAGAGACAAGCCAGGGGGATCTTGGAGATGTTCCCACCCATACCAGGCTGGGGTATCATGGTATCGTCCAAGGGCCCATCATGGGGTGGGAGTAGGTCACTTGCATAATTGGCTGGGAGATTGGGGTGCCCGAGAAGGGGAGCTTGGTTGTCCTCTCGGTTCTGATGATTGGGAGTACTCATGCTGTCGGATTCAGAAAGTCAGCTTGCAGCTGGGCATGATCCAGGATAGATACCTGCACAAAGGCTGGAGCACCATTGATAGCACCCTGGAGGCAACACAGAGCATTCACAAAGGTAGAATATCCCTCTTGATCAAAGGAGCATTACAAGCCAGGAGCATTCAAGGACAGCTTGTAAGGGCAACGTCAAGAAGCAGGGGTTGGTGAGGGGATCGTGCAGGGTCTTTTAAGTGGCTACTCTCTGTCTGTTGAGATGGACATCCTCTTTGTCGCCCTCTGCATCCTTACATGTCCAGAGGATTGTTTTGCTTCGCTATTGCATACCAGCTTCACCATTCACGCCAACCATCAAGGAGCTCCTCAATCAGCATAAGGATGTAGAGCTTGGCGGCTTCCTTGCCGGTACTGGGCTCATCATTCCCACCAGTTGTACGAAAACTCTCCAGATTGAGGATCATCAGGCCTCGGGATTGGGGGTGGCAAGTGCGGATATGGCCGAAGTATGCAGAGGTATCTAGTATCGAGGTTACTGTAGCTAGTTTATGCAACGTCTTGTAACTAGCGGACCTACCCTACTGACGACCAGCCTAGCTGTGGAAGTGTCCACCCTCAGGTACTGATCTCTCATGCTGTGCAAGGCTAGACTGGTAAGTCTACGTCTTACCCACATTCGTCGTCGATTGTTTTTGACAATTGTTGACTGTTGTCAACCTGTCTTTAGCTTTGTAGTCAAGACCTTTTCATGCCCGCGATTGTTTTAGAGAATCGTCTTCATTCATTGACAGTCCACGGGGCATGAGGGTTACTTGGGCGTGAGTTCGATCCAATCATGGTTGGCTGGTTACGGTCATAATAGGGTTCTTTGCCCCAGTACCGGCATTTGCGGCCACTTCCTTGCAATTGGCTCTAGCAGCCAGCCTGCTGCTGCTTCCTTGTCCTTGGGTCCTTGGGACTCTCATGGTCAATCAAGTCTGTTGGCCTTGACTCTTTCCCATTCCCCTGTAAGAAGTGGAACAAACGAAGCCCTGCGCTTGAAGCCCATGTCCATATCAACACATCTGCAAGTCCTGCCACAAGGTTGGGCACACAAGGATGCGCTGCTGCACCCTCCCCTCTGTCCTTGCAGCCCGCCAAGCGGCAACATCATAGGGGGTGGCAGGCCAGCACGTGTATACCTACTAGATTTGTATGTGGGGTCTTGAGAGACCCTTCAGTGGCCAAGTGATCTGACTGTTGATCCAAAATGTTCTCCACAGTGATGTACAAATCTTTGAGGGATCCGCCTTAGAATCCGCTGGGTTGCAGAAGGACTATTGAAATCCTTTATGGGTTCTAGCAGGATATAGTCCAATGGTAGGGCTTGGTAGGATCTTGGTGCGCTGCGCCTTATGAAGAGTGTGTCGCTTGCTCCATGTAATGCATGGAAGGTATAAGATCTGCCAGATCTGCTGCTCTGTTCCACGAGGCTTGTGGCTCCTTGACTACTGTCCGAGACATTTTCGCTGCGAGACAATGTGTATGCTGCGCCGGTCGGATCATGAGTATAAAGCACGGACCTGCCGCTTGCCACCAGGATGGAGCAATACATCAAGCATCTTCGATCATGTTCCTTCGTCTTACGTGTCCCACTATGATTTGCGGCCGTGCTGAGCCCTGAGCCCCCTGTTCCTCGACCTCGAGCAGGACGATCCCGCTTGTGTGGATGACGGCGCCCCCGGATCGAACGAGCTCGAAGGGTCCGCCATGAGTACTCCACCCGCACCGCTAGTGCCGCTTGCCTATGTCAACGAGATCGAAGCCGACGAGCCTCTCGTTGTATCGATACCCGCCGCGGTAGCATTGAGGATTCTTCCGGTTGTTGTCAGAATCGCACCCGCTGGGGTTGCGGCAGCCGGGCCAGTCGCCGGCGTATGTGCTATACGAATACCCAGCATCGCCTGGTACCGGATCCATACTGACCGCTGCGGGTCAGCGCTTGATTACGCGAGCGCAGTCGAACTCACTGGATATCACTCGCGAGACTCTGTTTTGTACCCGTAGGCTGGATCTATGGCGCCGTCTTGTTCGCGGCTTTCGGACTGCCGGTAATGGTGTGTTGATCGCCAAGGAATTGGGGAGGTGGGACATTCACTCTCGGGAGCTGCCTGGATGGACTCCTGGGTGTTTTGGTAGTTCGATTTTACCGCTTTGGCTACGTTGCCTCCCTAATCCGAGATATCTCCTGGAAGTGCCGAGATCGGGGTGTAGCCGATAACCTATATGAGGATCGTGTGAGCAAACTGAGAGCGATAGAAGATAGGGCTAGCCCACCTCGTCGACGATGACGCCTTCGGGGTTGCAAGACCTGCCGTTGTTGGTGACGTGGCAAGCACAGGACAGTTCTGCACGGCATCTTGCTCCGTGCATTGCGCGCCGTAGTTGAAGGTCTCCTGGAAGAAGCCTTCGGGCCAGCCGTTGGTGAAGTCGCCTAAACAACGCAAGCCATCACTCATTCGGGATGGTAGCATTGTTAGGCCAAGCCTCATACGCCTAGGAAGGGAAATCGTATTGCACAGGGAAAGAATACCGTGGAGAGAGTAGCCGTGATTGTCACCCGTTGTCCAGACACCTTGCATGAGTCTCAGCAAGAGAACAGCGAGGACGGCAAAGTTTGGCGAGCAGAAGGCTGAATGCGATCAACGTTTGCAGGATGAGAGAACTGGTCGGGTGACAAAAGCGATACAGAGGCAAATCTAGAGTACTACGTCGTAGCTTCAATCTCGAATCGCTGAGGCTATGGACATGCTCGCTGCTTCCCCCGTCAAGTCGCTGCGATGCGAGCGGATTCTGCTGTTCTCATTCTCCAGCTCTCATGCGTGGTGCGTGATTACGCGATTGCATTCGGGAATGTCTCTCTGTCACACGCGTATCTGGCTATGTCACAGGAATATGTCTCAATCTTCGTTCTGTCATGATTCACTCCTTGGGATGCCGTCCCAACCCCAGCGCATACACCAGCCACTCCACCATCGAATTCGACCTATCCTCCGCGAAAGGACCTCTCATCGCTCCCGCCCATCCAATCCCATACTCATGCTCCACCGTCGGCATCCCACTCAATGCGATCACACCCCACGTCCAGAACCATCCTATCACCCCACCGACCTTCCGTCCCGTGGTCTTGTAGTATTGGCGTTCCAGGGCCATGGCGAGACCTTGAGTGATGTAGAAGATGGCGTAGGGACGGACGACGATCTCGTGGTGGAGAGGGTAGTAGAGGAAGATGTGGAAGAGGCCGGAGAGTTGGAAGATGAGGAAGATGTATATCGGTCGAGGGAGGAAGGACAAGGGGGAGGCGAAGTATCTTAAGGAATACTATGAGATCAGAACGGGTCGAGGTGGTCGGACTCACACGCAGTAGCTGTACCGCGTCAGGGATATCCGAGCAGGTAGAAATGGCGTATGGCGTACCTGAGAATACCGGACGCTCCATAATTCCCTCAGACTCGTACTCGTAAATGGCTTGTCGTAAAGATCCGGCCACTCCTCGCTCCGATACAGTCCCGAGGCCACGAGGATGGTCGCGAGGAGGTGAAAAGTCAATCCTTGACCGACATAAACGATCCCCGCCAAACATACTCCCCAAAACAACCAGACCGACCCCACCGGCACACCACTACTCGCCGCGAGATTCGCACACCAGGAGGTGAAATCCCCACCGACGAGTTCGGGGCTGCCGAAGGTGGTGGGAGCGATTCGGAAGGGGAGGTAGGTGAACAAGTCGAAGAGGAACATGTATAACACCGCCGAGGAGAGGTGATGGACGACACCGCCGAAGTAGCTCCGTTTGGTGGAGGTACTATCACCTGGGGTCAGACCGATGCGTCGAAATTGGTTCGCGAGGAGGTCGAAGGCTTTGAATGCTGTCGTCCTGCGGATGAAGTGGAGCGGTGCAGGGGTTCTGGGTAGGTAGGAAGGGTGTCGGTCGGTGAAAGTGTATCGTGTGATACCGCCGAGGACCTGCTTGCATGAGTTGCGCTCATCTCAGACAAGTTGACCAATCACGTACCGCATGAAGCTGACGAAAGTCAAGCGCTCAGTACTCTTTCATCGTGACCTACGGAAAACTGCGCAAACCTCAACCGATTATCTATCCTTTGATCAGTCCCCTACCAACTTCGAGCGTCGGACTCACTCGGTCCCCACGACTGATTATCGCCCAGCATGCACCAAGCCGCAGCCATCAGACTCGGCGGGAGCAGGCCGATGCGATACATCCGAGTCCCGGGCAGGTGAACGAGATAGCATAGTAGCCATGGTAGGAAGAAGGCCGCGAAGACTACGGGTGTCGGCGTTGGATTGGCTTTGATCTGCGTCAGGTCTGGTAGGAGAGCGAGCCCTTTGTCAGGTGAGGTGTGGAAGGAGTTCATGGCGCTGTGAGTAACATTGCATGAGAGAAGGAAAGAGAACAACAAACGTGATGGCAGTCTCGGTGATCCGGTCAGAAGACCGACTGCCGACCTGTTTTTTCTGTTACCGGGGAAAGGCCTTCCCTGCTCACCCGCATGCAACGATCACAGCTGACATCAAAAGTCTCCTCAGGATCCATCACGGGGATACCCTTGACATAATTTGTTGCTGTATCTGTGCAATTAGAGTGTCTTGTGGCCTTGTGATATCCTACCTTCTTTAGAAGGTCCGCACAATGCCCTTCCTGATCAGTATGACTGAGAAAGCTCAGTATCAATGGGCCTCCTTGACACCCCTGCCAATTTGAGACTGAGAGCTCTACGCATGCAAGAGATGGGGCCTGTATGAAAGGATTTTTAAGTAGACATATAACCGCCTTTCAGCCGTATCTTCCTTCAACACATCTATCATTTCCAACTTAACTCCCAATCACAAAACACCGTTTCCTTCCGCAGCATCATGGTGATGATGTCTTGGGTTGATGCAACCATCACCGATCCGAAGTCAAACAGCACCACATGTTCGTACAAAAACTCCAGCACTAGAGGAATTCACCATTGATCTGTCATGGGATACAGGGGAAGGGTGGTCTAACAGGGCTGGCAAGGTTGCATACGAGTCAAGGCGAGACTATATAATAGCGGTTAAGGGCAAGATGCGTCTACGAGTTACCTTAAGTACCCAGAGCGAGTCGGCGGCATTTCGACGAATCTCGTTGATTTCGTCGAGTGGCGATTTGTGGTGCGTGCCATGACGGTGTCATGATCAAGTGTCGTGAACCAAAAGAACAAACCAAACATGCATTGTGGTAGGGCCACATGCGTTTGCCTCTGGAGAAAGAAATCAGTCTCGTACCTTTGTTCCTGAGCACCCAACCTTATTTGTGGAATTCTCCTTGAGGCCTTTTTCTGATCGGTCAATCAAATGCCCCCAAACATGCTCCGACACATATCTCGAATGACATAAATCTGATTGGTCAATTCCTGTTGCTTATTCAGCACAGGAATTGAGGCATGATTCTGGTTGGTCAGAAAATCCCTCAACCCTCGCCAGCCGTTCTATTAGTAAACTGCAAGGTATATAAGTCCATTTTGTGCCCACCAGACCGTCCATACCGGATCTGCAGCTGGAGGGGATGAGAGTGACTTTGAAGCCTCTGAGCGAAGTATATCTGACAATTCTATTTCCCAAACATCCTTAACCTCATCTGGCGTTCTCCCTCCACTTCATCAGCATCATCTACCAGTACCACTGTTCGCACTCCACTACTCCAGCAGATGACGTTTCAAGTCGTGACCAAGGCAAGGATTGGATCTCAGCTGCCAAGACGGCTCTGAATGCCCGCATTGCAATGCAAAGCCTTTGGGCAATGGTTCATGGAAATGGGATGCCAGCAATGACATGGACCAGCTTTCTCATGTCTTGGCCAGCTTGCAGTGTGAGGACAGCAATTTCAATCAGGCCCATGATGATGAGTGAGACCCAAGCAATGGCAACGACAGCTCCAATGTCAATTCTGATCATGACAAGCCAAGCACATCTGGTTTTCATGTCAACAATGTCAGTTGCGGTGGAATTGACCCAGAGAACATCATCAAGACTTTTTCTCTCCGAGACCCAGATCTGGTCCATACAGTACGAAGGCTACAACAGAGCCATCATCAAACACCTCAAGCCAGTACCACAAGGACAAGAACAGCACGAAGTCTATCAGCATTTGCAACAACAGGTTCCGTGACTCTGACGTTTCTATGGGGAATGGTTGGAGTGGTACAAGACTGAAAGATAAACATGTATTTGAGGTATGGTTGGCTGATGGAATTGGTCCAGGGCATGTTCCGCAAATTTCCCCAGAAGCATCGATGCCTCTGATTCCGAATTTCCAGCTCAATTGCTTTGTTGGACTCTGCTCATTCTTGCAGATCGCTGTTGGCTCTCATTGCTGGTATGAAAAGCACCTGACACCTGTCCATTGTCCATGAGTTGTGGGACCTGATTCCCATGTGAAGAGCTTCTCCATCACGTTTCTACACAGAGGCTGCTATGTTGAAGACGAATATTATGGTCAGGTCAAGGTGAGATAGCTTGACTACGTCCTTCGATGTAGAGCAGCGTTTTTGGTAGTACCTGTAGAATCTAAATCTCATCTTCATCTCTGCATCTCATCGTCTCAAGCTGCACTTTCCAGTCACGACCTGTCCTTGGATCAGACCTCCGATGATGAACACCAAAGACAGGATGGACGGCAAAGGTTTAATTTGACTTGGACTACAACTGACGAGGGTAGTCACCGGAAATGATGAGGTCAACGACGGCGAAGGGGCCTTGGAAGGATTTGGGCAAGCGGAGGATGGGAGGTTCAGTTCACGGGAGTGGCTGAGCTGAGAGGTCTTGGGCGAAGTAACGATGGATTATTTTGATTTTTGGAAGAAGGATCAAAAGCTAAGAAATGTGGGAGCTTATATACCATTTGCCACTGGGTACATTCCAATACCCGTCATCTGTCCCGATCAATCCAGACAGGTGTCTTAGAGCCTAAGACAGCTGTCTCTGTACTTAGGATAGCTGTCTCTTTGCTTAGGACAGGTGGTTCAGACATGTCATGACTGATTCACATGTCTCCATGCACGAGACATGTGTTCTTCATGCTTGGGTCCGTACATGGGACCTCCGGGACGTCCGTCTCAATGCTTGAGAAACCCGTCTTGATGTACCGGACATACGTTTCAGGGCCTGAGTTATGTGTCCCATGTGATCGGACCGATGCAGTCATACAAAAGCCCAATAACTCCTTGTCAAATTAGTGTAGTTCCCATTGACCTGGTGTGCCCTCTGGCTCTGTAGTCCAGGCCTGCAAATGACAGATCCTTAAAGAGCTGTGAGAACAATACTCACCCTATGCAGGTGAAAGGAAGTTTGAACATTCTCATGCACAATAGACTGAACTTCTGCTTGATACAAAGGTTGCAACAGGGTCTGGAAAATATGATGGCCAAATCAGCACTTCACTTCCATACTTATCCCAATTAGCGGGATTGTGTGCTAGTCGCAGCCAGAGATGTCCTCCTATCCAGCCGCCTCTCTTGGGTCAATCGTTGAATATGGTGTTGCCGAGGCAAACAGGATCCACACCAACTCCGCCTATACAACCGTTCCATTGACCAAGAATCAGCTATACGTTGCCAATCTCACCACTGTTTATACTGCATCAGATAAATTCTCTTTCCTGATGCATTTCAGTAGACATGCAGCTCCTGACAGCAAGTTCATCACACAAGGACAAGGATCTGGCCCCCATCTGGATTCCAAGAGTATTGTCTCTTTGGTTTCCACTGTAGTCAAATCCTGGCTGGATTATCCCTGGACTCCACCCGGTACACTCAATATGGCTGATGCAGACGGCAATATGTATCAGATTATCTCAAGCCTGATACCGGAGGAGTTGAGCATGCCTGGCTTGCCAATGATGGGGGAAGTGGAGGTCTCACTCAAATCTGTCACGTAGTGTATTGATCTCCCAGAAATCATCTGTCAGGGCTGGTTGTCTTGTGTCCAGGGAGATGATTCATGCCATCATGTGATGTTAGCATGTTTGTACTGCAGTCAACTTCCACTGTCCTTGATTCCCTAACATGTTTAGCCACATAGACATACTCATGACCGCCCTGCCCAAGATCATTCTTCAGGTAAAGAAAGGCAGGAGCCCAGGGTTCTTAGTATTCCGATGGGTCTGGCAAGGATGCCCATGTGAGTGCGTGTTATGATCCCATCCCGTCATAACCCCGATCTACGCCACCATACGATAACACCGGAATATCCGATCAATAAGCTCCGCATGTCCGCAACTGTCTTCCCTTTCCCGACACACCGGTGGACTCATACCCAGAACGGTCAACTTTGCGGGACCAACCCTCGGACCAAGCATGATCGATGTCCAAAACTGTCGAGCACGTTCCACGACCGAACGGGTGCGGTTGACAGCCGTGTATTGGTACCTCAATCCACATCGGGCAGCGGCTAAAAACCCCCACAATAGGCCGGACCCGTGATAATCGCCGACTATCGCGGATGCTCATGAGTCAAGTAGAGGACGCGGGTTGGTAAATCTCTAGAATGCCGTAGAATTTATAAGTACGTTGGGTGAGGTCGCGACAGTTGCAAACATGCGGAAGTTATGGATCGGAGATTTGTCGAATATCGAAGCATAAACACTCTCGAATCGCCACACTGCCTCCTTAATTCGTAATTCCATAAATCCGTACCTCGCATTCATAGTCCATCTCGACACCTGTGTTGGACTCATCGCTTCTACGTCAACTGAGTCCAACCAGGTGAGTCCATACTCATTATGCATCGCTTCTACGTCAACTGAGTCCAACCAGCGATCGACTCAAACA
>JAABUP010000955.1_pt1 | contig 62082 bp, 72 predicted proteins | sample 5559201 | NCBI WGS metagenome assembly JAABUP01 (sample SAMN10711887, study PRJNA513373) | rock metagenome | isolation source: Antarctica rocks | place: Antarctica | reverse complement strand
TGCAAGCAGACCTGCAAGGACTCCAGCCTGGACAGCAGCGCCAAGGGCCACCACCTCATCAGGGTTCACACTCACATTGGGCTTCTTGCCAGCCAGCTTCTCCACCAGCTGCTGTACAGCTGGGATACGGGTGGAGCCACCAACCAAAATGACCTGCCATATTCCACACCGAATTAGCTCAGATATGACAGGACAAGTTACTTTGAATGCACACGGAAAAGACAGTGAACGCAGCCCTGCAAGGCAGCAATGCCTCGGAACAATATATGTATGTTTTGTATTAGCAATGCCTGATCAAAATGTATCTTAGCATATGTATCTTAGCAACGCCTGCATGTTTTGTCTCAGCAATGCCTGATGGAAAAATGGCTTGCAGGCAGCAGCTTACTAGTGCAGCAGCTTACTAGTGCAGCAATCAACAGCCATGCTGACCTTTGCAACAGCAAGCAAACATGCAATTGTTTTATGTGACCATACCTCATTGAGGTCTGACAGCTTGAGCTTGGCATCCTTGAGAGCCTGCTCCACAGGGATCCTGCACCGGTCCAGCAAATCACTGCAGATGGACTCAAACTTGGCTCTGCTCAGCTGTGACTCAATGTGCTTGGGGCCATCAGCTGTGGCTGTGATGAAGGGCAAAGAAATGGATGTCTGGGCGACAGATGACAGCTCCATCTTGGCCTTCTCTGCTGCCTCCGTCAGACGCTGCAGAGCCTGACGGTCCTTCCTGAGGTCAATGCCCTCGTTCTGCTTGAAGTCATCAGCCAGGAAGTCAACAATGCGCTTGTCAAAGTCGTCTCCTCCCAAGTGGGTGTCACCGCTGGTGCTCAGCACCTCAAAGACTCCATCCCCAACCTGTCACAAGAGATTCAGCCATAGTCGTCTGCAAAGCTGTGGCAGCAGATGCAACCAACACGTGATCAAGCAAAGATCAGGCTGGTGCACATCAACTGCCAGCAGATGTTGAACGATGGCCAAATCGTCAAGAGCCACCTTCCTTCAAATGGTTATCTTCAGCACAAGAACTGCCTGTTGTTGTGCTGAAGAACACGATTCGAAGGGGGTTGACTCTGGGCAATTTTGCCAACCTTTGTGACCTGCTGGGAAGAGAATGGGCTGCATCAATGAGACAAACGTGACAGATTACTAAGACAACAGCCTGTAGCATGCAGCAGAGAAACATGCGTGCCTTTAAAAATGAAGTCTTGCAACAAGATATGAGAAGTAGATGTTCACCTCCAGGACCGACACATCAAAGGTTCCACCTCCCAAGTCAAAGACTAGGATGGTCTCATTGCTCTTTTTCTCAAAGCCATAGGCCAAAGAAGCAGCAGTGGGCTCATTGATGATACGCAACACATCCAGACCGGCAATGCGGCCAGCGTCCTTGGTTGCCTGCCTCTGTGAGTCATTGAAGTATGCTGGCACTGTCACAACTGCTTTCTCCACCTGTGTGTCACAAACACAGCAATGAATGCTTGTTTGACAACTGATTGCAACTGATTGCACAAGGGGGCCGAACAGCAAAGGATGAGTGCAACACAGCGCGCCTGCTGTCTTATTGATGCGATGCACTGTCTTATCTGTATTGATGCTGTGCAGACCTTGTGTGAGTTGTTGCCTTGTAACAAGGCAACCAAAGATACCTCAAAACACATACGCCGCTGCAAAGCCTTACAAACATTCACACAGGGTACCCTCGGCATACCTTGTCGTTCAAGAACTTGGCAGCATCATCAACCAGCTTGCGCAGCACTTGCGCTGAGATCTCCTCTGGAGAGAAATCCTTGCCAGCATTGCTGGACTTGATCTTGACAGCGCCTGCTGAGTCGGCCAGCCTGTAGGGCACCTGCTGTGACTCACTGCCAACCTCTGCCATCTTCCGCCCAATAAAACGCTTGACAGAGAAGAAGGTGTTCTCTGGGTTGACAACCCCCTGCCTCTTAGCAATCTGCAGCAAGAGCAGTGAAAGACCTGCCAGTCAGAGCCAGCAATTACTGCTGGTACACTGCAGACTGGGTGGCTGTATTGAGCTCTACAAATAACATGCAGCAGCAACAAACAGGCAGACATCCGTTTCAATGACCTGCACATATGCAAGTGACTTTGAGACAATACCTGGCCAACAAGGCGGTCACCATTCTTGGTGAAAGCTACAACAGATGGTGTGGTACGAGCACCCTCGGCGTTGGTGATGACAGTGGGCTTACCACCCTCCATAGCAGCAACTGCAGAGTTGGTTGTTCCAAGGTCGATGCCCACAACCTGCAACCCAAGATCATCTTGAACCACTCAAAATATGAAGCAGATAATGCTGCTTGATGGCGTCAGGTGCACTGTCTGAAGGCCAAGGCAGTGAAAACTTTGACTGAGTGCGAGCTCATATGCATGCTGTCACCTTCTCGCAGACGATGTTCATTCCCGACCGGCCTGTGGCTCCCAGATGCTGACGTTTTTGTGCTTTGAATGCTCTGAAGCCATTCATACGGGCTCCCAAGTTTACACGTCCGCCCAAACGGGAGGCACCCATCGAGCGGGTTGCATAGCTGCAGCTCTGTCCGGGAGCAACGCTGCTGCGGTGCATTGTGGTCTGCATGCTGAGCTGTCTTGACTGAGCGACAGTTCAATGATCTCGCAGTGCTTCTTACAGGTTGTGTGCTTATGTTCTGGGCTCCTACGATTGACTACCTGATCGTGAGGTGCCGCCAGCTTTTACCATCGATTATTCTGCAGAAAGTACTAGAATTCGCTGACGTGCCACCGAATTCTAGAATAGTCTCATGTGATGCTAAAGGATCATGTCATGCTAAAGGACAAGCAGGTTTCAGGAAAGATTTTCGCACGACAGACAACACTTTATATTAAAGTCCTTGATTGACAAGCACGAACAGACACGGCAAGGGAAAGCATCTGGAAAATTGTATTGCTGTTTTGTTGACTTCAAGCAGGCATTTGACACCGTTCCTCGTGGCTTGCTGTGGCAGGTGTTGGAGCGCGTAGGAATACGTGGACCAATCCGTGACTGCATCAAGTCCTTGTATGCTCATGACAGTGCGGCTGTGAGGAACTCAGAAGGCATCTCAGAAATCTTTGACTGCTTGATGGGAGTCAAGCAAGGCTGCCCATGGGTGGCCATGGGTTGGCCACTCAGCGCAACTCTATTCGGATTATTTGTGGATGGACTTGAGCAGCACTTGATGGACACAGTTGGTCATGATGCACCCTCCCTCTCAGGCGTACTGATTCCACTGCTACTATATGCTGATAACCTCATCATTATGTCTACGACAGCAGCAGGGCTGCAGAGGCAGCTTGACGCATTGCAACAGTTCTGTCATCAAAGGCAATCCAGTGTCAATCTGGCCAAGACCAAAGTGGCTACGTTTGGATCAAAAGCTGCATGTCAAGCTTTCATGTTCAATAGCAATGAAGTGGAGCGAGTGGAGTCATACAAGTATCTTGGGTTTGAATTTCATGCGACCAAAAATCTGGCACATGGCGTCTCGCAGCTTGTCTCTGCTGCACAAAAAGAAATGCATTCCATGAACCGCAGATGCGCTCTTTTGCCAATTTCTGATCCTGAGCTACGTTGCAAACTGTTTGACAGTCTGGTACTACCCATTTTGAGCTATGCTAGCGAAGTGTGGGGTGTTGATGAAAAGATAGGTCACGCTGCAGAGCTACTGCATAGACAATTTCTGAAGCACATTCTTGGTGTTAGGGACAGTACTGCAAATGTCATCGTACTAGCTGAATTATGCCGTTTTCCTTTGTGTTTTCATTGGTGGCAACAAATTTTGCGATATCATAATCGCATCAACAATCTGTCTGATGATGAACGTCTCATCCAGTGTGCCTTTGTTGAGGGCATGCATGATCCGGCACACCTTTTTTGGAGCCATAAAGTTCACAGTTGGCTCCAGGGTCAATCTGTAGGTTTGAGCATTGAGGATGATCTAGATGTGAGTGCTGTTATTGGCAACGCCAAAAACCATAGTGCACAGACATGGCATCAGAATAGTCTCAGCAGTGTAGCTAGGTACCAACCCTTGCAGCCAGAATATGGCCTAGCAGCTTATCTTTCAGCAGTCAAGGGCTTTAAGAGCCGAAAACTCGTCAGCAGATTTGGATGTCATGGTCTTCATGTAAATACTGGTAGGCTTTTGCCTTTGGCACAGCAGGTGCCTAGGGAGCAACGCCATTGTGTTTTCTGCGCTTCTGGTTCAGCAGAGGATGAACATCATTTTGTGTTTGATTGCCCTGCATATTGTGCCATCAGGAACAGATTCACAAACATACTTTGGGGCCCAGCCCCTACACTGTCTTCCTTTTTTACTGTACATGATCCCAAAGTCATAGCTAGGTTATTGAGGGAACGTTTTGAACATAGGAACACCCTGGTGGCAGCACAATCTGGACATACCCTTTAGTTTAGCTTAGAGTGCGTCAGCCGTGAACATTAGTGTTTCCATAAACGCTTTAGTACTTTTTGGTATCTTTGTTCGACATTTTCAGTCTACTGGTCCAATGGTCATGGTTGGCCCCAACGACCTTTAAAATCTAATGAATGAATGAATGAATGAATGATGCGCTGATGAACAACGTTTGTGGCTCAAAAAGGTTGGAATGCTCGACACCAGCTATTGCGGTGCCTCTGGAACAACTTGCTCACTTAAGAGCGTTGAGTATGTCTCGTGACAAACTGCCGCATGAAGGATTTAGACATCATATTTCGTCACCTCTGTTTCCTTGATAAATTGGTCACCTCTGTTTGGGCCATTGTCTTCTTCTGTTGCACATTTCAAGCATTGGTGTTGTGCTGCCATTAGCCAAATGCTTATGTAGAGAGTCGACTTTGATACGCATGCAGCACTGCCACTAAGTGCCGTGCATCGTCAAATTTGTAAGTGATTAGGTCAGAAGCAGTCCACAGAAATGTCGTATTGATATTTAGCATTACTGCAAGCATTTGCAGCCATAGACACGTCCTAGAAGCCTGGGCTTATACAGGTTGAGTTCTGGTCATTCAGTGCACCGAATCCCGTCAGAAAAGCAGAAGCAATACAGATAGCACAGAGTGCCCAACAGTTCTCAAGGCCTCACTGTGTCTTTTTGACCACAGTGACTTGACTGCCTGTTTGAGTATTGATGAAATGGCGCCCAATGAACTTCAGCACTTCATCTATGAGGATGACCGGCAGAGACAGCAGCAGGACAAAGAGCCATTCGTTGACTGATAGTGGCACTATGCTGAAAATGTCTGCCAAGAATGGAATGTAAAGAATGAGGAAGTGCAGGCCAAAGGACACAGCACATGCCACCAGAAGATATGGGTTCTTCCAGGGTGGCATCTGTATCAGAGAGTTGTCCTGCAAAACACCAGCGTACACTCAGGTACTAAAACTGACTGGAGGACACCAGCACAAAGCTTGCTGCATGACAAGACATACAGGTTTCAAGCAACTGCTCACGAGCATGCATGAGGGTGGGCAAGCTGCCCATGAAGCACTACAAGCAAGTCAAGTTTGATTTGCTTACCTCTGACAATGCATTCATGGCATTGAACATCTCAATGGCCACCAGAACAGACAAGGACAGAGTCGACGCCTTTGCCTTGCCATACGTGAAGTAGTCGCAGGGGTCATTGAAAGTATACGTCTCTGAGCCTGCTGTGTATGGAGAAGCCTGCATTATCAGGGGACATCTGCTGTGCAACAATTGCTGCTTGATTGCTTGCAGTCTGATGACTCAGGGAGTTGCGCAGAGGCTGCAAGACCAGTAGCTCTAATTGCCACAGCAGGCAAAGAGGCTGCCTGCACAACTGGCAAGGATCATGAGACTTGCATCGACATCAAACGCTGTAAGGCAATCTTCATCCAAGATTGCAGCGCTTTCAAACGCAGCTGGACACTGGCAGTTTGACACGTCGCATATGCGCAGATGATACGGGAACAGCAGTGGCATATAACCAAAAGGTGTATAGAGTGCGCTGCAAAGGGTGACGTAAATTGTGCTGGGCAAGCTGGCCATGTACGATGCACTGAGCAGATGCTGACCTGGAAGCCCTTCCATTGGCTGCACTGGGTGTAGTGCGTGAGTTGGTACCATGTGACAGTGCTGTGGCCATCCTGAGACAAATCAACGCCCAGCACATTGTCAAACATATACCAGAAGGCAAAAGCAGCCACTGTGGCAAAGCCGACATAGAAGCCAACCACCATCCAGCGCACAAAGGTCCAAGGGCTGACCAGCCCCTCTGTGGGGCTACGAGGGGGCTTCTCCATAATGTCCAAGTCTGCAATCATCAGGGAGCCAGATGAGCTTGCAGTCATCACTCCAGGCGGGCGCCAGGCTTTAGCAAGTCATGCCTGACAGCACAGACTTGCCAGAAGGAATGTTGTGGGCACACGTCAATCATATCTAGCAGTCACAAAGGAAAGCATCGCTCAGGCTGCTGCCAAAAACATGTGATGATCACAAAGCCTGAACAGGCCATATACATGACATTCTCACAGTTCCAAGATCACAACTCTCTGCATCATAAGTCTCACTGTAACTCTGCCTACGTTGCTAAAGGGTATGTGTGCCGCTTTTGATTGGGCAGGCTGACTCACCTGGAGGGTTAAAGCCCAGTGCAGTGGCTGGAGGGCCATCTGTGACTAAATTGACCCACAGCAGCTGCACAGGGATGAGGCCCTCTGGCAGGCCCAAGGCAGCTGTGAAGAAGATGGATGCCACCTCACCAACATTGCTGCTGATCATGTAACGGATGAAGGCCTTCATGTTGTTGTAAATGGCCCGGCCCTCCTCTACTGCAGCCACCTGCAGTGCACGTAAAGCAATGCTGGTGAACCAGGAGTGTCAAAACCCAGATCATTCTTGAGAGATGCTTGCATTGCCAAGTACAGACAGCTAAAGACAGCTGTGCTATAGCATGATGTGAGCACCGTCCAAGCTACAAAGCCCTTGGCATTGGATGAGCAGCGGTGACAATGAGACACTTGCTTGTATCTATGCAGGCTTGCTGGCTACTCTGCTGTGGATGCAACAGGCAGGCACATACTGCCTGTGGATGTAACAGGCAGACATGCACTGCGGTTTGGTCATCAGGTCATCATGGCCAAACCCAGCCTGCAGCCTTGAACTCAACCTTGTGAGAAGGTTGGCAGCGTATACAAAATTTCTGATGCACACTGAAGGCTTCTATGGTGCAGTGGCACACATGATCGATGTGACATTCATGCAGGCTGGAGTTATGACAGCTGCACCAAAAAATGCGCTGCTCACAATTGTGGAGAAGTTGTCATCAGCCAGGACCATGTCACTGGCTTCCTTGGCTACTTCTGTGCCAGTAATACCCATGGCCACCCCAATGTCCGCCAGCTTCAGGGCTGGCGCATCATTCACTCCATCCCCTGTCATAGCCACAATGTGGCCCATATCCCGCAGAAGACGAACAATATCCTGCGCAAGCAGCAGCGATGGTCTACCTTATGTAGTGCCTCACCAAGAAGCAACAGCGGTGAACATGTGAAATACACATGTTGCCAATTATGAGCACTGTGTGAGAGCACCTGATGTGCTTTGCACAATGAATCATGTGTCAACCAGACTGTCTCTGTACATATGCTGCCCTGCCACAAGCAGAAGACATTGAACTGGGCCTGAGAGCTTGCTGCTACAATTGCCCCAGTCCTGAAGGTTGCTGATGCTCCTGAGGCAGTACCTGGTCAGGACTACGGAAAACACACAGGCATACAGACAGACGCCATTTGATCCACCAGCATAGCAGGGCAACACCATATAAATGTACTGGCTGTGTCTAGGCCACAAACCTGCTTATGCTTAGGCTCTGCCCTGGAGAAGCAAGCACCAGCATGACCTTGAAGCATGGCTCGCCTCTTGTCCAGAGGCAGCTTCATGAATTCCATGCCAGTAATGCTTTTGCCCTTCAGGTCCTCATCAGCAGCAAAGACACCAACCTTCCGACAGATGGCTTCTGCTGTCAGCTTGTTGTCACCAGTGATCACAATCACCTGCAACATGCAAGGTCAATACCCAATGAAGACTTTTGACAGGCTTTCATACAAACAACATGAGATGACAACATTGGCTGAGCAAGGCGCAGCAAACAGGACAGGACTTACACAGCTTGCAGCAGAGATTGCATGTGACAAAGGCATGTGACCTGAGCATGTGAGTGACTGAGCTTTGCAAGTATGATCTCACATGTACAGCCGGTTTCCATGCTCATCCATCAAACAGGAACACACATAAGCTTGCACCACATGAGGGCATTTGAGAGGCACACCCTGATGCCTGCCAATTGGCAATCCCTGACGGCATCCCTGACCTCTGGCCTAGGTGGATCTTCCAACCCAGCAAAGCCCAGCAACGTCAGATCCCTCTCAATTGCCACATAGTTGGCGGGCTCTGTCAGCTGCCCATGTGCTGAATGCTGTGCTCCATCATAGTGAGCAAGGTCACCTGCCCAACCACATGCTCGACATCAACAGGATGCAGCCCTGATAAAACGCCTCAGTAACGTTGCTACAGAAAAGCAGCGCACATGCCATGCAATGCTGAGCGCAGGTTGAACAACGAGATGTGCTGTGTGTTTCACACTAGCTTGATAGCATGCAGAATGTTTGTGATGAAGTGAAGGGCGCTACTTGGTCGCATTGTTCTGACACCAGAACGGTCTGCAAGGTATTGCAGTATGATGTGCAAAGAAGCATTGTACCTAGATCATCTGTCTTCTGAGCAAAGGCCAAGCACCTCAAAGCCTTCTCAGACATAGAATTCACGATCTCTGTGGCTTTGGCTCTTAGGGTAGGCGTCAGGGCTTGGATCTTGCCATCTTGAAGCATCACCTGTGCAACCAGCATGCTCAGGCTAACTGCAGTACATGTTCATACCCCCCCCCCCCCCCTCCCTTTTCATCTCTGTCGGCCCTTGACTGTGCCAGTACACAGACCACCACCGCAAGTTAACACTGATGACATACACAATGCATTGAGTTTGATGAGAATATGCTGAGCCTTCCCGTTAACAAGGTGCACCACATGCCATTGGGAAGGATGAACATACAATTTCCACCTGGCAGCATAAAGAGCTTATGTGGGCTGATGCAGCTCCGCGCAAGCCATGAGACCAGACAAGCACAATAAGTTTGCTGCGAGGCAAAGCATGCATGGCAAAGCATGGAGTATGCCAGCAGGCATACCTTGCTGCACCGATTGAGCATGTACTCAGCAGCTCCTTTGACAAAGAGGACATTGCCATTGGATGAACTGTTTTTGGCTGAGGAGCGAGTGGTGACGCCACTGGCTGTGCTGCTGGTAGGCTGAGCTGCACAGGCAATCACACTCATGGACTTCCTGTTTCGGTCGAATTCCAGCGTCGCCAGCTTGTCCCATCTGGCAAACAACAATCCACAGTCAGGACCTTTGTCAACTACAAGCAACTGCTGTTCAAAACTTGAAACAGCAGGCAGGAATGTCTTTTAGACATAGCTGTCAGCATAGAAGGCCGTCAAGACTGTGCTGTTGATCAGATGCTATGAGTCGACACATGAAACTGAACGGGAAGCAGCTCCTTGGGAATGAATCACCTTCTGCAGTATGCTTGGCATGTGCCATCGCCATGACCCTCAGGGCTGGCAGAGCGCTGAGCATTGATACGAGCCTTCAAGCCAGAGTCTGCAACCCCAAGTTTTTCTACCAGCACTACAAGGGCGGCCTCTGTGGGTGCACCCACTGCGTGGTATCTGCCATCCTTGAACTCGATGTGAGCATCATTGCAGACAGCACATACCTCAGACAGAGCCTGCAGGTCACAACAGCAGGCTTGAGCAGGCCTGCAGGACTGCACTATGAGGAAGCTGTGGAACAAGAGGCTCATACACAGCATTGTCACAACTGACAGGGAAATCCCTCATATTGACCCACACAAAAGTAATCCCAGGGGACACAACATGCAACACAGCATGCAAGTAGTGCATTTGATTGATGTCTTGTGCCGTCATCATGTTAGCAGATGCGCACGATTGAGCCATCACCTCTAGATTGCGGTCCAGGCTGGTAAGGCCACAGACGCCTCCTGTTGTTGGGTCAAAGGTGGTACCCTCCACTGTCAGCTCACGCAAGTCATCAGCGCTTTGCCCTGCACAGCAACAAGGCCTGTAGTGCCCCTGCTGTGGGACACATCATGTGATCTGACACTGCTGAATGCCTCTGGCAGCCAGCTTGTTGCTGTTCAGTGTCCACTCAAGCAGTGCCCAGCAAGAAGTTACTGTGGGGTTTTTAGCATCATTCATGAAGCACGTACCCATGCCAATCAGCCTCACGCAGGACATCTGATTTGTGGTTAGGGTGCCAGTCTTGTCTGAGCAGATGACGGTGGTGCAGCCCAGGGTCTCAACAGAGGGCAGCTTCCTGAACAGCACAGGCAAGGTCAACAACCAGGCCAGCATCAAGCTACTGCCTGTGCATGACAGCTGATGCATTCACTGCAACAGACCGCTGCTTGCTATACTTTGAGGAACACGTCTTCTGATTTACAGATTTGAGGACTCCAAAATATGCTGAGCTCATCAACTGTGCTCTGTTCTGCATGGCATTCCAACAAATGCACGTGTGACTTGTCACATCCCTGGGTATGTGCAAAATCTGCAGATTACTCTGGTGTCAATCACAGCATGCACAGATGAGTTGGAAACAATCACAGACCGAGCATTTATGAAGGACGAGTTCGACCTAACTCTGCCCTGTCATGCAAGAGAGGGATGCATGAGAGACACCTGACAATAGCGTTCCGCTTGGCCATTTTTCTGGTACCCAAGGCCAGGCATGTGGTGATGACAGCTGGCAGTCCCTCAGGGATAGCAGCAACAGCCAGAGCCACTGCAATCTTGAAGTAGTAGATGCAGCCAGATAAGGAGAACTGCACTGTGGACAGATCAGGTAGTGAAGAGTCTGGATAGTTCTTCCATGATAGGAAGTGCTTGTAGTTGATTGCCCACACCAGTACACAGATCCAGAAGATCACCTGAAAGACCAGTGAGCTACTCTGGCTTCGAGTGGCAAGAATGTCAAGTAGCTGTTGTAAATGTGTATGGGCCTTTATGACGTACAAGACTGGGCATGCGTGCAAGCCATTGATGGTCTGACAAAACTGAGAGCTAGAGCCTGAGAGCTACACTAGCTGCAAAATCTTTGGCAAAGCACATGCATCAGCGATCATTGCTATTTTGCCATACTTGTGACAGCGACGATCTGTTCCTGCTTGGGGATTAGGCATGGAAATATATAGGTTATGAGCTGGTGCAGCTCCAGGGCGTATGTGTGCTTTACCTGGGCTAGGAGTTCCCCAAAGTGATCTAGCTTCTTCTTCAAAGGAGTGTCTTCCTCTTCAGATGCTGCGTCATGAATTTGCTGCTGGATCTTACCAATCTCAGTCGTCATGCCTATGTTGTTGACAATACCAAAGCAGTGCCCATTGACAACTGCAGTCCCGGCAAACAATATGTTGTCCTTGGCTTGCAGTTCACACTCCTCCTGAGAGATTGCAGTCAGTTCCTTGTGCACAGGCATTGCCTCCCCTGTCAAGGAGGCCTGTTCTAACCGCAGTGTTGCTGTCTTCAGGGAAATCAAGCGAATGTCTGCTGGTACCTTGTCTCCAACATGAAGCTCAACCAGGTTGCCTGGCACAAGGTCGACTGCTGGCAAGTCAAAAATCTGCAGACAATATGCTCTGTCAAGAGCTGCGCAGACTTTACAGCAAAAACAGCCTATATGCACTGCTGCATGCTCAAGAGAGACTCATCCAGGCTACATGCAGTTGAGACATGTGAAAAGAGTGCCAAGTTACTGACCTGCTTGCCGTGTCGTGTCACACTAGCATGCTCTGATTGCAGCTCTGTGAGTGCTTCCAACGCTGCTTCGGCGTTTGACTCCTGCCAGACTCCCACTATTGCATTAAGCACCAAAATGAGCAGAATCACAAAGGGCTCTATGTATGCTCTGATGCCTTCTTCTGCTGAGTTCTCTTCGAAGTATGCCAGTAGAAACGATACAAGAGCAGCCATCAAGAGGACCTGCAGTACGAGGCTGTGCTCAGACCGTGTAAGCTGTGGTTGACGAACATCTGGCTACACTCTGAGGTTCCTGCCGCCTGGCTGATACCTTGACAAGCATATCGTCAAACTGCTCGAGCACGAGCTTCCACAAGGCCTTGCCAGGCTGTTTCTCCAGTTCATTGCGCCCAAACAGCTCGCGAGCAGAAATGACTTGTTCATCGGTCAAGCCATCTTGCAGGTCCACCTGATAGTGATCTGCGACCTCCTGCACCGAGCGCGCCCAGGCCGGATATCCCACAGCCATGATGCAAACCCCTACCAATGGCGGGTCACTTATGTCTGATGCTCACGTCCGATCAACGCAGTCAGCATCGAGCAAAGTAAACTCGTGCCTTCAGTCGTCAGTGGTAACTCTGGTAAAGGTGTGAACGGGCCTGCGATTGGTTGAGGGGTCGAGGGGTTGAGTCATGCCTGGGTCAGAGCACACACACACACAGAAGCCGCTTCTGAGAAGCGGCGCAGCATTTCACACCCAGCATGATCTGAGGCAACGCCACACTGTGCCTGATCCATTGTGCAATCATGCATTTCGACAAAAAGCATGCTCAAAACAGACACGAAACTGTTGAAGAAACAGTTGTCTGCTAAAGTGATTCCTGATAGGCATCCAGGCATCCTTTGGCGAAATGTTTCTGGATCCAGCAATTCAGCAAACACAACAAAATGCTGCAGGCAGATCTGCCCAGGACCACCGCTTCCTGCTCTTGGCGGTGGTCCAGCTCTGATCAGATCCTGTGACCAGAAGTACACTAGTGTTGATCCAAGGGCCTAGTGACGTTGCAATTTATGTGCATTTCAGCTGATCCCTCGAATTCACCAAGCTTGGTTGCCATTGCGAGTGGGGAACATCATGTTGTTCTCGGATTTACAACACAAATGTAACTGTAACACTGTTCACTCCTTGCCACACATGTCATGACACAGCACATCACAAAATGAAACTGATGGACCATCAAGTGACCAGTGGGTACAATGCCGACAGCCCCTGTTTCAGGGCCTGCTGGACTTGGATGCTTACATCATACACAAGAATAGGTCATACACTATGGCGCAATAGCGCATCTGTCCAAGTACTTGAGAAAATTGCTTATGCTTGCACCTCAGATTAAGCTAGTCCCAGCTGGTTGGCTGAGTGCTGAAAACTGCTTTAAAGTCAATGCGTCTGAGCCTGAGTTCAAGGCACGTTGACAGAAGAGCTGCCAAAAGCCATGAGCCCAAGCAAAATTGCATGTATACCTTGCAAGAGTATCATCCAATCACTGTACCCTGTGTGTGTACCTTGAACTGTTACACCAGAGAGACAGACGGTATTGCTGAGGACCTTAGAGCAGTTGAGGCACCTTGCAGGCACAGACAGAAACCAACTCCAGGCACAAAACACCCGTGACCGGTTGCCTCTATAACATGACCCACACCTGGTCCAAACAAGCGCCTGTCGCCTTGTGATAGGCACGCTGAGCGCCAAAGCCGTCTGCACTGCCCACCAAGGCCAAGGTGCTGGCCCTGGGCACCGCTTTGTAAAAGTTGGCAACATTACTTGTGAACAAAGCACACTGTGCACGGGGTGTGCTATGCCTGCACATGGGTGACACAGTGCGCTGCAGGAAAGTATACTACATACTTGTAGAAGCATTGTGTTGCAATGAAGTCACCATATTACCAATCACCATATCATTCATTGGGTTAACATGTCCTGGAGGCAAATGCATGCGCACCCAGATGCTCAATGTACTCGTTGTACACCTGGCTGGCACATGCACACATGGGCACCTGATTGTTGCTTGAAAATCTTGCAGTACACAGGCCTACCCCATGTCTTGAGCAGCAGCACTGTTTGAACATGAAGGCAGGATAATTTTAGGGCTTAAGCCACAAGCTAGTGAAATTGCAAGTTTTCAGGCATACTTGCTGCAATGGTGTGTTTTGTATGAGCAACAAATGTCCTGCTGTTGCGCAGCTGCTGCTACATCTTGTAGTCAATGCTGAAACATACCGGTAATACTTGACTGTGTACACCAGCAAATCCGTCCTGCCATGTCATATGACTCCATGAGTCTTGTAGCGTCTGGGATGCGTATATGGGCTCTGCAATCCCAAATTCACAATGGCCGTACCCTTTTATTACGAGTTTAACCCTCTCATCAAAGGACCTTTGACCTGGTCAACCAGCCTCATAGTTGTCAACCAGCCTCACAATTCTTTGCTGCAAATGAACGAACTCATGAAGAGTCATGTGCTAATGAACTCTTCCTGGTGCATCTTCCAGTGCTTCCACTCGTGTGCAAAACAGTGCAAGTTTTTCGCTGACGAGATCACCAAACAGTTCTGTCTTGGACGTTCCTGCCACACGCTAGCTCTCTGGCCAGCAAAGCATAGTGATACCACTAAGAACAAAGTATAGTGATGGTGCGAACAGGCCCAGTAATGCAAATCATTGCATGCGTGCTGCTGTAGCAAGCTTGGCTTTACGTACACTGGTCATGCCGTGGGCGACACCGCCACGAGAGCCAGGAGTCCCTCCTCCACGTGGTACTTCCAAAAGGATAAAGGAGAATTGTCAACCGCTCAGCCAAATGAGCCTTTATGGCCTAAAGGGGCAAAATAATGATATTCGGCCTGACAGCTTCCTGCTTGCTCCTGCTGTACAATACTGCCTGTCCTGCTTGAAGTGACGTCGCAATTTGTTGCAAGCTACGCTCGAGCCTGTGCCTTCATTCTCGCAGCTCGCAGTTCAGCTTGTTCGGGGCTCATTCTTGGCTCAAAGCTTGCGTCCGGGCAAGGGCCAGTAAATCCAGTTGTACTGCCATCCAACGACGGGTGAGTTCCCAGGCACACTCAGCTTCAGAAATCTGACAACCAGCATGTGCTAGGGACTCTGCTCATTGCAATGGGACGACGTCTCAACTTTGCTGGTGTGTGCAGGCGCCGATTTGCCGAATCTCCCACTCCAGTTGACATCGCTCGGCCCGGCATGGATTTTGACAGTAGTTTGTTCGATTTGCCTTTTGAGGATCTCGCGTCATTAAGTGTCGATACTCAGCAGCAGCAGTTCACAGCTTCAGCAGGCCCGATGGTCGACTTCCAAGATTTCTGCAGTGACTTCGCCAGCGGCGACTTTGCTAGCAGCGACTTCGCTCGTGGCGACTTTGGAACTGAAGGGTCTGACACGACAACGTCGTCCTGGAACTTTGACCTCCTGCCCGCCGTTTCTCCTACGCACGCAGACGTGCCTGCAGTCAAGGCTCCCAAAGAGGAGAACAGCTTCAAGGAAGGCAAGGACGGCTTTGATACCCTGGGCCCATATGACAGCTTTCAGGAAACGTACAACTACAACATGGGCAGCGAAGTGCAAGTTGTACCAGACATGACACCTGGCGAGGCAAATGCGGCAGATTTCACCCTGCCAAGCTTTTCCCAGAGCTATGTTGTTCCCAAAAGCACAACCGCTTCACAAGGCTTGCCAACAAAGCCTTATTCCTGGATGAATGGCATGGACTATGCCTCGTTTGGATGGCCAGCTCGTACACGCTTGCCAAGTGAGTACAGAAGCGCATTTGACCTATGGCCTGTCCGCTTTGTCTGCTGGTTACTTACGACACTGTCAATGCTAAGCCAATGCATGCTACTTTGTGCAAGCTGTGTTGATCAGATTTGAGTACACACCGCACTAAAAAAGCATGTTGCTCTACTCAGGTGACCCAGCAGCTCGCCACCAGTCCCTTGAGCGGTACAGGGATAAAAAGGCACGCCGGTTCAACAACAGCACCAAGGTGCGGTACGAAATGCGCAAGGTAAATGCAGACAAGCGTCCCAGAATAAAGGGCAGATTTGTCAAGCCTGAGGAGCTGCAGACCTACCTCAAAAGCATGCCTGAGGATCTCAGTTAGCTGTACATCACTGCTGTCAGTTATAAAAGGTCGGATTTGGCGTTGGTCAAGTCTGGCTGCAAGTTCAGTTGGTCTTCTCTCCCATGTGCAGAAGGCTTTGATGTGCTCAAGAAGCTGATTGTAAGCTTCCCCGCTCAGGACAATGTGAAGTGGCTTCCCTGCAGCTGTGTGTTCCTTGCCCGACTGGCCAAGGCACAAGAGACTGTGAAAATTTTGATTGTCTAGAGAAGTGTGCCTCTGCAGGGTGGTCTGATGATTGTTGCAATGAGTGTGTGCGTGGGGTTTAATTTGTAGCACTACTATTGTTTTGCTGCATATTTTGTTTGATGTTGCTGCGCTGTCAAAAATTTGGTGGTGACGTGCCAGGGGTTAAACTCTTCATCATTTCGTTATGTACAGCCTGTTCTGTGTGGTAGAAATATCACTGCAAGGGCTTGAAGTTGGGCAAGGCAGCATTGTGTCATTATATTGGTGGTCAAATGCAGATCCATAGGACATTAGAAATGCATGTACAATTGGCGATTTCATTTGGCATGCCTGTACCTGCCTTATAATTCTTTATGTAAAATATGCAGATGATGGTCAACCTTGCATGTTCGGAACAGAACGCAGATTTACTTGCAGAACAGAAAGGCTTGCTACCTTGACACTTCTTGCACACTCACAGCCCTGCCCTAAGACATGACAACAGAATCAAAACAATCAGGCATCACTTTTAATATTTCCTATTGCAAAAGCCTATTTGGGAAGAAAGCCTTGCATTGCAATTTCATCATGGCAGGGGTGGCGACAGCAGTACTCAACAACTGATCCAGCACCAATCCAAAGATGTTGCCACAGGTTGTATGGGGAGCTATTCTGTATAGACACTTCTGTTGTCAAGACAGCATCAATGCAATGTGCACTGTTAGAACATGTTTTAATTTCATTGTGACACTTCCAGACGATCTTACACAACCAAATCATATTCTGTGAACTGATGGCTGGCAGCGTAATAATGCAGAGATGTCTCACAATTGACACGATTGCTATTTTGCCACTGCACAAGGTGTTGCTACATGCTAAAACCTTGTGCAGTTTGTGCAGCAAGAACTCAAAACGCTACAGAGGTTCATTTAAGAAGTAAAATGAACAGCTTGTGGCCTAGGGTTCTTCTAGTCCTTCTTGGCATCCTTGCCTCTCATGCCTTGCACAAGACTAGAAACCCTTTGGGCAGTGGTAAAACTGCAGAAGCAAGGACCACTTGTCAGTGGTATGACATGCCTTGCTGTCATGTGCTAAGCTAGACTGTACAGCTCATAGCAAACACTTTGTTGACCTGCCTTTCAGACAACAGAGCACCATCAGTACTCTATTGACATCAGCAACGCTGCATCAAGTCAACTGGATGCAATGCAGTGAGCATTATTCCAGTCTGCAACCTTCTTAACACTGTGTGCGATATATTTGGTTGGACGTCAGCAGGTCCTCTTTCAGGCATACAACCCTGCCTTTGGCTCCCAGCGCAAACATATTGGCGCAAACATGCAGCGCAGCTTGTGGGTGCAAATGGTGGACAAATAACAGGATTGTGAGTTGCCCTCACCTTGAATCAGACCTGGTGGCGCTACTGACTGACGCAATGGCAGATTGGGCAACTTGAGACACAGGAGGGGCACTAGGGCCAGCCAGGGCTGGTTGACTGGCAGCTCTTTTGATGCGCTGAAAGAGAGACTCCTTCTGGCGTGGGTCACTGCCAGTGCCTGACTGGCCCCTTTGCAAGGGCTGGAGGAGGCGACCATTGGTGGGCGGTCGCCCTACGCTTCTGCTATGTTGCAAGGACTGTGTTTCCTGACTGTCACCTGCAGCAGCAGAATCAGGCATGTTCACTGGTCATCAACATGCTGGCATGACAGTTGCTGAGGCCTTTGTACAGTGCTGCTCTATTTGAGGAGAAAAGCTCCTGAGCATGTCTACAGCGACACATGCGAGCAGCTGTCGCACAGTATTACTGTCCTTGCAACAGAAGATGCTTGATCAAAGAGAGTGCAACAACAAACACAGCTGCAGACATGTGCATTGAGAATCATCTTGTGGAGCCTCAAGTGTTGATATGACAACCCGCCACAAACACTGAAGAAGATCAGCCTAGGTGCCTCGACATCAACAGTGTGTGGGGCTATGATGATGCGAGAATGTCATGAATGTCCTCGTGGACAGGTAATGAGACATTGCAACTCACCTTGCTGGCAGTAGAAATGATCAGCACATGTTAATACCACTTCTGGACAAATGTAAGCAGCAATCTGTGATGCAGGGCTGGTTATGCCTGTTACATAACTAACAGGACTCACACGCTTTGTTATGAAACTGATAGAGTTGACAGGCTTGTTGTCATTTTGACCTGATGCAAAATCTTGGGTTGGAAGAAGGCTCACAATACAAACAAAAATTGGGTGAGATGAAGGCTGTGTTACGGACAGCCGCATTGTGACAAGACACTACAGCAGATCACATTTGCTACTTAGCTGACAAGAATTTGCAAGTACCTGAAAAGTGGTCAGGGCTGTCATCAAGGCAGGTGTCCCCTTCTAGGCCACTGGCCCTTCGCGCCGGAGATGTCTCTGTGTTGCGCCGCCGCAATCGCTCATCCACTTGATACCCTGACATTACATGAGCACTGTGAGCTCCCAAACTCAGGAGTGAGTCAGTATTCATGGGCATCAAAGCTTGAAATACAGGAACGTGGAAAAGCCCAATTGGCTTTGAACAACGTTGCCATGGTGCCAGCTTGCAGGGTAAGATTATGCACTGCCAAATGTGCTCAAGTCTGCACAAGTGTGCGGCCACAAAGCTGTTAAGCAGCACCAGGTCTTCAGTCACAAAGAATCTTGGGAACCTCAGCTGTATCAGCTGAAGTCAAGCTAGCCATGCTTCGATACATGTGCAAGGTGCTCTTGTTTTGCTGTACACAGCCTCGGCGGCTGCTTGATGTCGACGCTGAGTCGTGCATCAGGTGACTTGCTGGCTGCCTATGCATGACCTGTTCCTGTTTTCAATGCTGTTGTGCAGTTACTACTGGCTGATATCAGCAGCTGTCTCATGATCACTTGTGGCCCAGCAGCACTAGAGAGCAAGTGCAGCGCTGCCTTTGCCCAAAGGGGTGACCAATGTATCTTTTGCTTTGCAGAGACTATGCCTGCAGGGGTGACTGCACTGCCAAGCAATTTGGCAATGCTGCCTACATGCAGCAGCAAGACTACAGAAGCGAATGAAACCTGCGCGGGTGCCAGCTTGCTCATCCAGTGTGGATGCAGAGGAGCGTCTGGGCAGGCCTTGCCGGTCAAATTCCATCATTTCCACCTCTCCAGAATCTGAACGGCCAACATCACTGCCTCTGAAGTGGCCCCTCTCATCATCTGAGTGCCCTGTGCTATCAGGAAGGACGTCAACCTGTGCTCACAGTCTGCATAGCAGCTCGTTTTGGCGCAGTATGCAGTTTGGCCTTTCACAGTGCTTGCAGCTGACTGATGTCAGGTGAATTATCATGGCACACTAATTGTGATTTATAGAAACAAAAAAATAAGTTTTCTTGTATCCATCCCTAATACTATTTTTGTTTTAGAAAAGGGGCAGTTCACCTTTTCTCAAATAGAGAACAAAACTTTGTATGAGCAACAAAAGCAGCATAGCGCAACCATGATTGCTATTGTTCTACTAAGTAAAACAGGTAATGCAGATCTGCTCATCAGAGGACCACCCACCTCTGAAGTAATCAGGTCCAGGGCCTGATGGCGAAGCAGATCCCAACCCATAGTAGCCTCTCAACTGATCCAAGGCTGAACTAACGTGACTCCCTCTGTCATCAAGCTCACCACTGGGCACAGGTAGTGGCACAGGTCGCCCATACTGGGTGACAATCATGCCAGCAATTGTAGCATACTCTTGACTGTAGCAGCAACAAAGCAGTTTAGCACATGCTTATACACATGCAAGCCTAGAAATGTGGCTGCTGGCTGGACATCAGCGTGCTGCGACTTGTGACGAGGACCCGTAGTGCTTTTTGGTTGTGCACAGCAGAAGAGATTGTTTACCCAATTGGCATAGACTTTGTGGGTATCAGCAAATAATCCTTGGCAAACATAGCTGTATCTGATAGCAGCCCATTAGCTCTCTTGATATCTGCCACCTGGACCAGATGACATACAGCTGACTTCAAGTTTTAACAACAAATGAGAGTGCAACTATAGCTTCCTCAGAAGTCAACCTACCGAGACATTATACTTGACTGCAATTCCAGCCAGGGTATCTAATTTAGTGACCTGCATGAACATGCAATCAGTATATTTATTGTTATCGTTGACCGGTGAATGCCTTTATCAGCACAGAGTAAACAGCTGCATGTCTACCTTGTGGGTGTACACGTCATTGCTTTGCTGCTGAGCGGTTGTGCTGCTGGACGTTGACGGGGTATCATCATCCATAGCACCACCCGGGGCCTTCAACGGCAACCCCGCTCGAGGCTCGCCGGAACTGTGCCCGGGGTTCCCACGAAATCCGCCCAGCGCAAAAGCTTTGAAGACTCAGGTGAGTGATGACCACTTTGCACAGAAGAAACGGTGCTCCTTCTCTGCTGTGCACTGTGCACAACGCAGGATAGGCGGGCAAGCAGCTCCGCTTACCCTGACGAGTTGCAGTTCTGCCTGATTGTGTTATGGGTTCGTTGTGACGTAAAGATATATCACCGTCCGTGCACCTTCAGGACAACAGGGACCTAGACCAACTTTGCTATCAAAATGTATCGGGTCAATAGGATCAACAGATGTATTCATGCGGTGCTCACATCGTGATGAAGCCATGAAGCCAAGGGCCCCTGACTGCCCTCGGCCCTTCCTATGACTGTGGCATTATTTACTGTGCGCAGAGCACTTGCTATGAGCACCTGCCAGCCAGCACAGGTGAACTTATCAACACCGGCCTCTGCCCCGTTAACAGTACCGAGCGCTGCGGGGCAGCACCAAGCCCTTCGGTGTTACGCTACCCTGATTTAGCGATCTGTCATACCTGTCTGAATCCAGGCCACTTTGTTTTGGTCGTGCAGACCCGCAGTGGTTCTAGTGGCACTGGAAACGTGCCTGTGTGCAGACAAGTGTGGGTGAGCAGCCACAATGGGGAAAAACGACTTCCTCACCCCTAAGGCCGTAAGTTCTTTTGCTTGTTGACTTCCTGTGCTGCTCAGCTTGACCCTGAAGCTGCTACCATGACAAGTTTGAGCGCTGTAAATCAGCTACGACTGGCTCCAGTCGGCGGTCTGCCAAACTATTGCCTCTCATATGCAGATATCAAACCGTATCAAGTCCAAAGGGCTGCAGAAGCTTCGTTTCTTTTGCCAGATGTGTCAGAAGCAGTGTCGAGATGAGAATGGCTTCAAATGTCATCTGAATAGCGAGTCACATAAGCGTCAGATGGAGATCTTTGGCCAAAATGCAGACCGCGTCATTGCGGGTTACTCAGAGGAGTTTGAGGCTGATTTCATGGAGCTGATGCGCAGATCCCATCCGCGTGCTCGTGTTGCTGCCAAGAACGTGTACAATGAATTTATTGCAGACAAATATCATGTCCACATGAATTCCACAAAGTGGTATACCCTGACAGAATTTGTCAAATATTTGGGCAAGACAGGTAAGGAGCACACACCGTCACCTCAAGCAAAGTATGCTTTTCCTGTCTTGTGCTGTTAAGTTCTGCAGTCTCTGAAAGCAGGCAGGATCAATGCAAGCACATGACGGAGGTCATGCATGCCTCCAACAATTGCCATTTTGTGTGTACAGAGCATCCGCGCTGTTGCTGTTAGTTTTTGTCAACCTCACAACAGACAGAGCAGAAACAGGCCGAGCATAATTTGCAGGCAAATGCCGTGTGGATGAGACCCCAAAGGGCTGGTTCATCAGTTTGATACAAGCAGATCCTTTGGAAGAGATTGGAAAGGACAGAAAAGCAAAGAGAGACAGGGCAGAGAGGGATGAAGAGCAGCGAAGGTACAAAATTCGACATGCTTGCATGTGGCTTCTCAGTAGCAACCTTTGTAATAGCATGAATTGATATTGTTTGAGGGCTCGCTATTGACACAGTATCTTGCCAAACCTGCACCGAGCATGCCCATTGCCACCAGCGCTTTGCCGCTTGCTTTGAGCCTGTCAAGTGAGACCTGTCTCAGGCTGGACTTCTTTTGCAATAATGCCCGCAAAAACCTGCTTGTACATGCTTGTGCAGGAAGGCTGACATTGAGGCCCAGATTGAACGGGCTCAGAAGTATGCCAGAGTAGATGAAGGACCAGCTGACATGCTGCAAGGCGGCGAGCTGCAGAGAGATGAGGCCGATGGCCAGCCTCTCAAGATTGCATTGACAACAGCAGCACCTGAAAGAGCCCATGGCAAGCCTCCCATTGCCCCCAAGCTCAGCTCAGCTTTCAGCAGTGATGCTAGGTGAGAGCGCAGGAATAGCAAGTAAGCAAGCCTGTGCATTGGGTCTCAGCAATGCACGTTGCCTGTATCATGAGCATGCTGTGATGCAGCTGCGCTTTTTATGGTCCCAATCCTGATGCATTTTGTGGTCGTATGCCGTATGCTGGCTCATGCCATTGCAGCAAATATGCATCAGCATGGTGCTATCTGCTGCAGGGCCATGCCACAATCACAGTCGGAGCCAGTTGCAAGCAGACCGAAGAGCAAGCTTGAGCAGTTGATGGAGATAGACAAGATGAATGAAAAGCACAAAGCTATTCGTGCAGCAGCTAGCGTTCCTGCCAATACTGGCAGAAAAGATGAGCCATGGCTTGCTGAAGGAATTGTTGTGAAGGTGTGTCTGCAGACATCAATCTGAGCAGCTGATTTGGGTTCAATACTGCTCCAGCGTGTTTGCTGCAGATAGCATTGTTGCAACGCATGGCTTACTTGCTCTTGTGGTAGTGCTGCTGACATTCATGTATGCAGCAGGTGCCAAAAACAAACCTTTCTGTGTCAATACATAGCTTGACATGATAACATGAACTCAGCATTGCTCACTGCAGGTGATGAGCAAGGCCTTGAAAGAGTCAGGCTACTACAAGGGCAAGGGTGTTGTCAACAAGGTGCTGAAGCGGTTTGTGGCAGAGATCAGCATGCTAGATGGTGGAGATATTCTTCAGGTTGATCAGGCTGAGCTTGAGACTGTCTTGCCACAGCCTGGAGGCACTGTTTGTGTCCTGCAAGGCCCGTACAGAGGCTGCCAAGCATCTATGGTAGGCATTGCTGAAGAGCAGTACAAGGCAAATGTGCGGCTGATCAACTGCAAGCAGGCTGGCAAGGTGCTTAGCATTGACTATGAGGACGTCAGTAAAGTTGCCTCAAGCAGTTAGAGCAGTTGCTTGCAAGTACTGAGTGTTTTGGGGTACAACGTCTTGTGATACAGAAGACTGTAACTGCATGTATGGTTTTGTGTCTTTGTTGCCTTCACGACGTGTACGCTGCCCGTATATTGTACGTTGGTATGTATACCTATCATCAATTGTCATACGCATATGACCAGATGAATTTTGCCTGTTTTGCATGCCTATCATGATATTGAGTCTGTCATGAGAAGAGTGTCTCCTTCACTGACACAGCTGAGCTTGGTAATGCATCCGCTATCGCGACATGCGTATTGCACCTACAAGACATGCGGCATTTGCTATTGCCATCAGTTAGTAAGGAATGACTAATTGGTTCAAACTGAAGATGATACGGCTAACACAGCTACTGGTTTTCCAAGTCCCAAGTCCGAGCGCGCTTGGTCAGCGCCTCTGTGCCACAATGAACGACATGCGATGTGTGATGCTAGCAAAGTCTGGATCGTTTGCTGCGCAGCTTCGCCTACTCAAGCCTCCGCCCTGCACAAGCTCTTCTCAGGTGTTCCAGTGTTGTTTTCTCGTCTGACTGCGCCTTTGTATACTTGACGAGTGTTGCAGGTTGCAAAGCGCGGCTGCGCTCACCTGATGACCATTTCAGAACGTGCAGTCAGCAGGCAGCACACTACAGTCTTTGCGTTGGTACTTGAGCGTCTTCGTTATTGGTACAGGCTACACTTCAGACGGCCTAACTCAAAGCGCAATATCATGTGCCAAGCAGCAGAAAGGCGATTTGACCTTGTCACTACTGATGTTGATGGTACTTTGCTGAGTACTAAAAATGAGCTATCTCCACGCAACGAGGAAGCCATTGCTGAGTGCATCAAGCTAGGAATCCCCGTATGTATAGGTGCGCAATTGCAAACATTGTGCATCATTTTTGCAAGCTTGGCCTGACATGAATTTTGCCATCACTGAGTAGTCCCTTTAGGCTTTCTTGTAGAGCCCTGAACACATTGTGCTATGTAGCTACTGGAAAAGCAAGGGGCCCTTGGTGCAAGAAAGTACTGCCCAAGTTGGGTGCTCCAATGCCTGGCGTTTACATGCAAGGCTTGCTGATCTACAATGCAGATGGTACCATCATGCATGAAGAAAGCCTGTCAGAGAACCTTGTCAGAGAAACTATCACACTGGCAAAAGAGCTGGGTATGTGGCCTGTATCGCAGCAAGCATTATGCCACGGCTTAGGCACTGGAGCTCAACACCTGTGGCATGCTCATGCCTTTCACCTTTGTGCATTTTGATGGCGCGTGAAAATAGATACATTAACATTCTCAAGAATGATGGGGCTTGCTGCATGACATTGCATACTCAAAAGGCTCAGCATGGTAGTCAGCACAGTCCATGCACATGCTTATGACAGCAATGCAGTGGCAGTGACACAGACCTCAGCATTCCAGTCTGTCTGGCCTCCATGCCTTTCAACTCAAGGTAGCTTGCCTAAATGCAGACATCACACTGACTCTATACACATATGAGCGAATCCTAGCAGAACAGACCAATGCAGACAGCGACAGGCTGCTTCCATACGAAGATCCCACACCAGAAAGCGTGGGCGACTTGGAACAGTTTGTTGGCAAGCTGGCGTTTCAGAAGTGCATTATGATAGCAAGTGAACAAAGAATCGCTGAAGTCAGGGACCAGATAGCTGAGCGCCTTGGGGATGGCAAGCGTACATCACTTACAGTTGCCATTGCTGGAATGCTTGAGGTGAGCAAACATGTGCTCAGATTGTAGGCTATAAAGGCATGAAATGTGAAGCCGCAGCTGTCCTGTAAGCATGTGAGCTGCACTTTGCGTCATCAATGCAACCTTTGGCATGACGCATCAACATTAAGCTCTCAACAACATGCAGACCATGTCATCCTCCTTGAGCAGTATAAGCATCCAAGACCACAATGACACCAGGACAGCCTTGTCCACACCAACACAACAAGTGCATGCCGCCAATTAGGCGTGGCAACTTTGGTGTCTGTCTTTGCACAAACATCATGCAATTATATCTGGAAGCACTGAAAGGTTTATTTAGAGCTGGCAGACGGTCATGCCAAGAGCTTAGGTGGATATGCATCCTGCATCAGCTGCGGCTACTGTTGTACTAATAAACTGGCATGTCTGAAAGTGATCTGTCTTTTTGCTTTGCAGATTCTGCCAGCTGGAGCATCAAAGGGCAAAGGTGTCGACCAGTTGCTGAAGCACTTGGATGTAAAGCCGGAAAGAGTGCTGGCTATGGGAGATGGAGAGAATGACAAAGTCATGTTGCAGGTCTGAGTAAGATCTGTCTAACAATGCTTGGGGCATGTTGCAGTCCTTGTGCGTGTTTGTCTGTGATGCATTGGGCAACACAAAATTGCATTCTGCAGCGTTGCAGCTCAGATGCAGAACAATCCTTATTGCGCACATCAGAGTCAATACCGCATCAACAGCAGTTAGTCAGTCATTGTATAGAACACAATACCTATAGGACAGAATACCCAGCACAAGTTACTTGTTAAATGTGGAGGATCTTGACAAATACTTGAGACTCTTTCCGGCACAGTACCCTCCACACTCCGACGGATCATACAATCTTGCACGGAGGCATGCAGTGACAATGGTGAGTTGCACTGCAGATGGTGGGGCTGGGTGTGGCAATGGGCAACGCCAGCAAAGCATGCCTAGAAGCTGCAGATGTGCAGGTCAGCAGCAATGACAATGATGGGGTAGCTGAAGCTCTGGAAAAGTACATTTTGGAACCTGCTGGTGTTAAACTGACTGCACCCAAATTTTCAGCAGCTGCACAACCTCTATCTAAACCATAGGCGCTGCCATGTTTGCTCGTAGATACTTGCAATGAAACCTTGGCGTGGACGCGTGCGTACATGCATCATGCTTGCTGCCGCAACTATAGCTTGCGTATGTGCACACGCAATGTTCACAGATCTCTGACATCACTTGACTGTGGTACCTGTAAAATTTGAATAAAGTAACAGGGTGCTGCTGTTACCAACGTTTTCATGTGAATACAACAGTGGAAGGTGCCTTGACAAAATCAATGCAGTGGCTGTACTCTTTGTTTATACTTCGGCAGTATGCAACCAGCAGCGTCATTGAGTAAGTTCGGTGGGTTTGTACAGTTGCAATGGGCAGTGGTGATGCATTCTGAGATGACAGTCTGGACCTGCTTCAGTCTGCCAGACATATAATATACATATGCCGATGCTGCAGAGCTGATTGTAGCGAGTGAAAGGGCCATGCTTCCTTGATCTGTTTGTCTGTTGCAATAAGCAAGTGATTACGGGTGGCACCCGGCTGTTAACGATTGGACATGACTGATCGCCTCTACGGCACGGGGAACGGATGCAGCCCGAGTGGTGAATCGAAATGCAAAGTTATTAAGCAGTACTTTAGCGTAGTGTTGCTCAAGACCTCATCTTGAACGCGACACTACGCTGAAGACCAATCCAGGTCAGATTTGACTGACACCACCGTAGCGAAGCAGCGCATGGCAAAACGCCTGTGAGGCATGAGGTCTGCGCTGTTGCCCGGTCAGATAAGTGCTGGTGGAGAGCTGAACAGGACCAGGGATAGCCAGCGTTGTTCTGCTGGTTTTCCTGCCTGTCGTTGACCTGGCTGGGATATGGCAGCACAACCACAGGAGGAAGAAAGAAGCAGAGGTACTGTCAAATGGTGGGTAATCCTGCTGCGTCGGGCATGCAGTGTCGAGCATAGGCCGCGCTGTCTATTTGTTGCTCGACCATATGTGGTCGGTGATCACTCGATTTACTAGCTATATTGCGTCCTTTGTAGGTTCAATGCCTCCAAAGGCTTCGGCTTTATCACCCCCGAAGGCGGTGGCGAAGACTTGTTTGTTCACCAGGTGTGCACATCAGCACAGTGCGTCGTAACGCTACAAGTCAGCACAGACATTGTCGTACTCAGCAAGTTTGCAAAACTTACCCCCTTAAGCGTTGCGCATTGTGCTGAATGCACGAGCCTCATGTCAGAATGGCACAGAACCTCGTAGACTGTGCACGACACCAATCGCAATCTGCCCGGTCCGCGGCTTTGCTGGAGATACGACAGCATTATCGGCTAACTGCAGACCACAATCGAAGCGGAAGGTTTCAGGAGTTTGCGGGAAGGAGAGGAGGTTGAGTTTGTCATAGAGCCTAGTGAAGACAACCGCTTCAAGGCCATCAAAGTGACAGGTCCTGGAGGTGCACCCCCCCAGGTACACACTATGACATTGAAAAGAAAAGAAAAGACTACACCTTGCAGCGTCAATTTAATGAGAAGCCAAGTATTATACCGGGCTGCCCAGCACTATGATTTTGCAATTTGAGAGCAGTAACAACACACTTTTTGTGCAGACAAAACATGCTGGAATGGGCAATAAACTGGTGCGCAGACAGAATTGCTTCCCAGCAAATTATGCAAGAGACAATTCTGCAGAATTGGAAAATTGCACATTGCCAGTAAGCCCTGTCACTGTGCATTGCAGGGTGCACCCCGCCGACCGTTCATTGGGTACCCCCCTCCAGGCATGTATATGGGCTATGGCATGGACATGGGTCCTTACAGGGGGCGAGGACGAGGGCCAATGCCCATACAACCTGGCAGATTTGCACAACCAGCATATGGCTATGGATATGGCTACGGCTATTGGCCTCCCCCTTTTGCTCAGCCTTTCCCTGGTAGAATGCCTCAAGGGGTTCAGATGGGGGGCGGCAGAGGGTTCATAGGAGAGCGAAGACCGCCTCCTGGCACCCCTGGTGTCTCCAGTGGCTTGCAGGTCAGTTACTGCCATCACTGCACTCTTGCAGCACATGCAATTTTGCAATGGACAGGATTGTCATTTCAAATCATCAACGCAGAAATGTGTGGGTGCACACAGCCATTGCGCAATAGGCAGCTGCACAGGCTGCTGCTTACTTTATGCAGCTTCATGCAGAGCTTTCGGCATGGGTTCATATGGGAAGTCAAGCCATGTCAGCCATCATGCAGGATCAGATATTGACAATGCAGCCTTATCTTGCAAATTGTTGCTGGGTACAGGTTGTAGTGCACAATCTACCCTGGAACACCACGTGGCAACAGCTGAAAGATGCCTTTGTTGACACTGGCATAATTGAGCGGGCAGATGTCATAATAGATAGCTCAGGCCGCTCTAGGTAAGTGACAAAGAACACTAGGTTCATTGACTTGTACAACTTCATCATCAGCTGCATTGAGTTGCCTGACCATGACTGCAGCACAGGTGCGGATGTTCACTGAGCATGGTAGTTGCTGGCTTGGATGCATTATTGTCATTTGGTGTACATCCTGTCAGGGCAAGCTTTGTCACAATAATGTAAGCAGTTAGGTGCATGTGGATCTGCTTACAGCATCATGCAAAATTCCTGTGTGATGGTCAACATTTGCTTGGATGGTGTGCAGAGGGTTTGGAACAGTCAGATTTTCCACAAAGGAAGAGGCTGACGCTGCAGCAGAGAAGCTGAATAACAGTCAGATAGGGGGGCGAACAGTGACCGTCAGGATTGACAGATTTGCATAATTTCTGGCAGCTCATTGCCCCTTTGTTCGCCTCTGTACTTTTATACCCTTACGGCTACCTGCCTATTGCAAGCACGGCATATAGTCAATCGGTCAGTCGTTCAAAGTATGAGAAGACAACGGCCTGCAGTTTTGCAGTGTCTGCATGCACCCACCCTCCTGTTTTAAACGTAGTTCATGCTTTTGGGTAAATACTTTGTTGCATTTTGTCTTCAGGCTGTTGTGTGTTGCAATCTCAATTTTGACACTACCTGGTGCTGAACATGAATTTTATGAGTTTCACTCAGTATGCATTGTCCTTACACTGCAAGCCTTGTTTGCTCTCATGACTTGCGAATTCTTTTCAGCATTTAACTGTAATACATCACGCTTGCGTAGGCATCATATACTTGTCGACACACATTAAGCTCGATCTGATGCAGAGCACAAAATACCAATAGTACGAAAATGGCAAACATCACACTCTGCTGTTCACTGCTCCTGCTGAAAGTTCCCTTGAGATTGCGCTTCAAACGCAGGCTTGAGCGGTCAGGCTTGAGCAGTCTATGCACCATCCTTTGTTTTGCGCTGGTTGACTATGTCCCATCAACCTGTACCTGCTCAGTGCCTATCACGACAGCTTCAAAATGAATGTGAGGTAAACGTTCAGCACTGTTCTACATGGGCTCAGCATCACAAACCAAAACGGCTGTGGCAAGAGAGATCTCTTGCACTGAATAGTGGGAATGATGCTGTGCACTTGCAGAAGAGAATGAACAAGCAACTGCTCAAAGCGTTGAAGTCACAGCCAATGCTGGCAGACAGCTGTTGCAGAAATAATTCATAGCTACCAAAGAGAACAAACCAGTGCCTGCCCAATGACATGTGCTGATATATGCACGACAAAATTAGTTGTTATTTCTATAAGAGTAACTAGACCTAATGCACTGACAGGGTCACTGGTAGATGCAGCTGATTTGTCTGCTCTGTGTGCATCACAATTGTATGTGCTCATTACAATCATGGCTGACAGCTGCATGCTCAGGTCCAAAAGCCGTATTCTACCACTGTATCTTCTTTGTTTTACAGCCATCAGAAGCTGACTGCTCAACTGCACACACTACTTTCTGTGTAAGCATGGCAATGTTTGGCCAATGCTTCTCAGGCTTTCCTCCATCCTTGATGGCTTTTGAGCAGTCAGCAAAGTCTTCCCACATGCGCACCTCCTGAGGCACATCAAGGGATACCTGCAAGCAATATCAGAAGCTAGAGTTGCATCATTGCACCACAGAGGAGACTATAGTACATAGGCAACATCCTTCTCTGACATGCTATTGCAAATCTTGCTCCAAGCAACAGTAGACACAGCGACCAAAGTTTGGTCTGTTTGTTTGGAATACTGCCGGCAAAGGCGAGCAATGTAAGGGAGCAATTGATGTATGAAGAAAGGAACACAAGGCTGCCCACACCGCGCATATAGCTTGGTGCAACACTGCACAGCAAGTGATGACTTTGCCACCGAAACTGTTATGTTTGACCATCATCTTGCAGCAAGGTTGCACATCAGTGCATACCACGCGCTCTTCTGTCTCTGTCTTGACGGCGAGATCCAGATGGGTGAATCCATGGTTGTTGGTCACCAGAAAGCTGGCTTTGTCCGGCCGGTATGGAATGACAAAGTCATCTAGACGCACTGTGCCATGTGTCCCTGCCACCTAAGTCACCACGGTCAAAAGCTTGTTAGGCCATTGCTCTATCAATGTGCACGTCTGCTGATTGCCTTGTTGTATGCGCATTGCCACTGTATCTGGGTGAGATGGCACAAGCATAGACCAAAACACTGGCAAATGACAGGGCAAAGTTAGGGCAATATTGCAATGCTGGTGCAAGATCTCAGGGTTGAAAGTTTGAGATGGGGGACATTGTGAGTACTGGACAGGAACAAGCTAGGCTCCTTTATTTTATGCTAACATGACATGCGCATCAGCAGTTTGCATCCACACCTCAAGGTACTGCGTGAGAGCTTGGTCAAAGCCACACTGGAAGTTGGCTCGCCTTCCATCACTCCAGATGATGGTGGCCCCGACGTGTAACAAAACGCCCTCATTGTTATACAGAGGACCTGCACAATATATCTGCAAGTCATATAAAGGTGACATTGGCGTCTTCATCTGTGAGTGTGTACATCTTGTCTCTGACTGTGTGAAGGATTAGCAGATGCTGTAAGTAGGGGCCAATTGAAGCAACTCAGGTTTTTACAGTGAGAAAGAAGGCCAGCACAGGATGCTTGCTTTGAAAGTGACAACCCTGCTTAAGATCAGCAGATCATATGAGCAGGTCCTCAGGTGATCCAGCTACAACACGCTATCTGGTACCTTCTCTGACTCACAGCTGAGTAGCTGAACAACAAACAATGCAGATCAGGGCCCAGGGTGGCCAAGGATGTGGTCACACATGACAAATGTTTACCAGCATGAGCGCTGACTGACACAGGCTTCTCAAAGCCATAGGCCCAGAGAGCTGCTCGTACACAATACCAGCCCATGTCCCCTAGACAGCCTAGCCCATCTAGCCCTTTCTTCACTCGGATGTCATTGGCCAGGAACTCAGCATCTCCTGCAGAGTCAACATCTGTGAGTTGAAGGCGCCGCTGCTGTACTTGTTTCTGTCCTGATGCAACAGCATCGACAGGCTGCTCCTGTCTTACAATAGTTCTCCCACGAATTCAATGGTTCATTGCATGCATCCATTGCCTTGCAGCTGCATAGTCAGGTTGCCTCAATGGTTGACATCAGTGCACAGACACCTGTCACACTCATGGACCAGGCTGTGTACAACAGAGACATGCAAGTTGACATTGCGGCTGCTGCTGAGTTGGGCTCTGCTTACCAGCAACGCAGAAGGTGCAGGTCACAGCTTTCAGAGGTCCCATGCCAGCAGGATCAAGCCTAGCTGCAATTGCTTCTTGCATGCGCTCTGCCCTGTCACTGTGCGACCACATAGTGCCATCCATCAGCTGGATGTTGGCTTCTTCACAAATGGAGATGATCTCATCAGTGACCTCAGCAGTCTGTAACACATAATAGAGGTTTGCACTGCACAAACTGGAGGCTTGTGAGTGTAGGACAGATTAGCGTGTATCTGGTTTTGGGCACAGTCAAGGCTGTGTGTGTCAATCAGTTCACTGTACACACACACAACCCTCTTGGCTCACAAGCACAATTGCAAACCATACAGCTGCTATAGGCAAGCAGGTGACAGGACAGCCGCTTACGGTAGCAATAGGCTTCTCCAGTAGTATATGTTTGCCTTTGGCAGCAGCCTTCTTGACCCACTCCAGATGGAGTGAAGTTGGCAATGGTATATAGACACCATGCACGGCAGAGTCATTGAGCACCTCCTCATAGCTGCCATAAGCTTTTGCTGAGCTGGCGCCAGTTTCTTGAATGAACGCCTGAGCCTTTTCAAGGGTCCGGCTCCCCACAGCAACCACGACTGCAGACGAGGACAAGTGTTGACTGTTTGATGTCACTCAAAGTGCTGTAAGCTCTATACCGAGGGCTGTGCATGCATTGTAAAAGCATGGAGACAGTGTTGGCAATATGCTCACTGCTTGCCTGCCAGTTGTACATTTGCAAACGGGTCTAACATCCAACTCATACATGAAAACAAGCAAAGCACAAAGTTGCGGGCGTTGCTGCATCGGGCCAGTGCGACCACCTGTGCCGTTGCGACACTTAGCTATAGCTCGGGCATTCTTCTTTGCGATTGATGCTGCCCCGAGAATGCCGATGCCAAAGGATGATTCAGCCATGATAAGCGTTGCTGAAATGGCTTTGGAGGTCCTTGGGAGTAATCGCGACGATGTCGATATACGGTAGCTTACACCATTTTTAGCTGAGTTCAAATGAACACAGTTGGAGCAGAAAGCCACGCCAATTGCTGCAGTATACCAGTCTCGTGACACAGATCTATCGACGCTCTCGCTGTGCCTCAAGAACACCCGGACGTCGCTAGAATGCAGGGGTTTATGAGCTTTGGAGCTATTCACTGAGATCAGCCATGCTGAGGGATGTCAGTCGAGCAGCAGGCAGTCTTGCTGGTCAGAAGGCCATCAAGCCGGTCTCGAACGCTACAAGACGCAGGGTGAGCGCGTTGAGCTTTGAAGCATGGGTTGCGTCTGCTGCAGATGCTGTTGTCACAAGCCTCAAGCTCTAAATGTGGATGACCTTCAGGTGCTAAACAAGGTGCTCGCAAGTCGGGAACCTGACAAAGAGTCATACAGGCCCTCAGAGGTGATGCACACATAAACTGCTGAGCTTGCTTATGCGAGCCTCAATGACACTGTTGTTCAGCTGCAGGTTGTAACCTTTTTTACCTCAGATGGTCTTGTGCAGCTACCAAAATGGCAAGCTCCTTCCAAGGTATCTGTCTTAGAAGCCTGTGGGGTTATAATATGCAAAGTTTCAATCCCACCTGATTTTCATAGAAACCTTGTTTGAATCTCCCTGCTGCTCTTGTCCTGCAAATGCATCACCTGCGCATGCCTGTGCCATGCAGCAATCAACAAATCACCGTCTGGCTGGGTCCTACGGCTGTGTTGTCAGCATGTGCAAGGTCACGTCGGCTTGCTAGAAGGCTGTGATGTCCCGCACTGGCATGCAGGCCGTCAAAATGAAACAGCGCAATCCTTTACCGACTTGGCAGGAACAAGGGCTGTGCATAGGCAACACCTTCTGGGTGACAGCCACAAATGGTCTTGATATCTATCGACGGCTAAACTTGATAGGCTACTGCCGCTGTACAGAATTACTGTCTGATGTTGTAGAACATACCGTACTGAGCAGTGGTGGCGAAATTGTCATCCGTGAGCACAAAAGCAGCAGGTTGGCTTCTCTGGGTCTCATACACTGTTGATATCCTGCATGATAAGCAGCCTATATGGTGCTGCAAAGCTGATGGTGCTGCAATGCTGTTGGTGAATGTGCCAGCACATTGGTTACCGAGGGGCAGGCCGAGACATTTATGACATAGTGTGTGCTGCTCCTGTGCAAAGGCAGCTGCTAGCGGCAGTGCTGTCGCTACTGGTGCTTGATTCTGCACAGCGTACATTTGCTGACACTGTCATGTGTGCAGTGGGTTACATGAGAGTCTGCACATGACAGTGGCCATACCTTTGCTGTGGGGAATACCACCACGACATGAGACACTGAGGTATGTGGTGGTTGATCTGCAGGCTGCTTTGTCCTGCAGCAAAGTCCTGACCATGTGTTATCTGCAGTACCGCTATCATGTCTGGTGGAGGCTATGTAGAGAAGGTGTATAGGCAATGGCAACTGCTGGGGTGAGTAACGCATGTGATCAGGCCACAGCATGCACTCAAGAGAGTTAAGTCTCTTGCCAAGCTTGGCAGCTCCTGTACAGCTTATGGTCAATTGCTGATGTATACACGACACAGCTGCATGTTCCTTGTATTTTATTGTACTTTTCCTGAGTATCTATCTTTACATTGAATGCCTGGTGTTGTATTACAGACAATTTTGTTGCTCAAACTCATGAGCGAGGAAGTTGAGTCATCCTAGTTTAAATGAGTGTGATTGCAAGTACACCAATAGCCAACAGTCCCATAACAGTTTCTTGTGAGATATGGTCATTGCATCTTTACATCACTGCCCACTGCAGGTACATTATCATAGCTTTATCTCACAACATTATTTTCTATGCATCAGCGTCATCTTCTTCTCGTCTCACCCAAAATCTCCTTGTAAATCTGAAAGTTGTCAGGATGTAGCTGAAAGCATATGTCAAGCATCAAACGGTGCGGGTGACCACTCACACCACACTCTACAGACAGAAGCGGCCATGGCGCCAACAGCACAGCTGCAGCGACAGCTGGTCAACCTGCAGGCTCAGTATTTATGAACTATAACCTCACGCACGTCTTGCTGACAACAGTATAGTTCCCAGAAAGTACAGGACAGAAAAAACCTACGGTGCCATGTTTGATAAGCAGACAAAAGCAACTCGACTGATACCCTGCTTAGGATCAAGAATCACAGGAGAAACAGCTGAAAGGATACAAGGTGCTTTGCAACAACACCATACCAAGGTCAAAAACAACGAGCAATGCTGTCAACTCATGCTTGGTTGCATGACCAAACAAGGTTTACTCTCAACCTTGATACCCATCCTGCAATGCAGAAACAGTTCTTTCAACCACCCTGAATAGACCACGGCGCGTCACATCTTTGAAGATCAACGCTTTGCACTACAGCACATCACAGGAACTAATGGCCCAGCCATGCTTTGGTGAAAGGGCAAGGACAGCTTGCATGACTCGATGACACGAATTGTGCGCACGCACCGCAGCATGAACATAAGCAATGCAGCAGATAGCCCTGCGCAGGACATGGTCATGCATAGGTACATGCAACAAACACAGATACACTGGTTGCAGCCGACCATCACCTTCAGTAAAAAGCGCAGTATATCGTCCATGGTGTCGTCTTCCTTGACTGTGTAATCATTCACAGAGTCTTCTCCTAGTGACTTTCTTTCTGGTTGCCCCACTACAGGTAGACAAGTGTTCTGTGCTGCATCGCTGGACAGGGATATCTGGCTAGACAAGTGCACCGGCTGCTTTTGTACATGTAAGCCCTGTAGGCTCTGGGTTTGAGCCAGCTGATCCTCCGAAATTGAGACGGGAAGACCTGACTGGTATAGGGAATGGTCTGATAGTGGGACGATGTCTTCGGGAGACAGGGCGTGCTGAGTACTACTCTGGTCAACGTACATCCCATTGCCCATCATGGAGTTCAGCAGTGAGCTTTCTGATGCATCCCTGCCAATACCTGGCAGGTGTGGAGGGTCTGCAGCATGTGTCACTTGTCAGAAGCACCTCAGTATGCACAAAACCTGAATGAATTTAAGTGGCCTGGCGAGACTCAGCAGCCCTAGCATTGGTGTGACCGGAAAGTGCTGCCCGATTGCAGCGCATAGACTGCCATGTTGTGATTGCTGCATCCTGTGCTTGACCTCAGCAGATTCTGTGACACAGATTTCAATGCCTGGCAACAGTAAGAGGCTCAACTGTCCAAATGTTGGCGTTGACTACAAATGCAGAGTCAGCAAACTCACTGGGACTGCCCACCACCATGCTTGGACCAGTATAGGGTCCCATACCATTCACCCCTTGCATGACCATTGGTGATGGTCCCTGCATGCATCGCTGTGAGCTAATAATCACAAACACCTCGCAAAGTCCTGTCTGCTGTGCATAGCATCATGGCCCTATGACATAATCACAGGCCCCTGCAGCTTTGGCGGGTGCCACAAAAGTTTCAACCAGTGCCTAGAAACTCTGCAACGGTTCTTGAAGAAGATGCAAACAACAGCTTAAGAACAGGGAGCATGCAGTAGCAAATTGTAGTGTGCTGCATGAAACACAGTCTGAGGCAGGAGTACCTGTTGCATGCCAGCACTCAAGCACGCTGCTGCACCAGCAGCCATGCCCAGCCCCAAATGCATGCTTGAATTGATGGGTGCAGCACCAATAACACCTGAGCCTGTCACAGACAAAGAAGGCATCAAGCCAATGCTGTGTGCTCAAACTCGCCGCACGATCACAGCAGGGCATGGGACATACTCACAGCCATTCATTGGACTACTCTCACTCCTCTCACACAATTGAGGCATGCACACGTATGCAAGCAGGCAGTCATGTCTGTTACCTGGAAGACCCGCGCCCATGCGCTGCAGATCCATTCCATGCAGCTGCATCTGCATGAGCTGCTGATTGCTCATGTTGCCCATGGGCACCCCATTGTAACCCATGCCCTGTACACACATCCTCGGTAACCACCACAGCTGACATTTGACAACCCAAAAACTCAGCATTGGTGAACGACAGTCAAGAACTGCTGTCAACCATGCATGAGGTGGAGCCAGCTGGATAACTGTGCATCGCTTTGGTTGTCAAAACAGCATTGCTGCAATACTGTCATGGGGCTGACAACCAGAATATGGTGATGCAAATGCTAGGCAACTGCCTGAATGTTCATGTGCAGGCGGCCACGCATTTCGTTTGAATACATTGCACAACATTTGTAGCTAGTCAGCCTGAACCATGAACTTACGAGGCAAGCACATGTCAGCATTTTGCAAATCTGCTGCAGATGATGACAATGCAAGGCACAGATGGGCATAACCTCTTGAGAGAAACTTGATGACAACACAACTTCAACACGACATGTTTGACTGTGGACCCACACTGAGTTCTGCGTACATCAACTGAGTCATTTGTAAACCAACACGAAACAAGGGTGACTCACAGGAGGCATTGGCCCCATTGGGGACTGGGCGGGTCCCATCCCCATGCCAACATGGGGCCCCATCATTTGTGGCCAATCAGGCTGTGAGCCTGCACCCCTCCTGCCTTGCGAGGGTGATACTCCAGAAACCCGCTTCAGGTACAGCCGATATTTCTGTACATAGCAATTCAATCCCTTGTTTTCCTGTTATCATTCACAAAGCGGAACACCAAAAAAGACAACAGAAAAAACTCAACATTTTTAATTTATGTGTAATTTCAGGAATTAAGATTAGGTACGGCAAGACTCAAATCTGCAGCCATCACGATGAAAGCCTGATGCTCTGCACAACATGATACTCTAGGTTTGCAGAAACCTGCTAGCCAGATTGCCAGCGCATCAGTTGATAGCTTGCAACATGTCCAGCAAGCAGCATGCCGACATGTCCTTCCAAATATAAGTAATGCAATTGCGTGTGTGCGCAGCAAGTGCTGGTAGCCAGCAGCAGCTTACCTGTAAGTGACTTGCCACATTCTCACGGGTCAGACCTTCGACGTTCATCAAGTCTAAGATGCGCTTTGGAACCGCCTCTGCAGGCACACATGGCAAAGGTTTTCAAGACACAATGCTGAAGAGCAACGTATGAAGCCAATGATTACAAATTCACACATAGTGTGCTGTGCTTATACAGCAGGGCATACTTTGCAGGGTGTTCAAGCACGAGCTCTGATGCCACATCTCACGACAGTTGATTGCGGCTTCATCATGCATGTTGATACGTGCAACACAGGCCAAATGGCCCGGAACATACTGCACATTGCTGGCATGTCTTCACACCAAAGTTGTCAGCTTACAGGCATTCCGAGCAACCTTTTCGGAATGATGTCTGATGAGCAAGCATTGTTATCTGAGGCACCAGACTTACTGTCTATGCTCAGCTGATTGACAGCATTGACAAATTGCTGATGCATCTCAACTGACCACACTACCCGAGGCTTCTTGGTGGATCCATCTCTCTCCTCTTCATTACTGTCACGTCGCTGCAATGTCACATCTTACAGTCACTCTTCAGTCGTATGGAGAATGATGACTGCAGGCTGCAATGCACGAGTGATGGGAATACTTACAACATGAACCTCTGTCACAGACTGAGGACATTGCCACAAGCTCAATGCAATGCAGCACGCACGAGAATTCCAGACAAAGATGAGGAAGGGTGCAGGTGGCTTACATCCCCTTTGCGCTTTTTCTCACTGCTGGATCTTTTGATGCCCTCTGTGACCTCATCAGCATCCTCATCAGATCCTTCTCTGCCTTCCTTCACCTGAGCGAAGCATGTGGTGTGAGCAAATTGAGCCATGATGGGCAAATACTGCCCATAGGTAGTGCAGTGGCTGGGGACTGTAGCGGCAAGCTCTGGTCATGCAATATCTGCATCTGCCAACAAAAGACAGCACAGGCTGTCAGAGGACAAGTCAGCTTTAGCTTTTCATATGATCAATCACATGCATGCTTCATGCACATAACAACACTCTTTGGCGGCCTTGATTGCCAGTCTAGGTCCAGATCTTGCATGCTATCTCTGATCAGGATGAACGATACCTGATCTCTTTTCCGCCTGACGACGTGCTGCCAGACATTACGCAGTTCCTCAATTCTGACCGGCTTGATAAGAAAGTCGACTGCTCCATGTGTCACACCACGCAGAACAACGCTTGTCTCTCCATTTGATGACATCACTACAAGCAGGCAGCAGATACTGAGAAGTGATCAAATCCGCAGGCTAAGATACCTGCAGCATGAACATCATCTCAAAAGGCAGTACTGCTTACTGATAACAGGAAGATCTAGTTCCAAGCCTATTTCCTCAAGAAGCTTGAAACCATCAACATCTGCGTATGAACACCACAGTTTAGTTTCTTCACGCTTGCTGAGTTGCCATTCTGTCTGCAGACGCTCTCGTACCTGGCATATAGACATCAGATAGGACAAGGTCAAAGTGCTGACTTTTGTCACGTAACATCTCCAGAGCTGTGACGCCGTTGGGGCAGGTTGTCACTGCAAAGACATGAGCATAGTTCATGAATGAAAGTCAGTGGCACTGCTAGCTGCGTACTTTATGACTACACACCTGTGTAGCTGCACCTTCTCAGCATATGCTCAACCACTTTCAGACAGAGTGGATCGTCATCTACAACCATGACCTTGAGGCCATTCAAGAAGTCGTCCCAGCCGTCCCCGCCTGAGCTACTTTGTCCACTCATGACAGCTCAGGTGAGCCTCCTCAACGTGTGCCTTCTTTGCGCGGGAGGGACCGCGAGCAGCTCGAATGCTCAACACCTCAACCTCGAACAAGCTTTCGCTGTCGTGAGCACAAGTGTGCACTTCTCCAGCCGCAGCGTTATCTTATTTGGGTTGTTAAGCTGCACTTTCGAAAGGATAAGTTGCAAGCAACCAGAAGATTGCGCTCACGAAGTGCTCAAGCGCGATGCGATAATTCTGTTGTCGACACTGCCAACCTTGGTCTACACCGCTATATTTCGCTCGAGCGATAGATATGATGTTACACGTAAGGCGACTGTGCACAAGCGCTTGTCATTGGAAGCTCTTGCAGCGTGATGCGACATGCTCATCAATACTGTTCTGCGTTCTTGCTTTGATTAGGCTGCGGCACCAGTCGCTGACCACAGGTGATGAGTGTGCAGAGCCTCGATTAGCAACAACACTGCGGGGATTTAGATGCCCTTTCTTTCTTCCAGTGCCATTGCTGGAGATCACCTTTCAACATACACAAACGTGCGTTCTGTGTTGCTGAAAAGCCGGTCCCAGTAAGTACAGCTTGAGCAAAGATCGTTTTGCTCTAAGGCGAGCTTCCTATTACCTAGCAACGACACCAGACGCAATATCCGCGTCTGTTTTGTGCGGCAAACGTTGCAGCTGATCTATCCTGCGCATAGTAAGTTGCCTGCATGTGCTCATTGATGAGCCAAAATTCATGCTGTGTTGCAAGCAGGCTTAAGTATGCGCTTGCGATCGCACTAAATACGACCTTGTAAGCTTACCTATTGTTATAAGCAGTAATAGCCTTCCGCATATGTCACTAGTGAGGCACAGCTGTCATTCTTACATATTGTCTGGCCTTCTTGACTTCTGTCTTTGATGGCTGCAAACCAAGGACTGTCTGGAAGTTTGTGCGCAACAGTAGTGCTCAGTTGTGTCTACAAACTGTATGCACCTGGTCTGTTTGCCATGCCCTTTTGCAAGCTTTTGCATGCAGAGGGCACGTTTTCACTAACTTGTTTGCGTCCAGCTGAGTGGTGGCCATGCAATGTATTTTGCGGTGTGTTGGCTAGTTTTGCTGCAGATTCCCAACTGCTTGGTGTCTGCAAGATGCCATACTGACTCATCTTCAGGAGTCTTGTAGCAGCAGACTTGGATTGCACTGTTTGCATTGAACTCAAGCAATTGATGGCATGCAGCTGTAGCTCGCACGTCAAGTGGGTCGTCGGCTTCAGATCAAAGATATGCCTGTTTTCAGTTTCCACCGAAAACATATTTTGCTGCAACATGTAGCTGCTGTGAACAGGGACATGCATGTGCTGGTGCAACACAGCTGTAAGGCACCTGCTCACATGTTTGTTGCAATGAGCTGACTATTTGCACAAGTTATCAGACCAAGCGTGATTTTGAAAGTCTCAGATCACAACCACCTCCGATTTTTGCCGGAGAGTTCTTATGGTTTACTGTATCTTCCGGCTGCACCTGAGCTGCGTATACGTGGACTACTACTGTAACTCAGCTGTGCTATGGTCAGTGGTCAGTGTGACAACAATGTACATGTGGACAAATGGTTTCACAATAACTTAACCAAAACTGCATGTGCATCCAAGTACACTGCATGTCAGCTTACAACATCTTGCCATCATGTTAATGGTCTGAGTGAGGTGCAGCACGTAGACGTTACTTCTGGCAGCTTGTAGTCCTGCATGCCACTCTGCTGTATTTGATGTCCTCAGCTTCCAAATCTGGCACAGTATGCACAAATGCCAAGCTCATCATCAGCACCAATTCAATGGTACTGTTTCATCTCACATGTACATATGTTTCCTGAGGTGTCAGATCCAGAAATATGTCATGGAGGATGCAAACTTTCAGAGCCTGCAGGTGAGATGCCTGGATCAAGTGATGTTGATGAGCAGTTGAATCATGATGGTGTATGTACATATCTTGGCAAAGTAGACTTTAATCACACCAAACCCTATGCATGATGACAGACTCTTGCAAGTCACAGAGTCTACCCTAAGGTCATAAAATTCAGGCAGGCAAACATGAGTCAGTTACGCAAACACATATCTGCCTCTTGTTACAGCAGAAAGCACAAGCAGACCAAGGACTCCAGCAACTGCGGACAATCAGCAAGAGAAGCTTCAGTGCGCCGGTCACAAGCCTGTCTGCCTTGTGCCTGGATCCTTGGACGACCATCTGCCTGTGCCTGACTGCACCCTTCAAATGAGGCCGGCCATCGGAATTGTCAGCTTTGACCTAACAGTCAGCAACAGACACTGCAAATACTGCTCAGCAACTTTCAAGGCAGTGGCTTTACTTGAAACGCATGTTGGAGGCTATATTTACAGTCATGATAATTCGATGCATTTCAATGCATCATGCAGTGTAACACAACCCTGCATGACTGCATACATGCTCCAGGCATGTTGCCAAGCTCTGCAGATCAGTGCGCACCCTTGAGAACGTGTATCTGAGGTCCAATCCATCAAACCAATGAGCCTCAGCACATTCTGAGGGCTTTTTTCACTGCTAATATAGGTATGTTTACTGACACAAGCTCCAATCTCAGCTCTACATGCGTTGTGCTTGCGCTCGCAATTGTGGCCGGCCGTCAGGCCTGTCAGCCTTGACCCAACAGACGCCACGAATTTTCTCAGCAGCTCTCAAGTCAGAGGTTCTACTTACATGACTGTAAATATGTATATACATTTGCCTAACTGACTACTAAATAGCCTCCGAGATGCATTGCAGTTGCAATGCATCGTGCAGCCAATTGCTTGAGTGCATTCTGTATAACATCTCCATGATCCAGGCATTCAGCGCAAATTCGTGCATCCTCGGGAAAATATATCGATCTGTAAAGGCAAGCACAAGCAGTATTGCACGTTCGAGTTGCCCACTTTGCTGTTGAAGCCTCCTCAAGCTGACGGGACCACCATGACTAATTCAGTGAGGAAAATCTGCAAGAGGGCAGTTGTATTCTACTCTAGCGTCGATAGCAGCAGCAGGTGAGTCATCTCGGCCTGCAAGGTTAATGTACATGCGGGGATGCGTGCATCCCCACGTTTCCGGAAAATATGCATGACTGGATATGTGGGCTGTTTGACGACGATCCCAACGAGAGTAATGTGAGAATTTTCCATTTCACAGAGTCGCGCGTTCTTCAAGACAGCGGATATCTGTCCAGCTGATATCGCAAAGGGCAACGCAAGTAGCTGCCGTGCTATTGAAGCTGTTCTTTGCGGCACGGCTGCCAGGCACCGTTGAAAGGAAGCCCCTATGGTGCAATGCGTTGTGTGACGTATGGCACGGCCGAGACCCAGAAGTCTTAGCAGAAGCAACGCCTTCAGCAACGCATTGTCGTGGGCGACACCAGCCCAGTTGACGGTACTTGTGCTCACCTTGACGCTGGTGTGTGCTCTGTTGGTCGTGTCCGGCCGTTGGCAGTATGCCGGGAGCTACGATCTGCCGAGAAGCCCAGGCTTTGCTCGCGCAGACGACAAAGCAGGTAAATGAGTATGAATTCTGCTTATGTTTGATAATTTGACATAGAGAATCACGCACGCACTTTTGTCTGGCTGTATGTGTATAGGTCACGAGGTGCAGTTTCTAGAGAGCCAGCAGAACTTGAAGCACAGCAACCTTATGGAGGTGTCCATTGAGGATAGCAACAAAATTTTTAAGGGCCGACCATTTCCTGAAACGGGTCAGTCAGACTAGTTGTAAGCCTGCTGACTGTTTTAGTTATAAAAGCAGTCAGTACAGTAGTCAGTCTGTGAGACCGCTGCAGGCAGCAATAGTATTGATCTCACCAAGAATGGCGATGGTTTCCTGTCCAATGTACAAGAAGCCAACAAGGGTGCTGTAGAGACATACGAAACTGCTGCAGCTTCAGGAGATGCAAAACCCCTGGGCTTCTATTTTTCCAAAGATATCCCACATCATGTGAAAGAGAAAGCCCTTGGCATCCGCAGCAAAATGCCATCAGTCATTCCATCAAGCGGCAAAGCTGCCCTAGGCTTGTACTTTAATCAGGATAGTAAACAGTCAGAAGAGCTTGACTCATCTGACACACATGCGGCAGGGCAGATTGGGTCCAGTGATACAGCATCACAGTATAGAAGCATGTCTGAGGAACAACAATTGCCAGGTTCAACAGCAGATGTGACAGCTGACATGGATGGCGAAGAGTCAGGGGTGAAAGATACCAAGCATCGGAAAGAGTTGCGGGGTATTAGCATGAATGTACAGCCCAGGCAAGAAACAAGCCTTGACCAAGGACAAGACCAGAGCTTGCCCGCAAACAGAAAAGGAAAGTCTGAGGGAGAAGAAGACTTTTCAGCGCAAGAAGCTGATGACAGATCACATAGCTCTCTGGTCATTGCTGTTAACTCCTCTGCAGGACAGTTCAAGCCATCAAAGAAGAGGACTTCTCTGAATACAGATGACATGTGAGGCTCAGTCTAATGAACGAGACTTTGGAGGCTGCCATTGCAACCAGCAGCCACATCATCTGTAGACATCCATAGCTGCCTAGCTCGATGCAATAAGGCATGTACTACAGACTAGCAATGTATGAAACGCTTTTTTCTGCCTTCAGTTTGCTTTGCTTATTTAAGTCTCTTTGAACGTGAGATTGCCTCCACAGCCTGCCAGGCCCTGCCAAGTACATCTCATGAGGCACTTTCAGCTGAGATTGCACATAGGCAGCAAAAGGCACCAGACACTACAGCAGGTACTGAGCACATTTGATTCTTTTTTGTTCTTCCTGTTGTCGTGTCTAGAACAAAACAAGGCTGCATGTTGCAGTTGTTTGCGTGGGTATTTGTGGGGCCAGTGCATAACGTTTTTTGACTGTGGGTGTGCAGTGAGAGGCTGTCGACTACTGACTTCCTTTCAGCACCTGACTGACTTTGTGTGAACTTAATGAACTGACATATAAATAAAGCCACAGTGAATGATTTGTTACAGTTCAAATTTGCTTCTTCTGCAGGCCTTGTCTCAGGTCACCATTAGCAGTGAACGATGAACATGTTCTCAAAGCAGTTTCTAGGGCTATGATCCAAAGCTTTGGCCCATTGTACATCTGTATTACAAAGGAAATGGGTGCATTGCTGAACACCTGCTGCTGTACTCCAAAGCATGATGCGTGTTGTCTAGTAGCGCCACAGTCTGCTACAGCTTGCTAGCTAGACCATGTTGAAGGCTGTACTTGAGTATTATGCACATTTCAGACGGTGTGCATGTCACATCTTGAGCTTGCTCCTCTTTGCTGATGGTCCCTGACCTAAAGAAGAGCTGTCAGACACAGCATGTGTTTGTTTGTGACGGGGTTTAGTATCCTGCTGTTGCCTGCCATCCATTGACAGCTCTGCTAGGTGTTTCTGCTCAAGCATGCAAGCAAACTCGCAAATGGCTGCTGACACCTGTTTCAAGGCATCCTCTGTGTTGGTTTTGCTCTGTTTGCCTGCATGGACTGCCAAGCCATGATCACCTCCTTCCACCTCATGCACCTGTAGAAGGACATGTTTTCATGCTTCTTCTTTTGCACATGATGCTTGATACCAAAGCTGACATGCAGATATTTGACGCTGACGCTAGTTGCTGTCTTGTGTATGCCAACACCATCTTGCACCTCTCAATTTGTGGTTGCAAGTGAAAGCATTGCACCAGGGAGTCATTGTTTATCTCTCTCTCAGCATGTTCATCAAACCGCAGAAGAGCCATCAAGCTTACCTGCAAGTCTGCAGAAGACATGCGTGCTTTGACAGCTGCAAATGTGGCAGCTTTGCACATGCTGTCTTTGCTGCCTCGGACAAATAGCAGTGGCAAAGTCAAGTCAACCAGGGGCTTATCCCGCAGATTGCCCTGTGCCAGCAGCGTGGGTGAGCCCATCAGCTGCAGCAAAGTATGCCTTACGCTCACAAACAGAAGATGCTATAAGGCAGTGATCAGACCTGGTCATCCGAAGTGTGCAGTGGGTACGAGAAGAAAATGCAGCCAAGTGTGGCTTCTGGATTTGCCGCTGCCATATCACTGGCAACGCGGGCGCCCTGTAAATCCACCATGAATATGCTTGTTTACTTACTCAGGATGCATGGCAGCGTTTCAGACAAGCGTGACTCATACTTGGTGCCACATGGTCAGCATAGACTTGCCATGGAATGGCCAGCAAAGATCCAGGCTTTGACTTGATCCAGGCCAGGCACTTCTGCTGCTCCATCCATGACAGCCTGAAGGAACAGATGTACATGCTGGGAAAGCTTGCAATGCAATATGAAGAGCAAATACTTTGCAGTGTATTGGTACAACAGGCGCGGAAGTGCGCAAGAGCTTGACATGAGTGCTACAAACTCAAAATTCCTGCAAAGCTGCTTCTTAATATGCGTGTACCTGGCATGCCTTGACCCTGTATGGTAGCCGCGTTGGCTTGCAAGTGAAGCGCAAGCAGGGCAAGCCAGCGTCAGCAAAAGTTGCTGCGTAGTGTGCCAGATTGCCAGAGTGCATGTCTCCCCCAGCCCCGTGCGCTAGAATTATGCCTACTGGACTAGATTTGCCAGCTGCTCTTGTCAGCACACAAGCAACTGTTTTTCCCTTTTCGAAAGGGATCTGTAGGTCTGACTCCATGTGTGGTGGCAGGGACAGCTGAGTCTTTAGTGTTTGTAGATGGTAAGCGAGGGTCAAGCTGGTTTGGCGATTTCAAGGCAAGCCTAGGCAACCGAGTTAAGCTGTACAAATGGAGTCAAACTTGGCAAGCAAGTCATACGTCTCGTTCGTTTCAAGGTTCTGGGCAAAATTCTGGGCACAAGAATTTCAAGCGAGGTTGACAAGCATCTTGTCTGGAGAGGTAGACTCTCAGAGGGTCGGTTGCTCCCTCCGCAGTCTTGGGTTGTGACAGTACTCTTCAGTGAAACAGTGTACCCGTTACATCTTCTGAAATTGTCGCTAGGGGGCATGTAGCTTTCACCGCAGCATCACATTTCTTAGGTTGAACAGCAACATGACGCTGTCGTTGACAGCACAGCGTGTGCATTCTGCCGTGCGAAGTTTTCGCCATACACAAGCACGCCCATGTTGTCGGTAGGATTGTCCGTTGTTAACTGCAGTGATCACCAAGCCTCGTGCCTGCATCTGACTAAGTGTGTTTTGGTGCAGCCTCCATCCTAGGTCATCTCGCAATCTCCGCGCGGCACACACCAGTGCTCTGCCTCCCACGGTGTCGACAGCCGGACCCTTTGTCGAGACAGTCGATGTGCAGGTATGTGCCCTGGCAGAGTTGCTGAGATAACAAATTGCCTTACAATCGCTCAGGAGCGAAGGTTTTGAGTCCACCTGGCTGTGCAAGATCGTGATGCTTGTGCTCCATGGCAGCAAGGTTGCAATGCCATGTCTGTTTTGCAGATCTCTCGTGAGTCCCCACTCAGCAGCTTCAACAGATACAGAGCCCTGGTGTTAGACACTTCTTACCGACCAATTGACATTGTCAACTGGCAGAGGGCCATTTGCTTGGATTTGTTTGATAAGGTGTGTGTGACAGTCACTCAAGGCTCTCATTTACTTTGGTCTGTGAACAACCTGAAGGGATGGCTTGCTTGGTGTGCAGGTTGATGTATTGGAGTACTACGACGCTCTGGTTCATTCTGCGCGGCACGAATTTATGATACCAGCTGTGCTCAGGGTCCGCATGTATGTGCAACGGGATCATAAAGGGCGCATTTCATTGACCCGCCGCAACTTGTTGTTGCGTGACAACAGCATTTGCCAGTAAGTCTCTGCTGAGCATACCATGTGAGCATCCTGGAAGCGCATGGAGTCATGCACATCACTTGCTGCTTAGAAGCGTCCCTGCCATTAGCAATTCAGCACGGTCATTTGCTGCTCACAGGTACTGTGGAAGTGGTCAAGACCTGACTGTGGATCATGTCAAGCCGGTGTCCAAAGGTGGTTTGTGGGACTGGTCAAATCTGGTCACTGCTTGCAACAAATGCAATAAACTCTCAAGCAGCTGGGGTGGAAACTGAAAAAGATTCCGTCGGTGAGCAAGCTTGTGCTATGATGCTGTTACATTCCTCACAATGACCAATATCTGTCTCGATGTGTTTGGCTTTTTCTGCCCAACCATTTTAGCTTACATAAAGCATTGGCTGCATTGCGCAGGCGCCATCAGCATGGCAGGTGGGAGTGTTGGTGGGCATGGAGCGAGATGTCAACAATTCACCCAAGGTATTGGTATGGCATGACTGCAGGCTGATGATCCAGGCTCGAAACTGCAGTTGTCAGCAGACTTGCCACAGCCTTTGTCCGCAGCCTTAGCCTTAGTCACACAATGATGTTGTAACGAGGGTCCGGGAACCACTGAGTCTCACTCGGGTGAAACCTGGACCCGACTTGAGGATCAGCTGAAGGGACCCGCTCACTAGACACATAGCAGTCTTAGTCTGATATTCTTATACTATGTCTAGTCTGTTATAGATGTCTACACCATCTGTACTTGTGTGGCAGTAGCTGATGTGCACTAGATGCAAGCCTGAGAGCTGCCTGAGGGTTTTGCAGTATGCATCATGACGTGTTGTCTACCTGATTTGCAGGAATGGGCTGACTATCTTGTCCCGGGCGGACCTACTCATCAAGAAGGCCCTGAGGGAGGAATAGCCCCATTAGCTATGTTGGGCTCCAGTGACCCAATGGTTCAGCCTGTGATATAGCTTGAAACATGTGTGTCTCATGCTCTTGCAATGTACCATTCACAGCAAATCTGTACAGTAGATGTACCTCTGTTCTGTCCTTTATTCAGTCCCATTTTCTATGTTGTGCTGACAATGACATGCCTCAGCTTATGCAACTGTATAGTGTACCATTGGATTTCAGGGTAATACCATAATTTTGTTCTGTCTGACCTTGAACACAGCATCACTTCAGTTTCACTACTTGTTGACATATCTTTATCCGTGTTGGTCTGACATCTTCACCCAACTAGTCGCTCTGCCTAGTTGCTTGTCCATGGTAGCCTGCTGCAGGCAGCCTACTGTATCAAATTTTCCGTTGTCATGTAACAATTTTCTTGTTGCACCTGCTGGCAATCATTTCATGCACGAATATCGGGGTGAGGAAAAGCTATGGTCACAACGTATGTTTACACACAGTGTAGTGTAGTGTACACACAACAAGGTGCATATAGCAAAGCGGCAAATGCCTGCATGCCCACCCATGACTTGCACAAAATGCTGATCGAATTGAAAAGTTTCTGGCCAATGAGACTGTGAGCGAGATGATTGCATTCAAGCTTTTGTACAAGTGAAGCTTGGCCAACACCTCACTCCCAACAGATGGGTCAGTACCAAACGCTTGCACTGGGTATTACTCAAAATGCTATATCAGAAAGTGTGCTTGCAAGGATGTCAATGGTCAGATGATGCAATGCTTTGCCGATAATTTGGTACATCTGGTATTCGCAGGTTGCACAACAGTGGTGTATCACGACTTGCTGAGCGGCTGTACTTCCTTGCCAGCAATATGCCCAGTGGCACCCTTCCAGTCGCTTGTGCCCAAGCTATAGCCCCAGTCTGACTGAGTCTCAATCTTCACCACATCACTGACTGGACGGCACATGCAGATGAGCGTCAGACCCTGCAGCAAATAGCGTCAAGCGAGACTGTCATGCCTTGCCAAAAGTTCAGGAGTCATGGAGGAAATAGTGCAGAACAGGAAAAGAGGCCAAATGTGCTTCACATTGAACGTCACTGTCTAGGTTGGTGTTCAACTGCTGCAGCTTTGATGTGCTGCTGCTGCAGTTGTTGATGCATCTCACACAATGCTGAGGATTCACCTGCTCTATCTCATCTTCTTCCAGAGTAAAAGAAAGGTCTGCGATCTACATTTGGGCAAGAAAGAGTGACAGCAATGTGTGAGCATCAAATGATCATAGCATTTGGTTGGTCAAGTCTTACATCGCTCATGTCTACTTCTCCTTCTATCACACGACCAACACAAGTCCTGCAGGCCAAACAGAGGTTTAACACAGCTCAAGGGAACAAATGAAGGACATGCAGCCTACCCGCAAATGCCTGCTCTGCAAGTGAAAGGAAGCTCCAAGCCGGCTTCCACTCCAGCGTCTAATATGTATGTATCCTGCACATTGAATCCATCAGGTATGTGTGGGTGCTTCTCAGCGTTGCAAAACACAGATGCATCAGAGATGTGGTAAGGGGCCTGCCTTCGGACAAGCTACGTTAATTTCCTGTCCCTCTACACCAGCAAACACTATTGTGGCCTGCCCTTCCATAGAGGATGCTGGCTTTTTCCTGGTGTTGACAACATCCTTGCACATTACATCCTTTGCTGCGCAAACTCGTAATCTACCTGCGACTTGGCGGCTGCACGGTGCAGGAGCGCTGGTGGAGCAGACACCAGGCAAGCTGCGAGCGTTACTCAGCGCATGCATGCCTGCACTTCCAAACAAGGGAAGCCGACACGAACACACGAGCTCGAAAAAGCACTTGCAACTTCCTCAGAGCACTGTGTATGCCCAAGTTTGCTCAAGTCAATGTATCAGCACAGAGATGCGCAGGATGAGCCTGTTGGGTTCGGAGCTCTGGCGATGATGAGTCATGACTGTACAGGTGTAACACCCTGCAGCCTGCCGTCTATGTTTTCCAAAATCCACCGATTACATCGCATACAGCATCATAGGATAGTCAACCCTGGTCGCTGTCTTTGTAAACGCAGCATCACTGCTGGCTGTCGGCATGTTCATTTGACGTGCCACTGCAGTGCCACCCAGCAACCCAGGTACACATATGAGTCACATGACCAGGCGAGTCGCAACGCTTTCTCAACAGTTTGTGACACAACGCCGCAGTAGCACACAAACAACGTCCCCCAAGCGGCACATGCAGTGAGCAATGAAACATGAGTCTGCTGCTCACACTGTCACCAGCCAAAGGGGTCACCAATAAGGCAGCATGGTTGCAGGTGTGGATGTTGAGGCTGTTGTGCACTGAGAAACTTAGGTGCATGACTGTGTTGGTTGCGTGGCAGCAACTCTTTTTAGTAATGCTGCGGCACTTGCAAGTGAGTGAACTTTTTTCATTTCAGGATTTTCTCGGAACAGCTCCCCACAGCTATCCTTGTCCAGGTTGCCCATTGACCCCACATCACTGCCTGTGTGGCAGAGCAGCGTTGAATGGAAGCAAAGACTGACAAAACGCCACTGCTGACTTTGTACATGGGCAGGTGCTGTAGTTATGCATGCAAACAGTAACAGCAAAGCACATCAGGCTGCAGCAACAGGCAATGGTATGATTGGTCATCTCTGGAGTGCAGACTGAGGTAAGGTGCCAGCAGTGCATGAACGCAATAGATTTTCGGATAGCCTCCACATGTAGTGCTAGTTCAAAAATGATTTACCTGCTCTTGTGGAGGAGTCCCACTTGCCAGCGGTGTCAGAGACAGCCAGCAGAGCTGCTCTACCACCTGCATCCTTGGCCTTGCTTGCCGCTGTGGCCCTACAAGGCGAGGGTGTGGTGATCAAGCCATTCAGCTTTGTACAGATGCTCAAGATTGGTGTGAACAAGGCTCTGTTACACAACAAGATAAACTTGATATGCAGAGCTCACATCAAAGTAATTCTCAAGGACGCAGCCACACCATTGGATGAGGGCACTGCTGGTGCTGATGATGTGCATGGTGGCAGCAGTGCTTGCATATGCCTTGGACAGCTTCTTGACTGATGCTCAAAGGTACTGGTGTGCTTGGGACAGATTTGCATGCACGCTGGGCATCCATCACCCTACCAGGATACGGCTTGTTGCTTGTAAGCAAGCACTGCACCATATCGAAGCATTTCAAAATGCATTAAATAAATCTGCCAATGCCTGAAAGGTGTAGGGCTCAGCAAGTTCTGCTTGGCAGCCATGCACAGAAGGCAGCAGAACGCTACCTAGAAAAAGTGCTGGCTGCGCCTTCTGACTGCTGCGCACAAGAATGGGCATCAGTAGCAGCGTTGCCATCGGCCTTGCCCTTCACATCTTTGCCTGCCAGGTTGTTGATGGCGCGCACCACATGCCTCTTCAATGTCGCCTTGTCAGCAATGTTTGCTGGGTCATGTGTGCTGCGGATGTCCTACAGCCATGCACAAGTCTGCCAAATGAAACAGTGCTACAGAACTGTTTTGAGTAGAGTTTGGCGTGCCTAAAGTGTGTGTGCATGGCGTCGAGGCTGCACAACCCTAGGGTGCATCTTCTTCAACATCTGCGCTGCTGCTAAGGGTCTTAGTGTGGCTGAAACAGGGCCCAGCCGATGAAAACAGTAAGCCCCAACATGCATATGCGAGCTCTTGATTGCTCATCACGGCTTCCAAGATTGTACACTGCTTCAGCCAACTGCCGCAGGCTCAAGTGTACAGTTTATATGCTTTGCTGGCTGCAGCATACTTGCAAGGCTGTTTGCCTTGATGCAGAGGTTGCTGCTGACACGGTGACATCACACAACTGGTAGCATCAACGAAGGCTTGCGTCAATTTGACTGATCCCAGAGCATCAGTATAAGCAGCACCTGAAGGATTGTCCTCAACTCTGCGTCCTCCTGCTCATTGATGTACTCGTCAAACTCCAAGCCTCCAGCAAATACCAAAAGATCCTCTTCCTCCTGTTGCTCAGCATCTTGTGCTGCATCAGCTGTCAGTGCCCACGCTGGCCTGTTCACCTTCTTGCTGCCAATACTCTTGGTAGACTGACTGCTGCTCAAGCCATCAGGGCCCTTTGTACCCACTATGCCCGTGCCTTTGCCCCTGTTCTCTGCAGCTGCATACTCAGCTGCCTTCGGTAAGGATGACTGTCTGTCTCCTGACTCCCTTTCACTTCTGTCAAGCTCTGCTGCAGCTGCATTGCAGTCATGATGATAGGTCTGGCAGGGGTCTTGTTTTGTGATTGGCAGGACGACTGCCTCACAAGCTGCAGGGCTACGATAAGTTGCTGGGGCTTGGCTGAGTGCTGCATCCACCAGCTGAGACATCTCGTGCAGCACACTGTTCGATGGCGCGGACGATGCTGTTGCATTGGCTTGAGACTTCTGCACACAGAACAGCGCAATTTGATGATGGTGGGCATGTGGCTGATACACACCAAATGCTGAAAAAGGTGGAGTGCATAATGATCAAAGCAGCATGAATGTCACCTGCTTCCTGTTGCAATCGTTATGCATAACAAGAAAAAGAGACAGAGATTGCCAGTTAACTAAGTGATGAGACAGAGCAAGTTTCACCTCTGCAGCTGTGCTGGAAGCATGACAAGCTTGAGCGTCTGCATCGTTCAGCTTGCTATTCAGTGTTGCTTTGATGTCAAGCACACGAGCAGCTGGGCTCCACACAGAAGCGACATCTGCGTTACTAAGAATGGCATTCCGTAACCGCTTTGTGAAGCTGCGCAGCTGATCAGCAGCAATCAGCTTTGACACAGCATGGTCCTGCATTGCCAACAGGAATCTGTGTCAGCTGATGGGCTGCAAGACTAACTAGCTGCTTTGCACCAGCCACTTCTTCAGGCTTGCCTGTCCGGACTGCTCTTGAGCTTTTCTGTGACGCTGCAAGCGTCTGACAAAAGCTGCATGTCGGTCCAAAGCTGAGCGGCGCTTCATACGGAATGCAGGCTGCAACCTCTGCAAGATGCAGGGTCCAGCTCGATGACAGTCACTGCTGCCAACTTGTGAGCCTAGTAGGCTGCTAAGTCACACACAGCTAACCTGTCTGTCAGTCGATAACGTGTCGACTCGGCTACTATACTGACCGTCTGATCTCTCAGATTGCATGCTGAAAGGGCGCAGGCTCAACTCAAAAGCCACCTTTGAAGCAAGCTAAGCAGAAGAGCTCCTGAGGAAGGTGCCAGTCGGAGAGAGGGTGTGAAGAAGGTACAAAACGCGGCGACGGAGTGTACAACGGAAGTCGTGAAATGCAGGACGATCGCCTACAAGACCTCCCTTGTTGCATGCAACCAGAGCCAAAGGCGCAAAACGACCACCAAAGCGGTATCAGCGCACGCTAAGCGACATAATTGGTACCAACGAGTCGGTTGCTTCATGAAGCTCCGAGCAGGTATCAATGATTCACGAGTGTAACTTCAAGCTCCATCCTGTAGCAGCAGACTTACCAGCTCTTGCCTTGGGCATCAGATAAACCACATTCATAAAGAGAGCGTCACTAATCTCCAGTAAAACCCTAAATCAACGATAGGTCAAACTGTTTGTGGATTTCACTCTCTGCAGCTGTCGGCAACAATTGCTGCAAGTCTGAAACTCGCTCCGTGTGCATCTCTGCAAAAGACATGTCTTTTAGAGCAGCACAGCAACAAGGCACTGTTGCTGAAGCAGAGGACTACGAAGAGGTTGAGTACGAAGATGACGAGGAATACGACGAGGAGGACGACGAAGAGGTAGATGAGGATGAGGAGGAGGAGGAGGACTTCGATGGTCAAATAGAAGAGGGTGAGTTGCATGGACCTGTCGATTTAGTCCGTTTCAGGCGTGTAGCGTCATATTTGTCTTGGCCGTACCAAGGGTGCACCTCCCATACTGTACTGCTGCATAGCGCCTGCACTGGTTTTGCAGTGGATGAAGAGAGCGAAGATGAGCCCATGCAACAGTTTGCCCCAGCCAGAGCTCAACCTATGCGCACAGGTAAGTGCAGGCTAAACCCAGCTAAGAATGACATCTGTTGAGAGTTTTGAAGTGAGACTGCTGGCCACAGGTGGCGCAGCCTCACCTGCACAAGTTACTAGGCCCTGGGGAGGCATTCAGAGTTTGCCGGTGAGTGAGTTATACATATATACTCAAGTCAAACCTGGCAGAGCTGTCTAATTCAAATTTCACTTGCAGGAACCAACTCAGCGTTCATTCCTTGAACTGCTTCAGCAGCTGAAGAAGAATAACAAGCGCGAGCTGACTGTGTTGTTGCTTGGTGCGTCCACACATTCTGGTTATGCACAGATGCAGATTTGACTTGCACATGCTGCTTTGTGGCAATCCTCACAAGATATTCCCTTTTGTAAACAGAATGAATGTGTGTCATACCATATGCACGTTGCATCTTCGTAGTACATGCAGGCAGGATGCACATTTTGAGGCGATATACATACAGTCGCGTAATAGTATGCTGGCCACATTGCAAAAGGCAGGTTGCTCACCTTCATGCAGGCAAGAGCATGATGGGCAAGAGCTCCACAGCAAACTCACTGTTCAATGAGTCAGTGGCACAAGTCACATCTTACCAGCAGGACACTGCCAGACCACAAGGCTTCAAGCGCAGCGCACATGGCTTTGAGCTGTCTGTGATTGACACGCCTGGCTTGCTAGATAGTGACTGCGTCAGTACAGCGGTGAGCGTCTGGTGTCCCAGCGCTGTTGTATAACCACACAAGAACGTCCCAAGCATCTGCGTTTACTGCTTTGATGGGGACTGCTTTCCCTCCAATCTGCTGTTGTCTTACCACATAGCAGCATCCCAAGCAGTCTGCATGTATTGCTTTGTTGGGGAATGTGTTTTCTTCAAATTGCTGCTTTATGGTCTTCAGTACAACAGGCTTCCTGTTGAAGGACGGCTCCAAAGGAAGTCAATATTGCAATGGCTTACAGAATAGATGCATGGCAGACTGTGCACACTGGATGCCGACAGAGGAGGATGCGTTAGTCAGAGACCGCTGAAGTTCATGTCTGCTCCCATGTGCAGGCCCTCAAGTCTATTGCACATATGCTGAGAGACAAGCCGGTGGATGTGGTGTTGTACCTAGACAGGCTGGACTTCTACAGAGTGGAACGTACAGACCAGGCAATTATGTCAGCCATCACAAATACACTTGGGCCCAAGATCTGGAGGAATACAATCATTGGTCTCAGTCATGGTAAAGCTGTTGCTCCCAGGGGTTCCACTCAAGGTACACTCCAGATCAGGCCTGTCATTGTGAACAGCAAGATTGCAGCAGTGTCTTCAGGGTGCAGTTTTGTGTTCACAATTTCCCAGGCAGCCTTGTGCTCCAGGTGCATGGCTGTCAATTCTGTGGCAATTTGCTGTATGAATTATGTTCAATGCATGTTGCATGTGTCCATGCCATTCTGTTTGAACATTCACAACAAGCCTGTTTAGGAATACACAACAAAAGTTGTTTGTGATCAGGTGCTACTGCACCAGCTGCACTGTTTGACAGTCAGTCAGTCAGTCAGTCAGTCAACAATCCATCAGCTTGTTCGGCATAACAATGGTATTGACCTTAACAGCATCAGCTTTTCTTGCAGAAGCTCAAGCACAATCTGTACAGCCCGCAGCATGCATGCAGGCCTTTTGTCTACAGCAGCAGTCAAGCCTGTGTATAGAAGTCTTGTCTCAACAAGGGCTCACACAGGAGCTTGTCTTGCAGATGAGTACACAGAGACTCGTGTACAGACACTGCGCAAAGCCATCAGAGCAGCTGGTGCTGAGAAGGACGCAGCTCTGCCTGTGGCATACATCGAGAACAGCTCTCACTGCGCCAAAAACGATGCAGGAGAGAAAGTCATTGGTGTCAACAAAGACAGGCGATGGCTGCCAGAGCTCATGTCACAGGTACCTGCTCTGCTGCTGCCCCTGAGGCTAACCACAGGAGGCTGTCAGAGTTGAACAGACCAATGCTGTTGAGGTTGCTCAAGGCTGTAGTCTTTGGACATGCCAGCATACTGGCAACCTCAGTCTTGGACAGGGTTTTGGGTTACATGTTGTGTTTGGTGCCCAGCATGTTTGTATCCTTCTGGCATCAACATGTGTCAATGCTTAAACCTAATGACGCGTCCACAAAACAGTGTTTCTCAGCTTGTCTCTGAAGCTAGTTGGCAAATGGCATGTTCAAGGCATTTTTGGCTGCGTTTCTTGCTGAGGTCCTTCATGATTGGTGCAATGTATGTGGAATGCTGGTGCAGATTGTGTCTGTAGCTCAGTCAGTGCCTGCCTTCCAATATGACCCCTCAATATCCAAGAAGAGGAACCCAAACAAGCGCCGACGCTGGCTCATTCCTCTATTCATCATTGCCCAAGTCGCACTGAAGGTGGGTGGCCCAAAGCTGTGCATATCAGGCATGACATAGTGTTCTTGATTCCTGTACATGTAAGGTTTTCTGCATTATTGTCTGAGAGTAGTGTGTGAGGACCCTGCACAGTTCATGCTTGTATTGCTTTGTACAGTTGATGGTTGATCGAACTCGTGGTGATGTAGAAATATGTGATTGATCACATCTTGGAGGACGATGGTGTGACTGGAGACCAATACGGTCCTTTCGATGCTGAGACCATCAAGGAAGAGCGACAAAGACTTAAGGGCGAAAAGGTCAGTGGTCCCAGGTCATTTTTGCTGGCTGTGCCTCTGCAGCATAATCATGGTGGAGCACAGCACAGTGCTGCCTGCTTCAAGCCAAAGCTGTTTCTGTCCTTGCACAGTTGTGTTACAAAGACAGTCTTATTGTATCTTTCTTCCATATTTTGATGTGTGACTCTATATGCAGGCTCGTGCCAAGGCTAGAAGGGAGGCAGAAAAGGAGAAGTTGGCAAAGCAAGCTTCCAAGCGAAAGGCTTCTGCACGCTCTCAAGTTGCTGATAAGTTCAAAAGGTCTGCAAAGAAAGCACTTCCTGAGGACTCTGAATCTGATGACTCCTCAGATGATGAGTCTTCATCAGACTCGGACTAGCTTTTTGCCTAAATTGCTCAGTACACAGTGCTGTCCCTTCATCATTTGCTGCTCTCGCAATCACTATGCAACATTTCATATAATGCACTCTTGATATGTACAATGTGTATATGGGTCATCCTTGGAGGAGTAAAGCATTCTGTCTTTATCAAACACAACCCTCTTGACTGGCTATTGCATAGAAGCATGACAATATGTTACGTTACAGTGATATCATGTTGAGTAACAAAGTGTAAGTTGACGCTGCTGATTTTATATGCCGGGCATGCACCACATCTGATTCACTGCCCGTCATACTGTATTCAACATCAAAGCTGATTAGACTTGCCAGCTAAGGCACTTATCAGCAGCATTGGCTGTCACAAACAGCAATTGCATAGCTGTTGCACTCTTCACTAGCTGTTGGTGCTGTACACGCCAAGACCTCTTTGTAGCTGATGGAGCTGATCTGCCGAATAGCTGATGGTCCCAGAGTGCACATTTTGTGCTTGCTGCAATGTGCTTGAAAGCTTGATGGCTGCCTTCCTTGCTGTCTGATTGACCAGCCTCACTGTAAGCGTAAACCTCCCAGCGCCTGGCAGGAAACATGTAGTCATTGTGTCACATTGTGATGACAGACAGAGTGCACATCTGTCAGGACAGTGATGGCACTCACCAGATAGGCCACGAAGCATGTCAAAAATGAACTCTGCGTTGCTGCAACTTTCTGCACTTGGCACGCTGCCTGGCAAGACACCCTCAGCCTGGGCAAACTGCATGTCTGCACCCTCCTGCTTTTGCATGTTTGAGGATGCTGCTGCTGGCACCCCTGTTGAGCCTGAAGCTGGGATGTGTAGAGAACACAGCGTGACAAGAATGCCGGACAAGAGGTCTGCAGGGAGGGCAGCTCTGAAAAGCTTGCGCATATGGTCTGGCCCACAACTTGACAGCAGTCTAAGCTTGTCTACACTTGTTGGGCACTGTCGGTTCCATACCCTGATGAACTCATCACTGGTTGATGGGACAGGAGATGTCTGAGGATCAAATGTGGCAATCCTGCATACACTAAAGTGGATAGCACCTGGCATAGCATGCTGGACATGGACATGAGTCAAAAAAGGGTGCCAAGAGACATGTTAAGTTCGTTGCATAGTGCAGCGTACTGGACATGGAGTACACTGATGAAAGAAGGCAAAGGCGTGTGTTATCAGGTGGGGTGGCATGCAAGTTGGTCACCTGAGGTTGAGTGAGTCCGCTGACTTGGCCAACAGGCCGTTTGGAGCAAAGCGCCAGGCTGGAGCAAGGCTCACTATAGCACCAGGAGAACAGTCATCAGGCCACCAAAAAAGGATACAATGAAAGTATGGCTCAAGCTGACCTGTCTGTGTTGAGGAAGGATCTTGCAGCGGTCGCAAGTGCGCAACTGCCACCTGCAAAGTGAGTATGCCTTTGTTCCTGCAGACCTTGGGAGCACTGCATTGACAATGCTCCTTGTAGGACATACCATGTTCTTGAAGGTGTCATAGTCTACGTGTTGTCCCACAGCCCTTTTCTTGGCTGCGTCCACTGCCTGAGCAGCATACTTGAAACAGTTGGTAGGAAGCTGTGACCAGACTTGTCATAGCAGTTGCAGAACGCAGTCTTCCTGACCATGGCAAGCACTGCACCTGACGTTTAATATCGTCCTGCAGAGCACTTTGTAGCTCCTTCGAAGCTTTTGAAGAACCGAGCCCAGCAGTTGCAGAAGTCATTGGGTCATGGCAGTCATTTGGCCTGCCTTGGGGATCGACAAGGAGACAGTTGCGGACGATACAATGACGGGGTCGGACTCGCTGATAGCCGGAGCTGTCGGTGCGCGAATGATCACGTTAGAGATCGAACGTACTGGCAAAGTAACTGTTCAAAACACTCGCTTGGCAACAAGGACTTTCGTACACTCACAATCGCTGGCGTTTCTTGCCAGGCACATCAAACACTCAACTCGATGCGTGGTTGTCAATCGCGGATGCGCGCTCAGGCTCATCGCTGCTTGCATTGGGGATCAGCTCTTAGTAATCTGCCATCGGCGGGGACGGTCTCGAAACGGTCAAAGCGTCAACTGCAGGTCTCGCAATCTCCCTTTCTGCCTGTCCGCCTGTACAATCAGGCAGCACGTCTTAGCACGAACGCAAACGAGCGTAGAATAGTCTGAGAAGCATTGGGGTTATGCACATCAGTTTGCAGCAGCCGTGACGAGCGCTTTGCAACCCTGAGCGAGTGGCATCCAGGCTTACGTGCTGTGTTGAGATACGTATATCGATGCTGGCGGTGAGAGCACGTGGCGATTGTACATGTGTGGCACAGGTGTTTTGCTCTATCCTTGTGACTGCTGCCCTGACCCTGACGGCAAGTACGCACCAGCTGCCGTACCTGAAGACCGAAATCAAGCTCAGGACGGGGTCTTTGAAGCCAGCTCTACTACCACAGAGGTGCAGGCAACTTCTAGATGACTATGAAGTTGAAGGTGCAGCGATGGCACCAACTTTGTGACCGTTTGCAGTGACTCACCACACGGCAGGCGAAGTGTGCTTCAGAGGGCTCAACCTGCTATCCATGAGCAGTGGGGCCATCTTGCAGATGGTCACCAGGTAGATGTGATGACAGCAGCACAAGTTGTCAAAGTATACGCTGACAATGCTACCAATCTGTGTTTATCCTGCAGTACTTAGTCCACTACATTGCCTCAGGCTCAAGTTTTAGCTCAGAAGCCTTCAAGACAAGCATTGAATCAGTTGGGGCCATAGTCAGCAGCTACATCCCAGACCACACCTTGCTGGTGATAGCTGAACCAAAGCTTGTTCCAGCATTGAAGAGGCTAGAAGGTCTGTCCTCATGCATGTGTGGCACAAGCCAGATCATCACACAAGATTCCTGTTTCAGCTAACCCTGATGTCACATGCATGCCTTAAGATTACAGAATGCCTGTACTCAAATGCAGAACATGTGTGACAGCTAGCAATCACTGATCATTGATGATGCTGCAGTCTGCTCAATGCATTCAATCAAAGGAACTCAAGCAATGCTACGACACCCTTAGTATCGGCAGACAGCATAACAGAATTTTCCAGTGCAGGAGTACTATGGATTGGTGACTTTCATGAAGAGTACAAAACAGCTCCAGAAGCACAGCATCTGCTTGGCTGGGTCAGTGGTCATGGGGCTCAAGCCATGCAGCAAAGCAGCAGTAGCGCGTCAGCTAAGGGTCAAAGCGCATCTCAGCGTTCACGCAGCATGCATGCATATGTTCGTCAGGCAGCTGATGGAAGCCAAGTAGTCATCTTTGATGTGTCATTCCCTCAGCACCTGTCACAGCAGTTGGAGGAGTTGCAGAGTGCACTGCAGCAGCATGACAGCTGGGCAAATGGCTCCATAACCTTTGCTGATATGTCGTCAGGGGGCAACCAGAAGGCCAAATTCTACCCTTCCAATGCAGCCGTTGCTGACTGGCAAGCCCCCTTGGCTGTGGTCTGCAGCAGCCTTTGCAGCATCGCAGCCTCAGGGTCTGGGCGTGTTATGGTCAAGGCGCCTGTGCAATACTCACAGGTAACCTGTTGCCATAATGGCCATTTTTTTGTGTCGTACATGAGGATGTGGGGAAGTACATTGGCAAATGCGTCTGGTTCACTGAATGTCTTGTCATTTTGCTGGCTCCCTGCCTTTGATGAGACCAGAAATGCACTACCCGCATCAGACCCACAAAGCCATGCAAGACTTGCTGAACACAGTGAGTACCTTCAAAAGATGATGACACAGGCTGTGCGTGATTACATGCAGAGCGACTTCTGATGCTTGGCTCTGTTTTCCATAGGCTGTTGTGGAATGGTTGACAGCGCAGCCACAAGTGCACTGGGTCAGCCCTAGAGCCCAGACAAAAGCCTCCAACTTCTTTGCCACAGGCATCAGTCAGAGCGGCACCGCAGCCACTCTAGCTGATGCCAGCAACCCTGCTGGGGCCTCTAATGATGCAGGCACCCATCCCTTATGGGATGCAGGTAATGGTGCAGACTGGTTATGCAGCATGTGCTTGTGAATGGTAGCATGTGGTGCCCAATGTCATGGCCCATGCTGCCATGATGTGACACTGATTACTGTTCATGTGCAATGTCCAAGCACAGCAACACTTGCATGGTCAACCCCCAAGCTTGGGGCCCAGCAGCATCAGTATCAAGAGCACCAAAAGCAGCTTGATGCTGTCTCTACCTCCCAGGTCAGTGTGTAGATTCTCACAGACATGTCTTGAGTTTCTGGACCTTGCAGCTTGCTTCACTTCCTTCCTGACCTCACTGCACTCTTGTCCTGTCTGTAATGTCTGCCACCACTTGCATTGATCAGAGCCTTCTTGCAGGCCTGAATGGCGAGAATCAGATCGTGGGTATGGGAGACACCGGCATAGATTGGCTGCACTGTACTTTCACTGACTCAGCTCATTCAGGACCTGGCAGCGGGCCCTATCTCACAGAGACCAGTGCGACCGGCGGGTATACATACTGGGTCAGTACTACTCATCGCAAGATTGTGTACTACCGTCAGGTTGATGACAATGTGGACGGGAATGGGCACGGCACACACTGTGCCGGAAGTGCTGTGGGGTCACTACAATCTCCAGGTCAGCGTTGTTGCTGTGTACAGAGAAGCACAGCCAGCTTCATCTGTGGGCTATCCAAGTGAATGCTGCCGAAAGGTACCAGGGTTTGTTTGTCGTGTCTTCTCTTTGCTTTCCTTTGTTGTCAGCTTAGTGATTCCTTCCCTTTTGTTGCCCACCCCTTCCCCTCTCATCCATGCCTTTTCTCCCCTCCCTATTCTCCCTCTCTGCCCAACCCTGATCTCTA